>Ga0136611_10002914_pt1 | contig 11965 bp, 7 predicted proteins | sample AntDrymUQ2232306_2_FD_106645 | JGI IMG/M metagenome (GOLD analysis project Ga0136611, IMG submission 106645) | Polar desert sand microbial communities from Dry Valleys, Antarctica - metaG UQ223 (23.06) | ecosystem: Environmental > Terrestrial > Soil > Desert | place: Antarctica: Dry Valley... | reverse complement strand
CTATCAAGGAGAGCAGGTCGCGCGGACGATCACCCACGAGACGTTCCTCGGCGATACGGCTGTCGGCACCTGGACGACGGTCGCCCCCGATGGCAGCGAACTCTCGCACGGCACGCTGGTGGCCGACCACACGCTCGGCACTGTCGAAGCAGCCATTGCCCAGGCCTGGCCGTTCGAGGGAACAGCAACGCTGGCCTTCGAGTACGGCATCTCATTCAGTGGCATCGTTGGCGGTGGAACGCTGACCTGGAGCGCCAATCTCCCCACCGGCGACGAGAGCGGCATCGTCAGCTTTACCGCCACCTCATCCAGCCTGGATGTCTGGGAAATCGACGTTGATGCGCTACCGCCGGTGCTGTTTACGGGAGAGTAGGCTACGGCAGTTATCCGTAGGGAACGTGCGGAATTCGATATGGCTGTGTTGTCTTGACGATCTTGGCGGCCCATAATAGACTCCCACCATTGCCGTCAGACGATTCTTGTGGACTCAATCTCTGTGCGCGATTTGCTGAGATGGTGCAATGGCGTGATCGCCACAGAACTCATAGAATAGGCGTAGAGCAGCATATGTCGCAGCATCCGCTGGTTGCCAATTCGGATACCGACGCTATTGCGAATCGTTATGTGCTTCGTTCGGCCCTTGGTGAAGGACAACTGAGCAAGGTATTCTTGGCCGAGGACCTAGCAGCCGGAAATGCCTACGTAGCGGTGAAACTCCTACATAGTCAGCACTCCGATGCGCTTCGCAAAGAGTTTTTTCGTCGGGAAACCAATGCTCTCGAGCGTCTTGATCACTCATCTATCGTCCGCATCCTGGACAATGGCTGGGACGATCAGCGTCAAGTCTTTTACATCGTGCTTGAACACCTCGATCGCACGCTCATCGATGAATTAGAGCGACACCCAGATGCAACCGACAATACCTGGTGTATCCCACTGATGTGCAAGCTCGCAGAAGCTTTGGTCTATGCGCATAGTGAGGGAGTGATTCACCGTGACATCAAACCATCAAACATCCTGCTTGATACAGCTGGTGAACCAAAACTTGCCGATTTCGGCATTAGCCATCTCAAGAACGAACTGTCGGTTGGAATGACGGTTGGCTCCTTCTGGACGGCCGGCTATGCCGCTCCAGAACAACAGCAGGGCTTCCGTGGTGACGAGAAGAGCGACGTCTATTCGCTGGGAGCGGTCTTCTACCATCTCATCTCCCGTTCCGCACCCCCAAGCGGTGGCCCTTCCCTTGAGCAGATCAATACGCTCTCAGCGTCTCAGACGCTCCGTTCACTCCTTACCAGAATGCTGCAGCCAAACCCGGCGCTGCGCCCTGATAACACCCAGGTGCTCCGCACGCTTGCTACTGTTGATAACCAAACGACTCAAGCGGTATCGGTATGGGTACAAGTGACCGAGAAGGCGCGACAAAGGCTGTACGACTACGGATTCATTGCGGATGGATCAGTCGACAGCACCAAGGAGTGGTTGATTGAAGAGTTGGGGGGCGACCTTCTGCTTCCGATTCCGGCGACGCTTCGGCCGGCAAGCGCGGCGGGGCAGAATGATCGAGTGGAGTTGCTCGGCAATAACAGTCGCATCCTGCTTACCCGTCATCGATCATCCCCGGTACTCGTCATCGTCGATCTTCTAAGTGTCTACGACGCAGATCTTGAGGATCGCCGGTCTCGTGCTGCATCGATCCGAAGATTTTGGGAGCCAGTCACCCATGACGATGTGCTGCGGATCACACCAGCCGAGCGGATCAGCCTCGAGCGAGGCATCGAGGATCTGTTCGATGAGTTGGCATCGTTCAGTCTCGAGCGGCGGGTACAGCAGGAGCGCCATCGCGAACGACGAGATCTCGTTGAGCAATGGGAGCGGGTCCTCGCCTATCAGGAAGAGCAAGTCCTAGGAAAGACTGATCAACTTGCCTACGTGGCTGTGGTGGAACGCAACGATACCTTGCGATTTACACTGGTTGAGCCTGCTCCCGATTCCCTAGAGTGGATCGAGGGAACGCCACTTGGAGTCCCATCTTCGGAGCGAGGCAAACAATTCATCAGTGCCGGGACACTTATTGGGATTCAAGGCAACGATGTCTGGGTGAATTGCCACGGTATACCCTCATCGCGGCACGGTGGTCGGTCAGACCTGCCCCCCTCCGGGCGAATCACCGTGTACGACGCTGAAGCACGCTCGCTCATTCAGCGACAGCAGAAGGCAGTCAGGTCGGTGCGTGAAGAAGATACGCAAAACCCGCGATTGCCAGACGTCCTCGTCGATCTCAAGCGCGCGCGCTTTGATGTGGCACTCCCCAGTCTGCAACCAATAACCTCGGATTTGTCAGCGGACAAGGTAGAGGCAATTCAGCAAGCGCTTGCCGCTCACGATCTGTTCCTGATACAAGGACCACCCGGTACCGGCAAGACGACCGCCATTACTGAACTCGTCGCCCAGATCCTGGCACGAAAGCCAACAACACGTATCCTCGTTGCATCTCAGTCGAACATTGCCGTAAACCATGTGCTCGATCGCCTTGCTCGGGTTATCCCACAAGCTGAGATCGTGCGTGTTGGTCGAGAAGAGCGGATCGGCCACGGCGTTGAGGGCTTGCTATTGTCCCAGCGGCTTGAGGCTTGGAGAGCCCGTGTCGCTGAGCGATGTCAGCAGGCCATCGCCAGTCTCGATGCTGACCAGAATGGCAGTATCGAGACTATGGACGACGCGACGGATCGGGCTATCGGTGATTACATAGCATGCCTTGAATGGATTGCTGAAGCGGAAGCCTGGCTCGAGGATATCGCTGCTTCCAGGGAGCTGCTTGAGGCGATCATTTCCACATCGCGGAGAGGTCGAGAGAGCCTGCTCGCCGACCCGCAGGTCGTCAACCTCGAATCAGAGATTCGGGCCGGTCGTCAGCAGATTGCCCATCACCTCGACGCCGTTCGCTCCCTACTGCCGGATGAGTTTTCTGGCAGCCCAAAGGATGACGATCGTCTCGAGGCTGAGCGGTTGCGATTGGTCGTCAGCGAGCAGATCGAGCGATCGACGATGGGAGATACCCGCTGGGAGGTACGCGCCCTCATTCGTGATTGGCTTGAGGTCGTGGGCCGTTCTCCCGACTTCACCGCGTTGTTGCTTGATCGGGCCAGCGTGATCGGCGCGACGTGTGCAGCGGTTGGCGCACGAGACCTTCGTGATCGCCGCTTCGATTGGGTCATCATCGACGAGGCAGGAAAGGCAACTGCCCCGGAAATCCTCATTCCGCTGGTGCGCGGTCGCCGTGCTGTTCTGGTGGGTGACGAGCGCCAGTTACCACCGATGGTCGACGACACCATCTCTCCAGATTGGGCTGGGCAGCAGGGAATCAAGCTCGAGGACCTACAGGAGAGTCTCTTCGAGACCTTGGTGAAGCACGCGAAACAAGAGCGACCGGAGGCAATCCGCATTCTGTCAGTTCAACAGCGCATGCATCCTGCAATCGGGCAGTTAGTCAGCGATGTCTTCTACGGCGGAGAGCTTCGACATGGCGTTTCGGTCGATGATCGGCATCACGATTTGGACTGGATTCCCGCGCCGGTGTTGTGGCTCTCAACGAGTTCTGACCCGGGCCGGCTTGAGCAGAAGCGTGGAAGCAGCTTTGAAAATCCGTTGGAGGTGACAGGCGTGCTTGCACTGCTTGAACGCATGGAGCAGAGCTACCTTGCGATGGGCCTGCGTCGCGAGGTCGGCGTCATATCAGGGTATTCAGCCCAGATTCAGGCGCTGCAGGCTCGCATTAGACCGACCGACCAAGAGCGCTGGCAGGCGCTCGATATTGAAGTCGCCACCGTCGACGCATTCCAGGGACGTGACCGAGACATCGTCGTCTATTCACCCGTGCGCTCCAATGTGGAACGCCGATTAGGATTCATGAAAGATCGGCGACGGTTGAACGTGGCGCTCTCGAGAGCTAAGCGGTTACTAGTAATCATTGGTGACGCGACGATGCTTGAGCAGGCATCCAGCGATGCTCAGCAAAATCCTTTCTACCCAGTGATCCAGCACATCAAGATGCACCCAGATGAATGCGAGATCAGGGATGCTGCAGAGGCCTTGGAGGTGTCCCGTGTTCAGTGAACTCATTTCTAAGGCAACGCGCGACTTCCCCGATCATCGCCCATATCAGCACTTTGAGGCATTGCTGAAGATCTATGGGATGGCCGTTGTCGCGTCCGTCTTAGAACAGCATGAACTGCCAATCATCGGCCGCTACGTCTTACGAGCTCTCAGCAAGGGCATCCGGACACCTCAGCAGATCGCCCAGACACTCGGACTTGATGAGGGTGATCTGGCCAAAGGTGGTGCCGTCGCGATGAGCGCAGGACTGATGACGTATGGCCCCGTCATTGAGAATGATCAGCGTGTGCTGATGCTCACGCCAGAGGGTGAACGGTTTCTTTCGTCAGGGGCGACAATCACCACCGCCAAGAAGAGCATTCTATATCTCCAGTTTAATCCACTCACACGCAAAATCAGTCTTGATCGTCGTGGAGCGCTGCACCCAGATCAAGCCCGTGAGAGCGGACTTCCTATCATCGCCGGTGAAGCTGCGCGTCCGTCATTGGGCCTCATCAGCTTGAGTGAGATCCGCGCGATCTACCGGAATGACGACCGGGACCGGGATATTTTGAGTCTCATCTCTCTCGCCCAATCGTCGGTCGCGTACCTCTCCGATATCCAAGTATTTGTTCTACAACACCGACAAACAGCAGAGGAACGCTACGCGGCTTACCGTGGATTCGAGTACCTTCCCGAAGAGTCGGGTGTCCTCGAAGAGATGCGAACCGACAATCGACAAATCGTACCTGACGATGTGGCGCTCTTGGAGCCGACGAACTGGGACGTTACGGGAATCGTCGCGCCAGACGCGGCACGGGTGGTCCAAGAGCGAATCGAAACCGATCGCCAAGTACTTGATTTAGAGCTTCAACTTGCGTCACAGTTAAGTGCCACTCAACCTCGAACGGATGAGCATGGCCAACTCACTGCGACGATCGAGGATCTCAAGACACAGTTGGCGACCTTGCTGTCCGATCGGGATGGGCTCCAGCATCAACTCGAGCACAGCGAAATCGCCTTCGTCGCAACGGAGCAACATCGTGGTTGGCTCGAGCGCGCACTGAGCGACGCCCAAGAAGAAGTAGTTATTATCTCTCCTTGGATGAATCAGCGGGCGTTCGACGAACCGCTGATGAGACTTATGGCTCAGACGGTTGCCCGCGGCGTACATATCGTCATTGGCTATGGGTTCAGATCTGACAAGCCCGATGAGGAGGAACGGCGCCGAAACAACATTGCAGCAGTCAAACGGAAACTTGGAAGGATCGTTGGCGAACGCGCCGAATTGGAACTCCGAGATGTTGGTAGTACGCACCAGAAGATCCTGATATGCGACCGCCAGTATGGCATCATCGGTAGTTTCAACTGGCTCTCGTATCGCGGTGACATTGACGCTGGCTATCGGTTGGAGTCGAGCACGCTCCTGCGCAGTCGCATAGATGTCGAACGGCTCGGGCAACTAGCAAACCGTACTCTCGGGATAACGCCTCGAGGTATGTCGATGATTGATCAATCGTCTCAATGAGTCCGCGGAGTTTGCATCCGCACTATCCATGCGAGTGCTGTCGCCCGTTCACGGATTCAACGTATACCAGGCGTCGATGATCCGGCGCGAGACGGGGGCGGCGGCTTTCGAGCCAGCCGAGCCTTTCTCGACGAAGACGATGTTGGCCATCTTCGGGTCGTCGCTTGGTGTATAGGCGGCGAACCAGGCGTTGGTGCCCTGCGCGTCGGTGCCGGTCTCCTCGGTGCCGGTCTTGCCGGAGACCGGGTGCTGGATGCCGACGAAGGCTTCGGTTGCCGTCCCGTTCGAGGCGTTGACGACATCGTGGAGCGCCGACTGGAGCCAGCCGACCTGCTCGGCCGTGAGCGGCAGCTTGCCGATCTCCTTGACCTCGCCGGACTGGACGACCGAGCCGTCGAGCTTGACGATGTCGAGCAGCAGGTGCGGCTGGTAGAGGGTGCCGCCGTTGGCGATCGAAGCGTAGACGTTCGCCATCTGGAGCGGTGTCGCGACGAGGTAGCCCTGACCGATCGCGAGGTTGATGGCGTCGCCACGCGCCCAGAAGTCGCCGACGTTGGCCAGCTTCCACTCCGGGTCAGGGACGATGCCGGGTAGCTCATAGAGTTCTGGCAGGCCAGTGAGCTTGCCAAGCCCGAACGCCTTGGCCATGTTCGGCAAGAGCGTCTCGTCCTGGGCGTCCAGTTCGGCGCCCATCCGGTAGAAGACGGTGTTACAGGAGCGCACGATCGCGTTGTGCAGGTTCAGCTCGCCCTGACCGCCCGGCACCCAGTCGGTCCAGACCTGGTCGATGCCTTCGAGTCGGAACTCACCGGGGCAGGGCGTGACGCTGTTCTCGGTCAGCCCCATGTGGGCCATGCCGGCGGCGGCGGTGATGACCTTGAAGATCGAGCCGGTCGAGGTGCCGAAGGCGACGGCGCGGTTGAGCAGCGGCTGGCGTTGTGGGTCCATCAATTGGGTCCACTGTTCGTCGGTGACGCCGAGGATGAACTGGTTCGGGTCGAACGACGGCTTCGAGACCATCGCCAGCACCTCGCCGTTGTTCGGGTCGAGGACGACGGTCGCGCCGATCTCGTTGCCGAGCGCGTCGAACGAGGCGCGTTGCAGGTCGAGGTCGAGCGTCAGGACGATGTCGTTGGCGTCGACCTTCGGCACGTCGCCGAGGATGCGGATCGTTCCGCCGTCCGCGCTGATCAATGCCAGCGTGCCGCCGCGCTTGCCGGCCAGCCACTGTTCCATTGACGCTTCGATGCCGGTCCGTCCGACGAGGTCGCCCGCTTCGTAGCCGAGCTTGGACAGTTCCGGCAGTTCCTCGGCAGTCACCTCGCTCATGTAGCCAACAACGTGCGCAGTCAGCTCCCCCTCCGGATACATGCGAGCCGGTGGCTTCTGGATCGCGACACCTTCGATGGCCGTCAGTTGGTCAACCACACCCTGGTCGACATCGCCTGGCAGGTCTTTAATCGGCATGAACCAGTCCGCCTCGCCGCCTTCGAAGCGGTTCTTGATGATCTCCTGCGGCATGTCGAGCAGTTGCGACAGCTTTTGCAACAGGTCCGGCTCGTTGGTGATCTTGCCCGGTACGATACCGACGCGGATGATCTGCCCCATCTGCGCCAGTGGCCGTCCCTTGCGGTCGAGGATGCGACCACGCTGCGGGACATCGCTGGTCCATTGGACATAGCCGGTCTCGAGTTGCGAGAAGATCATCGATGGTGTCCAGTCGATGGCGGGCTTGTCGCCATCCATGATGACCGGCAGCAGATTCTCGTCCTCGATCATGCCGACGCGCGCTGAATCGATCTCGACCTTCATCGGGAAGAGCTCGTCATCGTCGCCGCCGCCGGTGATCTCAGCCGTAAGCGTTTTGATACCGACCTCGACGGCGATCCCCTCGTAGCGCGCGACGAAGTCCTCACGCGAGATGAACGCCTGCGCGTCACGCGAAAGGAGATCGTAGAGCTGGTTGTAGTTCCCGGCTGACCAGACCTTCGCGTACGCCTCGGCGACATCCTTGGCAGCCGTCACCGCGCCGACATCGACGACGGCGGTCGGGCTGGCGACGATCGTCGCGTTCGGATTCGGCACGGCAACGACCGGCGTTTGTGAGACTGGTGATCCAGCCGCCTGTTCTGCTGGTGTTGCTGTCGGGGTGGCACCGGCGACCGGCGAGCCAACAGCGGCCTGGTTGTCGTCGTCCCCACCGACGGCGTCGCTGACATTCAGCCCGGTCAGCCGGCTGGCCACCAGAATCGAGCCGAAGATGAGGACACCGACCACCGAGACGACCAGCAGCACCTTCGGCCAGAGCCGTTCGCGCCGTTCGTACGGCGACCAGTTCGATGGGCCGGACGAGCCACCACCGGGACCAAATCTGGGGCGATTGTTGGACGGACGGTTGACACGCCGGTTACTGCCGGTCGAGCCGCGCGACGGTTGGGACGACAATGGGGCTGGAGTACGGGGTTGTTTCGGGCGGGACACGGGGGCGCTCTACCTTCCGGCGCCGTCGCGACCAGCGCGGACGGCGATGTCAATTGCAGATCAGGGCCGGACATCGGCATTTCGACGCGAACTGGGCGACGGTGCATAGCATGAACGTCCGCATGGATAACAAGGACCGTGGCGCTCCCTCACCAAGCACCGTGCCACGACCTCGCTGCCACTGTACGTACTCTCCCACGCCGCTGACCCTGAGTCAAGGCGCGGGTAAACGCAACCGGCTCCTGAGATGACAAGTCAGCCATCCGCTCGGACGTTACAGCCACGATTCCTGTTGGGGAAGATGTTCAACGCAACCACCGAAAGGGTTAGCGCTCTCAATCGAGTTGGCTGGGTGGGGAACTGGGCGGAATGACGGGCGTCCGCCGTGTTCCCCACCCAGCCAACTCGATTGGGATCTGAATGTCCGATATCCACGTGAACAATCCGAGTGCCCAACAAGATAAGGCAGTGCGTCGCGCCCTTCCAAGTAAACTCACTCAGCACTCAGCACGGCCATTTCGTATGCCAGTCAGTTCGTTCCTGGTAGGCGCGGGCTGCGGCGAGGACCGTGTTCTCGTCCCAGGCGCGACCCGTGAACTGGAGCGAGGTCGGCAGGCCACGCTCGCCGAAGCCGTTCGGGACGGCGATGCCGGGCAGTCCAGCGACGTTGGCAGCCGCGCCGAGCGCCGAGCGGTTGGCGCGCGAGAAGTACGCTTCGAACGACTGGTCGATCGGGCTGGCGACGGTCGGCAGCGTTGGCGAGATGAGTGCGTCGAAGCGCGTGGTCAACTCGTCCATCGCGACGCAGATGTGACGGCGGATACGCAGCGCGCGGATGTAGACGTGGGCCGGTAGCGCCAGCGTCGCCAGACCGTTGACGCGGTCCTCGGGCGCGGTCAATTGCGTCACATCGCCGCTCGTCAGCAGCTCCTCGAAGGTGGATGACAGCTCGGCCTGGATGATGATGCCGGCCACCTCGTTGTAAGGCAGGTCGGGCAACGTGACGGTCTCGACCGTGCCAAGCTCCTCAAGGACACGCAGCGAGGCGAGGAAGTTGTCGCGGACAGCGTCCTGGACATTGCTGGTCGCGTCCGAGAGGAGGCCGAAGCGGAAGCCGGAGGTGCGCTCCGTAGCAGGCGGGTAGGCATACGGGCGTTGGCTGCTGGATAAATCGCCGGGGTCGTGGCCCGCGATCGCATTCAAGACGAGGCCGCAGTCGTGCGCCGAACGGGTCATCGGGCCGAGCTTGTCCATCGTCCACGAGAGCGCCATCGCACCGCGCCGGGAAACACGGCCATAGGTTGGGCGTAGGCCGGAGACGCCGCAGAAGCCAGCTGGCGTCGTGATCGAGCCCCACGTCTCCGAGCCGATCGCGAAGCCGACCGCGCCAGCGGCGACCGCCGAGCCGGAGCCGCTCGACGAGCCGCCCGACCAGCTCGGATGCTCGTCCGCGTTCCAGGGCGTGATGCCGGGGCCGGTCAACGAGGCGTTCGGCTGGTTATAGCCCATCCCACCGGCCAGCTCGACCATCCCGAGCTTGGCGACCAGCACCGCGCCAGCGTCGCGTAGCTTCGCCGTGACGTGCGATTCTTCGTCGAACGTCTGCTCCCGATACGGCACTGCTCCCCAGGTCGTCGGGTAGCCAGGTACGTTGAGCAGATCCTTTGCGCCGTAGGGGATGCCGTGCAGCGGGCCACGATCGTAGCCAGCGGCCAGTTCTGACTCGGCGCGCTCGGCGTCGCGCAAGGCACGCTCCTCAGTGATCGAGACGACCGCGTTGTAGCGTCGCGCGACCGAATCGAGCCGTTCGAGATAGAGGCGCGTCAACTCGGTCGGTGTCGTCTCCCCGGCACGCAGGCGGCGGCCCAGCTCCTCGATCGTCTGGTTGTAGATCTCGCCAGCCATCGCTATCCCTCCGCCCGGTAGGGCCGGAACGCGAAGTCCGGCTCGTCGGCGTTGCGTAGCGGATAGGCGCGTAGCTTGGCCGCCATCTTCAGGTGCCGCTCGGCGTTCTTGCGCACCTCATCCAACTCTGCTTCGGAGCGCTCGTCCTGGATCAGCCCGCGCACCTGCGCGACAATCGCCTCGACCAGTTCCGGGCTCGGCGCATCGTCCGCCGGTTTCTGTTGCTCGCTCATCCGCCCCCCTTGGTAGATGTCCAGTCGGCAGTGTGCGGGCAGTCTAGCAGTACCGTGTGATGTGTTCCAGAGCCGCAGCTCAGGACGACAGGGCAAGATGTACGATCCTCATCAGTGATTCGGCTCTGGAACACATCACACATGACGCACCGAAAGGACTCGTTCATGAAGATCATCTCGTTGCTGCCGAGCACGACTGAGATCTGTTACGCGCTTGGTCTTGGAGACGCGGTTGTTGGCGTGACGCATGAGTGTGACTTCCCAGATGATGCGCGCGGCAAGCCGCACCTGACGGGGAATATCCTGCCGGACGGCGAGCACACCAGCGCCGATATCGACCGGATGATCGCCGAGCGGGTGATGAGTGGACAGTCGATCTACCACCTCGACACCGATCTATTGGCGGAACTGACGCCCGATCTGATCCTGACCCAGGAACTCTGCGAGGTCTGCGCCGTTTCCTACACCGACGTACTGGCCGCCGCGCAGGCACTGCCGAGGATGCCGGAGGTGGCTGCCTTCGAGCCGCACAGTATCGACGAAATCCTGGCGTCAATCGTCGAGGTTGCCCGGCTGGCCGGTGTGCCGGAGCAGGGCGAGCAGATCGTCGCAGCGTTACGAGCGCGGCTCGCGATCGTCGCCGAGCATCTGGCGGGTGTCGCGCCGCAACGGGTGCTCTGCCTCGAGTGGCTTGCGCCGCCGATGGCAGGCGGTCACTGGGTGCCGGAGATGGCTCGGCTGGCTGGTGGCATCGATGTCCTCGGGCCAGAGGGGCAGCCATCGACCTACATTACCTGGGAGCAGATCTCAGCGTCCGATCCCGATGTCGTCATCGTCATGCCCTGTGGCTACGACCTCGACGCCACCCGCCTTGCGATGCGGGAACTCGACAGCGTCCCCGAATGGCACGCGCTACGCGCCGTCCGCGAAGGGCGGGTCTACCCGGTCGACGGCTCGGGCTACTTCAACCGCCCCGGCCCACGTATCATCGACGGCGTCGAATTGCTGGCGCGCCTGATTCGTCCCACCACAGCGTAGGGGCGATCATCGCAATGTCGCCCTTTCCCATTCGCCCGTGCGTCAAGAAGGGCGACATTGCGATGATCGCCCCTACCGGACTTATCGTCGTAGCAGCGCCACCATCTCCTCGTTGCCGGACTCTTCGGCGCGTTGGAGCGGCGTTTTGCGTTCGTAGTCGAGGGCGTCGAGTGCGGCACCAAGCGAGAGTGTCCAGCGGGCCATCTCGAGATGACCGGCGCGGACAGCGGCGTGCAGCAGTGAACCGGCATGGTCCGGGCTGGCGTCCGCGCCAAGCGCGACAAGCTCCTTCGCCAGATCGACGTTGCCGCCGATCACGGCGTGGAAGAGGATCGGGATGCCGTGCGCGCCGGCTGCATTGGCGAGCGATGGGTCGGCGGAAATCCGCGCGCGGACCTCGTCGTCCATCCCGAGCATTGCGGCGGCTGGCAGCTCCAGTTCGGCGCCTGCTGACAGCAGGTACTCAGCCATCGCCCGGTTGCCGACGTGGGCAGCCGCGCCAAGTGGCGACTCGTCCAGCGTCGAGCGTGTGTTGAGCAGCGACGGATCGGCGGCCAGCATTTCCTTCGCAGCGGCCATGTTGCCGTGGCAGAAGATGACGAATTGATCGATCGTTTCCTGATCCGGCACTGGTGTCGTCACCATCGTCAGCCGCCCTTTCTTATGCTGCTACTCCGTGGTTGTG
>Ga0136611_10002913_pt1 | contig 11965 bp, 8 predicted proteins | sample AntDrymUQ2232306_2_FD_106645 | JGI IMG/M metagenome (GOLD analysis project Ga0136611, IMG submission 106645) | Polar desert sand microbial communities from Dry Valleys, Antarctica - metaG UQ223 (23.06) | ecosystem: Environmental > Terrestrial > Soil > Desert | place: Antarctica: Dry Valley... | reverse complement strand
GCGTCCACAGAAGCTCGCCACGGCGTGGTCAATACCTCTCGCACACAACAACATTCAGGTGTCGGGCGTCCGCCCGGCAGCCCGTGTCCGGCCGTGCGGTCGGCGCTGTCCTGGAGGTTGCCATGTCCACACTTCCTGCTGTCCGAATGCTTCCCGTCCGAGCCGTCGTCCGCCTGCAGACGATGCAGGGCGGTGAGCGCGAGGCTGGCATGACCACCGCGGAGTACGCCGTGGGGACGGAAGCAGCACTAACACACCTTTGGACTACCGTAGAGGCGTGTCTAAGCCGCCCCGTGCAGCCGTCTACGTGCGCCTGAGTCAGGACCGGACGGGCGAGGGCATCGCCGTCGCGCGGCAAGAGCGGGACTGTCGTGAGCACGCAAGGACGCTTGTGTGGGACGTAGTAGGCGTCTACTCGGACAACGACACAAGCGCCAGCACGAGCAGGCCGCGACCGGCATATGGACGCATGCTCGCCGACGTAGAGGCCGGGCATGTCACGGCGGTGATCGCCTGGCACCCGGACCGGCTGTACCGGCGTCCGCTCGACCTTGAGCATCTGGTCACCGTCGCAGAGCGGCACGGGGTGCAGTTGAGCACCTGCAAGGCAGGGGAGGTCGACCTCAATACGCCGTCCGGACGAATGAACGGCTCGCATTTACGGGGCCGTGGCGCGAGGCGAGGTCGAGCGACTCGCCGAGCGGAGCAGAGCAGAGCAGGCAAGCGCGAGGCGCAGGCGCGGGGTGGTTACACGGGCGGGACGAGACCGTTCGGCTACCGGGTCGTCCCAGTAGCGGAGCGCCACGACGGCAGGCCGCTCGCCATCATCCAGGCGGAGGCCGAGGCGGTTCGGCACGTGGCCTCAGTGCTGCTAACCGGAGGCAGCCTGCGGGCGGCGGCCCGACAGGTCAGTGAACGGGGTGTCCGCACCGTGAAGGGGACCGTGTTCAGCGGGTCGGCGCTGCGCAAGGTGCTGCTGCGTCCTACGACGGCGGCGCTAGCCGTGATCGACGGGGCGGAGGTTCCTGCGCAGTGGGATCCGCTGCTCAACTTGGACACCTGGCGGGCTGTCGGCGCGATCCTGCGCGACCCGACGCGAAGGACCACGGTCGCGTACGAGCGCAGGTGGCTCTTGTCGGGCATCGCGGTGTGTGGCGCGACGTTGCCTGACGGGACATCGTGCGGGGTCCCTCTGACGGCAAACACGACGGCAGGCGGAGGACCAGGCGCACGGCGGGCGGCGTACCGATGCAGAGCGGCACTCGCGGCGACTACGGGCGGCTCGGCGCACGTCGTGCGGGATGCGGCAGCATTGGACAAGTACGTCCGTGACGTGACCGTGGCGCGGCTCTCGCGGCGCGACGCGGCGGCCCTGCTCGCTCCACCGGCGCGTGACCTGGCCCCGCTGCGTGCCGACCGTGAACGCCTGTTGACGAAGCGGTCCGAGGATTTGGCTTTGCGTCGCGCGGGGGCGTACGACGCGGCCGAGTTCCTCGCAATTTCGCGCGATTTTCGGGAGCGGCTCGCACGGGTGGATAAGGACCTCGCCGATGCGCAGAGCGGCGACGTGCTCGCGGGCCTCGTCGGCGTCGCGGACGTGGCGGAAGTGTGGGACGGCAAGCCGGACGCCGGTCAACCTGGTCTGTCCCTGGAACGGCGGCGTGCTGTCGTCGCCGCCCTCTGGTCGGTCACTGTCCTGCCGAGAGAGCGGCGTGGGCGGCTGCCTGCTGGGCAGCGGCTCGACCTCTCGGCCGTACGGGTTGAGTCACGCTAGATCGCAACGCCGGTCCCCGGTGAAGGCGAAGGCTGCGGGACTCGACCGACCGACGTCGGGCGAAGGGAGCCACGCCAGGACGAGGGCGTCCGCGAGCAGCGTCAAGACCAACGGCTCAGCCCGTTCCGGGTCTGGGCTACCACTGACGGAGCGGAGCAGCCACAGGACAAGCGGCACAAGCCCTTGCGAGCGGGCGTAGCGACCCGTGGTCAGGCACTCTGTTCGGTCAGGACAGGCGGGCGGGCCGGGACGCCTCGGCAAAGGTCGCAGTAGGCGTGTGCCTGTCCGGGCCAGCGCTCGCCCGGGGCGGTCCGGCATTCAGCGCAAGGGGCCAGGCCGTACAGGTTGGGACGGCAGGTGCCTGTCGCGTCAGTGCGGGGCTCCCAGTAGCGCTCGGGAGCGAAGGGCCACGGCTCGCCCGGCGCGACTGGCGACGGCGGGTCGCTGGTCGTGACGTAGCGGTCCCTATCGGAAAGGGCCTCGCGCTCGCGTGCGCTGCGAGAGCCAGGCGCGGCGACCTCCGGCCAGGTACCCGCGGTGCTGGCCCGTGGCGGGCCTACAGCGTCAACCTCGGGAGCCCATGGCGGGGCTACAGGGTCAACCTCGGGATGGAAGTCGGCGGCGGGCGGCAGAGCGGGTCCGGGTGCCGTAGTCCCGCCATGGGTGGCGGTGCAAGGCGTCACGTGAGGCGGGCCTACAGCGCCAACCTCCTCTGCTCTTGAAGGGGTAGAGGTAACAACGCTGGAACTGGGGGCGGCGTAGTGGGAGCCGGTCCGCACGGGGTTGCACGCGGACCAGAGGGCCTCCCGTCGTCCGCTGCCAGGTCGAGCCCGGGAGGCGAGCCCGCTGTCGGCCAAGTGGGGGAGGTGGCGCTGCACGGTGCGATGGCTGAGGTGGGTCGAGTGGACGATCTGCGAGGTGGTGAGGCCGAAGGGCGCTCGGCGTCCAGGGTTGGGGCCGTAGGTGGCGGCGTCGAGAGCGCGGAAGATGCCGAGGCACGTCGCTGGCAGAGGGCAGCCTGCCTCGGTCACCTGCTCGTCTAGGCCGTCAGGGACCATGACATAGCCCTGCTTACGGCGGGTCAACCGGTCGCCTGCTCGAGGTGCTCGGGCCGTGCAGGGCGGCGGTGATCGTGGCGCGCTGCTCGTCCGTCAACGGAGGGCACGTGGCCGCGAGGGACTCCACGTGCTCGCGGTAGGTCCGCTCACCCTCGCGGAGTCTGGCGGCCCGCTGGGCGCTCGACGCGCGATCGCGACTTCCACCGTTAGGCCAGGCCTGGGGTCGAAGTCGCATGGCGGCCAGGTCGTGATCGATGTCAGGTGTGCTCGTCACCTCGGCCCCTGCGCCGCCGCCGCACCGCAAGCCTCGGACCGGGCGAGGGCCAGGCGGAGGATGTACCCCTTGTGTAGGTGCTCGCCTCGTCGCGCGGGCTCTGCGCGAGTCAGGGTTGCCTGAGGCGCGGCCTGCTGCTTCGCGCGGTTCAGGAAGGCGCGCCGAGGTGGAGCAGTGTCTTCGGCGAGATCCGTCATCTGCGCATGAAGGCTGTGCACCGCGATGCGAGCGCGGGTGGAACGCTGCTCTGGGGTCGAGGGCACGTCATAGGTGTAGAGCGCATCGCGGACCGGAACGCTGTGCAGAGCGGGCCCCAGGCCGAGTAGCCGAGCCCAGACTCGGGGTAATGCACCGAGCGAGGTGCAACGGGACCACTCCCGACACCTGGAAGTATCTGCTCTGGCGCTCGAAAGGCCTGCTGAGCACGATTCGGTGAAGGACTACCCGCCGATGCTGAGATGTGTGGAGGAAGCAGTCCCCGAAGTGTTCGAAGGCGGCGGGCTGTCGTCGAAGGGAGTTGAGCGGTAGCCCACGGCAGCCAGGTCCAACGCCGCCCTTCCCGAATCGTGCGCGGGGGGACACCGCCTTCGCGGGGTTAGCGGAGCGTCTAGCGCGCGCGCACGGGGAGCGCCCGGTCCGGCCCCCGGCGTTAGCGAGGCTTCCTGCCTCTCTTTACCGTCGACGGGAGAGAAGTGAGTCCCATCCTTGTTATTTATACGGTCGTATGGGTAACATACAGCCATGGCAGCGACTCACACCAACACGCCCTTGCCCGCCAAGCGCACCCGCGTCAGCGCCAAGGCCAAGCGGACCGCCCTCGCCGCCGACAAGGCCGTGGTCGTCCTTCGGGTAAGCACACGGCAGCAGGCTGCCAGTGGGCTCGGTTTGGACGCCCAGCGCGAGGCCGCCGCGGCCTTCTGCGCCGCCGAGGGCCTGAACCTAGTCGCAGTCGTGGAGGACGCCGGGGTCAGCGGCACCGTCGCCCCGGAGGACCGCCCTGGCATGGCTGAGGCCCTGGCCCTGCTCGCCAACGGTGCGGTCGGTGTGCTCGTCGCCGCCAAGGCCGACCGGCTGACCCGCAAGAACGCCGACCTGTACGCCCTGATGGACCGGAGCGCTCGCGAGGGCTGGTGCATCCGCACTGCCGATCGGCTCGTGGACACGTGCTCGGACAGCGGTCGCCTGATGGCGTCGGTGGCCGGGCTGTTCGCGGAGCAGGAGCGTGCCCTGGTCCGTGCCCGCACCACCGCCGCCCTTCAGGCGAAGAAGGCCCGTGGCGACCGGCTCGGTGCGCCGGTCCGCACCGCGGCCGGGACGCGCGACCGCATCCGTGTCCTGCGCCTGGAGGGCATGACGATGGAGGCCGTGGCAAAGCGCCTCAACGATGAGGGTCTGCCGACCCCAAGCGGTCGATCGTGGACGTGGCAGAACGTGCGCCGCGTGACCGCCTCGCTCGCCCTCGATGACCAGACTGCTGCCAGTGGCGGTGCCCGGTGACCTGCCCGGAGTGCTCGGGCACCAGAGCCGTCCCGGCCGGCTTCGCCCCGGAGGGCTACGGCCCGTGCCCTGTGTGCGTCATCGACGCAGGTCACACGTTCGTGGCGCTGGACGACCTGCCTGAGGGGTACGCCGCGTGGAACTAAGCGCCGTATCCGAGCGGTCCCTCGTGCCCTGGTCGCCTGCTCTGCTGTGCCGGGTGGCTGACATTGCTAAGGCGGACGCGGCGTGCTGGCAGCAAGGTCGCCCGCGCTACGTCGGGACGTGGCTCGGCTCCGTCCTGGTACAGGGCGGGGCGCGTCACCTACTCGACCCGGCGTACGGGGTGAAGGACGTGGACGTGCTTGCGCTTTACGCCAATCCGAACCCGCCCGGCCATCGCGGGCACGGTCGGCGCCACGCCGTTGCTGACCTCGGTCCGTCGCCGTTGGGCGTCCACCCGGCTGATGCTGCTCGTGGCTACACCGGACGGCGCGTGGACCTGCTGGTACGTGACCTGCCGGTGGCTCCGGGCACGCCGCTTGCGGATGCCTTGGTGCCGTGGCTGACAGCAGGCGCGGCTGCCTGCCCCGGCCCGTACCTGGGAGATGGCGGATGCACATGCGGACGCGGGCACACCTCGGCCTGGTGTTGGGCGCAGACGCCAGTCGTGGCTCTATGTGGAGCACCGCTCGGCACTGTCGTTTGGCCCGCACCTGCGCGCTCTCGCTCGACGGCTGCCCGCACCGCACGCTGACGGTTTGCTGCCCGCACGCTTATGGGGCGTAGGCCTGCTGACCCGCGGTTTCGCTCGTGGGACCGATGTTAGGCGATCTATCGCGACCTGCCCGTCCGTCCGGTTACGTTCGAGGCGGGCCGATACCGGCCTGGAGTGAGTCAAGCGGTACGAGAGGGCGTCAGTGACCCAAGTTCAAGGTTTCAGCGACAAGGTCGGCTTCATCTGGAGCGTCGCTGACCTGCTGCGCGGCGACTACAAGGCCCACGAGTACGGCCAGGTCATCCTCCCGCTCACCGTCCTGCGCCGCCTCGACGCCGTCCTCCAGCCGACCAAGCCCGCCGTCATCGCACGGGCCGCAGCGCTCGCCGGGAAGATCGAGAACCCCGAGCAGATCCTGCTGCATACCGCCGGGCAGCCGTTCTGCAACACCAGCCCGTTTGACTTCGCCCGGCTGCTCGACGACGCCCCGAACATCGCCGCGAACCTGAGGTCCTACATCGGAGGGTTCTCGTCCGGCGCGGTCGAGGTCCTCCGCGAGTACCGCTTCGACGACACGATCGCCCGCCTGGACAGCGCCGGGCTGCTGTTCCACGTCCTTAGCCGATTCGCCGACATCGACCTGCACCCGGACCGGGTCCTGAACGAGGCGATGGGCTACGTCTTCGAGGAACTGCTCCGCAAGTTCTCTGAGATGAGCAACGAGACCGCCGGGGAGCACTTCACCCCGCGTGAAGTGATCCGGCTCATGGTCAACATCCTGTTCAGCGAGGACGACGACGCCCTGCGCGGCTCCGCCCCGATCCGGACGATGTTCGACTGTGCCTGCGGGACCGGCGGCATGCTCACCGGCGGGCAGGAGCACCTCGCCAGCCTGAACCCGAAGGCGCGTTTGGAGGTCTTCGGTCAGGAGTTGAACCCGGAGACGTGGGCCATCGCCCGCTCCGACATGATGATCAAGGGACAGGACCCGTCCCGCATCCGGCTCGGCAACAGCCTGAGCGATGACAAGTTCACCGGCCAGACCTTCGACTACATGATCGCCAATCCGCCGTTCGGCGTGGACTGGAAACGCATCCAGCGTCAGATCGCCGACGAGCACCAGCAGTTGGGTGACCGAGGCCGGTTCGGCGCTGGCGTGCCCCGCGTGAGCGACGGCAGTCTCCTGTTCCTCCAGCACCTGATGTCGAAGATGAAGCCCACCGACCAGGGCGGCAGCCGCGTCGCCATCGTCTTCTCCGGCAGCCCGCTGTTCTCTGGCGGAGCCGGATCCGGAGAGAGTGAGATCCGGCGTTGGATTGTCGAGAACGACATGCTCGAAGCCGTCGTTGCCCTGCCAGACCAGTTGTTCTACAACACCGGAATCAACACCTACTTCTGGGTCGTCACCAACCGGAAGGCCGACCACCGCAGAGGCAAGATCGTCCTGCTGGACGCCCGTGGCGAGTTCGCGAAGATGCGCAAGAGCCTCGGCGACAAGCGCAAGTACATCCCAGACAACAAGATCGACGAGATTACCCGGCTGTACCACGACGCACTCGACGAAGTGCAGACGGACGAGCGCGTCAAGGTGTTCGAAAACACCGCGTTCGGCTACCAGCGCATCACTGTGGAACGCCCGAAGACCGACGAGAACGGCCAGCCGGTCCGGAACCGCAAGGGCCTCGTCGCCGACCCTGACCTTCGCGACAACGAGAACGTGCCGCTAGCCGAAGACATCGACGACTACATGAAGCGGGAAGTCCTCCCACACGTCCCCGACGCCTGGGCCGACACCACCAAGATCAAGACCGGCTACGACATCCCTTTCACCCGGCACTTCTACCGGTACACCCCGCCCCGGCCCGTCGCCGCCATCGACACCGACATCGCTGCCTTCGAAGCCGAAATCCAGCAGGTGCTTGGCGAGGTGGCGAAGTGACAGAACTCGTGCCGCTGAAGCACGTTGCGACGGTCATCGCAGGGCAAGCGCCGCCGTCTGAACAAGTGCTCGACCTCGCTAACGGGTTGCCGTTCGTGCAGGGCAACGCTGAGTTCGGTGTCGTCTCACCAACCGCCCGATACGAGTGCTCAACGCCCAGCAAAATCGCGCAGACCGGCGACATCCTTTTAAGTGTCCGCGCCCCTGTGGGCGCTATGAATGTTGCCGACCAGCGGTACGGCATTGGGCGTGGCCTTGCTGCTATTCGTCCGACGATATCGAATGATGCGCGCTTCGTCGCTTACGCAATCAGGGCTAACCTCCAATATCTGCACGCCGCTTCGACGGGTACCACCTTCGCGGCTATCTCCGCCGACGACCTGAGGTCGTTGCGGATACCGCTGCCGCCGTTGCAGGAGCAGCGGCGGATTGCGGACTTCCTGGACGACCAGGTCACCCTCCTCGACCGCGCAATACACCTGCGACAGCAACAGGTAGCCCTCTCACGTGGGCGTGAAAGGGCGCTGGTTCGAGAGATCGTTGCTGGCTCTGAGGACCCTTCACGCGACGCACCCAGCGATGCACCGTGGATCGCGCGATTGCACGAACAAGCAGAGGCGCGTCCCTTGGGACGGACTATCACCTTGCAGCGTGGGGTGGACCTGATTGCGGACGACAGGGTGGAGGGTGTGACCCCTGTCGTAACGACCGGCGGAATCGCTGGCTACCACAATGAATCCATCGTCGGCCAGTCGGGCGTGGTTATCGGACGCTATGGAACGGTCGGGAGCGTCTTCTGGGTTGAAGGCGAACACTGGCCGCACAACACGACTCTGTACGTGAAGGATTACAAGGGCAACCTCGCCAAGTACGTCTACTACCTTCTCCAGGCATATCCGTACGAGCGGCTCCAGGCGCGCGCGGCAGTGCCCGGAGTGAACCGAAATGACATGCACCGCGACCTAATGCCTTGGCTTCCACTGGAACTGCAAGCGCACGCTGTCAGTCTGCTGAACGACAGCATGGAGAAGGCAGCCGTCCTGACAAGGCTCATGGAGAGAAGCATTGGCTTGCTCGCCGAGCGTAAGCAGGCGCTGATCACGGCTGCCGTGACCGGCGAGTTCGACGTAGCCACGGCTCGGAGCGCGGCCTGATGGCGGAGAAGATCCACGGCGAAGGAGCGTTCGAGACCGCAATCGAGGCGCACCTGCTCGCGAACGGGTGGGTGCAGGGCGCGGCGTCGCACTTCCGCCGTGACCTTGGCTTGGACACGGCGGTGTTGTTTGAGTTCATCGGGGCGACGCAGCCGAAGCAGTGGGAGCGGCTGGTTGGGCTGCACGGCGGTGATCCGTCGCAGGCGCAGCACAAGTTCAGCAAGCGGCTGGCGGCTGAGATCGACTCGCGCGGCACGTTGGACGTGCTCCGGCGCGGAGTTGAGGACATGGGCGTGAAGATCCGCCTGGCGTTCTTCAAGCCTGCCCACACGCTCACTGCTGACCTGTTCGCGCTGTACGACGCGAACAGGCTGGTGGTGACCCGGCAGGTGCATCATTCGGAGTCGAACCCGCAGGACAGCGTGGACCTGCTGCTGTCGGTGAACGGGTTGCCGGTCTCGACGGCGGAGTTGAAGAACCAGGTCACGGGCCAGACGGTTGAGCACGCGAAGGAGCAGTACCGGACCGACCGGAACCCGAAGGATGTGATCTTCGACCGGCGGACGCTGGTGCACTTCGCGGTCGATCAGGACCTGGTGTTTCTGACGACCCGGCTGGAGGGCGACAAGACGTTCTTCCTGCCGTTCAACGAGGGCAGCGGTGGGCCGGGCCGTCCGGGTGGGAAGGGCAACCCGCCGACCGACTCGGGCTACCGGACCGCGTACTTGTGGGAGCGGGTGTGGCAGCGGGACAACTGGCTGGACTTGCTGGCCCGGTTCGTTCATGAGGAGAGGCCGTCCGGAAAGGGCAAGAAGGCCAGCAAGCGCGGAAAGATCATCTTTCCTCGGTACCATCAGTGGGACCTGGTGCTCCGCCTCTCCGAGCATGCCGCCACGTACGGGCCTGGCCGTACGTACCTGCCGCAACACTCCGCCGGATCAGGCAAGAGCAACAGCATCGCCTGGCTCGCGCACCGACTGTCCACGCTGCACACCCCAGCCGACGCTGCGTTGCTGACCGAGCACGCGACCGGCCTGGGGCTGGGGCCGACGAGAAGGTCTTTCACAAGGTCATCGTGGTGACGGACCGGGTCGTGCTCGACCGGCAGTTGCAGGACACGATCTTTCAGTTCGATCACACGCCCGGCGTGGTCGAGCGGATCGACAAGAACAGCCAGCAGTTGGCCGACGCGCTGACCGGGTCGAAGGCTCAGGTCATCATCACGACGTTGCAGAAGTTCCCGATCATCGCGCGGGCCGCGACCGACGTCGGTGACAAGCGGTTCGCCGTCATCGTGGACGAGGCCCACTCGTCGCAGTCCGGTGATAGCGCGAAGGACCTGAAGGCGGTCCTCGGCGGTAAGGAAGCGAACGTGCTCGCTGACAGCCTCACCCACGGCACCGACGACATCTGGGACGCGGCTGAGGCGTTCGAGGCGGCGCTGGAGCAGGCCGGGGACGCGCAGGACGCGGTTGCCGGAACCCTGCAAGCCCTGCGGGAGAGCGCTGCGACGCGCGGCAAGCAGGACAACCTGTCGTTCTTCGCGTTCACGGCCACGCCGAAGAACAAGACTCTTGAACTGTTCGGCGAGAAGATCGCGGACGCGTCGCAGGAGTCGGGGTTCCGACTGGAGCCGTTCCACCTGTACTCGATGCGTCAGGCCATCGAGGAAGGGTTCATCCTCGACGTCCTGGCGAACTACGTCACCTACGGCACCTACTTCCGTCTCGCCAACGGCCTGTCTTCCGACGACCCTGAGGTGGACAAGGGCAAGGCAAACGCCGCCCTCGCCAGGTTCGTGGCGCTGCACCCGACGAACCTGGCGCAGAAGGCCGAGATCATCGTCAAACACTTCCAGACGGTGACCCGCAAGGAGATCAACGGCCACGCCAAGGCGATGGTCGTCACCCGGTCCCGCCTGCACGCCGTCCGTTACAAGCAGGCGATCCAGAAGTACCTCGAAGGCGAGCACATCACCGACCTGCACACGCTCATCGCGTTCTCCGGCAAGGTCGAAGACCCCGACCTGCCGGGCGTCGAGTACACCGAGTCGTCGATGAACGTGACCGCCGACGGTAAGCGGATACCGGAGACCGAGACCGCCAAGCGGTTCCAGGGCGACCCCGACAACGGATTCCCGACCGGCGACTACCAGGTCCTCATCGTCGCAGAGAAGTACCAGACCGGCTTCGACGAGCCACACCTCCACACCATGTACGTGGACAAGCGACTCGACGGCGTCAAAGCCGTGCAAACCCTGTCCCGGCTCAACCGAATCGCACCCGGCAAGGAGAGCACCTTCGTCCTCGACTTCGTCAACGACGCCGAAGACATCAAGGCCGCGTTCAAGCCGTTCTACGAAACCTCGTGGACCGAGCCGACCGACCCGAACATCCTGTACACGCTGAAGCAGCGGATAATGGACGCCGGAGTCATCGACCCGACCGAGATGCGCGACATGGTCAGCGCACTGCTGACCACGGCTAAGGACGCGCACGAGGCGCTGTACGCCAAGACCGACGCCGCTGTCGTCCGCTACGAGAACATCCCGGAGGAGGAGGACCGGGAGGACTTCCGGACCGCGCTGCGGGACTTCACCCGCCTGTACGCGTTCCTCGGCCAGGTCGTGCCGTTCACCTCTGAGGCGCTGGAGGAGTTGTTCTACTACGGCAAGATCCTCCTCACCCGGCTGCCCAGCCTCGGCGGTGGCGGTGAGGTGGACATCAGCAACGCGACCGTCCTCACCCACATCCGGTCGCAGAAGATCGGCGAGCACAACCTGTCCCTCACGCCCGGTGATGGCGAGGGGCTGGACGGCATGAAGGGCGGCGGACACGGCGTCCTCCACGCCAAGGACAAGGTCCGGCTCTCCAGCCTGATCGACCTGCTCAACAGCCGGTTCGGGACCGAACTTACCGAGGCCGACCAGGTCTGGTTCGAGCAGCAGGTCGAAGCCGCCGCCGCCGACCCTAACCTGGTCGAGACCGCCACGGGCAACACTGAGGAGAACTTTGGCTACGCCTTCGACCAGCAGTTCGCCAGGCTTCTCATCGGGCGACAGTCCGCGAACGACTCGCTGTTCCGCATGTTCTTCGACAAGCCCGAGTTTCAAGAAGCCTTGACCGCCTGGGCACGCAAGGAGACCTACAAGAAGATCCAGGACGGGCTCGGAGGAGCGGCATAGGCGTCGCCGCGCTCCGAGTTTCTTCTCACCACTTCGGGAGAAAGGGTTTCACGGTGGAGGCTGCAAGCGCGCAACAGGTGCTAGCCGTTCTCAGCGAGGTGTCGAACGGGACGTCAGATCCCGCCGAGGCGGGTAGGAAACTCGCAGGCATGGTCCTGCCCGAGCAGGAGCGAATGTCGAGGGATCAACTCTGGCTCGGTGACGACTCGGACTACACGCCGGGCAGCATCGTGGAGGTCTCGATGGCAGAGGCGGCTGGGAAGATCACTAGTGCAGTGTCTCAGTATTAGCTGGCGACGTTGTTCAGGGCGACGCGACCGCGGCGGACTTTCTCCAGGATCGCGTCGGCGCTGGCGGTCCAAACGAAGGGCTTGGGGTCGTCGTTGTT
>Ga0136611_10002912_pt1 | contig 11968 bp, 5 predicted proteins | sample AntDrymUQ2232306_2_FD_106645 | JGI IMG/M metagenome (GOLD analysis project Ga0136611, IMG submission 106645) | Polar desert sand microbial communities from Dry Valleys, Antarctica - metaG UQ223 (23.06) | ecosystem: Environmental > Terrestrial > Soil > Desert | place: Antarctica: Dry Valley... | reverse complement strand
GGTCGAGTTCGCGCTGAGCGATGCGATCAACCCGTACCGCGTGCTCGTCGCCGGACACACGCTCGACGGCCGGATCGGGGCCATCACCGGCACGCTCGAAGTGCGCAAGCCCTTCTCGCTCGATCCGAAGCTGCCCGTCGAAATCGGCAGCGGCGACAAGCTCGACGTCGTCGTAATGGGGACGAACAACACCGACGGCGCGCTCGACGGCAAAGTGACCGTAAAACCGAAGGGGTTGAAGCTCGTCGGCGAGGAACTCGTGACGGTCGAACTCCCCGCCAACGGGGGCGGTCGCAAGATCATCCGCCTGACCCCGGACAAGCTCGACGGCCCGCTGAGCCTGAAACTCGAAGGCAAAGCCGGCGCGTATCGCGATTCGGTCGAACGCAACTTCACGGTGGTCGCCGACGGCTTCCCCGCCGCCGGGTCGCACTCGGACGTTCTCGAATCGAGTGTCGGGGCGAAACTGAAACTCCCCGAACTGGTCGTGCCCGGCACGCTCAAGCTCCGCGTCGCGGTCTATCCGAATACCCTCTCCGAGGTGCAGAGCGGCCTCGACGGCCTGCTCCGCGAACCCTCCGGCTGCTTCGAGCAGACGAGCACCTCGAACTATCCGAACGTGCTCGTGCTCGACTACCTCAACGAGACGAATCAGGCCAAGCCGGACGTGAGCAAGCGGGCGAAGGATCTGCTCGACAAGGGCTACGCGAAGCTCACGAGCTTCGAGTGCGCCAAGCCGAGCGAGAGCGGCCGGCAGGGCTATGAATGGTTCGGCGGCTCGGCCCCGCCGCACGAAGCGCTCACCGCCTACGGCCTGCTCCAGTTCACCGATATGGCCCGCGTCCACCCCGTCGATGCGGCGATGGTGAAGCGGACGAAGGAGTACCTCCTGAGCCGCCGCGACGGCAAGGGGGGCTTCGAACGCAACGCCCGCGCCCTCGACTCCTTCGGCTACGCCCCGATCCCGATCACCGACGCCTACATCGTCTGGGCCATCACGGAATCCGAACGCAAGGACGCCGTGCAGTCCGACCTCTCGAAGGAGATCGCCGCGCTGCAAGCGCTGGCGAAGGAAGAGCCTTGGAGCCGAGATTCCTACTTCCTGGGCCTCGTGAGCAACGCCCTCATCAACCGCGGCAAGAAGGCCGAGGGAACCGCGATGCTCAGAACCATCGCGAAGGCCCAGCAGAAGGACGGCAGCGTCGTCGGGGCCGAGACGAGCATCACGAAGTCGTCGGGCCAAGCCTTGCTCATCGAGACCACCGGCCTCGCCATGCTCGGCTGGATCAAGGTCAACGAGACGGGCGAGTTCCGGGCGAACCTCGACGCCTCCAGCAGGTGGCTCGGCAGCCAGAAGAACGGCTTCGGCGCCTACGGTTCGACGCAATCGACGATCCTGACCCTCAAGGCGCTCATCGAGTACGCCCGCACGCAGAAGCGGGCCACCGAGAGCGGCGAAATCCGCGTGCTCGTCGACGGCGGAGTCGTCGCGAAGAAAATGCTCTCGACCGAGAGTGTAGGCCCGATCACGATCGAAATCCCCGATGCCGAGAAGTACCTCGGGAAGGGGATCGTCGATATCCGGATCGAAACCGACGCGAAGCAATCGTACCCCTGCACCTTCTTGTGGGAGGCCCGCGCCCGCAAGCCGCAGAGTTCGGCCGACTGCCCGCTCACGATGACCGCGACGCTGAACAAAGCCGAGGCCCGCGAAGGGGAAACGGTGCAGCTCACGGCCCGCGTGCAGAACGGAGCCGCGAAGGAACAGGGGATGGTCACCGCCATCCTCGGCATCCCCGCCGGGCTGAAGATCCCCGAGGACATGAAGCAGCTCACGGCCCTCACGCAGAAGCCCGAGGGCGGACGCGAGACGGTGAGCTACTTCGAAATCCGCGGCCGCGAACTGGTGCTCTACTGGCGCGGGATGGGGCCGAAGCAGAGCGTCGAAGTGAACATCGACCTGATCGCCGACATCCCCGGCGAGTTCCGAGGCCCCGCGAGCCGCGTCTACCTCTACTACGGTGCGGAGCACAAGCTCTGGATCGACCCGGTCGACGTGAAGGTGACCGCGAAGTGATTGCGAAGCGGTGAAAGCGACCCCGCCGGCCCGCGCCGGTGGGGTCGCTTGCGTTGCGGAAGGATCATCCGGAGAGGTGTGACCGATCGAGCAAGTTCCGCCGTCAGCCAAAAATGCCATCGATCACCGGATGCCGCACTACTTCTCCACCTTCAGCAGTACCGACTTCGCCGCGAACTCGGCACCGCTCTTCTCGACCCGCGCGAGGACGACGAACGGCACCTCCATCGGCTTCACCCACGCTTCGGCGAAGATGACGATTTCGCGCTCCGTCTCGTCGGGCAGAATCAGAATCCCGTTGAGGCCGATGTTCTCGACGCGCACGCCGTGGGGCAGTCCGCGCACGTCGAGCGGGACGCGGCCCGTGAAACCCTTCAGCCGCTCGATCTTCACCTTCAGCTTCGCCTCTCCGCCGGGGAGGATGCTAACGATGGCCGCACTCGTTTCGGTGCGGAGTTCCCCCGGATCGACGAGCGTCGGCGTTCCTCCCGGCGCATCTCGCGCGATGACTTTCCCGTCGATGTCCGCTTCGCCGACGATGCGGTATGGGCCGCTCGGATTCGGCGAGGCTCCGCTCGCGAAGAGCGCCACCGTCGCGCTCGGCTGCTCCGATTCGATGACCGTCTCCGGTGCGGTGAAGGGCGCCGCGAGCTTGTCGAAGCGGATGCGGATCGGCCCTTGGAAGCCGTCCGTGCGGGTCGCGGTGATCGTGATCGGGATACCCCCCTCCTTCCAGACCTTCGGATCGCCCGGCGAAACGCGGAGCGTGAAATCCGGTTTCGGAGGCCGCACCGTGAGGCGGAAGCCGAATTGTTCGCCGCCGGCGCCGCGCGCGTCGCGGATCTTCGCGCGGTACTCGCCGGTGCGCGGAGCCTCGAAGAGCAGGAACGAATCCTTCCCGAAGCCGGGGCCGCCGTCGTCGTTGTGGCAGTGGAGCGGGAAGACCGGCAAGCCGTTCGGCGGAAACGTCGAACCGGGCGGGTGGAACTCGACTTTGTACATCGGCGAGTTCTGCGCGTGGTGCGTCGGCGTCGTGCCGCGGAAGCCGAGGCGCTTGCCGTCGAGCTGCACGAACTGGCAGTCGTCGTCCGGGTTCTTCGGCAGCGCTTTGATCCTCATCAGCTCGCTGCCGACGTAGAGGTAGTCGTTCGTGCGGAGGTCGTTCCACGTGTCGAGGCGGATGCCGGGCGCTTGCGAATCGTGGTCGCGGAAGGTCGAAAAAGTCTGAGAAACGGAGCGGAGCACCGCCTGTTCCACCGGCTTGCCGGCGTCGTCGAGGACTCCGATGACCGGATCGAGTTTCGAGCCGAGGCGGGCCGCGTGGACTTCGATCGCCAGCCGCTGCCCCTTTTGCGCGGCGAAGGCGATGCATTGCGCGTCCCCATCGGTCGCGAGCGCGCCGTCGTAGGTGCCGGGTATTGTCAACGTCTTGTCAGTGGTCGAAGGGAACTCCCCGACGGCGACGCTCGCGCTCCCGAGCGGGATCGCATCGCCGACTTTCGGCACCGGGACGGGGATACGACTCCCGAACGCGGCCCCGGCCGGGGCGGTCATCTTTACTGGGATGCCGTCCGGATGCCCGATGTTGACCCCGCGCAAGCGGACGGCCGTTTCGACGCCGCGCGGGATGCCGAGCGGGAAGACGCTCGTGACGACGGGTATCGGCCCGATGGAGAGGGTGTAGCCGAGATCGGCCGCGCCGCGGAAGTCGCGGTCGGTCACGGAGATCGCATAGGTGCCGGCTTTCGCCACGCGGTATCCGAGGAGATTCGTGGACGAATCCAGCAGGATCTTCCCGGACTCGTCGGTCAGCGTGAGAACCGGATCGAACTTCTTGGCGTCGAGCGCGGCACCGAGCACCTCGAATCCGAGTTCGTCCCCCGCTTTCGCGTCGAACCGATAAAAGTCGATTTCGCCGGGGCGCGCGAGCGTCGCGGCGAGGGTGGCGGGCCATGCGACCTTCGCCGCGGTCTTCGCCGATTCCGTGCTCCCCTTCACGTCGAGGCGCGGGAAGCGATCCTTGGCCTCCGGCTGCTTCGGCTTCACGGGCAGCGGGGCCTGCTGCAGCTTCCCGGTCTTCGGGTCGATCAGTTCGAGAATTCCGTCGAAGCGGCCGAGCGCGAGCTGTGTCCCGTCGGGCCGCAGTGCCGCCGCGAGGATGCTCTCCGGCTGCGCCGGCAGCGCGTTCGCCTCCTTCAGCGTTTCGGAATTCCACGCTTTGATCGTGCGATCTTCCCCCACGGAATAGAGCGTGCCACCGGCGTCGGGGCCGAGCAGTTTGATCACGCCGGAGTTGTGGGCGAACTGCGACTGCGCCAGTTTGCCGCCGTCCGGGCCGGCGTCCCAAGCGCGGATGCTCTTGTCCACGCCCGCGGCGAAGAGCCGCTTGCCGTCGCGCGACCAAGCCAGCGCGTAGACCCAATCGGTGGAATCGCTCAGGCTGTAGGACCGCTTACCGGTGGATGTATCCCAGATTTTCACCGTGCGATCCGCCGAGCCGGTCGCCAGGAGTTTGCCGTCCGGATGGAAGCGCAGCGCGTAGACCGCGTCGCTGTGATCCTTCAAAATCTGCGGGGGCTTGTCGGTCGCTTTCGCGTCCCAGATTTTCACGGTGCGGTCGTAGCCTGCGCTCGCGAGCGTTTTGCCATCGGGGCCGAAGTCGAGGGCGTAGATGGCATCCGCGTGGGCCGCGATCTCGGCGACGGGTTTGTCGGCCTTCTCGTCCGCGCCGTACAGGCGGATGCTTCCCGACTTCCCCGGCTGGCCACTCGCCACGGCCAGCACCCCGTCGCGGGAGAAGGCCAACGCCGTGACGCGCTCCGTCTGCCCCGCGTATTCCTTTGCGACCGTCCCGGTCTTGGGATCGATGAGGTAGGCCGTGCCGCGCGTGCCGGCGGCGAGCCACTTGCCGTCGTGCGAATAGGCGACGGCCGAAACCGGCGGTGCGGACTCGGCGCATGTGGACGCCAGCGCGAAGAGCGCCAGCGCGGAGAGGGAGCGCAGCATGGGGCACCGGGAGGGAGTGCGATCAGTGGTTGAAGAGGAATTCCTTGCCCGTCAGCACGGCCCAAATCACGTCTTCGACGGCCTCGCGGTGGGCGACCGGAGTCTCTTTGCGGGCTTCGCCGAGCGCCGCCGTGAGCGTTTTGGCTTCCGCACTCGTCGGCGGGCGGGCCAGCGCGAGTCGGAACACCCGCTTCACGATCTCCCCATCGTCGAGCTTGTCGGCGAGCCAGCGGTTCACCACCGAGTTCTTGTCGCGCAGCTTGTCGTTGAGCGTCTTCCCGTTGTTCAGGTGCAGCGCTTGGCTCACGCTCGAATCTTTCGCCACTTCGCACGAGCAGGTCTGGCTCCGCTCCGCGCGGCCGAAGGCGTCAAGGAACCGCGAGACGAGTTGCGAATCGGGGAGCTGCAGGGCCCGCGTGCCGGCCGGGTAGAGCACGCTGTTCGCGGTTCCGCCGCTGCTGCCGATGGAGACTTGACCGAAATCCGTCGGCACCCCGGCGATGTCCGAGTAGGCATCGAGGATGACTTCGGCCGTCAGTCGGCGGAGGAGGTAGTGCGAATAGAAACGGTCGTCGTCGGCGTTGCCCGGCACCGGCTTCGAAGAGCGCTGATACGCGGCGGAGTTGAGAATCGCCTGCATGAGGTGCTTCAGATCGAACTTGTGTTCGACGAAATCCTTCGTGAGGGCGTCGAGCAGTTCGGCGTTCGTCGGCGGGTTCGTGTCGCGCAAGTCGTCCTCGGCTTCGACTAGCCCGCGGCCCATGTAGTTCTTCCAAACGCGGTTGACGATGGCCTTGGCGAAGAAGGGGTTGCCCGGTTCCGTCAGCCAATCGGCGAAGTACGCGCGGCGCTCCTTCTCCCCGTCGGCCGGAATCGGCTTGCCCCCGAGGGGTGTCGGAGCCATCGCGACCCCGCGGCGGAGGTGGAGGGCGTCGCCGGAATCGAGGCTGCGGACGAGCACTTCGCCGGGGCGATCTCCGTTCTTCAGACCGACCCGACTGAAGAGGTTGGCCATCTGCCAATATTGATCCTGCGTCCACTTTTCGAGCGGATGATTGTGGCAGCGGGCGCAGGTGATCGACGTGCCGAGGAACGTGAGGGCCGTCGATTCGGCGAGGTCGGAGACATCTTTGTGGAGGACGAAGTAGCCGGAACCGGTGGAGAGCGTGCTGCCGGAGGAGGTGAGGATAGCGCGGGCAAACTCGTCCCAGGGTTTGTTGTCGGCGACGCTCGAACGGACATGGCGGTGAAAGCCCCAGACGGACTGCTGCGACAGCTTCCGCGTCGAAATTAGGAGCAGGTCGCTCCACTTGTGCGTCCAGTAGTCCACGGATTCGGGCCGGGCGAGCAAAGCATCGATGAGCTTCGCGCGCTTGTCGCTCCCCTTCTCGGCGAGAAACGCATCGACCTCGGCGGGCTTCGGCAGGATGCCGCAGGTGTCGAGGTAAGCCCGACGGATGAACTCCGCATCGGCGCATTCCGGCGAAGGAGGCAATCGCAGGAGCTTCAGCTTGTCGAGGATCGGGCCGTCGATGAAGTTGTTCTTCGCGGCGGTTGCGAACGCCGCATCGGGAACGGCGTTGGCGAAGGGCACGGTGACGGTCGCGGTGACGACGCGGCTGCCGAAGAGCACGGCGATGGCCGTTTGCCCGTGGCCGGCGACGGCGACCGCGCCGTCCTCATCTACGGTGGCGACGGTCTCTTCGCTGCTGGTGTACTTCGCCCAGCGCGTCACGTCTTCGACCGTGCCATCCGAGTACCGGGCGAAGACGCTCACGCGGAAGGCGTCCTTCGGCTTCACGAGGAGTCGCGGCGGATAGACCTCGATCTTTTCGAGCGACGCGTCGGTCGCCTTCGGCCCATTCGCTCCGCCCGCGATCCACTCCCGCAGGATCTTGGCATTCTCCGAATCTTTCGCGAAACGCGTCCCGCCCCCGTGCGGCATCGTCCGCGTCGCCTTCTTCAGCAGCAGGCTCGCATCCGGTTCCTCGCGGTCGACGCGCCGGCCGAGCGCCTGGCGCGTGATCGCGAAGTGATCGGCGTCGGAATCGTAGCCGCGCAGCGACAGCTTGAATCCCCCTTTCCCCGCGAGGGCACCGTGGCAGGCTCCGGAATTGCACCCGACCCGCATGAGGATCGGCTGAATATGATTGGCGAACGACCGCTCGCGCGGCGTTTCGAACCGCGCCACGTTCACCGGCACTTTGGTCGTGCGCCCGCCGTGCGTCACCGCGATGGACGTGTCGCCGTTTCCGGTCGCCTTCACGAGCCCTTTCGCATCCACTGTGGCGATGCGCGGGTTTTCGCTCGCGTACTGTGCCGAAGCCGTCAATTCGGCGGTCGCTCGACCGGCAATCGAATCGAACGCGCCGAGCTGCGCGCCCGCCTGCGGGCCGGTGAGGGCGACCGCGGGCGGGTACACCGCAAGCTCCCCAGCCGCCGCGAGCGGGGAAAGCAGCGCGGCGATCAGCAGAGCGAGTGACGAGCGCATAGGGATGCTCCGGAAATCACTGGCCGCGGGCGGCGCCGAGGCCCATCATCGCCACGGCGGCGATGTGCCCGAGAATCACGAGGCCGCCGAGCACGATGCCGACGATGGCGTGGGCTTTCCCCTTCGATTCGGGCATCTTGTTGGCGTGGGCGAGTCCCATGAAGCCGAGGACCAGCGCGATCGGCCCGAGGATGGCCCCGAGGCAGGGGATGAGGGCGAACACGCCGCAGTAGTACGAAGCGAGGGCCTTCGCATTCTTGTACGGGATGAGGCCGCCGGTCGCATCGCCGCCTTTGCGACCGCGCCGGGGGCGGCGGTCGCCGGGATCTTCGTAGTCGTCTTCATCGCGCCGGCGGCGCGGGCGTTCGTCCGGCTCGTCGGCGGATTCGGAACGGCGGGTGCGGGGGCGGTCTTCGTCTTCGTCCGTGGGCATCTCGGCTCCGGGTCAGGATGGTGGCGGGGAGAGTTTGGCTTTCAGTGCGTCGAGTTCGCGGAGCAGTTCCGCATTGCGGGCACTGCTCTCGGCCAGTTGCAGCGTAGCGTCTTCGGCCTTCTGTCGCTCGGCTTTGGCTATCCGCCGCTCCGCTTCGGCCCTCTGCCGTTCGGCTTCGGCCTTCTGCCGTTCGGCCTCGGCCCTCTGCCGTTCGGCCTCGGTCTTCCGCCGTTCGGCTTCGGTCTTTGCGATCTGAGCTTCATAAGGCGTGGGGGCGAGGCGACCATCGGAGAAGAAGAATCGCGGGAAGGTATCGGGCTGTTCGAGCAGCGACATGTGCTCGATGGTCTCGGCGCCGTAGCCGAAATCGAGGCCGAGCTGTTCGCAGCGGAACTTCCCGTCGACCGGGACGATCTCCTTGTACTCGCCCCCTTCCAACCGCCAACCGACGATGGTTTCCCGATCCGGCTCCACGATGAAGTACTCGGGCGTCTGGAAGACCCGCTCGTAGACCGCTTTCTTCTCGCCGTAATCCTTGTGCCGCGTGGAGTCCGATACGATCTCCACGATCACGTTCGGAAAGTGTCCGCCCTCTTCCCAGACGACGTACGATTTCCGATCGCGCTTCTCGACCCCTTTGACGAAGAAGAAATCCGGACCGCGGAAGTCTTTGTTCTTCACCATCTCCAAGTTGAAGTAGAGGAACATATCGGCGGCGCACCACCAATCTCGGCGATCCCGAGAGTGGTACCGAACCGAGTCGAGCAGGAGCGTCGCCACGTCGCGGTGCCAGGCCGTTTCCACGGGGATTCCATCCGAATCGGGGAGTTCGTCTTCCGTCGGCAACCGGCGCAGACCTTCGACCCAGCGCCCCTCGATCTCGGAGCCCGTCGCGTACGGCAACTCGGCAATGGCGTTCACGGTCATCCCCTCAAATCAGTTCCGCGATCGGCTTCATCGAGTACTCGGTCGCCGGAATCGGCCGGCCCTGCGGACCGGGGAGTTCCTTGTGGTGATCGAGGCCCAAGCCTTTGAATACTGTAGCCGCGACTTCCCCGGCCGTCACGGGCCGCGTCTTCGGGGCGTGCGCGTGCTCGTCCGATTCGCCGACGACTACGCCCCCCTTCAGCGGGCCGCCGCCCATGAGCATACTCCAGACTCCGGGGTGGTGGTCGCGACCTCCGGCCGGGTTGATCTTCGGCGTCCGACCGAATTCGCCGGTTGCGATCACCATCGTCGTTTTCAGCAGGCCGCGCTCGCTCAGGTCGCTCAGCAGGGCGCTGTAGGCCCGGTCGAAGTTCGGCACCACTTGCTTGCCCATCTCGCCGATGTCGGTGAAGGGACGCGAACCGTGGATGTCCCAAGTGACTTCATCGAAGACCGTCTCGAACATGTTCACCGTGACGAACCGCACTCCGGCTTCGATGAGCCGACGGGCCATGAGGCACGACTGGCCGAAGCGCGTCTTGCCGTAGCGCTCGCGAACCTTCTCGGGTTCCTTCTGGAGGTCGAACGCATCGCGGGCTTTCGCCGACGACATCAGCTTGTAAGCGAGCGCGAAGCTGTCGTCGAGCTGCTTGCCGGCTTGCGATTTCTCGAAGGCCTCCATCGAGCCGTCCACCGCGTCGCGCAGCTTCTGGCGGCGTTCGGCCCGGGCCGGCGTGATCTGCTCCGGCGGCAGCAGGTCGGGCACTTTGAAATTCGGCACGCTAGGATCGGCATTCAAAATGAACGGATCGTGGACTTTGCCCAAGTACCCGGCCGTGTGGCCGTGCGGAAGATTGCCGCCGGTGCGGCCGATGGGTCGCGGCAAGAGAACGTGCGGGGGAAGTTCGCCGCGGCCCCCTTTCTGATACCCCAGCACGCAGCCCATGTGCGGGTGTTCGACACCGCCGCTGAAAATGCGCCCGGTCTGCATGACTTGGTGGCCCACATCGTGGACGGCGGTTCCGGAATAGTAGAGGCTCCGGACGACCGAGAACTTGTCGGCGTGTTCGGCCGTCATCGGGAAAGTTTCGGCGATCCGGATGCCTTTCACCTTCGTGTCGATGGGTTTGAACGGCCCGCGAACCTCGGCGGGGGCATCGGGCTTGGGGTCGAAAGTGTCGAGTTGGCTCGGGGCGCCGACGAGGAAGAGGAAGATGCAGTTCACATCCTCGTCCTTCATCGGCTCGGGCTTCTGTGCGGCGATCGCCGACGGCAGCGACAGTCCGAGCGCGGGGATCGCCCCGGCCATCAGGAAATCGCGCCGGGACAGGCCGTCGCAGAAGCGGACGCCGCGCGGGGCATCGAGGCGGAGCATAGTCGGTCCACCGGGAGAGCGGGAGAACTCCCCTTATTCCTAACCGATTCCGGAGTTCGGGGCAATCGTGAAGGGTTCGGAATCGGGCATCGCGGCCCGGAGAGTCTCGCACTATAATGGGACGAGTCTCCCTCCGCCGGTTCGCCTTTCGCTTCGATTCCGGAGTTCCGAATGATCCGCCGGCTCCTCGCTTCCATCGTCCTATGCTCCGGCTGCGCAGCGATCGCGACCGCCGAACCCAAACCGCCGACGCCGGAATCGGTCGAACAGTTCGAGAAGACCATCCGCCCGATACTCGTGCAAAACTGCATCGGGTGCCACGGGCCGAAGAAGCAGCAGGGGAGCTTGCGCCTCGATACCGCCGCGGGTCTCGCGAAGGGCACCGACGGAGTGGCCGTGGTCGTGCCCGGCAAACCGGAGCAGAGCCGGCTCATCGCGTCGGTGGAGCGCAAGGGGGACTACCCCATGCCGCCGGACGGCGTGCAGTTGAAGAAGGAGCAGATCGCCGCACTCGCGGAATGGGTCAAGCAAGGAGCCGTCTTCCCCGCGAGCGCGGTCGTCGATCCGGGCAACGGCAAAGCGCACTGGGCGTTCCAACCGGTGAAGGAACCGACTGCGCCGGCCATCGCCGGGGTCAAGAACCCCATCGATGCGTTCGTCGCGGCCAAGCTCGCCGAGAAGGGGCTGAAGCCTTCGACCGCCGCCGACAAGCGCACGCTCGCCCGGCGGCTCTTCTTCGATTTGATCGGCCTCCCGCCGAGTGCCGAAGCACTCGATGGCTTCGAGAAGGACGCCCGCCCCGACGCGACCGAGAAACTCATCGACGCGCTGCTGGCCTCGCCGCAGTATGGCGAACGCTGGGGCCGGTACTGGCTCGACGTGGCCCGCTACTCGGACACGAAGGGCTACGTCTTCACGGAGGATCGCAACTATCCTTACGCCTACACCTACCGCGATTACGTCATCCGCTCGCTGAACGACGACAAGCCGTTCGACCGGTTCATCGTCGAGCAACTCGCGGCCGACAAACTGCCGCAGGGCGAAGACAAGAAACCGCTCGCGGCGATGGGTTTCCTCACAGTCGGCCGCCGCTTCAGCAACAACCCGCACGACATCATCGACGACCGCATCGACACGATCACGCGCGGGTTCATGGGCCTGACCGTGGCCTGCGCCCGCTGCCACGATCACAAGTACGATCCCATCCCCGCCGCCGATTACTACAGCCTCTACGGCGTGCTGGCGAGTTCGAACGAGCCGAAGGAGTACCCGCTCATCGGGGAGGTCGAGCGGACGCCCGAGTTCCTGAAGTTCGAAGCCGACTTGCAGAAGTTCGAAGCGGCCGTCGCCGCCGGTCGCGCGAAGATGCAGGAGAACCGCCAGACGCTGCTCGGTTCCATCGGCGGTTCCGCGCTCCGCGTGGCAAATCCGGACAAGATCCTGAACCGGGCCGACCGAAACGCACTCGCCGATCTCCAGAAGAAGGCCGACCAGTTCAAGGCGAAGTCTCCGTTCGCCCCGCCCCGCGCGATGGTGCTCAACGACAACCCCAAGCCGAACGAGCCGGCGATCTTCCTCCGCGGCAACCCGAACCACCGCGGCCCGCAAGTTCCTCGGCGCATGCCGGAAATCGTGGGCGGCGCGGCGCGGAAGCCGTTC
>Ga0136611_10002911_pt1 | contig 11973 bp, 16 predicted proteins | sample AntDrymUQ2232306_2_FD_106645 | JGI IMG/M metagenome (GOLD analysis project Ga0136611, IMG submission 106645) | Polar desert sand microbial communities from Dry Valleys, Antarctica - metaG UQ223 (23.06) | ecosystem: Environmental > Terrestrial > Soil > Desert | place: Antarctica: Dry Valley... | reverse complement strand
TCGAAGAACACTGTCGGCTCCGTGCTCTCCGCGGAGTTCGTGTTCAACGGCCCGCAGTCCACCGTCAGATCAGGTCGACGCAGGTTGCCGCCCGTCATGCGCGCGCCCACGTCGGCCGTGCTCGGCCGGCAAGGCCCGTCGCCCAGCCGCCGGTCCAGGGCGGTGATCAGATTGACGACGATGACATCGTGCGGCTGCCTGGCGCCCGCCATCATCTCGACCGGTACGCCGTCGACGAGCTCCCAGCGGCCCTCTTGCTCGAGGCACCACTCCAGGAACTCGTCGGTGGACATCAGTCGGCGTGCGGCGTCCGTCATGCCGCCAACATACCACTCCGCCGCCGCGTGCGGGAGCCGTCGATCGGGAGCGCACATCCGACCCTTGGCCGCGCTCGCGTCGATCTCCGCCCGCGTCCCTCAGTGCGGCTTCAGCACCACCTTGGTGAACTCGTTCTGCCTGGTCTTGAAGTTCTTGTAGCCGCCGGGCGCCTGCTCCAGCGGTAGGCGGTGGCTGATCAGGAAGGTCGGGTCGATCTTGCCCTCCCTGGATCAGTTCGAACAGCGGCTGCATGTATTTGTGGGTGTGGGTCTGGCCGGTCTTGATGGTCAGGCCCTTCTCCATCAGCGCGCCCAGCGGGAACTTGTCGACGACGCCGCCGTAGACGCCCGGAATCGACACCGTGCCGCCCTTGCGGCAGGCCATGATCGCCTCGCGCACCACGTGCGGCCGGTCGGTGGCCAGCTTCAACTGGCTCTTGACCAGGTCGATGATGTTGTCCGGCGACAGGCCGTGCGCCTCCAGCCCCACCGCGTCGATGCAGCTGTCGGGACCGCGCCCGCCGGTCAGGTCGTTCAGCGCCGCCCGCACCTCCACCTCGTGGTAGTTCAGCACCTCGGCCCCGGCGTCGGCGGCCATCTGCAGCCGCGTGGGGAAGTGGTCGATGGCGATCACCCGCTCCGCGCCCAGCAGAAAGGCCGAGCGGATGGCGAACTGCCCCACGGGTCCGCAGCCCCAGACCGCCACCGTGTCGCCCGGCTGGATGTCGCAATTCTCCGCGGCCATGTAGCCGGTCGGGAAGATGTCGCTGAGGAACAGCACCATTTCGTCGTCAATGCCGTCCGGCACCACGAACGGTCCCACGTCGCTGTAGGGCACGCGCACATACTCGGCCTGCCCCCCCGCGTAGCCGCCGGTCAGGTGCGAATAGCCGAAGGCGCCGGTCATCGGATGGCCGTAGGCGATTTCCGAGGCGTCGGCCTTGTCGGCCGGGTTGGAGTTGTCGCAGGCCGAGAACTGCTTGACGCCGCAGAAGAAGCAGTTGCCGCAGGCGATGTTGAACGGCACCACCACCTTCTGACCCTTCCGCAGGGTCGAGCCGCGGCCCACGTCCACCACCTCGCCCATGAACTCGTGGCCCATGATGTCGCCGCGGTGCATGCCCACGATGTAGCCGTCGTAGAGATGCAGGTCGGAGCCGCAGATGGCGGTGGAGGTGATCTTTATGATCGCGTCGCGGGGATTGACGATCTCGGGATCGGGCACGGTCTCGACGCGAACGTCGCCTTTGCCGAACCAGCAGAGCGCGCGCATGGGTCACCTCGTGTTCTGAAACGGAAGTTGTGAAGTGTAGCTCAGGCGCGCGGGGCCGCTTCGGGAGCCTTGGACGTGGTGATCTCGCCGGTTTCCAGCAGCTGCTTCAGGCGGCGCAGATCACGGCGCATCTGGATGTTGGGCTCGCGCTGGAAGACCTTGGCGATCGCCTTGCCGACCACGCCGGCCGGCGGGTCGTAGCTCAGGAAGGCCCGCAGGTGCGTCCCCCGCCCGGTCGGCGCGTCCTTGAACTCGATGTAGCCGGAATGGTCGATCGACGCCCCCTCCTCGGCCTCCCAGGCGATCTTCCGGCCCGGTTCGTCCTCGGTGATGCGGCTATCGAACGCCACGTCCCGCCCGGCCGGTCCCGCCACCACCCAGTGCGAGCGACTGTCGTCGACAACTTCGATCGACTTCACGTTCTCCATGAAGGTCGGCCAACTGGCGAAGTCACGCACCGCCGCATAGACCTGCTCGCGCGGCAAGCCGATCGTGTAGGAGCGCGACACGCCGGTGTCGTGCTCGCCGTCGTCGTCCTTCAGGTAGGAGGTGGGCATGATGTCGGCGTCGGTCGACGGCGCCGCGTCGGGGTCGTGTCGGCTCATGGGCGTCCCTGCCGCTGTTCGGCAGGCTAACCGGCTAGCGCTCGGATTTGTTGCGTCGGGCGCCCGACATCCGAGGGCTGGCGGCGTGTCAGGCGTCGTGGCGCCGCCAGACGCGGCGGTCGGCTTCCAGGGCGGTCAGGCCGCCTTGCGTCTGCGCCTGCTTCAGGCCGCGCAGCACCGGCTGGGCGAGGCTGGCGAAGCGGGCCTCCACGGTCTCCGGACAGCAGCCTTCGGCCTCGGCGAAGAAGTGCGCCGCGTTCACGCCGGGGTTCTTGATGGAGATCAGCGCCGCCAGCTTGCGCGCCAGGTCGGGGTTGCGCGCGTGCAGCAGCGGCTCGGCGGCGTAGAGCTCCGCGCCCAGCATCTCCACGCACTCCGGGGTCAGCCGGTCGACCACGGCGTTCGACAGCGGCCCGTCGAGGTCCCGCTGGTCGACGTGGAGGACGCGGTCGTTGAGCAGGAACAGCACGCGGGAAAGGCTCCGAATCGGAACCGTCGGGATTAGGCGATGCGGGTTAGGAAAGTCTCACCCGCCCCGCGTTCGTCAGTCGGCCTCCACCCGTTCGGTCAGGAAGTGGCGCCCCTCGCGGTCGTCGATCTCCACCACCCACAGGTCCGGGTCGTAGCGGCGCTGGCGCTCGACGTAGGCGTCGGCGTCGGCCTCCTGGAGCGAACTGACCGGCCGCATCCACACCCGTTCGCCCTCCCCCCGCACGGCCGACGCGTAGAGCCGGGTCTCGCCGGCCCGACGGTTGACGAGCTTGACCAGCACCGCCCCGCCGCGGGCGTCGCCCTTGTGCAGCACGGTGGCGAAGGCCCCGCCGATCTCCGCCCGGCGGATCAGCGCCCCGGCCCAGACGTCGGTCGACAGCATCGCCCAAGCCCTCCCGTTCACCGCCGCTAAACCCGCCCGGCCCTATCCTGCCCGTTCGAGCCGTAGAACACGAGCCGGGAGCGAGCGGAGACACCCATGCGTCGACCCGGTCTCGCGAGCCTCAGCCTGGCGGGCGTCCTGTTGGCCGCCTCGGCGGCGACCGCCGGCGGCGGCGCGGCCGACCCGCTCTACGAACGCACGGTGATGAGCGCCGCCGACGACCGCTGCGGCCTGTTCGCGCCGGACCTCGGCTCGGCGCTGGACGCCGCCCGGCTGCAGGCGCGCGGCGCGGCTCTCAGGAGCGGGACCTCCGACGCTCGCGTCACCGCCATCGAGCGGCAGGCGCGCGCCCGCGCGGCGACGGTCGCCTGCGCCTCGCCCGACGTTTCCACCGCCGCCGCGCGGGTCCGCGACGCTTTCGAGGGCTGGCGCGAGGTCGGCCGCATGGATTTCCCCGGCGAACGGCAAGGCTGGATCGCCGACCGCGCGAGCTCCCGTGAACCGGCCTGGCGGCTGCGGCAGGACGCCCGCGTGGGCTTCGAGCGGGCGACGCTCGGCATCGGCGGCACGCACACGGCCTCGGCGATGGTGGCGACCGTCGAGGGCCCGCCGCCGGCGAGCGCCCGGCTGTTGGCCCGCCACCTGATCCGGAGCCCCCGCCCCCTCACCGCCGGCGCACTGTCGACCCGCGGGCCCCGAGGCTCCGGCGCCCGGGTGTTCCTGGCCGAGGCCCGCACGCCCGCGCCGGTCGGACTGCGCAGCGGCTCGGCCCGGGCGACCACCTTCCGCTTCCCCGCCGCCGCGGTCGAGGCGCTCAGCGGCCTCGACGCGCGCGAGTCGGTGGCCGTGGAGTTCGCCGACGCGCAGGGCCGCGTCCACACCGCCTGGTTCGAGGTCGGCGACTTCGCTGCCGGGCGCGCCTTCCTGGCGGCCGGGCGGCGCTAGGCTCGCACACCCCCACCCTGACCCGCTTCGCGGGTCTGTCCCTCCCCACGAGGGGGAGGGACTCGCGTCACCTCGGCCGCGATCAGCACCGGCAGGCGCACGGTGACCGCGGTGCCGTCGCCCAGCCGGCTCTCGATCGTCACGGCGCCGCCGTGCAGCCCGGCCAGCGCCCGCACCAGCGACAGCCCGAGCCCCGTGCCCTGCGACCGCTGGTCGGCCTCTCCCGCCTGTTCGTAAGGACGGCCCAACCGTCGCAAGTCCTCAGGCGCGATGCCCACGCCGGTGTCGGAGACCACGATCTCCAGTTCGCTGCCGGCCGCCTGCACCGCCAACGTCACCGCTCCGCCCGACGGCGTGAACTTCACCGCGTTGGCCAACAGGTTGATGACGATCTGCTTGATCGCCCGCCGGTCGGCGTCAACCTCCAGCGGCCGGGGCGGCAACGAGGTCCGCAGCGACACGCCGGCCTCGTCGGCCTGACGGCGGACCAGGCGCACGGCGGCGGCGGCGGCCTCGCCCACGTCGAACGGCTCCCGGTCCAGCTCGTAGCGGTCGGCCTCGATCTTGGACATGTCGAGCAGGTCGTTGATCAGGTCCAGCAGATGGCGCCCGCTCTCGTGGATCAGCTCGGCGTACTCGCCGTAGCGGTCGGAGATCGGCCCGAACATCCGCATGCGCATGGTGTCGGAAAAGCCCAGCACCGCGTTCAGCGGGGTGCGCAGCTCGTGGCTCATCTCGGCTAGGAAGCGGGACTTGGCGCGGTTGGCGGCGAGCGCGTCGTCGCGGGCGGCCTCCGCGGCGTCGACCCGCGCCAGCGCCGCGACCAGGGCGGCGTCGGCCCGGCGCTCGGGCGCTGCGATCTCCCCGGGCCGGCGGAGCGCCAGCGACAGGGCGGCGGCGCCCCAGGCGCCCACGGTCGCCAGCGCGAACAACGACAGCCACATCCGCGTCGGCTCGGTGGGCGACAAGGGCGCGAGCGCAGACGCCTGCGCCAGCCCGGCCAGGGCGACGGAGCCGAGCGTCAGCGCCCCGCCCTCGGCCAGCAACCGCCGCCCGCCCAGCGCCAGCGCCGCCAGGGCGGGCGTCAGCACCAGCGGCGCCAGCGGACCGGTGACTCCGCCCGCGAGCGCGGCGGCCGCTGCGGCGGCCAAGCTCCAGAGGATCAAGAGGCCCAGCCTCGCGCCATGCATGCCGGCTTGCCTGAGCAGCAGGCCGGCGGCTCCCGGCAGCGCGACGATCGCCAAGGCCCAGGCCAGCGCCCCGCTCATGCTCCCCGCGGCCAGCAGCACCACCGCCACCCCCCCCGTGCAGAGGGCGAAGCCGACGTGCCACCAGACGGCGGCGCGGATCTCGGAGGGGGGGTCGGACGCGTCGGGCACGGCCCTGCTTAACGGACGCGCGGAGCCCCGCGCCAGCCTTCGCACCCGCCGCGCGAACTTTCCCCTCGACCCACCGCCGCGGTGAACGGAACGGTAAGCGCGATCGTGCGATTGGGACGGCCCGCCGAGGCCGAGACGATCGCCCTGATGACCGCCGCCGCTGTCCGCGCCGCCATCGTCCCCCTGCCCCGCACCGTCGCCCACGGCGAGGCGCAGCGGTCGTTCCTGCGCATGGTCAGCCATGAGCTCCGCACGCCGCTGAACTCCATCATCGGCTTTTCGGAGGTCTTGGGCCGCGAAATCTACGGCCCGCTCGGCGCGCCGCAGTACCGCGAATACGCGGAGATCATCAACGGCAGCGGGCTGAAGCTGCTGCGCATGGTCAACCAGGTGCTGGAGATCGTGCGGCTGGAGAGCGGCGCCAGCGACCTCGACCCGCGCGCCGAAGCGCTGGGGCCCGCGATCGACGAGGTGGCGGCGAGCTTGGCCAAGGAGTTGGCGGCGCGCGACCTGCGGGTGGTGGTCGAGGATCGCGAGGCCCTGCCCATCGCCCTGGTCGACGGCCGGGCGCTGAAGACCATCCTCTGCAACCTGCTGGACAACGCCGTGGCCTTCTCGCCGAACGGCGGCGAGATCCGGCTGCAGGCTCGGGCGGGGTTCTCCACCGTGACCCTGGAGATCGAGGACTCGGGCGAAGGCGTCGACCCCTCCGACCTGCCGCGCCTGCTGCGCCCCTTCGAGCAGGGCGAGAACGCCCTGACCCGCTCCAGCGACGGCGCCGGGCTGGGCCTGCCGATCGTGCAGCTGCTGGCGCAGGCCATGGGCGGGTCGCTGACGCTGCGAAGCGCGCCCGGCGAGGGCTTCACCGCGAGCGTGCTGCTGCTGCGGCCGTGACGGAGGGCGAGGGCCGAGGGCCTGGACTAGCGATGAAGGCGGGAGCGCTGGCGGCTGGACAGTCGACCTCAGAGGCTGCGCGGCCACCAAGTCCCGGCCTCGGCCCGCGGTCCTCGACCCTAGACCCTAGACCCTAGACCCTAGACCCCCATCTCCCTCACATGACCGAGATCGAGGCCGAGCTATCGGCGGTGGCGGAGGATTTCGCTCTGCTGGACGACTGGCAGGAGCGCTACGGGCACCTGATCGAACTCGGACGGGCGCTGCCGCCGCTGTCGCCCCACGAATATGACGACGCCTACCGCGTCCGCGGCTGCGCCAGCCAGGTGTGGCTGGTGTCCGAGGCGGACGGCGAGCGGCTCCGGTTCCGCGGCGACTCCGACGCCCACATCGTCAAGGGGCTGATCGCGCTGCTGCTGCGGCTGCATTCGGGGCGGCGGCCGGAGGAGGTGCTGGCGTTCGACGCCAAGGCCGGCCTGGCGCGATTGGGGCTGTCGGAGGCGTTGACCAGCCAGCGGGCCAACGGCTTGGCGTCGATGGTCGAGCGGATCCGGCGAGACGCGCAGGCGGCGGAGGAAGCCCGAGCACATGGTGCGGATCCTTCGCTTTCGGGCACGCCCTAGCCGATACCGTAGAAGACCGCGACGCGCTGCAGGCCGAGCTTGAGCAAAGTCTTGCCCGACCGGCGCGGGTGGCCCAGCGCCCGTTCGGCGGCTTCCAGCGAGGCTTCGGCCAGACAGACGCGCTCCACCATGTCCGCCAGCCCCGGCCCGGCCGCCGCCAACGCCCCGTGCAGGCGATCCTTGGCGGCGCGCGCCCGTCCGCCGGGCTCGGCGCCGGGGCCGCGGGCGGTGCGGTCGCGCGGCCCGGCGCTCCAGTCCATGGTCATCCGGCCCAGCGACCCGGCGGCGTGAAGGTCCTCGCGCAGCCGTTCGCCCGCCGCGGCCTCCGCGGCGGTCAGCCACGGACGGCCGTCGGCGCCTTTGCGCCGCGCCAGCCAGGCCAGCGGCGACTCGCCGAGGTTCACCCGCCGGGGACGGAGTTCGCCGTCGGCCTCCGCCACCAGCCGCTCGCCTTCGAGGAACCCCGGCCGCCCCGCGGTCGCCTGCGGATCGATCAGGGCCGGCGCGCCCGAGGCGAGCGTCCACACCCCCTCGCCGACAGGCTTCAGCACCCCCGCCCGCGCCAGTTCGGCGAAGGCGGAGCGGCCGAGCGTGCAGGCCGGGCGGCGACGGCGGTCGGCGGTGGTGCGCACGGCGTAGCGGCCCATCTCTTCGATCAGCCGGGCTCCGGGACGGTCGAGGACGCGGCGGGCGCGGCGGGCCTCCTGTTCTGCGGTCTGGAGATCGCTCACGCCGCGCCTCCCTTCAGCACGGCGGCCGGCGGCGCGCGGCGGATGCAATCTTCCAGATCGGCCAGCTTGGTGTCGAACTGCGGATCGTCGCGCAGGTCCTCGACGATCTTGCAGGCCCGGCCCACCAGGCTGCGGCTGCGGCGGAAGGACAGCCCCACCCGGTCCAGAGGCAGCTGGAAGGCGACGTGCGTCAGATAGACCGCCACCTTGCGCGGCAGGGCGGTCGCCCGTCCGTGGCGTGTGGACGCGGCGATCTCGGTCGGCGGCAGGTCGAAGGCCATCGCCACCAAGTGTGTGACGAAGGCGGCGCGGGCGCGGTCTTCCGCCAGGGTGTCGACCGCGTTCGTCGGCGGTGAAGCGATGGGCTCAAAGCGTCCTCCGGATATCGGACGGCGGGGGCAGGCCCGCAGTCTCGTCCTAGGAGGATATTCGCACTAGGAATATATATCAAGCCCGGCCTGGGCGGTCAGGCTGCCCGGATTCCCGACTGGTCGCGCACCCCGACCCCGACCAGGGCGTCGAAGCCCAGCAGCATGTCCACCCGTCGCCCGTCGCGGGACAGCGGCAGGCGCAGCCACAGCACGCTGAGATGCGGCTGCCCCCGCCAGGCCAACGAGTGGGCGCCGGCCGCCGGACGACGCCCGCTGACCACCTTCTGCAGCTCTTCGGTCCAGTAGTCCGCCGCGGTCATGGCGAAGGCGCCCTCCAGCGACAGGCCGGTCAGCTCCCGGCCGTAGACCCGATAGAGCCCGGTCCCGGCCAGCCGGTAGCGGAACTTGGCCCCGCCGTGCACCACGTCGATCAGGCTGACACCCGGCAGGTGGCGCTTGAATCCGGCCGGATGGATTTCGGCGCGCGAAGGGATGCGGCCCTCGGCCCCGAGCTGACGCCAGTAGCCGTAGAGCTCCTCATGCGCGCGGACGGCGGCGGCCGGGGTGTCGAACTGCGCCGTCATCGCTGAACCGTCCCTCCACGCCGTAGAATCGGAACCCGATCACTATGGCTTGGTGAAGGATTCGTTGACAAGGATCGGGTGGCCGAGGGGCCAGGGACGCACGCCCGAGAAAGGCGGTTTCCCGCCTAGCCCCATCGACGAAGCGCCCCCTACCTCGCCGGACGCCGGCCCCCCTGACCCAGACCCATCTGCTTGGCGAGGTCGGAGCGGGCGCGGGCGTAGTTGGGGGCCACCATCGGATAGTCCTTCGGCAGGCCCCACTTGGCCCGATAATCCTCCGGGCTCATGGCGTACTTGGTGCGCAGGTGCCGCTTCAGCGACTTGAACTTGCGGCCGTCCTCCAGACAGATGAGGAAGTCCGGGCTGATCGACTTCTTCACCGGCACGGCCGGCTCCTTGGGGGTCAGGTCGACCGGGGCCTCGCCGCCGCTGACGCCCGTCAGCGCGCGGTGTACGCTGGCGATCAGGGCGGGCAGCTCCGCCGTCGGAAGCGTGTTGGCCCCGACGTAAGCCGCCACGATGTCGGCGGTCATCTCGATGATCTCGGTCTTGCTGTCCATGGTACTCGCAACCTGAAGGAATTCGCCGGCCACGGAACCCGCAGGTGCAGAGGAGCCGCAGCGAAGCGTCGTCATAATGATGTCCGCAGGCGAACTCAACGCCGAAAGCGCTAAGATCAGCAGAGTCGCGGAGAATTATGTGGCGAAGACGTGGCGGGCGGTCGCGGAAGCTTAGCGGCCGAAGTCCTGCGCCAGGGCCAGCATGGCGGCCTTCTGCGGCGCGGAGTGGTCGTCGATGGCGCTCTCGTCGCCTTGGCGGATGGCTTCCACCAACTGCGGCGTCAAAGCGGAGGACAGGGCCCAATTCCAGTAGCGCAGCACCGTCTGCGCCCGGTCGACCGCCACCATGTCGTAGACGATCATCGCCCGCTCCAGCGTCGGGTCGAGCTCGCCATCGGGGCCGGTCTCCGGACGGCGCAGGCCCGCCCACAGGTCGCGGACGCAGGCCCGCGGCAGGCCGGTGGCCTTGCACAGGATGGCCAGCGGTTCCCCGCCGGGATCGGTGAAGATCTTGGCGCCGGTCATCGGCTTGACGCCCGACAGGTAGGCGATCTCCTGCGCCAGGGTGCGGTTCAGGCCGAAGCGGGCGGCGGCGACGGCGGCGTCGAGACTGTCGTAGGGACTCTTGTCGATGGCGGCGCGGTTGCGCTGGCGGCGCTCGATGAACTGCAGCGCCTTGCGCGACAGCGGGTCCTGCCAGCCCTCCTCCGCGGCCATGGGGAAGATGTCGGAGGCGGCCTCCTGCAGCACCTCGCGGGAGACGGCGAAGCGGGTCAGCACCGTACGGCGCGCCAATGCGTCGGCCCACCAGAACATCACATAGGCCTGGCTCGGTCTCAGTTCCGGACGCTTGAGCAGCAGCGGCACGTAATCGGGCGTGTCCCGCGATCGGGCGACCACGGAGTCCATGGCCCACTGCGACATGCGTGCGCCGGGATTGCGCAGCAGGGCCTCGGTGACGGCCCGCTCGCCGAAGTCGACCAGCGCCTCGCAGACCACCTCGCCCACGGACCGACGTCCCGCGATCAACCGGCGGTGCTCCTCGCCGACGTTGCGCAGGCAGCGCAGCAGGTCGGAGTCGGTCAGGGCGTTGGACGCCTCCAGCAGGGGCCGCGCGGCCTCCAGCTCGTCGCGCAGCAGCAGGCGGACCAGGCTGGCCGGCACCTCGCTCAGCGCCGACAGGCGGCGGGAGACGCGAACCCGGTCGTCCAACGCGGCTTCGCGCAGCATCTCCACCAGGAGGTCGCCGGTCATGGCCCGTTCGAAGGCGTTCACCCGGCTGGACGGGAGGCAGACCACGTCGGCCAGACGCTTGAACAGCGCGCGGCGCGAACGCTGCGGCGCGGGCGCGGTCAGGGCGAGGGGTTCGACGGCGCTCATGGGTCCGCGCCGACTAGAGGGGCGCCGTGGTTAAGGCGGCGTTGCGGCGCGCGCGTCCAGCTGCGCCAAGGTCTCGCGCACGAACACCGCGTGGGCGACGACGCCGAGCTCGAAGGCGCGGCCGTCCTGCTCGGTCTGGCGGATCAGCACGCCGACGATTACCGGCGGCCGAGGCGGGCCCGGCGAGGTGTCGTCGGTGACGAACACCGGGCCTCCGGAGTTGCCGCTGAACACCCGGAAGTCGAGCAGGAACAGCGGGAAACGCCTGACCGGCGACAGCGGGAAGGAGGCGGTGCGGCCGGCCCGCAGGATCGGAAAGCCCGCGGCGTTGGACGACAGCCCGCCGGGATAGCCCACTGTCAGCATCTCGTCGGCCGGACTGAGGCGCAGGCGCTCGGGCGTGCCCGCGTCGCCGATCCAGGCCAGCGGGATCGCGGCGCGGGCGAACTCCGGCGGCGCGGCGATCTCCATGACGGCCAGATCCTGATCGGGATGCCGCGTCCAGCGCGCCGCGCCGTTCACGCGGATCAAGACCGGCTCCAGCTCGCGCCGCCACTCTCCGGGCGCGGTCTCGTAACGCCAGGCCAGCCGCGCGACCTCTCCGGGCATCCGCTCCAGCACGTGGGCGGCGGTGACCAGCACCGTGCGAGGGGAGCCGTCGGGCCGCGGCGCGTTCACCAGGAAGGCGGTGGCGGCCTGCCGCCGGTCGGCGGTGATCGGCTGGTCGATCTGAACCGTCGCCCGGATCACCGCCTCGGCGAAGATCGGCGGCGGCGCGGGAGGTTCGGCGGCCTGCATCACGACTGCGAGAGGCTCGTCAGGTCACGGGCGGAATGCACGCCGCGCAGGATGCGGACGAGACTCTCCTCCCGAACGAACCTGTAGATGACGATGTAGTTCTTCCGCGGCGCCAATCGGCGGCCCGTTCCCACGTCCGCGCGGAGCGGGTGGCGTTCGGGCATCGTCGTCAGGGTCGTAAGGAAGGACTCCAGGTCGCTGACGACACGATCCGCCGCAGCATGACTGTCGCGAGAGATGTAGCGGTGGATTGCGAGCAGATCAGCCTTCGCGGCGACGCTCAACCTGAGTCGATTCACGCGACCTCGCGGAACCGTGCCCTCAACTCCGCGAACACTTCCTCGGCCGGGCCGGCGTCGCCGCTACGCTCGCCTTCTTCAGCCAGCCGACAAAGCTGGGCGATGTGCCAGTCGCGGTCGGTTCCGCAACCGCGCATCATCAGCAGGCCGGCCCGAACCACGGCGGCCTCGTCAGGGAACCGACCGCTTGTGATCTGATCGCGAAGCCAACCGTACGTGTCTTCGTCCAGGGCGAGGTCGACGGTCATGGAGCCTCCTGAGAGCTCCATGATAGGTGGCCTACCCCACGAGCGGAAGCCTCGGCTTGCGAGCCGACGCCGCCCGTGCACTCTCCCGCCCG
>Ga0136611_10002910_pt1 | contig 11979 bp, 14 predicted proteins | sample AntDrymUQ2232306_2_FD_106645 | JGI IMG/M metagenome (GOLD analysis project Ga0136611, IMG submission 106645) | Polar desert sand microbial communities from Dry Valleys, Antarctica - metaG UQ223 (23.06) | ecosystem: Environmental > Terrestrial > Soil > Desert | place: Antarctica: Dry Valley... | reverse complement strand
TCCTGAATCAATTCCATCAAAACCATAATGCTCGCCGGAGTTTGTTCCGCCGGTTTGACGATGGTGCAGTTTCCCGCCGCGAGCGCCGGAGCCATTTTCCACGTCGCCATCAAAATTGGAAAATTCCAGGGAATAATCTGCGCGACCACGCCGAGCGGTTCTTTGATATTGATTGAAACCGTATTCGCGTCGAGTTCGGTCGCGCCGCCTTCTTCGGCGCGGATAACGCCCGCGAAATAGCGGAAATGGTCAATTGCCAGCGGCAAATCCGCCGCCATCGTTTCCCGAATCGGCTTGCCGTTGTCCCAAGTTTCGGCGCGGGCGAGCGTTTCGAGATTTTTCTCCATCACGTCGGCGATTTTCCACAAAAGATTGCTGCGCGTCGTCGCCGAAGAATTGTTCCATTCGGGCGCGGCTTTGTGCGCCGCGTCGAGCGCGAGTTCGATGTCCGCTTCGGTCGAACGCGCAATGCGCGTAAACGATTTGCCGTCCACCGGCGAAGTGTTTTCAAAATATTCGCCGCTCTTCGGCGCAACCCATTCGCCGCCGATAAAATTTTCGTATTGCTCTTTAAACTTCGGAATGTCGTATGTTTTTTGTGCTGCGTCCATAGAATTTGCTCCTTTAAAAATGATTTTTAACCGAATGGAATTTTCGGTTGTTTAAATAACTTTTTGTGAAATTTATTTTAGCACTTTTGATTCTGAAACTCCCACAATGGAAAAAAAAAGCCATCGCAAAATTGCAATGACTGACTAACTTTTCAGCTGATTCAAACGGCAAAATTCGATGCGTTTTTTATTGTGTAAATGATTCTCTAACTTTGTTCGCAGGCTTTCAAAAACTCGTCGCGTGAAATTCCGGCTTGCGTGCAAATAGCTCGCAACGTCGAACTTTTTAGCTTGGTGTGATTTGGAATAGTCAAAGGCGTTTGCGTTCCGTCCGCATTCTCTCTCGCCAAAGAAATATGTTCACGCTCACGAATAACTTCAAACCGAGTTTTACCAATACTCGCAACACTTTGGCTTTCGGCGCGTCAACCGGAAACTTTGTCATTACGCCGCAACTCCGGCTTCGGCGACGAACGCTTCGAGTGCCTGTTCCTCAGAATTCAAAACTTCCGCGCCGAAAGTTTCAATATGAAAGCGAATAGCGGATTTAACATCAGACAACGCATCTTCGTAAGTGTCGCCCGCGCCGATAATCGCGCCTTTCAGTCCAAGCGGATAAGCGACATAACCATCAGAATGCTTTTCGATAATTATTTTTATGTTTCGCAACATATTTGCACCTCAACCAAATCCTAACACGGACACTTAATTTGCCGAGCCGACGATGCCCATTTTTTCGTAAACATCTTTCAAAGTTTGTCGCGCAATCGTTTTGGCTTTTTCCGCGCCGTTTTTCAAGATGTCTTTTAATTCTTCGTCCGTGTATTCTTTAATGCGCTGTTGAAACGGCTTTAGAAATTCGATGACGGCTTCGGCGGTTTCGGTTTTAAAATCTCCGTAGCCTTTGCCCGCAAAATTCGCTTCGCATTCTTCCGGCGTTTTGCCCGTCATCAATTGATAAATTGTCAGCAGATTTTTGATCGCCGGACGCGAATCGTCAAAAGTGATTTCCGTTCCCGAATCGGTCACGGCTTTCTTCATTTTTTTCGTAATCGTGTCCGCGTCGTCAAGCAGAAATATCGCGCCGTTGGCGTTTTCGTCCGATTTCGACATTTTTTTCGACGGTTCTTGCAAGGACAAAATATTTGCGCCGACCGGCGGAATGTAAGGTTCGGGAACTGTGAAAGTTTCGCCGAAATCGCGGTTAAATCTTTCGGCTAAATCGCGCGTTAATTCGAGATGCTGTTTCTGGTCTTGCCCGACCGGAACTAAATCCGTTTTGTATAAAAGAATGTCGGACGCCATCAGAACCGGATAAGTGAATAGCCCGACTCCGGCGCGTTCCGCATTGCCTTTGCCTTTGTCTTTAAACTGCGTCATCCGTTCGAGTTCGCCCATCCGAGCGATGCACGACAAAATCCAGGCGAGTTCGGCGTGTTCGGAAACATCCGATTGAATAAAAATCGTAGATTTTTCGGGGTTGATGCCCGAAGCGAGATAAATTCTAGCCAAATCCAAGGTTTTTTGTTTCAAAACTTCAGGATTTTGCGGCAGAGTTATCGCGTGTAGATTGACGATGCAGAAAAAACTTTCGTATTCGTCCTGTAGCGCGACCCAATTTTTCAGCGCGCCGAGATAATTACCGATGTGCAAATTGCCGGTCGGCTGCGCTCCGCTAAAAATGCGTTTTTTCATAAATTAAAAGAAAGGAGTAAACAAAAGATAACGAACGAGTTGGAAAACCGGACGCATTATAAAACCGATAACTCCGATATAAATGAGAGCCATCAAAATCAAAAATCCGTATTGTTCGAGCATCGCCATAACCGGCTGTGCGCTTTCCGGCAGAAACGTGCCGAGAACTTTACTTCCGTCAAGCGGCGGAAACGGCAAAAGATTGAAAATCGCCAGCGAAACATTGAGGAAAATAAGGTTTTGCAAAAAGATTACCAGCGCTGTAATTAAACCGTCGTTAATGTTGGCGGCGTTAATCGCTCCGTATTCCAACAAAAATTTGAAAATTACAAAACCGATGACGGCTAAAATAATGTTGGCGACGATGCCGGCAATCGAAACCATCACGTTTGCCTGTTTATATTTCGTCCATTTGCGCGGATTAACCGGCGTCGGTTTACCCCAGCCGATAAGCGGAATCGAGCCTAACGCGCCGCCGAGCGCGCCGAAAGTAAAGGAAATTATCGGAATCAAAAGCGTCCCAATCGGGTCGGTATGCGCGACCGGATTTAAGGTTACGCGCCCCAACATATATGCCGTGTCATCGCCGTATTTATACGACATCCAGGCGTGTCCGGCTTCGTGCGCCGAAATTGCCAGAAGCAGCACGACCATATAAATTACCAGATGACTGACAAAATTCGCTAAATCTAATTCACCCATTATTACTCCATTATTGCGTTATAAATTTGCCGAGTATAAATCGTTTCAGTTAGTTTCAAAACAATCGTGTTTTGTTGTCTTTGCCGTTAAATTGTGCCATTCTTTCATTTCAAAACAAAATCAGAACCGGAGAAATATCAAATGTTGAAACAGATACTTTTCGGCGGTGAATCGGGTCTTTCGCCGCTCTCTAACGCGGGTTTAACGCTTTTGCGTATTTTTGTGGGCGTTGCGCTGGCTTTGTCGCACGGATTCGGGAAACTGCCGCCTTCTGAGCAATTTATCGGTGGGACGGCGAATATCGGTTTTCCCGCGCCGACCTTTTTTGCGTGGGCGGCGGCGCTTTCGGAATTTTTTGGCGGCATTTTTCTCGCGCTCGGACTTTTTACCAGAATTTCGAGTTTTTTTATCGTTTGCGTAATGTTGACCGCGCTGCTCGGCGTTCACCTGCGCGACCCGTTTAGTAAACAGGAATTGGCGTTTTTGTATCTGTTTATTGCGCTCGTATTTCTTATCAGAGGCGCGAATGATTGGAGCCTTGACTCATTTTTGCGGAGAAAGTAGTCGGATAAGATTCAAGATTCAAGATTTAAGATTTAAGATTAAAAATTCCGAATCCTGAATCCCGAATCTTAAATCTTGAATCTTAAATCTTGAATCTTAAATCTTGAATCTTAAATCTTGAATCTTAAATCTTGAATCTTGAATCTTGAATCTTGAATCTTGAATCCTGAATATGAAGAATCACATCGTCTGCATTGCCAGCGAACATAAAGGCAATGAATTTTTGGAAGAATGCTGTGATGCCGGTTGGCACGTAACGCTCGTGACGCGCGAAAAATTATTGGATGAATACTGGGTTTGGACGAGCATCAATAATGTCAAAACCGTGCCGAACGATGCGGTAACGGAAGATTATATTCGCGCCGTCACGAATCTCGCCGGAAATCAGCCGGTTGACCGGATTGTCGGATTTGACGAATTTGATGTTTTAACCGCCGCCAAAGCCCGCGAACATTTGCAGTTTGGCGGAATGACAAGTTCACACGCCCTGCGTTTCCGCGACAAACTCGCAATGCGAAACATCGCCTGCGAAGCCGGTCTGCCGTGTCCCGAATTTGTTTCGGCATTTAATCCGCAAGATATAAACGCTTTTCTGCATAAAGTTCCCGCGCCGTGGATTGTCAAACCACGCACCGAAGTCAACGCTTTCGGCATCCGCAAATGCGAAACGGCGGAGCAAGTCTGGCAAACTCTGACCGAACTCGACAATCGCCACACCTGGCGCGATCATCCTTCGCAATATCTGATTGAAGAGTTTATCGAAGGCAAGGTTTATCACGTTGATTCGGTCGTCGAAAACGGAAAAATCGTGGTCGCCGGAGTGAGCGTTTACGGCACGACCCCGTTTAAAGTTTCGCATTACGGCGGCGTTTTTACGACTTCGATTGTGCCGTATAAATCCAAAGAAAGAAAAGAACTTGAAAAATTAAACAAAAAACTTTTGAAAGCCTTCAAATACGAGCGCGGCATCGCTCACGCCGAATTTTTGCAGTGCGACGAAACCGGCAAATTTTATCTTCTGGAAGTCGCGGCGCGTGTCGGGGGCGCATATATCGCCAATGTTTTGGAACAAGCCTGCGGTTTTAATCTCTGGCGCGAATGGGCGCGTCTGGAAACGGCGAACGAGAAAAATCAGTATAAACCGCCGAAACTTCGGCAAGATTATGCCGGAATCGCGCTCTGTCTGGCAAAAGAGGAAAAACCCGACACAGCGCATTACAATGACGCGGAAATCGTCTATCGCGTCACGAAACCGAAACACGTCGGACTGATTTTTTACGCGCAGAAACAAGAGCGCGTGAGTGAACTTTTAGAAGTTTATACGGAAAAAATTACGCGCGACTTTTTAGCGGTTGCGCCCGTTAAAGAGAGATACGATGATTGAAATTTACGGCGACTTTTGACAAAATCGAAGTATGAACGATTTGATAACAATTACTCCCGACATTCAAAGCGGAACGCCGGTTTTTGCGGGAACGAGAGTTCCGGTCAAAAATCTATTTGATTATTTAAAAGGCGGCGACACGATTGATGAATTTTTGGAAGGATTTCCATCTGTTAAAAGAGAACAAGTAATAAAACTACTCAATCTAGCTGAACATGCGTTCACTTTTTCAGATGCTGAAATTTATGAAGAAAATTTTGCTTGACGAAAATCTACCGAAACAACTAAAAAGATATTTTTCCGCAAAATTTGAAGTAACATCTGTTCCCGATTTAGGTTGGCAGTCAAAGAAAAACGGTGAATTGCTGACGGCGTTGGACGAAGCGGGAATAGATTATTTATTGACCGCCGATAAGAATTTGCGTTATCAACAGAATCTTGAAAAATTTAATGTTAAAATCATTGTTTTATTAACTTTGGATAATCGTTTGAAAAATTTGATTGCTAAAATTAACGAAATTGAGAATAAAATTAAGGAAGCAAATAAATCGGATAAAATTATCGAAATTGATTTACGCAGAAAATAACTTCGCCGGATTTTTGATTGCTCTATTGCTGTTTACTTTATGATTGCTGAAACAATTTTGCAGCCGCACTCACCCGAAATTTTAGAGCATCAATTAAACCAATTCTTTCCCGAACTTCGCAAATTCGAGTCAATCGGAGAAACCGAAAATTCCGCCGTTTATCGTAAAATAAAACCGCAAGTCGAGCGTATTTTAAACGCGGTCGTGCAGGAAAACTTCGCGCCAATGTCAGAACCGTCTGTGGTAGCGGACGGGATTTTCGATCACGTCAGCACGCTTGCCTGGAATATCGAGCGCGGCAATCGTTTTACGGGAATCGTCCGTGCGCTGAAAAACCATCGTAATTTAAAAGATAAGGATTTATTGCTTTTAACCGAATTGGATTATGGAATGGCGCGCAGCGGAAATCGTTTCGTCGCGCAGGAATTAGCCAAAGAATTAAAACTAAATTATGCGTTTGCGCCGGTTTACATCGCTTTGCAAAAGGGAAGCGGCGTGGAAGAATTTGCTGTCGGCGAGAATACGAAATCAATTCACGGTTTGGCGATGTTTTCAAAATATCCGATTAAAAATGCTCACGCCGTTCCGCTGCCGAACGGCAAAGATAAAATGCTCGGCAAGGAAAAACGGCTCGGCTATCTTCGCGCCCTCGTCGCCGACATCGAACACAAAAACGGCGATTTTCGCGCCGTCACGATTCATCTCGACGCGCATTCTTCGAGACGACACCGGCAGTTGCAGATGAGAATCGTGCTTGAACATCTGGAAACTTTGCCCGCGCTTCCCGTCATTATCGGCGGCGATTGGAACACGACGACGTATAATGCACAGAGCGCAAACCGCGCGATTGCCGGTTACTTTCGGCGCGTTTTGATGGGCGTGAAAACGGTCGTTGAAAATCATTATCCGCATCCCGACCGCTATTTTGAGAAAAATTTATTCGCGGAATTGGAAAAGCGCGGTTACGATTATAAAAATCTAAACGAAATCGGCGCGGGAACTTTGCATTACGATATGAAAAACGCGGCGTATAACACGAATTTGCGAGATTGGGTTCCCGAATGGTGTTTTCCGTTTATCTTTTGGGCGGCGCGGCGCGTCGGCGGGCGCGTTTCGGCGCGGCTCGACTGGTTTGCCGGAAAAGGAATCGAAGTAAAAGGGACACCGGAAACCATCGGCGAGTTAAAAGATGCCGAAAACATTCCGCTGTCAGACCACGACGCGATTACGCTGGATTTTGTTTTGAGTAAAAATTAATCTCGAATTACACGAATGATAAAACGGCATTCAATACTACCATCTTTAGTTTAATAGTTATTCATAGCCTACTTATCTTATTTGGCTTTTATTCGTTGAATTCGTGTAATACGCGGCTAAAATTCTCAGCGGCTTTTGCGTCGGTTGCCAGCTAATTTCTCTTTTGCATTTAATTGTGGTTAAATTTTGAAAGGAGAATTTTATAAAAATGTCAGAAGTTTCTTTTTGCCAGACAATCAGTTTTAACGCCGATAATTTTGAATACGAAGCCGTATCACAGGAAAACGGCAACGCTACGATTATTAAATTTCCGATTGACCAAAAACTTTACAGTCCGGGCGATGTCGTCGTCGTTTTAGCCGACGGCGAAATTAATTTTCACGGCATTATCGGAAAAATCGAAGACGGTCACGCCTTTGCCTCCGACCCGAAAGGTTCGATTTTACCGGCAACCGTTCAGTAAATCTCAAAGAGTTGCAGAGAGTTGCAGGAAGTTATAGAAAAGAGTTTAAATTTTTAGACTATCTGCAACTTTGAAAACTTCCTGACTTGACAGTTTTGCTACTACTTTTTATCATCGAATTTCGCATTTGGGGTAGTAGCTCAGTTTGGCAGAGCGCTGCGTTCGCAATGCAGAGGTCAGGAGTTCGACCCTCCTCTACTCCACCAAAATTATTTCTATAACTTATGGCAAGCCTCGCGCGTGCCCTTTCCGTTTCGTTTTTATCATAGTTAAATTTGCTCGATTACTTAAGTTGTTTCAGGATTGTATGTAAATAATACGACCATTGATAAAGTGTTTTGTTTTGCTATTGCGCTAAATAAACAAATAGCATATATTTATAAAGAAAAATATATGGAAATAAGCGTGGCATTAAGATTGCTTAATGACTTGCAGTAGTTAAAAAAAATCAAAGTATTTTATATTTTGAGAACATTCAAGAAAAACACGGAGGAAAAAGATGATTTCATTACTTATTTGGTTGGTTTTAGGGTTTTTGGCTGGTTACTTGGCAAAACTTATTATGCCCGGACCGGATGGCGGCGGCGTTATCTTAACGATTATTTTGGGTATTGTCGGCGCGGTGGTCGGCGGTGTTATCGGTACTTTTCTCGGTTATCCGATGGCTAGTTCGTTCGATAATATCGGTGGAAGTATTCCGAGTTTTATTTTTTCAGTCATCGGCGCAATCGTAGTTTTGGCTGTCTACCGTTTAGCGACAGGACGCAGCGTACGCGCATAAAAATACTTAAATTAAATTGTTAATTATATAAAAAAGCTAACTTCGTCTGAGGTTAGCTTTTTTATTTTATTTTATAGTTTAACCGGCACAGAACTTGTGCATTCCGACGGCGACGAGTTTTGCCGTTCGGTTATCAATATCGAAATTCGGATTGACTTCGGTAAACTCGATAATTTTCGTGTTTGTAAGTTTGGCGGCAAACTGCACGAGCGTTAAAAATTCACCGGCACGTAAACCGAACGGATTCGGCGCGGAAACTCCCGGCGCTTCCGACGACCGAACCGCATCAATATCGAACCCGAAAAATGTGCTGAGCGACGAACTATGGCTGATAAATTTTTGACGGATTAATTCGCGGATTTCCAAATCCGCCGTTTCGCGCGAGCGCAGTTGGTCGAGGCTGATCAGGTTAACGCCCAAATTTTGTAAATATCGGTAATAAACCGGCGAAGCGAGCTGCGGCTGAAAACCGATTTCATAAAAATAATCGGGTTTCAAAAGTTTTTCTTCGAGAAGCTGGCGATAAGGCGTTCCGCTGTTGCGCGGTTCACCGGCGCGAACATCGAAATGCGCGTCAATATTTATTGCTATCCAATTCGATTTCCCGAAAACTTCCGACATCGCGCAGCCGTCCGGGTAAGATAAATCGTTGCCGCCGCCGAGCGAAATAATTCTCTTCTCGTCGCGCAAAATCTGCGTCACAATACGGCAATGCGCTTCGTGCGTTTCTTCCAGAGTATTTTTAATAATCGTATTGCCGAAATCGAAAATTTTAGTTTTAATTCCAAAAGGAGTCAGTTTATAAAACTCGCGCCGAATCGCGTCCGGCGCAAGTCGCGCTCCTTCGCGTCCATTATTGCGAATAACGCCTTCATCCTGCGGACAGCCGATTATCACGATGTCAGCCGCCGCGTAATCTTCTTCACGGGCGGAAACAATTTCGCCGAGCCGAACGTCGTTGCGGTCGTTTTTGCGAAAAAATAAACTTTCTTCGGGGCGCGATGCGGTTTGAAATAGTTCGTTCATAGTTTGCGAATTTTTTTTCGGTCGGTTATAAATGGAGATTGTAAAACATTTTACGGCTCGATGGAAAAAAATCGCAACAATACAGTTAAAACTTTAGCGCGGCGTTGGCAGCGAACGGCGATTCTTCCGTTTGAGCCTAAGGCATAAGTCTTTCGTAAAAATCGAATTTCAGAAGAATCGTTGTCGGAATAACATTCGGCGGCGATTTTTTCTTTTTCTTTTATTTCTTTTATAAAAATATGCAAATTTCAGAAAATCAAAGTGCGATTCGTCCGGCGTGGATTTTGCGGACACCTGTGCGGACGGACGAGCCGCCGCCGAAAGGCTTGAAAAATATTCTGCTTCATTTAATGCAGGGACAAAATATCGAGCGCGAAGAAGCGCGTCATTTATTGGACGAGCTTTTAAGCGATAAAGCGACCGATACGCAGATTTCCGCTGCTTTGGTGGCTTTGGCAATCAAAGGCGAAACCATCGAAGAACTCGCGGGAATGGCGGAAGCGATGCGCGAGCATTCGGTGAAAATCAATTCGATTCACACGAATTATATTGATACAGCCGGAACTGGTTCGAGCAAAGTTAAAACATTTAATGTTTCGACCGCCGCCGCTTTTGTTATTACAGGCGCGGGTTTGCCGGTTGCCAAACACGGAAGCCGCGCGGCGACTTCACTTTCAGGCAGCGCGGACGTTCTTTCGGCTTTGGGCGTAAATGTTTCGGCAAGCCGCGAAACTTCGGAAAAATGTCTCAACGAGATTGGCATTTGCTTTATGTTCGCTCCGCTTTATCACGCTTCGACGGCGCGGGTCGCGGCGGTTCGCCGGGAATTGGGCGTTCACACGACTTTTAATTTGCTCGGTCCGATGACGAATCCGGCAAACGCGCCTTTTCAAATAATGGGCGTTTGGCACAAAGCACTCGTGCCGCAAGTCGCGCAAACACTCGGCGCACTCGGAACAAAACGCGCGTGGGTCGTTCACGGACTCGACGGTTTGGATGAAATCACCGTTTCGGACAAAACTCTGGTTGCCGAAGTTACGCCCGAATATCTAAAATTTTTTGAAATCGCGCCGGAAGATTTAGGTTTTGAAAGAGTTTCCGTTGCCGATTTGGAAAACCTGCGCGGCGGGAATCCTGAAAAGAACGCCGAAATTATTAAAGAAGTGCTGGAAAATAAACGCGATGACGCGGCTCGTTCACTAGTTTTGCTAAACGCGGCGGCGGCGATTTTCGTCGGCGGCAAAGCCGAAAGTTTACAAAAAGCCGTAAAACTTGCAGCGGAAAGTTTGGAAAGCGGAAAGGCTTTGGAAAAATTGGAAAGTTTGGTTGAAATGACCAAATAGACAAATAGACAAATAGACTGGAGCGCAAGCGTCCCCGCTTGCCGTGAGCGTCGCTTCGACGCGAAAACGCTCGTCGCATTTTTAGAGATTCTAGATAACAAACGCTTTTTCGCGCTCTGCGCTCAATGCAAGCGGGGATGCCCAGCGCTCCAGTCAGATGCGCTCCAATCATTATGTTTTTAACCGAAATCATTGAACTGAAAAAGAAACGGCTCGAAAATGCCAAATCCGAACTTGATTTTGAGGAATTAAAAACCTCGGCAATTGCCAAGCGCGAAACGGTGAAACATCATCGCCTTCGAGTGGCTTTGCAGAAAAATCAAATCAATATCATCGCCGAAATAAAACGCGCTTCGCCGTCGAAAGGCGTGATAAATGATAAAATAAATGTCGCCGAAACTGCGCGATGCTATGAAAAAGGTGGCGCGTGCGCGATTTCGGTTTTGACGGAAGAAGACAGATTCAAAGGAAGTTTGGAAGATTTGAGGTCGGCGCGTTCAGCGGTGAAATTGCCGATTTTGCGAAAAGATTTTATCTTCGACGAGTTTCAGATTTATGAAGCGGCTTTAAATGGCGCGGACGCGATTTTACTTATCGCGGCGATGCTGGAAGATAAAGAATTGCTAAAACTTTATCGTTTAGCCGAACAAGATTTAGGACTTGACGCGCTCGTCGAAGTTCATACGCTCGAAGAATTAGAAAGAGTGAAAAAAATCGGCGCACGCATTATCGGCGTAAACAATCGTGACTTGCATTCATTCAAAGTTTCGCTTGACGTTTCACGCGAACTTATCAAACACACGCCAAAAGATGCGCTGATGATTACCGAAAGCGGGCTTTCGACCAAAGATGAAATTCTGGAATTGCGCGAACTCGGATTTGCAGGTTTTCTAATTGGCGAAACTTTGATGCGAAGCAAAAATGTCGAGGAGGAATTGAGGAAATTAGCCACGAATCACACGAATTGACACAAATAAAAAAACTCAAAAATTCATTCGTGTTTATTTGTGTAATTCGAGGCAAAATTTTATGTCTAAAGTTAAAATTTGCGGCATTACAAACTTGGAAGACGCGCTCCTTTCAGCGAAATTCGGCGCAGACGCGCTCGGCTTTAATTTTTACGAGAAAAGTCCGCGTTACATCGCGCCCGAAAAAGCGCGTGAGATTATCGAACAATTGCCAAAAGAAATTTTAAAAGTCGGCGTTTTCGTCAATGAAAGTTTGGATAAAATAATCGAAATCGCCGCAGTCGCCAAACTCGACGCGCTCCAACTGCACGGCGAAGAAACGCCCGAATTTGCCGCCGAATTAAAAGCGCAAACGAAACTCGAAATCATCAAAGCCTTTCGCGTTTCACCCGAATTCAAGCCCGAAGACGTTTTGCGATACGAAGTGGACGCCGTTTTGCTCGACGCTTATTCACGACACGAACACGGCGGAACGGGCGAAACGTTCGATTGGGAAATTGCGAAGAAAGTGATGGAGCTTTTTCCGAAAATGTATCTTGCGGGCGGATTGTCGAACGACAATATTGTTTTTGCTTTACAAAAATTACAGCCTTTTTAT
>Ga0136611_10002909_pt1 | contig 11979 bp, 10 predicted proteins | sample AntDrymUQ2232306_2_FD_106645 | JGI IMG/M metagenome (GOLD analysis project Ga0136611, IMG submission 106645) | Polar desert sand microbial communities from Dry Valleys, Antarctica - metaG UQ223 (23.06) | ecosystem: Environmental > Terrestrial > Soil > Desert | place: Antarctica: Dry Valley... | reverse complement strand
GTGACGCCCGATGTTGAAAACTCGATCGTATTGAGACCGCCGTAGGCGCTGGCATACTGATCCTGCTTGCCGATCGGCATACCGAGATACTCGATCTCCAGCGAGCAGGCGATCTCCGCGACCTCCTGTCTGCGAAGTGGGATACCGAAGTACTCGGCCATGGCCTGCACGAGCGCGACAGCCATCGCGCTCGACGACCCCAGGCCGGTCCCCGGTGGGACTTCCGACGCCAGGAAGAGATCGACGCCCGTGTTGGCGAGTCCGTGGCGGGCGAAGCGGGCGATGGCCGCCTTGGGCAGGGAGAGCGGTTCCTGGACGGGCGGCACCACCCCACGTTGGAACACTTCGCACTGGCCGTAGTCGGCGGACGTAATGCGGATCTGCCCATCGTCACGCGCATACGCCGTGACCGATGCGTAGCGCGCGATCGCCGAGGAGACGACAAACCCGCCGTGCTGCGCGTAGTAGGACGGGATGTCCGTCCCACCCCCACCGAAGCTGATCCGCACTGGCGCTCGAACGATCACCATAGCTGTTCCGTTTCCTGTTCTCATTGTCGATGTGTGCCAGCGGTCTGATTACGGCTACGGCCAGCTTGTCTCGGTGACGGGCGTGACGATGACTTCCTGCATGGACGACTGGGCTGGCATCTGGACGGCGAACAGAATCACCTCGGCGACGTTGCGGGGGTCCTGCAGGTGTGTCTCGTCCGGCATCGGGATACCCTGGTCCGGGAAACTGTCGAACCAGTGGGTACGCATGCCACCGGGAATCACCGTCGTCACCTTGATGCCATGCTCGCGTCCCTCCACCCCGAGGCCTCGAGTGAAGCCGACCAGTCCCCATTTCGATGCGTGGTAGGCAGCGGCGTTCCCCCAGGCGCGCGTCGCGGCGGTCGAAGCGATATTGACGATGTGACCGCCACCCTGCGACTGCATCCGCGGCCAGACGGCTTTCGCGATCAGGAATGGCCCCTTCAGGTTCACATCGACGACGCTGTCCCACTGCTCAATCTGCATGTCGTTGACGGACACGACATAATCGACCGCTGCGCAGTTGATGGCCGCGTCGATCCGGCCAAGCTCGTCCGCGACCCGCTCAACCGCGGCGGCGACTGACTCCGCGTCGCTCACGTCGCAGCCGACTGCGATTGCCTGCCCGTCCTGCGCGACAAGCTCCTGGCAGACGCGCTCGGCGTTCTCCTGGTTGCGATCGAGACAGGCGACGGCGAATCCAACCTCGCTGAACACGCGTGCGGTCGCCTCACCCAGCCCGCTGCCTCCACCAGTTATGATCGCCACTTTTCCGTTCTGCACCTGTACCTGTTCCTGCTTCTGCATGTGTTGGTTCCTCATCTATCTGAGTTCAGTGGAAGTGCACATTGCACTGCCTTTGTTCTGGTTACCTCATATCTGCATCCTGGTGTCCGTTACCTGCTGCATCGATGCATCATGACCGCCCCAATTCGAAGGACCGCGCCGTACTTGTCGTACGCAGCACGGCGGTGCGCGCCAGCAGCACTTCGTCATACAGCGCGGCTGTTCGGGTGCCGACCGTCTCCCAGGTGAAATCGCGCACGACACGCGCGCGGCCCGCCCGACCCATGCGCGCTTGCAGGTCTGGATCCGACAGTACCTGGCGCAGACGCAGCGCGAGTGTTTCCGGATCGTGGGGTGGGACGAGGTAGCCGGTCTTGCCGTCCTCGACTGTGTAGGTGATGCCGCCGACCGCCGAACCGATGATCGGCGTACCGCAGGCCATAGCCTCCAGCGGCGTCAGGCCGAACGGCTCGTACCAAGGGGTTGTCACGGCGACATCGACCGCGCTGTAATAGTCGCGTAGTTCGTCCGGCTGGCGTTTGCCGGTGAAGATCAGGCGGTCAGCGATGCCAAGCTTGGCTGCCAGCCGCTGGAGCTCCCCGATCTCCGGCGTTGCTATCGGGTCTGGTTCGCACGTTTCGCCACCGACGAGCAGCAGGGTGACCGGCTGGTCACTGGACTCGGTGAGCAGCGCGAGCGCGCGAACGATGTTTCGCGGGTCCTTGCGCGGCAGCATTCGACCGATATAGCCGACGATCGGCGCATCGGCGGGCAGGCCAAGGCGCTGGCGTGTCTCAGCCTTGTTGACGGGCCGATAGCGCTCGACGTTCACCGCCGATGGGATGATGATGACGCGATCAGGGTCGGCGGCGTAGTCGTCGATCAGTTCGGTCTCTTCAGCCGGGCACTGCGCGATGATCCGGTCGACCGAGAGCACGACCTCACATTCGACTGCGATCCGTTCGGCGGGACTGGTGTCTGCCTCCTGCTGGTGGCGGCGCTTCGTCTTGCCGGTCGCGTGGAAGATCTGCATGACCGGAAGGCCGAACCGTTCGCCGAGCTGCGCGGCCACCCAGCCGGACATCCAGAAGTTACCATGCAGCAGGTCGTAGCGCGTGCTGGTGTGCTCGGCAAACCGCGCCACCGCGTCGCGGAACTCGGGCATCAGCGGCCAGAGGTCGTCTTTGGGTACGAATTCCGCCGACCCGACCGCGAGGTTGATGATGCGCACTCCAGGTGCCCACTCGATGACATCCGGACTCTCCGCGTTGTCGCGACGCGTGAAGACATCGACCAGGTAGCCATGCCGCACGAGCTGGCGGCTGACTTCGTCGACGTACACGTTCTGTCCCCCGGCATCCACGCTGCCGAGCAGCGCGACCGGGCTGGCGTGCTCGCTCAGGAACGCCACGCGCCGTGAAGGAGTTGGCATTGGCATCGTCATACCCAACGACTCCCTTCCAGCCGGAGCGGGGTCACGTTGAACTCGTTCGCTGGCAGGTCAGTGACGCGCGCGAACGCTTCGTTCCAACCCTGGGCAAATCGCTCCATCGAGAAGCGTTCGCTGGCGACACGCCGCGCGTTGTCGCCGACGCGCCGGGCCTCGTCCGGGTTGGCGAGCAGCAGGCGCATGCACGCGACCAGCTCTTTGAGGTCGCAGGAGACGTAGCCGGTTTCGCCATGCTGGATGACGGTCGGCAGCTCGGTGGTTGCCAGGGCGACGACCGGCATCCCCAGCGTCATGCCTTCGATGACTGCCAGCGGCAGGCTCGTGTAGCGCAGCGGCGAGAACATGAAGCGATACTCGGCCATGCGGCGGTGCAGGTCGCGGTAGGGAATATCACCCAGCCCGCCGAACTCCTTGGTGCGCATCCCGGCGGCATCGAGCGGAACCCGCTCGCGAGTCTCCAGAAACAGGTCGTAACCAGCGATGCGCGGGCGCTGCGCCATCCCGTTGACGATGGTGATGCCGCGCTCGGTGCTGCCGTCGTAGCGAATCGACGGGTCGATGCCGACCGAATGTTCAATGACCGTGGTGTTGGCCCGACCGTTGTCCCACATCAGACGGTTGAAATGGGTCACATGCACGAGCAGCGCGGCGGAGTCGCCCTGCGGATGCCGCTGGTTGGCGGCGTCCGGCTTCGGCGTGTTGTGTTCGAGATAGATGCGTGGCAGCCGCCGCTGCTCCTCCGACAGGATTTCGTCCGCATCGACCGTCGCATTGCGTTGCGTCTGGAAGACGATCAGGTCGAGGTCGAGATTGCGGACCTGTTCGGCTGGCACCTCGATGGCGTTCGGCGGTAGATCGAAGGTTGGCCCGCGACCGCCATACCCCTCTGGCCGGTCCGGCTTCGTGGGCAGATACCAGTCGTGGTCGATGCGAGCGAGCGCGTTCAGGTAGCTGCCGTGGATGTGCCAGATCAGGATATTCAGCCTGCGCATGGTATTGGAATCTCCCATTTCCGTGTTTGTGTCTCATTCCGTTGCCGCGTCCCCAGTAGGGCGACAGCCGTCGCGATCACCCGCTCCGGCTCGATCGAGCGCAGGCAGCGGTGGTCGATCGGGCAGTCCTCGAACCCGCAGGGGCTACAGACGACCGCTTCGCGGATGACGCGGTGCTGCCCGACGTCAAGCGGTGCCCAGCGGCGCACATCGGCGGGGCCGAACAGCACAATGCTCGGCCTCCCGAGCGCTGCCGCGATGTGCGCCGGGCCGGTGTCGTTCGAGACGAACAGGTCGCAGCGTTCGATGATGGCGGCGAGGCCACCGAGCGATGTCTGACCGGCCAAACTCGTCGCGTGCTCCCGCCTGCCCATGGCCGAAATAACCGCGTCGATGACCGGCTGCTCGTTGCTGGCTCCGCTGACGATGACGCGCGCGCCGAGCCGTTCGACGAGGGCGTCGGCAACGGCGGCGAAGCGTTCCGGCATCCAGCGGCGCGCCGAGAACTTCGCGCCGGGGTGGAGCACGACCAGCGGCTGGGATGTGGTCTGGCCGATCAGGTCGCTCGCCTCGCTCCGGTCGGTGGCTGCGATCGGGAACTCAAGTGCGCGATCTTCCGTCGCGCAGCCAAGCAGCCCGACCAGCCTCAGGTTGCGGTCGATCTCATGCAGCGTCTCCGGGTAGGGAGCTGCGAGATCCAGCCCGCTCGACCCGTCTCCGACGACATAGCCGACCGTGATAGCCCCACCGAGCGCGCGGGCGAAGGGATTGCTCGTCTGCCCGCTGCCGTGCATCTGCATAATGAGGCCGTAGCCGTAGTCGCGCTGTTCGGCGAGGAAGCGCGCGGTCGTGCGCTCGTTGTACGAAACTTCCCCGATCCCGGGATAGCCGGGGAACGGCAGGAAGCGATCGACGAGGTGCTGGAAGCGCTCGACGAACGCTGCTGCCCACGGCAGCCCGATCAGGGTAATCTCCGCCGCCGGAAAGCGCGTCCGCATAGCCCGCAACGCTGGCACGGACAGCAGCAGATCGCCGAGATAGAGAGCGCGCATGACGGCGATGCGGTGCGGCTCGTCCTCGAACGAGCGACAGGGCGACGATGGGTGCGTCATGCAGGCACCGCCCTGGCGCTCGATGTCGTCCGCATACCGATAAGGTCTTCAGCTGCCGCGACGACCGTTTCCGGATCGATGTCGAGACAGGGCAGACCAATCGGGCAGTCGAAGCGATGGCAGGGATGGCACGGCGTGTCGATCCGCAGGACGGCGGCTGGCGTATATCTGGGTCTCCAATGCTCTTCGAGGTCAGTGCCGGAGAAGAGGACGACGATCGGCGTCAGTAGCGCGTCGGCGAGATGCAGCGGCAGCGAGTTGTTCGCGATCAGGACGGCGGTGCGCTCCAGGATGGCCGCATACTCTCCGAGCGTGGTCGTGTCCGACAAGGCGTGCACGCGCGTCGGCAGCGCGTGTCGGACCACTGTCTCCACGAGGTCGCGCTCCCGCTCGCTGCCGGTGACAAGCACCTGATATCCCCGCGCATGCAGCAGCGTGGCGACGGCCCCGTACCGCTCCGCCGGATAGCGACGCGCGACCGCGCTCGCGCCGGGGTGGACGATCGCGTACGGTGCCGTTGGGTCAATCCCAGCGCGTTCGAGGAGGAACGAGGCTCGCTCACGCTCGGCATCCGTGATCTCGACCTGCAGACGACGGTCGTCTGCCGGGAAGCCCAGCGCCTCGACCAGCCGCAGGTTCCGTTCGACCTGGTGTTCGTGCTGTGGCGCTTCACCACGCAGCTCGGTCGTGAGCGTCGCTCCGCCGAACTCCGTCGAGTCCCCGGCCCGCAGCGGGATGCCGGCCAGGTAGCAGACATAGCCAGGCGCATGGGGGGTCTGCGAGAACGAAGTGAAGATAATGGCCGCGTCGAAACCCCGTCGGCGCAGCAGCTCGATCAGCTCAAGCTCTCGCGGCGGATCGAACGGCAATTGTCCGAGGTCTTGCCAGACCGAGCGCCAGATGATGACATCGTCGATCCAGGGCAGCAGCGGAACCGCCGTCGCTCCAGCGTGACTCGCCAGCAGGGTGATACGGGTCGCGGGAGACGCAGTCTTCACCGCGCGCAGCGCCGGTCCCAGCATGACGACATCACCGATGTTGTCGAGCCGCACGACGAGCAGGTTGCGTATGCGCGCATCACCCCAGCCGCTCATACGAGGATTCCAACCGCAGGCTGGCTGCTGGGACGCAGTCTGACCGACGCGGGTGTATCCAGCAGCTCGCGGGCCGCGCTGACGACCTGTTCTGGAGTGACCAGTGCCAGACACTCGTGCTGGTACGGGCAGACGCGGTTGTAGCAGATGCGGCACGGGACATCGTGGTTGAGCAAACGATGCGGCACCTGCCATGGACCCCACTGTTCGGGCGGATTCGTCAGGGCGAACAGCGCCACGACCGGTGTCCCGACCGCCGCCGAGACGTGCATCGGGCCGGTGTTGTTCGTGACCGTGATATCCGCGCTGTCGATCAGCGCGCAGAGGCCGGGAAACGTCAGCTCGCCAGCCAGTGAGTGCACATGCTGGCGCGCCTGCTCGCTCACCCGTTCCTGAATCCGCTCAGTCAGCTCGCGCTCACTCTCGACGCCGGTAAGGACGATGTGTGCCGCGTGGTGCCGCACCAACTGCTCGGCGACCGCCGCGAATCCTTCCCAGGGGTAGGTGCGCGCCGGCATCGAGCAGCCGGGATGCATGACGACCAGTGGCCCGCTTCGGACGCTGCCTCGCCGGGCGAGCGCGGCGCGCGCCTCGTCCCGCGCCGCATCCGGGACATGCAGGACAAGTCCCCGGTCGTCTGTTCCCATGCCGAGCGCGCCGACGAGGTCGAGGCCGCGTTCAACCTCGTGCATCATCTGTTCGGGGTGCTTGTGGCGCGTCGTGAGCAGCGAACCCGGTCCATCAATTGACGCGGCGGCCCGCAGCGGTATGCCGGCCAGGTAACAGAGGTAGGCGGCTGGCAGCGGCGACTGGCGGAACGACGTGAAGATGATCGCCCCGTCGAACCCACGCTCGCTGAGCAGCGCGACGATCGCCTGCTCGCGGGCGGGATCGAGCGGCAGCTCGTGCCAGGGATCCATCCAGGGGGCACAATACTCGATGACAGCGTTGATATCGGGGTTAAGTCGGCCAGCCTGCGCGCCGACCGGACTGGCGAGCAGCGTGATCTCTGCCTCCGGCAGCGCCTGACGCACGGCATGGATGGCCGGGGTCGTGACGAGCACATCACCCAGATTGTCCAGCCGGATGACCAGTATCCGGCGCACGTTCTGCCAACCCTCGTCCAGGGTGCGTTCAGGCTCAATCATGGATCGAACCCAGCTCGCCGCCGCTAGCGACCGCGATTGAGAGGATGCGGTCGATCATGGCGCGAGTCGTGTCCTCACCGGCCAGTGGCAGGATCACAATCCGTCCACCAACCTCATGGACGGCCTCGGCCTCGGGCAGCGCTTCGGCGGCGTAATCCCCGCCCTTGACGTGAATGTGGGGATGCAACAGACGAATCAGGGCGGAAGGATTCGATTCATCGAACAGGAGCGCATGGTCTACGGGATCAAGCGCGGCGATGAGCGCGCGTCGGTCGCGTTCGGAATTGATCGGTCGGCGCTGCGCTGGCATGCGCCCCAGGCTCATATCGCTGTTGACTCCGACAACGAGGACATCGCCCATCGCGCGCGCTTCACGCAGGAATGCGATGTGGCCAGCGTGCAGGATGTCGAAGATACCGTTGGTGAAGACGATCATCCTCCCGGCCAAACGGTCGACCAACAGCTTCTCGGCCAGCAGCGATGCTTCGCCCTGCGAGGACGACGTGGGGTCGTGCCTCCCGTGCAGCCCGTGCAGCCCGCGCAGGCTGACACGCTGCAACAGCTCCTGCTGGTCGACAATCGCGGTCCGTGGCTTCATCACCGCGATAGCGGCGGCGTCGATGGCGATCCGCGCGGCGTCAGCGACCTCGGCCCCCGCCGCCAGGCCAAGCGCCAGTGCGGACGTGAATGAATCTCCCGCACCGACATCGGCGGGGTTTGCGATCGGGTGGGCCGGGATATGGACCGTCGTCCCTGACCGGCTGGCGATCAGCACGCCATCCGCCGCCAATGTGATCGCGGCATGCTCGCAATCGACGCGCTTCAGCAGGGCCGTTCCCACCACTGGAAGGTCCATGTCCGCACCAGCGACACTGGCCGCGACCAGCGCGCGCGCCTCGTGGTGGTTGGGCGTGACGACCGTGGCCTGCATCGCGGAGAAGCGCCATAGATACTTTGAGTCAACCACTAGCGGGACATTGCGAACCGCGCGCAGCTCGCGCAGCACAGCCAGGACGGCGTCGGGTGTAGCACCGTAGCCGTAGTCGGAGATGACGACGGCATCGCAGGTATCGAACGCAGCCCGCAGATTGCTGACGAGCTGCTGGATGCCAGCTGGCGAACAGGCACGTGTGCTGCCGGTATCCATCCGGACGACGTACTGGCCGTCAGCGATCAGCCGTTCCTTGCACATCGTGGTGACGGACGAATCTTCAACCAGCCAGCGGTCGGAGACGCCATGGTCCGCCAGTGATGCGCGCAGGATCGTTCCGGAATGGTCCGGCCCGACGATGCCGACGACGCGTACCTCCGCACCGAGCGCCCGCAGATTCGCGGCGGCGTTGGCGGCTCCCCCCGGTGTCTGCCAGGTCTCGCTCTCGACGACGACTGGGACCGGCCCCTCAGTGCAGAGTCTGGATGCCGAACCGATGCGGTACGTGTCGAGCATCGCGTCTCCGATGACGACCACGCGCAGATCGCGGAAGCGCCGGACGATCTCAACCAGCGACGGCATCGGCGGCCTCCGCCTCGATCTCGATCGACGACGCAGCGCCAATCCCGATCCAGGTGTCCGGTCGATATGCGAGCGACGCGGCAGGGCCGAGACCCTCTTCCGCCAGAATGATGTCGAGGGCGTGGGCGGTGGTCCGTTCGACGAACGCTGGCTGGCGGATGCGCGACGACGGCGGCGCTTCCGTGCCAAGATCGACCAGCACCGTCCGGCAACCGGCGGTGTTCCCGGCCTCCACGTCATCGAGGATGTCGCCAACGAACCACGAGCGGCGTGGATCGATACCGCGTTCTCGTGCCGCCCGCCGGACCATGCCTGGCTGGGGCTTGCGGCAATCACAGACGATCGCCAGGCCATCGACCACGCCATCTGGATGGTGCGGGCAATAATAGAAGCCGTCGATCGCGACGCCGAGCAGTCCGAGCGAACGCGTGAGATGGTCGTGCATCAGCATGAGGTCCTGCTCGCTGAAGTAGCCACGCGCCATCCCCGACTGGTTCGTCACGACGATGAGCTGGAAGCCCGCAGCGCGCAGCGTGCGCAGTTGAGCGTCGATGCCCTCGTAGAGGATCAGGTCTTCAGGCAGCTTCGGGTAGTGACGCGCGTGGACGAGCGTGCCATCCCGATCGAGGAAAATCGCTCGCTCTGTCTGCCGTTTTCGCTGTCGCTCTCCGGTCATACGCGCTCCATGTTTCTGTCTCTATCTCTCGTCCCGACGATCTCGACATCGTCCTCGGCGGCCAGCGTGGACTCGACGATGCCGCACAGAATGTGCGTCACGAGCATCTGGAGCTCCTGGATCAGTGGCGTACTCGTCGCTGGTACGCGCAGTGGGTAGTCGGCGAGGTCTTCGAGCTGGTTGGGGCGGTCGCCGGTGATCGAGACGACGGTCATGCCCATCCGCCGCGCCGTTTCCGCCGCGCGCAGCAGATTCGCGGATGCCCCACTCGTGCTGATCGCGACGAACAGATCGCCGGGCCGCCCAATCCCCTGTATCTGGCGGGCGAAAATCGTGTCGTAGCCGTAGTCGTTCGCGATGGCGGTGACGACCGCGCTATCGACGCACAGGGCGATGGCCGCATAAGGCTGTCGCTCGATCAGGAAGCGCCCGACCAGCTCGCCCGCGAAATGCTGCGCCTCGGCGGCACTGCCACCGTTGCCAGCGACGAGCACCTTGCCGCCAGAACGAAGCGTCGTAACGAGCGCCGCCGCGATCTCCGCCAGCCGCGCACTCCGACCCTGGAAGCGTGCGAGCGCATCGGCCACCGACCGCTGGCGCTCGTGCAACAGCAGGTCAACCTGATGTGCGTAGGCCGTGAGTGCGCGCGGTTCCAGCCATTCGTCGGAATCGGCCATCACCACGCTGTTGGGACTGGTATCGTGCGGTTGAGCGGCGTCATTCATCGGTTGTCGTCCGTGTCTCTACCCCACAAGCAGGATGCTCGAACCAGAGGTTCGTCCTGCTTCAGGGTAGTGAACGCGGGGAAATGGAGGCATCGGACGGGTGCACAAGTGTCCGGACACAGGCGTGCGGCTTTCTGTGCATCCGCCCAAGGCTGATCCGGGAGATCAGGCGCGTCCGAACGTTCGCACAAGCAGGGCGATGCGAATCTGCACCGCGTCGTCGAACGTGCGTGGGTTGAGATCGATGAGTGTTGTAATCCGGTCGAGGCGGTAGGCCAGGGTGTTGCGATGAATCTTCAGCCGTGCAGCCGTCGCGGACGGGCTGCAATTCTCGCTGAAGAACGCATCGAGCGTGCGCAGCAGTTCCGACTCGGCATCCAGCGGGCGCAGGATATGTTCCGCGAGATCGAGCTGGGTGCGCGCGTCAGACACGCCGACGAACGCCGCCACTCCGAGGCTGTCGAGGCAGTGGACCCGGTTGTCGCCATGCAGTCTCCGGCCAAGCTCGAGCGCCAGCGATGCATCCTGATACGAGCGGCTGAGACCGTGCAGTCCCGGATGATAGCGGCCGATTCCGACGTTCACCGATGAGCGTGTGTCCGCGCGGATGCGGCTGAGCAGGGCGGCACCGGCGCGCTTGAGGGCCGTCAGATTGGCCCACGAGGGGGAGGATCGGCTGCGATCGTCCTCCTGCATCCAGGCGGCCATATCCCGATCGGCACTCGCTTTGAGGACGGCGATCTCGCCGTTGCCGATGTAGCCGCAGATCGTATCGTCCGGCAGATTGAAGAAGCGGACCACGCTGGTGATGACGTGCTGGGCTCGATGGCGGATACCGCCGCTGTCGAATTCGACGCTGGAATTGTGGGCAACCGTGGAACGACCCGAACCCAGGATGTAATCGGAGGCGTCGATCAGGACGACGGCGCGCGGCGCGCTGAAATCCATCCCCAGGAGATCCGCCTCGCGCGGAATATTGACGGTGTCAGCGAACGATCCCATCACGAGATCGTAGATGAACTTGTTCTTCAGCTCGTAATGGTTCGGCAGCCGCGTCACGGTCGCGGCCTGATCGATCAGGAGGTCAATCAGCGCCTGAGCCGCCAGTGGTGGCAGCCCAGCGCCGTCTGCGGTCCCTTCAACAATGACCTCACCGCGATGCGCGTCTACCTGGATCGGGAAGCGCAGCATGTTCGGTGAGGGCATGTTGGCGCCAGCAGCCAGGGGATAGTGCAGGCCAACGTTGCGCGGCGCGGAACTGGCGACGACGACGCCGTGCGCATCGGTCACGGTGACTTCGGCGCTTAGCAACGCTGCCGTCCGCTCGCTGATCGTTGCCGCCACCCGCTCGAACTGTCCCACGCTCATCGACACGTGCTGATCGATCGCCGAGTCGCCGCTGCTGAACGACTCCAGCATCACAGGAATGTGACCAGCGCAACGACGCTGATCAGGACGACGATGGTCGCAATCAGGAAGACTACCTGGGTCGACCGCGGCCCCACTCGCGGGGAAGCTGGATCAGCCTGAGCGCCTGGCGTCGGCCCGGCGGCACCAAGCTTCTCCGCTGTCGTCACCCCCGCCACGATACCGCTGGCATCACGCGGGGCGTCGGTCACGTTGTCCGCGTTCGGTGTGCTGATCCCCTGTGGAGCATGCGGGTCTCCCGGCGAGCAGACCGGAGGGTTTTCGGCCTTGATGGACAGATCGGATGGCTGATCGCCGTTCCGCATCGGAGCCGACCCATCCGAGGCGTCGTTTGTTCGTCTACCGGCCTGATTGTGCTCGTGCAAATCCGTGTCTACTCTCAATCCAGGAAAAGCAACGAGGCCGTCCACGGGTAGATAACAGACCTCGACACTGAGTCAAGCGTTCTCAATCTACGGACGGCCCCATAATCAGTATCTGAACCCGAAACAGCATATTGGCTGGTTGTGACAGGACGCTCTG
>Ga0136611_10002908_pt1 | contig 11987 bp, 12 predicted proteins | sample AntDrymUQ2232306_2_FD_106645 | JGI IMG/M metagenome (GOLD analysis project Ga0136611, IMG submission 106645) | Polar desert sand microbial communities from Dry Valleys, Antarctica - metaG UQ223 (23.06) | ecosystem: Environmental > Terrestrial > Soil > Desert | place: Antarctica: Dry Valley... | reverse complement strand
CGAAGTAGCCAGCGCCGCCCTTTTTCTCGCCAGCCCCGCCGCCAGCCTGGTGACCGGCCACTGCCTCCTGGCCGACGGCGGCTGGACGGCGATCTAGCCCCTACGCGTATCACCGAATAGAGCAGAGCTGGACTGCAGCTTACGGTTGGATGAACCGCAAGAACGAGGCGGTGACGCCAAGCATCAGTAGGGTAGTGGCGATGAGGCCCAGGCGGACGCGCCATTGCTCGCCGAAGCGCATTTGTGCTGAGGGACTGGGGTAGCGCTTGCCGGCGGCACTTGGTGTCTTGGTGAAGAAAGTAGTTGCCATTCGCAGTCGTGTCAACGCACGGCGCGTGCCACGGCCGCAAACAGCCGGTTAGGGAACGCTTACCGCATCGCAGCCAGCGGCGAGCACAACGCGATCTCGTCCGCCTTGTTTAGCAGCATACAGAGCGGTATCCGCGGCGGCGGTCAGCGCTTCCGGCGAGGCCATCTCTGGCGTCAGCGCCGCCACGCCGATACTGATCCTGATTTGAATGCAGTTTGGTTCGGCAGCGTGGGGCTCGACACCCGATCCGGGCAACGCGATAGAGAAGGGTTCATTCGCAACTGCCGCACGGATCCGCTCGGCCAGAATCAGCGCTCCCGGCGGGCCGGTTTCGGGCAGCAGGACGGTGAACTCCTCGCCGCCGTAGCGCGCCGCCGTGTCCACCGCCCGGCACTGCGCCCGCAGGCGCGCCGCCACTTCGATCAGCACACTGTCGCCGGCACCGTGACCGTGGGTGTCGTTCACGCGCTTGAAGTGGTCCACGTCAACCATCAGACAGGCCAGCGGCCGGTTGTGACGCCGCGCCAGGGCAAACGCCTCGCCCAGTCGCTGATCGAGCTGGCGGCGGTTCGCCAGCCCGGTAAGAGGGTCTGTGGCGGCCTGGAAGGCAAGCGCGTCCCTCATCGCCTTGCCGCGCAGCGCGGCGCGGACGCGGGCGCGTACCTCTTCCGGGACAAAGGGCTTCACAATGTAATCCACCGCGCCCGCTTCCAGGCCGTCAACGCGCTGCTGAGGCGCGCCGAGCGCGGAAAGGAAGATCACGGGAGGGGTGTGCGAGCCGAGCCCCAGAGCTTGCAGCGCAACGCACGTCGCCACGCCATCCATGCCGGGCATCGTCACATCCATTAGCAAGAGGTCAGGTAGTGCATGTGCGGGCGCCTCTGTCAGACGGCGCAGCGCTTCATGGCCGTCGGGCGCGTCTGAGACGTCATAGCCGCCGCTTCGGAGCAGGCGCACTAGCAGGTTGCGGATATCCGAATCGTCGTCCACTACCAATATTCGCTCTGGGCGCGATTCCTCCAACCCCAGTACGCGCACGGGCGTGGCCAACGCTGTGGGAAGTGGGATCGTGGCAGACATCATGTTGGGACTTCACGCTAATAATGTCACGCGAAGTACAAGACACGGTAATTTGGCGGCCAAAAGGACGAACTTTCAACAAAAGAGAGGCAGAAGCTTGGACTCGTTCCTATACTGGCAATGAGGGATGGACGGTACGCAGCAGCCGCGCGGTGGCACGCCGGCACCCAAGACAGCGGCGAAGAAGAGCGCCAAGCGCGCCGCATCAGCAAAGCAGGCGAAGGCGCCGGGCGCGGTGCAAGACCCCGTGCGTGATGAGCTGACACGCGTGAAACAGGAGCTTGACCGGTCAAACATGCTTCTCAGACGCCTTCTGCGCGAGCTCGACGACCGCGGCCCCAACAGCCCCAATGTGCCTCAGATATGGGAGTCGGTCAGGCAAGCCGCGACGACTTCCGACCAGTTAATCCAGCGCCTTGATCGCCTGCGCGCCCAGGTAGACGCGCAGGCGACCATTCAGCTTCGTACCCGCATAGCTCCGTCTGGCTCTGCCTAGCTGAACTTGGCGCCGCACGAGCCGGCGGCCTGATTGATCTGGGCCGCAACGTCACGCAAGTAGCTCACCGGCTTCTCGCCACGCGTCAGCACGGCGGCCAGCGCATCGTTCATTACCCGCTCGGCCTCGTTCTGGCATAGGAAAACCTCATCAACGGTGGGGTAGGTCTGGTTCATCGCGTCCTGAATCACCTTGAAGTTGAAGTTCGGCGAAGAAGACGCGAGCTTCGGCTTGACGGCATTCACCCATTGCTCAAAGACGCTCTTGCGGGAAGGGATTAGTCCCTCAATCGTCGCCTGCTGTGCATAGAACTCCTTGCTGAGCAGGAACTGCATGAACGCCCAGCCGGTGTCCTTGGCTTTGGTATTCCTCCACAACGCCCACGAATCCGTGGTAATAAGTGTGTTGCGCGCGGCCGGGCCCTTCGGCATGTGCATGATGTTCCACTCGTTGCCCTGAGCCATCTTGCCCGCGACGTTTTGGATCTGGTGTGCCCCGTCCTCGAACGTGGCGAGTGCGCCCTGCGCGAATCCATCTGCCTGCGAATTGGGCTGCCAGGTGCGCTTGGATCCATCAATTGGCGCCCACGACCTATCCGTGTGCAGCCGGTCGTACAGCCATTGCAGTGCCTGCTGCGCCTGCGCATCACCCAGCTGCGTCTTGGTCAAATCCTTGGGATCCACGTAGTGCCCGCCAAACGCGCGCACATGATATTGCCGGTCCGGCACGACGATATTGGCGAAGCCGCCCCACACTTGACGGCCGCTGTCTTCAAACGTCAGCGCTTTCATAGCGTTGGCGTAGGTCGTGTGGTCCCAGCTCTCATCCGGCTCCTTCTGTCCGCGCTTCTGGAACAGGGACTTGTTGTAGTAGAGCGGAAAGATATTGACGTAGGTAGGCACGCCATACCGGAAGTTAGTGGTGGGCACTACGAGGCCGTCCCACTGGGTCTTTACGAAGTCCTGGATATCCGCCTGTTTGAGGTCCCTCACCAGATCGTTGTGGTTGAACATGACACCCTTGGCGGCGTACTGGACCATCAGGCGGCCCCAGCCGTGCAAGATGTCCGGCCCGGTTCCCGCCACGAGCGTCGTAACGGTCTTGTCGAAGTTACCCGTCGCTTCCTGCGAGATCTCGACGGTGGCGTTGGGGTATTTCTTCTTGAACTCTCCCACTGCCCAGTCGGCCAGCTGGCGGTAGGTCTGCCCTTCACGCGCCTGCCAGATAATCTTGCCGCTCACGCCCCCAATGGCACCCTGGCCGCCCGTCTGCTGTCCACCGCTGCCGCCGCCACCTGGGCCACCGCACGCCGCCAGCAGCGCGCCCGCCGTTCCCGCGCTTCCCACTGTCAATAAGCGCCGGCGCGAAAGCCCTCTACTCAAAGCCATACTATTTCTCCTCTTCTGACATGTAGCGCCTGGCGTAAGCCCCACGTCAGGCTCAACAGCTGGAGCCATGCAGCACATTGCGCGCCAAGTGCTGCCAGTATAGGCGCATACACAGGCGCATAGACCTAGCCGCTTGGCACTCGAATCCCTAGCCACATGAGTAGTGTTCTGTAGACAACTGCGCTACAGTTGTGCCTCCACGGCCCCCCACATCGAGCAGGTGCTCCTAGAAAAGCGCGCTGCCCAGCGGCACGATCTCGTGCTTGGCGTATCGCCACTGGCCGTCTAGCGACGCCTCAACAATCGAGCCGTCATCCACGAAGCTCCTGCTTCATTGGCGCCTCTATCGCTTTATGTCTGACACCCGTCGGGTGATGGTGGGAGTGCCTCCAGAGCGCAGGGTGCCCGCGCCGTGGACAAGGAGGACATAGAGGATGCCGAAGATGGGGAGATGGCCAAGTATCTCCTCTGCCGGGAGGAACGGCACGGTGAGGTTGAACGGCACGAGCAGCACCAGGATTACCACGCGCGTCAGGTACCCCGACAGGAGCGCCAGCCCCGCCGCGGTTTCAATCACGCCCGCGCCTAGCAAGAATGCCTCGTTTGACACGGGTAGCCCGGCGAGCGATTGCGCCACGTTGAAGTGCGGGTAACGCTCCAGGAATGCAATGCCAAGATCCGGGTTCCACACCTTATCACCGAGGGCAAGTGCGAGAAAGGCGATGCCGGTGCTGATTCGGAGCGCCGCGACGCCGCGCTCCGTCCACACCGGCGCATTGAACGGCGGACGGGGATGCTCCATCTCGCGGTTGGCGCCCACTAGGAGCACCATAAGTGCGATGCCCGCGTAATGGGCCTGCGCCAACAGGTTGAGCGGGCCGAAGAGGAGCAAAACGGGCAGCGCGAGCAGGAGTAGCAGCAGGGCACCGGCACGGTCCAGCACGCCTGAGATCAAGCTGAAGGCAACGGCAAGCTGGGCGATGGCGAGGGCGAAGCCGAGTGGCGCTTGCGGCAGGGAGAGTTGGGGGACGAGCAGAGCCAGCCGCACGGCCATGTAAATAAGGGAGATAGCCGTCTGCACCGCCAGCAGCTTCACGTCGCCTCCAGCCATGCGGTTCAGGAAGGGCAAGCGCGGCCAGCCGGGGTCGCCTGCCAGTCTCTGGCCTAGCGCCAGGACCGCCACCAGCGCGATGCCGGCGCCCAACGCCAGCGCAGTCCGCCCGCTGAGCACAAGCCCCCACTCGGTGGGATGCCACAAGGCATCGGTGAACCACTTCTCGTGGGCCAGCGCTGTACCTGGCAAGATCGCCAGGAGCAAGCAGGCCAGCAGCGCCGCTGTACGCATCAGACTGCTTATACCTCTCCCGGGCACCAGGAACGCAAGCAACCCGACATGCTCGCGGCCGTTTTTACTGCACGGAGGTTTTGGTATGCCCACGGCCGCGGAAGTGATGCAGGAGCTGGAGGCGTTGGGGTCGGCCCAAACGGTAAAGACGTACCGGCGCCACGGGGTGGGTACCCACGTCGGCGTGTTTGGCGTGAGCTACGCTGACCTGGGAAGGCTCAAGAAGCGCCTCAAGACCAATCAAGCGCTGGCACGCGACCTGTGGACCACTCGCAACCACGACGCGCGCGCGCTGGCGATGATGATTGTCGACCCGGCCGAGACGACCAGCGACGAGGTGGAGGCGTGGCTCCGGGACAGTGATTACTACGGAATGACGACTCCGGTGGCGCAGCTTGCGGCGCAGATGCCGCAGGCGGTTGAGCGCGCGGCACGCTGGGCCGCAGATGAGAACGAGTGGATCGCCCGCGCCGGCTGGCAGGTGGTGGAGGCGCTTGCGCTGGCGACTAATGATCTGCCGGACTCGTACTTTGAAGGGTTGCTGCCCCAGATTGAGACGGGTATTCACGGCGCGAAGAACCGCGTGAGCGCCGCGATGAATGATGCGGTGATCGCCATTGGCGTCCGTAACGAGGCGCTCCGCCAGCGCGCCGCCGAAGCCGCAGCGTGCATCGGCAAGGCATATGTGGACCACGGGGATACAGCCTGCAAGACACCGGACGCGACGTCCTACATTGAAAAGACCTGGGCTCGTCGCGGACAGCGTGTGAAGTAGAAGAGACTCTCTGGACGAACCTCGTCTACGCCGCCTCTATCCGGGCGCGCCACCCGCGCTACCGTAAACGATGTGGCGCGCCAAGACCGGGTGCAGGAACTGCAAGAGCTTGGTGCGGTGCTGGGGAGGATGGCTTACCTGTCGCCCGCGGGTACCTCGCACCCGCGGGCGACAGGCTAATGCGCCGAGCGGTCCTGGTCGGCGTGGATGTCGCGCTCTTGCTTGACTTTGACATCGGCGAGCGAGCCTTCCTCGTAGACCTGGCCGGCGAAGTAGTCGCGCTTGGTGCGATGGGAATCGCTATCGGTGGGATTGCCGGTGGGGACGTTGGGGTCCTCGCGGTTGGCTTCTTGGGCCACCTTGCCGGCGGCGGCGCCTGCGACAGCACCTACGACGGCGCCGATTGGCCCACCGATGACGGCGCCCATGCCGGCGCCCGCGACGGCACCGGTGGCTGTACCGCTGACGGTGTTGTCGTTTTCGCTGGTGTCCCGGTCCATGGGCTCCACTCGTTCGCCTGAGTCGTCGGGCTGGATGCGGCCATCGCGGTCGACGTGTATGCCCTTGCGTGTCACGTCCTGGTTGCCAGAGCGTTCCTGGTCACTCATTTGTCTCATTCTCCTCTAGGGAGGGAGTGAGAGTGCATGGCGCGTGCCGAGGATCCTGCAACCTAAGTCGGAGGCGGCTAGCCGCGAGGCTGTGAGTAAACATGTGGCCTACCAATCGACGCGGTGGCGCTCTGCCCCGTGCATGGCTCCCGCCGTGTCGCGGCCACCGTAACCTCAGTGGCCGTGGAACCTGGGCAGACTGACGCGCGCCTTCGAATGCTTGATCCGGCAGTCGTCCTAAACGTGGCACGGGCGGCGCTGACAGATGGCACGGATGCGACGAGGGTTGTAGGCGCGGTGGTCCTGCGCTGGGAGCCACTGGGCGCGAGTCTGGGGATCGCTACGAGCAGACTCTTGCGGGTGCGGGGCACGGCAAGCGTCCAGGCAACCGGCGGGATGCTGCGGGCGAGCGAGTGGTCGGCGGTGCTGAAGGTAGTCCGCCCGCCGCACGGCACGCGTCATGAGGCGGCGGCGAGGGAGCCGCGCCACTGGGCATACTGGAAACGGGAGCCGTTGGCCTATGGGTCGGGGCTGCTGGCCGGCCTGTCAGACCTGCCGGGCGGCGGACTGGCGCCGCCGCGGTGCCTGTTGGTGGACGGGCTGGCCGCCACAGCTGATTCAGGGCGCAATAACGGGACAGACAACACGCGAGTGACCGGGGACTCACCGGGGACCAAAGAGGACAGCGATGGAGCAGTCTGGCTTTGGCTGGAAGACGTGGCTGACCGGTACGCGGGGTGGTGGCCACGTGAGCGAACGCTCTTGGCCTCCCGGCATCTAGGCGCATTCGGCCGCGCCTTTCTGGCCCGGCTGCCGGAGGTGCCCTGGTTGGGCCACGGGTATCTACGGCAGCGCGTGGAGCGCGCAATGGACCGGTTGCCGCTATTCGAGGATGAGGCAACGTGGCGGCACGAGCGGCTGCGCGACCACTTCGATCCGGCGATGGGGGAGCCGCTGCGCGCCGTGTGGGCACGTCGCTACGATCTCCTAGACGTACTGGATGCGCTCCCCCGGACTCTGTGCCACGGGGACTCCCATCGCGATAATCTGATCGCAGCGGGCGTCAAGGGAGAGCGCGAGCGGACGGTGGCGGTGGACTGGGGCACGGCAGGCGCCGGCCCGGTGGGCGCAGACCTGGCAGAGCTGGCGCTGAGTCGCACCATTGGAGGTGAGCTTCTAGCTGTTGGCGGTGCGGACTTCTGTGAGCGCCTTTTTGAGAGCTACACCAAGGGCTTGTGCGACGACGGCCGGATGGAAGGTGGGGGCAGCGCCCCTGTGAACGCGGCGCGCGTGGGATTCGCCGCGACGGTGGCGCTGGCGGGAACCTCCCGGCTGCATTGGAACTTGGAACGGGCGGTCGGCGCCGGAGCGAATGCGGACCAGGAGATCTGGTCGGACACGGATGAGGTGCTGCGCCGGTGGGGCGCCCTTACGCGGATGTTCCTGGATCTCGCTGAATCGGTGCTTGGCTAACTTAAATACGTCTGGTAGCCCAAGCGGGCGAGGCCAGAGTACGCCGGTAAGGCGCAAGCGGGCAGTCTGTTGGGCGGGTCGTAGTCGGGAGTATCCCGCGTCGTGGCTCAGTGGCTCAGTGGCGCTGGGGATGCCTCGGGCCGGCGTTATGCTTCCAGCAGGCCCTGCTCCTGCGCTTCCAGGACGCGCGCGCGCTGGGCGGTTAAGCGGTCGTCGGTCCAGGTAGCGTTGGGTGGGGAAACGTGGGGGCCACAGATGTCGAGAGCGCTGAAGACGCCTTTAATGGCGGGGATCCAACCGGGACCGATGGCGGCGCTGACCTTTTGCCACTGGTCGTGGAGGGCGCGGGCACGCGACCAGTCACCGGCGCAGGCGGCGTTGTAGAGCGCAACCATCACTTTGGGCGCAACCTGGGAGATGACACTGATGGCGCCATCGCCCCCATAGAACAATCCGGAGAAGAGGAACTGGTCGCTCCCCTGGAGGGCAGCGAACGCAGGATTGCTGCGAGTGCCATCGACGATCCGCTGGTAGTAGGCGAAGTTTCCGGCGCTGTCCTTCACGCCGGTGAGGGTGCCTTCGGCGGCTAGTTCAAGGAGCGTGTCCGCCTCGACAGGCACTTTGGTCATGCCGGGGATGTGGTACGCCAGCACGGGCAGTTCACCCAGTTCACGGACGGTGCGGTAGTGACGCTTTACCGCGTCCTGGTCGTGCGGGTAGTAGAAGGGAGGCACGACGATGGCGCCGCTGGCACCAGCCTGCTTAGCGTGGCGCGTGGTCTGAACAGTGAGCGCGGTGCCAGGCTCTCCCGTTCCGACTACCACCGGCACGCGGCCGGCAGCCTGCTCAACGGTGATTTCCACTACCCGGCGGCGCACGTCAGGCAGGAGGAGTGCGGCTTCTCCGCTGGAGCCGAGTACGACGATTCCGTGGACACCACCGGTGATAACGTAGTCGATTAGCCGGCGCAGGCCGGGTTCGTCAAGCCCGCCGTCCGCCAGCAGTGGCGTCACCAGAGGTGGCGAGATTCCTTCTAAGAGCTTCATGTTTACCTCCCCTCGTCAGCCGGCGTCCAGTGTAGCGCGGGAGCGGGCGTAGCGGTTCATGAGTGGGGTCACGGAAATGCCGTGAACCACGATAGAGACCGCCACGATGCCGAGCGTGAGTGCCGTGAGCGGCTGGGCGAACTCGGGCTGCAGACCGTGTTGCAGGGCGAACATCAGGTAGTAGATTGATCCTACTCCGCGCACACCGAACCAGCTGATGAGGAGACGCTGCACGCCGTCGGTACGTGACCCGAGCAGCCCGGCTCCGATGGCGAGTGGCCGAATCACGAGGAAGAGCAGCGGCGCGAGCCACAACGCCCCGGCGCCGCCGAGGGTCGCATAGGGAATTAGCATGCCACCCACCAGCACCATGACGGCTACTGCGCCGATCCGCTCCAACTGCTCGTTGAAGCCCAAAACCGCCTGAGCCATGTACGCAGGCGCCTTCTCCGGGTCGGTGGCAATTTCGTCCGGATCCTGTCCCAGCGCTTCAGCGGCGATGTCCCGGGGCGGTGCGTCGTTGGTGGCGCGCGCTTCAACGCGCCGCAGGGCGAGGCCGGCGGCGAAGACCGCCAGGAAGCCGTAGGTGTGGGCGTACAACCCAACACCGTAGGAGATGGCGATCAGGCCTAGCGCGAGAAAATCATCTAGGCCCACCGCCTCGCGGTGGGTCCGCCGGAGATAGAGCACAATCCGGCCGACGAGCGTTCCGCAGATCCACCCGATGGCGAGGCCGCCGGAGGTGGCCCAGATCACGTCGATCACGAGCCAGCGCCAGCCGGCTGTCCCAATGTCGTGCAGACCGAGCAGCCCAAGCCCCAGCATCACAAAGGGGAAGGCGGTGCCGTCGTTGAGACCGGCTTCGCCGGTGAGGCTGAAGCGCAGCCGGTCCCGGTCGGTCGCGTCCTCCACTTGCACGTCCGACGCGAGCACAGGGTCGGTGGGCGCGAGAATGGCGCCGAGCAATACGGCGGCCCCTACCGGCAGCCCGAGCAGGAATGTGCCGGCCAGCGTCATCAGGCCAACCGTGATGGCCATGGAGAGTGATGCCAGGCGGACCGGGAGCCACCAGAGTGGATCCGCCACCGGCGCGCGCAGCTTGAGACCCGCGGTGAAGAGCGAGAAGATGACGGCCAGTTCGGTGACGCGCTCCAGCACACCCGAGTGGGTAGCCAGGTCCAAGCGGATGAGTCCAGCGCCGAGCGGCCCCAGTGCGGCGCCGATCCCCAGATACAACAGGGCGGTGGTAAGCGGCAGGCGCTCGACCAGCGAGCCGGTCAGCGCCATGACCACCAGTACAGCCCCCGCGATGAGGTACCAAAGGGTGAATTCCACGACCTTTCACCCTAACAGCTACTCGCTGAGGCGCGGGAACCAGATGGGCGCCACTCGCCCGGCGCTAGCGCGCGAGTGATGCTAGCGTCGGGCCGCTTGGGATGTAGAGGGCGCGGCATCGATCGAGGATGGCAACGTAGCGCCTGGCGCTCTCGGGAGTAATGGCGAGTGGCGCGCCCTCGCGCAGGGTGCGATAGAGATCTTGATAGAAGGCATAGTTGTCTGAGACGGCATCCTTAGGGGCCCGCCAGGTCTCTTCCTGCCACTCTAGCTTCTCGCGGTTGTAGCTGCGGTCTGGAGTGGGCTCCTCGCTCACAGGGCGCTGGGGCATGGCGCGCCAGTCCACGTAGCGCCAGCGAAGCTCGCTCGTGGTGCCGGACAGGCCACCGGCGGTACCCATGATCTGCCAGCGGTCCTGTGGTAGCGCGGCGCAGGCGGTCACTTCCACGTCAACTGTGGGTCCTCCCGCTGCCTTGAGAACGACTTTGCAGTGATCCTCAGCATCTCCGCTGGAGAGGCCATTACGTAAGTCGGCAAAGACTTCGGGATCGCCATCGCCAAGAAAGTGGACCGCATGGTCGAGCAAGTGTGGCCCGTTGTTGGCCAGCAGGCCAGCGCCGAACCCGAGCAGGGTCTGCCAATCCCAGCGCCGGCCAAAGGAGTGCCAGGCGATGCGTACCAGCAGAAGCTGCCCCAGCACACCGGAATGGACGATCTCAAGCACCTTGCGGAAATGCGGCTCGTAGCGGCGGTTTTGGAAGGGCACCACCAGGCGCCCGGCGCGCGTGGCGGCGGCGATGGTGGCGTCGGCATCAGCGACTGTAAGAGCGAAAGGCTTTTCACAGATCACATGCTTACCGGCGGCGAGTGCCGCCTGGCTGTACTCCGCGTGCAAGCGGTTAGGCACAGCGACAACGACGACCTCGACCTCATCATCGCGGAGAAGGGAGGCGAAGTCACCGTAGGCGCGGCAACCGAGGGATGCGCGAGCCTCTTCCTGGCGCTGCTTGATTGGGTCGGTGACTGCAACCACCCGGTACTGGTCGGGGAGGGCGCGCAGCGTGGTGGCGTGGATGCCCCAGCCGCTGCGCCCCTGGCCAGCGATGCCTATGCGGATATGTGCTGCATTCGTACCTTCAGTCACGTGTGTCCCTCTTGTGAGTTCCGCTTGCTGACGGTCCAACTGGGCCCTCGATGCAACGTATCTGGGCAGGATAGCCGGATAGGGGTACGCTAAGCCTCAAGGCGGCGCAGATAATGACAGGAACGGCGTTGAACACGCCACTGTCAGCCGTCTCTGTGGCGCCGAAGGCCGCAAAGGCGGCGCCCAAGAGCCAGCGCGTTCTCCCATCGGTCGAGCTAAGCACTTGACACAATGTCTGGCATGCCTGCCTCCAGGTTAGACGCGCCGATTCGGGCGTGCCAAAGTTATGCCTACCTGCTTAGTGATACGCCGGTCCGCTCTGGGCACATCAGGCTCCAGCGCACATGCCAGCCGCTGCAGCAGTTTGGCGATGTCTGGATCGGCCAGCGCGCCAAGCGCGCTACCCCGTTCGAGCATATCGAGCTCCTTTTCTAGCGCTTGCGCGCAGACACGTGACGCATTGACCCGGTCCCGCAGATGGTCGAGGTGTGCGTGCAGCGCGTCCGGGACGCTGATGTTCATACGTGCTACGGACTCAAGACACGCACAATACACATCCCAAGTCAAACGTGACGCGCATACAGTGTTGGTAAGGCGACGAGCGCGCCAGATAAGGTTTCGGCCAGGGCTGGTGTGTCCGTGGCACGCCGTCTGCCCTTGTGAGGGGTTGGAAGCTGTCCGCGAAGAGGACAGCTTAGGCCGGAGGCCAAAAGTACATGGAAGTCGACACGAAGCGCGACCTGCATCAGGTCCGTGCGGCCGGTGTTGGCGCAGGCGCGGTGTTGGTAGTTGTCTTAGGCGTGCTTTTCCTCGCCATGCTGGTGGTGTGGGTCGTGGCACAGGCAAGCGTGCCCGGAGCCGGCGTCTAGCACTTTCGCATCATCCGAAAGACGCCAAGTCTATGAGGTGGCCGCGCGATCAGGACGGTCCGCTAGCGGTGCGCCAGCACCAGGTCGGCGAGGGCGGCGGCGGTGCGGGGTGGTGGGG
>Ga0136611_10002907_pt1 | contig 11992 bp, 8 predicted proteins | sample AntDrymUQ2232306_2_FD_106645 | JGI IMG/M metagenome (GOLD analysis project Ga0136611, IMG submission 106645) | Polar desert sand microbial communities from Dry Valleys, Antarctica - metaG UQ223 (23.06) | ecosystem: Environmental > Terrestrial > Soil > Desert | place: Antarctica: Dry Valley... | reverse complement strand
TATGCTGCATCCGGGCTGATGTTCTTGTGATTTGCTGTTCGTTTTGCAACTCCAGCCTATCACTACCGGGGCCTCAGCCCGCCCTCGCATTGACCTTTGGCCGCTTATCCTTGCGCCATGAGAATCAGAGCCGGCTGCCCTCAAACCGCCTCGATCGTAATGCCCACCGTCATCGATTCCTCGCCGCCGCCGTGGCGAACACCGCGAATCGGCGGGCAGGCGCTGTAATCGGTTCCCATCGCCAGGCGCACATGGCGCTCGTCGATCGGGCAGCTGTGCGTGACGTCGATGCTGACCCAGCGCCGGGCGGCGATGTCGAGGCAGACATCGGTCAAGGCATGGCTGGCCAGGTCGGGTTCGTTGGCGGCGTAGAAATAACCACTCACGTAACGCGCCGGAACGCCGAGACTGCGGCAGATGGCGACCATCGCATGCGCCTGGTCTTGGCACACGCCGGCGCCGGCCTCGAAAGCCTGCAGTGCCGTCGTCGTCACCTTTGTGCTATCTTTTCGATAGCTTACAGCGCCCGCCACGCCTTCGCTGGGATCCAAAATCTCTTGCAAATCAGGTCCGCCCGAGCCTGCTTGCCAGGTGACGAAGCGTCGGCCGAATTCTGCCAGCAGCGGATGCGGACTCGCCAGCGGCGTGGCGCGCAGATAAAGCTGCGGCAGCGGCATGCTGGCGTCGTCAGTGAACTCGGCGACGCCCAACGTTTCCACCTGGCCGGCGGCGTTGACCAGGCACCAACGAACGTTGTCGACCGCCTGGGCGACAAAGGTGTAGGAATGCATACTGTTGCCGAAGGCGTCGCTCTGTGCAAAAAGTTTTTCGGGGGCGCCCAGACTCCAGAACTTCACCGTTTGCGCGGGTCCGGTCAGCGGTGTCAGCCACAGCGTCTGCAGCGCATAGCGCAGCGGCTCGGTGTAGCGATAATCGGTCGTGTGTTTGATGTGCAGTTTCATGGCACGAACGTCCGGGCGAGTCGCAGAACAAGCGCTGTCAACGCGTCGAAGGCACCAGAAACTCGCGGCTGATGTGGGCACCAAGCTCGTTGACCCGGTCCAGAAACTGGATCAAAAAGGCGTGCAAGCCGGCTTCGAGGATTTCGTCGATACGGGCGAACTGCAACTCGCCGCGCAGCTTGCCGGCGCGGCGCTGGGTTTCGCTCGCCGGGTCGCTGGTGACCATCGCCAGGTTGCCCATCACGCCGTTCAGGCACGCCAGGAGCGAACGCGGCATGTCGGCGCGCAGCATCAGCAGTTCGGCGACCCGCTCGGGCCGAATAACGTCGCGGTACACCTTGCGGTAGATCTCGAATGCCGAGACGCTGCGCAAAATGGCACTCCAGTGGTAGAAATCGTAGGTCTGCGTCTCGGCGTCCTCGCCGGCCGCCGCGCCCGGAAAATCGCTTTGAAGCGCATGAAACTTCACATCGACCAGCCGCGCCGTGTTGTCGGCCCGTTCCAGGAAGGTGCCGAGCCGCAAGAAATGAAAGGCCTCGTCCTGCAGCATGGTGCCGGCCGTCACGCCGCGCGACAGGTGCGAGCGGAACTTCACCCATTCAAAAAACTGGCTTGGGTCGCGCTCGAAGTCGCCATTGTTGAGCAGCCGGATGATTTCGAGCCAGGTCTGGTTGGCTGTTTCCCAGACTTCGGTGGTCAGCGTGCCGCGAACGGCGCGGGCGTTTTCGCGCGCATTCTTCAGGCATGAAATCGTGCTGGATGGGTTTCTTTCGTCACGCACCATGAAGTCCATGACGCTGCGCGGATTGATGTCGTCGCCATAGCGGGCGGTGTAGGCAGGCATGAGTTCGCTGATGCTGAGCAGGCCGCGCCAGCCGGCTTGCGCGTCGGCGGTGGACTGCGGCAGCAGCGAGGTCTGGTAGTTGACGTCGAGCAGGCGGGCGGTGTTCTCCGCGCGTTCGGTATAACGCGACATCCAGAACAAATGGTCGGCGGTGCGGGACAGCATCCTTCAGGCTCCCGTCGTCTGTGTCTGTTGTTGCGACTGCCCGGGCGTCACGGCCGGCGGCGACACACCGTCTTCCAGAATCCAGGTGTCCTTGGTGCCGCCGCCCTGCGATGAATTGACGACCAGCGAGCCGTCCTTCAAAGCGACCCGGGTCAGCCCGCCGGGCACCATCTGCACCTCTTTTCCGCTCAGCACGAAAGGCCGCAGGTCGATGTGCCGAGGCGCAACGCCGCTTTCCACATAGGTCGGGCAGGTCGAGAGGCTCAGCGTCGGCTGGGCGATATAGCCCGAAGGGTTGGCCACAATGGCGCGCCGGAAGTCCTCAATTTCAGCCTGCGTTGACGCCGGGCCGACCAGCATGCCGTAGCCGCCGGCGCCATGGCATTCCTTGACCACCAGGTCTTTCAAATTGGCCAGGGTGTAGGCCAGGTCGTCGGGATTGCGGCACATATAGGTCGGCACGTTCTGCAAAATGGGCTGCTCGCCGAGGTAGAACTCGATCATCTTCGGCACGTAGGGATAGATCGACTTGTCGTCGGCGACGCCGGTGCCGATGGCGTTGCAGACGGCGACGTTGCCGGCGCGGTAAACACCCAGCAGTCCCGCGCAGCCAAGCGTCGAATTGGGCTTGAAGGCCAGCGGGTCGAGGTAGTCATCATCGACGCGGCGATAGATCACATCGACCCGCTTGGGGCCCCGCGTCGTCCGCATGTGAACAAAATTGTCCTTGACGAACAGGTCCTTGCCCTCGACCAGTTCGACGCCCATCTGCTGCGCCAGGAAGGCGTGCTCGAAATAGGCCGAGTTGTACATGCCCGGCGTCAGCACGACGACGGTAGGCTCGGCCGTCGCGGCCGGCGCCATGGCCAGCAGCGTCTCCAGAAGCATGTCGGGGTAGTGCGCCACCGGCGCGACGCGGTGGTCGCTGAACAGCTCGGGAAACAGCCGCATCATCATCTTGCGGTCTTCGAGCATGTAGCTCACGCCGCTGGGAACGCTCAGGTTGTCTTCAAGCACATAGTATTCGCCCTCGCCTTTCGCATCGGGCGCGCGGACGATGTCGATGCCGCTGATGTGCGAATAGACGTTGCCCGGCACGTTGACGCCGACCATCTCGGGGCGAAACTGCTCGTTGTGCAGGATTTGCCCGGCCTCGATGATGCCGGCCTTGACGATCTCCTGGTCATGGTAGACGTCATGCAGGAAACGGTTGAGCGCCGTCACGCGCTGAACCAGGCCGCGTTCCATGCGCGCCCACTCGTGCGCGGGAATGATGCGCGGGATCAGGTCGAAGGGAATCAGGCGTTCGGTGCCGGCGCCGGCCTCGTCCTTGTCGCCATAGACGGCGAAGGTGATGCCGACGCGGCGAAAAATCATTTCCGCCTCGGCGCGGCGGTTTTGCATCACATGGGCTGGCTGCCTGGCCAGCCAGCGCTGGTAGTTTTCGTAGTGCCCGCGAACGCTCGACGCGCTGGCGTTCATCTCGTCAAACATCGGCTGACTCATACGATTGATTCTCCGGCAGGGTTTCGGCTGACAACTGTCTCACCCATAGCTTAGCAAGTAATGCGCCACGGACCCGCGCCGGCAGCCCGATGTTCAGCGCTCGGGAAGGTGATGCCAGTAGCGCCTGGCCGACTGCCGCTGGCAACCGATTTCAGCCGGATGCGCGCTGCTCCAGGTTGCCGCGCCGCAAACGGCCGATCGCACCAGCCGAATGCCGCGTTCGTCGTAGCGCTGGACGACAGCTTCGACCGGATGGCCAAAGCGGTTGCGGTAGCCCGCCTGCGCCAGCGCCAGCCGCGGCTGGACCGCGTCGAGAAAAATCGCGCTCGACGAGGTCTTGCTGCCGTGGTGCGGCGCCAGCAGAAAATCGGCCTTCAGGCTGGCGGGCTCGCTGAAAACCAGTTTCGCCTCCTGCGCCGCCTCGATGTCGCCGGCGAGCAGCGCCACGGCGCCGCCTGAAATGCGGAGCACGCAGCTCATGGCGTTCGATTTGCGCGCCAGGTCGTAGTCGCCGGTGGCCGGATGCAATACCTCGAACATGACGCCGTCCCAGGTCCAGCGCTGGCCGGCGACGCAGCGCGTCGACTTGCGCAAGGCCTGCAGCTCGTGGCCGTCCTCGATCGAGCTGAGCAGCCTGGCTTGCGGCTGCATCGCCAGCACGGCAGGCGCGCCGCCGGTATGGTCACTGTCGCGGTGGCTGAGCATGAGCAGGTCGATGCGCTCGTCCAGCGCGCGCAGCAGCGGCACCAGCACCCGGTTGCCGGCATCGCTTTCACGCGAGAAGCGCGGGCCGGTGTCGTACAGCAGCGTGTGCGTGGCGGTGCGCACCAGCACCGCGTTGCCCTGGCCGATGTCGGCGGCCAGAAGCTCAAACCGCCCCGGCGCCGGGCGCGCCGGTTGCCACAGCAACACCGGCAGCAGCAACGGAATGCCCAGCGCACGCCAGTGCCACGGCAGCCGCGTTGCGATCAGCCCGCCGCCGATCACGCCGGCGACAGCGCACCACAGCGGCGCGGCGGCAACGCTGACAGACGCCAGTTTCCAACTGGCGAGCCACTGCAGGAACAGCGTGAGCAGCCCGACCGTCCAGGCTGACGCATCCCAGAGTGGTGCATACAGCACACCCGCCATCGCCAGTGGCGTCACCAGGAGCGTCACCCACGGAATGGCGACCGCGTTGGCCAGCAGGCCGACCAGCGAAACCTGGTTGAACAGCAACAAACTCAAGGGGGTAAGCGCCAGCGTGACGACCCACTGCTCACGCGCCGATCGCGCCAAGCCCGAAAAAAGCCGGGAGGCGAGCGGCGGCAACCAACGCCTGCCGAGCGTACTATCCGAATCAAAAAGGCCGTTTGCGCTTGACTGGCGGGCGCGACCAGCTCCTGAATCCGTAGCAAAGAGCACTCCAACGGCGACGAACGACAGCCAGAAGCCGGCCTGCATCAACGCCCACGGGTCAAGCGCCACCACGACCGCCATCGCAAGCAGCCAAGTCTGCAGCCACGGCCAATGGCGGCCGCTTTGGCGCAGCAGCACCACGGTCGCAAGCATCCAGATGGTGCGTTGCGCCGGAACGCCCCAGCCCGAAAACAGTGCGTAGAGCGTCGCCAACAGCAGTCCGCCCAGGGCGCCGACGCTGCCGGCCGCAAGCGCCAGGCACAGCCGGGGCGTGAAGCGGACCGACCGCCGCCAGAGCCAGGCCAATGCCAAAGATGCGGCCCAGGCGAACATCGTGATGTGCAGGCCTGAAATGCTCATCAGGTGCGCCACGCCGGTCGCCCGAAACACATCCCAGTCGGCGCGCTCGATCGCGTTCTGGTCGCCCACCACCAGCGCGGCGAGAATGCCGGCGAGCTGCCGGTCGGCGACACGCTCGTAAATCGCCTCTCGCACCGACTGGCGGGCGCGCTCGACCGGATGGCGCCAGCTCGTTTCAAGCTTGACCGGCGGCGCGTCGCGCGGTCCGGCGCGCACATAGCCGGTCGCCTGGATCCCCTGCTCCCAGAGCCAGAGTTCGTAGTCGAAACCGTGCGGATTGCTGTTGCCGTGCGGCGCCTTCAGGCGCACCGTCATCCGCCAGCGCTCGCCGGCGCGCAACGGCTGCGGCTTGCGCTGGATCTCCAGCGCAAGCTCCGAAACATCGCCGCCTTCAGCGGGCGGCGCCTTCGCTTCGCGCCCGCCGAAGCCCGAATACCAGCCGAGCAGCAGTTGCGGCGGCAAGCCGACGGCCTGGCCGCCGTCAGTCGCCGAATCGATACGCAGACGAAAGCGCACGGCGTCTTCGGCGATTTGCGGCATGGCAATCACTTCCCCGGTGACGCTGATGTCGCGTCCTTCGAGCGCCGGATTCATCGCGCCAGCCTGAAACACGCTGGCCCGCCAGCCCGTCGCACCGAAGCCCAGCAAAGCGGTGGCGATAAAAGCCAGCGCACCCAGGCGCAATGCGCGGCGTTTCGACACCCGCGCGGCCATGAGCAGGGCGGCAAGCGCCACTGCATCGGCGTAAACCCACCACGACCACAACGCGGCCTGCTGCAATTGCGCTGCGACGCCGGCAATAAAGCCTGAAACTGCAAGTCCGAAGCTCGCGGGACCAGCCACAAGCCTGGCGAAACCAGAAAAACCCACGCCATGCCCCTTGATCTTGCCGCAGCGAATGCTGTCGCCCCGGTTCAACGGGATAGCGCAACGAAGTGTTTACAGGGCTTCTACGGGCAAACCAAATACAGGCTCCGGCCCTGCGTTAACATGCAAAAGTGTGCCCGTCATCTGCTCATCTTTTAATAGCGGCTGGCGCTCGCCAGTATTGCGTAAATGATGTATTTATCTCATAACTTTTAGGCCGGACGCCCATGACCACTCCTACCCACCCGGTTTACGACAGGCTCAAGGCGCTGAACATCACGCTGCCCGACGTTGCAACGCCGGCCGCAGCCTACCTGCCGTTCATGCGTACCGGCAACTTGGTGTTTCTGAGCGGTCACCTGGCAAAAAAGGACGGCAAGGTCATCGTCGGCCAGTTCGGCAAGACCATGGGCACCGAAGAAGGCAAGGTCGCCGCCCGCGCCGTCGCCATCGACCTGATGGGAACGCTGCAGGCCGCTGTCGGCGACCTGGGCAAGGTCAAGCGAATCGTGAAGGTCATGAGCCTGGTCAACTCGACCGCCGACTTCACCGAGCAACATTTGGTGACCAACGGCTGTAGCGAACTGCTCGTCGAGGTGTTCGGCGACGCCGGCAAGCATGCGCGCAGCGCCTTCGGCGTGACGCAGATTCCGCTCGGCGCCTGCGTCGAGATCGAGCTCATCGCCGAAGTGGATTGATCGACACGCCGCGCCATTGCCGGTTCGAGCCGCACCGTGACGCCGAAAAAATTTCTGGTCCTGGCGGCGGTGTCTGCGAGCCTCGCGGCGAACGTCTATATGGCCTGGCTGCTCAAGCCGACCTGGTTCGGCGCTTCGCCAGCTTCGTCAGCCGAACGGATCGTGGTCATGCGAACCCCCGGCGGGCTGCTCCAGGTAAGTACGATCGAATCGCCCGAGGTGTTCCTAACCACCCAAAACCACACGATTTTCGGCATACCGGTCGGCCGGACGACGAGCCAGATTCGCGCGCCCGCCACCTTCCACTACCACATCGAACTGGCGCCCGAGTGGAAGATTACAGTCCGCGGCAAGGCGATCACCGTCATTGCGCCGCGCGTCAAGCCGACGCTGCCGGTCGCCGTCGACACCGCTCGCCTGGAAAAGCTGACGTCGGGCGCCTGGTCGCTTTTCACTGGCAATGCCGAACTTGACGCATTGCAGAAGTCGATCAGCCAAGCCCTCGCCGCAAAGGCGTCCAGCCCGCAATTCATTGAGCTGCAGCGCGAGGCGGCCCGCAAGACCGTGACCGAATTCGTCGCCAAGTGGGTGCTGGAGCAAAAAAGCTGGAAACCGTCGGCGGGTTATTCGGTGCGGGTATTCTTTGCGGACGAGCCGATTGAAGTTTTGGAGAAGACGCCACCTCGCATGGCGTGGCAGTGATTCAGCGCCTTACCAAAATTGGATGCGGCGGCGCTGGTCAAGAGTCGCCGGCAATATTGCGACGTGCGCTTATTCCTTAACCAGGCCTCGAAACGCCTGATTTCAGCAAAAAAAACACATCGGCAATGCAAGATCACGCTTGCTGCGCCGACTATGGGAATAGTGCAAATTACCCAAGCGTGGAACGTTCGTCGCGGCCGAGGTCGTTGGAGTCCAAATGAAATCGAATGGATGGAAATTTCGAGCAAAACTGTTTGTCCAGCGCTTCTGGCAGCCCACCAGCGCGTGCATGGCATGCATGCCGGGAAGCATCGCGAACATTTCGAGCCTTGTCCATTGGGAGATCGCATTGCGGACCGGCCTGGTTACCGGTGTTCTCGTCCTGATACTGAGCTTCACACCCTTGGTCAAACTTTTCAGGAACCTCTACGGCAACGCGCTCGCGGTCGGGATGCTGACCGCACTCGGCGATGCCTACTCGCACGCCAGCAACTATCGCATTGCCTACACGGAGCCGATCGTGACCGGAGTTGTTTCCGGCGTGCTGGCGCTGACAATCGGATATTTGATGGAAGACCGCGCGCGGCGCCTTCGCATGGCATGGGCCCGGCTGTCGGGATAGCGAAGTGTGCGACCTGCGCGGAGGTGCCTCGTTCGCTTAAGCCCAATTGCCCTGGCCCCGCTGAGCCTAAACCGATGCCTCCGCCCTCCATGCTGGGTTGAAGTAACCTGCCCCCTCCCATCCATACCACCCTAATGTCGGTGAAGTCCGTCAACTTGGAGAGTGACGGACATGAGAGGTTTTTAAGCCTGTAGAAAAGCCTGATATTTTCTACAACGCCAACAAATCCACCCGCTCAGACCATATGCGCGCTGCCAGGCCAGGCGCAAGACCGGCGCTTTCAACAACATCGACACGAAACGGAAGGCGACTTGCCTCGAAGCCGTCTGTCAATGCCGCCCGTTGCGCCCAGTTGAGCTTTGGAGGTTGCGTGAGCAGCAAGTCGAGGTCTGAAAATGGCCGTGCCTTGCCTGTTGCCCGTGAGCCAAAGACCCACACGCAGGCATCAGGAATGACGTGAGCGATGATTTGCCGCACCTCGCGCAGTTGCTCCGGACTCAGCGCCACACCAAGGCTGTGCGGGCCGATCGTTGCACTAGCTTGCCGGTCAGCACCCAAGGCTTTTCTCCAGTTCGGCCAATAACTCCGCTGCGCTTGAGGCAAAGCGGTCAACGCCTGCTGCAACCTCCGCTGCCTTGGTTTCATCGTAGGTGTGGCTGGTGGAATTACGCATTTCACGCCACTGCCGCCACATGTCTGGTGCGGCCACCAGCCCTGCGTCGGCGGCCTTGCGCAGCAGGTCATTGAAAGACAGGTCAACGACCAGGTCTGCCGCCTCGGAGCGCTCTATCAAAACGCGTCTGAGCATGCGCACGGACAACTCGTAGGTGAATTCAAACGACTGAATGACCGCCGAACGCAAATGCGGCTTGAGCGCGGAGGCTTGCGGCTGATCATGCCAAAAGCGCAACGCCTCTTGCAACTGGGCAAGTGCTTTGACAAGCGACGACAGGTCGATAGGCTTGGCGGTCATGGCTGGATTGTCTAGTGGTTTGGCTGGCAATGTCAAAGATTGGCGTTTGGCGGATTAGCTATTATTCAAAGCGTTATCGTCCGGTTGAAAGTTGAACAAATTCAATTGGTTAGCTCTTTAAAAGGCAAAACGAAAAATCATCATTGCGGACGTGTGAACATCGCCGAATGAAAGGAGCTTTCACCCTCCCTGCGGGATGAATACGCCAACCAGCGGGGCGCCGTTATTGACCGCATCGGACTCACGGCGCAGGAGGTGCAGGCCGGGTTTCAGCAGCCACCGCACTGGAATCTTGTTCGCAGGAAGTTCAGACCGGAGTCCTGATAAGGCCTGAGCCCGCAACCGACATGCTCGAATAAGCTAGGGAACCGCTGATGGACTGGTGTGGCACCTAAAAGATGCAATCCCATAGCCCTGAACACCAGTGCGCCAACGTGGCGACAAAAACGGGAAGCCATACGCATCAGTGAAGACAGACGCCTGCGCCATCGCGTTTTCCTTGATTTTCAGCCGTTTCTCGGTAGTTACCGTTGATGATGTTTGTAAGTCTTTTCAACTCACTGAGTGAACCCGTTTCAGCCGCGCTCGCCTGTCGGGCAGAGAACATTTACAGGTGATCAAGGACGGCTAGCCAAGCGGCCTGCTTGCTTGCCGCCGCTGTCTTCGCGGAGCCAGCAAGCGCCCTCTGAGAGGCAGAGCGAACCCACGCCTTTCAAAACCGCTACGGGCACCCCTGATGGGTGGTCTGCGCAGCATATGGCAGGACACAAGTTACCTTTACCCATACGCCGGGGTGATGTTCACCTTGAAACCGTTACCCTGCGGGGGTAGATTGAGCGCCCACCCGTCACAGGAGAGGCGCCATGCCGACACCATCCTTCCAGCGTGTTTCGCCGGAGCAGTTCGAGCACCTGCTGCAGAAGTTTCCCTTCGTGCGAAAGATTGACGCCGTACATATGCACCACACCTGGCGACCGCGGCATGCCGACTTTCGCGGCCACGAGACGATCGTCTCGATGTGGCGCCACCACACGCAGGTCAACGGCTGGAGCGACATCGCGCAGCACATCACCATCGACCCCGACGGGATGATCTGGCTGGGACGCAACTGGAACCTGCCGCCGGCAAGCGCCGCCGGGCATAACGGCAACAAAGCCTTCGGCCCCTTCATGTTCGAGATGATCGGCGACTTCGACAAGGGCCGCGACCTGTTTGAAGGGCGGCAGAAAGACACCGCGCTCAAAGTCGTCGCGCTAGTGCAGTCGCGCTTTCATCTGCCGACCTCGACACTGCGCTTTCACGACGCCATGTCGCCGAAGTCGTGTCCTGGCAGCGCGCTCGTCTATCAGGATATTCTGGCCGAGGTTGACCGCCTAAAGGAGGAACTCCAGACGGCGGCTGCGCGAGGAACCGTCACCCCGCAGCCGTTTCCGAATGAAATTGAACTGGCCATCGCCGACTTCATCCGCTCGCTGACGCGCACCACCGACAACGCCGCCGAGCGGGGTGACGCCGAGTTGTCGCATGACGAGGGCGAAGCCGACTTCACCACCGCCGGCAGCCGATCCGCGGCAGGCGCTGGCGTTGCTGGCAACTCACAAAGCCGCGATTCAGGGCTAGGCACGGCGGCGCTGGCTGCCATGCGGCCGCACCTCGTCAACCTGCGGGTCGGCCGCCTGTCGGGTGAGGGCGAAGCGGCATCGACGAGCGAAGACATCGACGCGATCTTCGAGCAGCATTTGCCTCGGGCGGTCGATGAGGCGCCTTCCGGCCACAAGCTGCGCGTGCTGTTTTACGCGCACGGCGGCCTGGTGTCCGAAGCTAGCGGACTGCAGATCGCCAACAAGCACATCGACTGGTGGCGCCGCAACGGCATCTATCCGATCTACTTCGTGTGGGAAACCGGCTTCTTCGAGACGATTGGACAGCTGCTCAGCCGCGCGCGCCAGGGGAGCCGCGCTCTGGCGCGCGACCTTGCCGACTTCACGAGCGATCCGCTGATCGAGGTGGCGGCGCGCGTCCTGCAGGGGCCGCGTATCTGGGGCGGGATGAAATCGAGCGCCGAGCATGCCGTTGATGCGCCTGCGGGTAACGGTGACATCGGCGGCGGCGCGCATTACGTCGCCAGCAAGCTGAAGGCGTTCTGCGACAAGCACGCCGACCACATCGAACTGCATGCCGTTGGCCACAGCGCGGGCGCCGTTTTCCACAGCCACTTCCTGCCGCTCGCGCGCGGGCTGGGCGTTCCGACCTTCAAGACCGCGCACTTCATGGCGCCCGCGGTGCGCGTTGACACCTTCAAGCAGCACCTGTTTGCGGAGATCGGCCCCGATGGCGCGGCCGAGTCGCTGACGCTCTACACGATGCGCAGGGATTACGAGCGCAAGGACCACTGCGCGCAGATCTACCACAAGTCGCTGCTCTACCTGATTCATAACGCGCTCGAAGACAGGCGCGCGACGCCGATCCTCGGGCTTGAGGACAGCCTGCGCGGCGACGCCGATCTCAAGAGCCTGTTCGGTCTGGTGGCGGGATCGGCGGAGTCAGAATCGAGCATCATCTGGTCACCGTCGCAGGGCGACACCGGCCGTTCGGCAAGCACTTCGCAGTCGCACGGCGGCTTTGACGATGACGCACCGACGATGAACAGCATCGCGCGCCGAATTCTCGACCGGCCCGACGCCGGGGATATCGTCAGCTATCCGGCCGCGCGCGCCGCGTCGCGGCCCTGGATCGAGGAGGTTGACTGGCCGTCCGACTTCGACTTCATGGCGCCTCAGCCGGCGCCGGCCGCCGGCTATGCCATGCCGCCTGCCCCGGCGTACGCCGCGCCAGCCGCCTGGAAGCCGTCACCCGTGCCTACGCAAGGCGCGGCGAGTGGCGGCGGCCGCCGCC
>Ga0136611_10002906_pt1 | contig 11994 bp, 8 predicted proteins | sample AntDrymUQ2232306_2_FD_106645 | JGI IMG/M metagenome (GOLD analysis project Ga0136611, IMG submission 106645) | Polar desert sand microbial communities from Dry Valleys, Antarctica - metaG UQ223 (23.06) | ecosystem: Environmental > Terrestrial > Soil > Desert | place: Antarctica: Dry Valley... | reverse complement strand
CTCTCCGCTCGTCCGGGCGACAGGGGAAGAACTGGATCAAGCCGGTCCAACGCCTGGACGAGCGGAGAGGCACGGGTTCGAGTACAAGCGCAATGGCACCCTCTCGCTCTACGCCGCGCTCGATATCCGGACTGGCCACGTGGAAGGGATGACGGCCGACCGGCATACGAGTGCCGAGTTCCTGCGCTTCCTCGGCCGGCTTATCATCACGCAGCCCCGGCACAAGGAAATCCACATCATCGCCGACAACCTCTCGGCGCATAAGACCAAGGCCGTCGGCGCGTGGCTCGCTGAGAACCCGCGGGTGACGATCCACTACACCCCGACCTACAGCTCGTGGCTCAACCAGGTCGAGCTCTGGTTTTCGAAGATCGAGCGCGATATGATCGCTCGCGGCATCTTCAAATCCACGACCGATCTTCGCCGGAGGCTGATGCATTACATCAGGCAGCATAACAAAACGTGCCAGCCCATTAAATGGTCTTACAGCAATCCGAAGAATCGCATCCGTGCAAGCATTACTTGAGTTACGGTCCCACTAGCCGCATCTCTTGTGACTGAGCCGACCTCATTGCTCGTACGTTCCACGGCCTCCGTATACCGATTGCGCAATACGGCTGCAATCGCCTCCCGGCGCAGTCCCGACCCTACTGGAGAGCGTGCGAGGGCGGACCAACAACCCGGCCGGTGAATTCATTCCGCTTGAGCGGCGCTCGGAAACGGCATGCAGTGGCGGATGCCGAAGAAAACCACTACGATAGACTGTCAGGGGGTCGACCAGGTCGTCGAACCGCCATCGGACCGTGAGCCGACAGAGGCAAGGTTGTCTCGGACTGTGTAGTATTACGCCCGGTTTCATAACGAAACCACCGATCCTTGAGTCGGAGAATCGGTAGCTCGAACCACTTGTATGATGCCGCAGCCACGGCGATTACCAATGTCGTGTAAAGCGGGAATTTTATCAGCCAGGAATGCCAGCGCACCTTCTCGAGCGGCCCGAATTGACCGAACGGTATTGCGCTCCAGAGCGGATCGAATATGTACTCGCCGAAGAGTGCACCGATCGGGACGTGGAAAAGGTAAATCCCATACGAAATGCTGCCGACGTAGACGATCCATCCGTGGGTGAGAAGCTTCTGAAGCCGCGCGATCCGGAACTCGAAGTGGGATGCCTTGAGAACCAGGAATAGCGAACACGGACCCATAAGCACATAGCGAAACGGAACCGGCGCAACGAGCGTGGCCACAAGCAGCAACAGCACTGCCCACTCAACGATCCGACTGGTGAATACTCGCTAAGGCAGAAGCCGATGTGAAACGTAGATCGCGCCTGATGCCCCCAGCCCCAATGAGCCCATTCGATTGATGAGACCCGTGTAGTTGAAAGGGGTAAGCGCGTGAACGATACTGTGGGTCGCCTGTGCGTAGCCGACGGCGATGATTGCGGCCGTCACTCCCAGCAGGCAGTTTCTCCGATTGCGAAGCGCGAGAACAAGTGGAGGCCACAGCAGATAGAATTGTTCTTCCACTGAGAGGGACCAGAGATAGAAAAGCTGATTATCGCGGCCCTCTGTCTCCCACAATGCAGCGGGGTAGTTGAAAGTGTAGGTCGCAAGCCAGGGAAAACTCTCCCTCACTGGCCCGAAATCCAGCAGCAGCAGCAGAAACAACAACGCATAATAGGCCGGGAAAATCCGCAGCGCTCTCCGCCCGAGGAAAACGCGATAGCTGGCGGCGAACGAGGGATGCTGGGCTTTCAACAGAATAGCGGTGATCAGATATCCGCTTATCACGAAAAACAGATCGACACCGTAATAGCCGCCGGCGACAAAGGTGCCGAGATAGCCTCCGAAGTGCTCTATCAATACGAAGCTGATTGCAACGCATCGCAGCCCGTCGAGCTGAGGCCGGTACGTAAGAGCGCCAGCCGTCATCCACAACTTCGATTACACAACATCTTCGTACAATCCGACGAGCTGTCGGGCTGCGCTGCCCCACCCGTACTCCAGCGAAACCATCTTGCGGCCCTTTACACCCATCGCTCGCAGTACCTCGGCAGTCTGCGATGTTGCCTTTCGTAAGCCTTCTGTCATGCCGCAAATGGTTGGTTCGACGCACCATCCACAATTCTGATCCTCGAGACTGGGCCACGGCGCAGCGGTAGTGGTGAGTACCGGCAGCGCATGCGCGAGAGCCTCGGCTACAGACATTCCGAAACTTTCGGAATAGCTGGGAAGCACAAACAGATCAGCGTTCAGATACGCAGCCCCTTTCGCCGGTCCTTCAAGCGGGCCAGCGAACGAAACCATATCGTCGAGGCTGGCACGGGAGACCGCTCTTTCAACGACGGCGCGGTGGCCTGCTTCATCCGGGCCGGCGATTCGAAGGCGCCACCCGGCAGGCCGGATGCGTGCCCATGCTTCGATAAGTAGGGGCAGCCCCTTTACTGGATAAAGGCGCCCCAGAAACAGCGCCGTTCGCACCGAGCCATCGGACTCAGCGATAGGCAGGTCTCCTTCGACGGGATCGAGTCCCGGAATATCGACACCATTGACGATAACCGTCACCGGCACACCCAACTCGAGCTGCCGAATGTGCATGGCTTCAGCTTCGGACGTCGCGTGAAGAACCTGCGCACGCGCGAGATCGCGACGCTGATACAGGTGCCACGCAACGCGCTTCTTGCTGCGCTTGTGATTCATGGCCCAGGGCGCAAGCATTCCGCGCGTGCTCACCACGCGCGGCACGCCGCGCGCGGATGCCAGTTGCGAAAGCCGGTGGTTGTGCAGCAGCCATATCCCGTTGTCATGAAGAATGTCCGGCGTACCGAACTCCTGCAGCGCGTACGCTTCGCTTCCCGACAAACGCTGGACGGGCGATTCGGCTGGCAGGAGCGGCGTCGACGCAGCTGACCCATCCGCTGCCCACAGCCCGACGCTGACTCCCGCAGTGGCGAGCGCAGTCGCCGTGCGCGACACCGAATACGCCGGACCACCGTACGCTGGATGAAGACTCGTCGCCGCAAGAAAAACTCTCACGCGAGACCGCTCTTCAGAAGCACAGCAGCGAGCGCCCACCGCCGATACCAGCTGACGAGCGGCACAGTCGATTTCTCATCAGCGACTTTGAGAAGTTCGCCGAACTCACCGGTCATCCACTCCTGGAACGGAAACCGGAATCCGCGCTTCGGCTGTTCGCGTACCCACGCCGGAATTTCCGGAACCGCTTCGAGCAGCAGTTGTTTGCCGGTGCGAAGCCGCATGGATGCCGGAATAGCGGCGAGTGTCTCGAACAATCGAGAGTCGACGAAGGGTACCCTCAGCTCGAGTCCGTGCGCCATGCTGAATACATCGCTGTCACGCAGCAGCTGGTTCCGCATGTACCGCGTCAGCTCGAGATAGCTCACCGCATCGCGCGCATCGGCGGGAACCTCATCGATTACCCAGTCAGCAGCGTCTGGAGTAACTCCCGTGTTACCACGTACAAGCTCGGCGGCTTCGGTTTCGGTGAAGATGCCGCGTTGCACATGAAACGCCGCCAGCGCCGTACCCGGTCCACGAAGAAATGCCGCGAGCCGCCGCCATCGCGATCCGGCGGCGGTCCTGTAAAGAGCCGATGCCGCCACGGGCCGCAGCGGCCCGAGCATGGCATGCAGCCGCATGAACGAGGGAACCTGGCGGAACGAACCATACCCCGCGAAAAGCTCGTCACCGCCAAGTCCGGACAACACGACCTTGAGGCCCTCGCGGCGCGCGAGCTTGCTGACGCACCAGGTGTTGAACCCGTCGATCGTCGGCTGGTCCATCGCCGCGAGATACGCGGCGATCTCGGCGCGGCCCTCGGAAGCCGTCATCCGCCATTCAGTGTGAACGGCACCAAAATGGTTGGCGGTGCGCCGCGCGATCGCCGATTCATCGTACGCCGGATCGTCGAATCCGACGGAGAACGTGCGAAGGTCGGCTTCAGCACCCAGCGACTGCCGTGCCAGCGCAAGTATCGCGGACGAGTCGATGCCGCCGCTCAAGAAACAACCGACCGGCACGTCACTTATGAGGTGGCGCACGACTGATTCGAATAGCGCCGCGCGCGTCGCGGCCACCGGGTCCGACGGCGCGACGCCATCGCCGAATGTTACATGGTGCCATCTGGTGACCTTCGCGGCTGTGCCGTCCCATTCCAGAATGCAGCCGGCCGGCAGCGCGCGGATTCCCCGGAACATCGTGGCTGGCTCGGGCACACTTCCCCACATCAGCGTGTCCCGCAGCGCGCCTGGGTCGAGAGACGCATCAGCCAGCAACGGCGTCAGCGTCCGGACTTCGGACGCGAATGCCACGCCTCCGGGAAAATGGGCGTAATAGAGCGGCTTGATGCCGAAAGCGTCGCGCGCGAGCAGTCCGCGGCCCGATTCACAGTCGTGCCAGGCAAGGGCAAACATTCCCGCGAGCTTCGGCAGAACCGATTTTCCCTCCATCACCAGCAGGCGAAGCAGAACTTCGGTATCAGACTCGCCCGCGAATGTGGTGGCGTCAGCGTCGAGCCGCGATCGCAGCTCTCGGAAATTGTAGATCTCGCCGTTGAGAATCAGCCAGCTTTGCGACGGCTCATCAGGATCGATCCCCTGCCCTGCGCTCCAGCCCGCGCGCGCGATGTGTCCCATCGGCTGAGCCCCGGCATTCGACGGATCGAGAATCGCGAGCCGCGCATGGACGAGACACGCGCCGCCATCGGCCCGCTGCCAGACGCCTTCGCCGTCGGGTCCGCGATGTCGCAGCGCCGCGAGCATAGCCGCCGAATCACCAGCTTCGATCGCGCCGAACCAGCCACCTATTCCACACATCTTCAGCTATTTCCCGGCGGCGTTGTCAAAATGGCAGAGCCTCTTCGAGCCGCGCCCGGAATGCGTTCCGCCCAAAGCGCGCAACCACTGCAGAACGAAGCGCCTCTCGATCGAACCAGAGGGGCGGCCCGTTTTTCCGGAGCAGCGCGCTCAAACCGGCGGCTATCGCGCCGGCATCCGTTGGGTCGACCAGCATCCCAAGTCTCCCGTTGTCTAGGGCATCCGCCGAGCCGTCCCTGTTTCCGCCGAGGACGGGGGTCCCGCAAGCCATCGCTTCGAGAAACACAATTCCGAACCCTTCGCCGGTGCTGGGCATCGCGAACGCGTCCGCGAGCCGGTAGTGGTCAGCAAGCTCATCGTCGGGAACGAAACCGGCAAACGTCACCGCCTTCGTTACGCCAAGGCCCTGCGCAAGCGCCTCCACCCGCGCCTTGTCCTTCCCGTTTCCGACGATGATGAACCTCACGCTGCCGCACTCGGCGATTACGTCGCCAAGCACCTGAATGATTCGATCGTGTCCCTTGTATCGCTCGCCGGCATCGAGGCGTGCGACAGTAAGGACCACCTTTTCGCCAGAACGGATTCGGTATCTCTCGACGAGTTCTGCCGGCCGCGGCGCAACGGTGAACCGTGACTCGTCGAAGGTATTCGCGAGCACTGTCACTTGCGATTCGTCGATTCCACCGATGTCGAGCACTCGCTGGCGCGTCCAGGAGCTCACCGCGATTATCCGGTCGGCCGCCCTCAGTGCGGCGAGCGTCCACCGTGGAAGGCCGGGATTAATGTCCACGCCGTGCGCGACAACGGTGTAGGGCACGCCAAGAATACGCCTGGCCGCATGCGCCACCGGGGCAAAGTTCACGTGCGTGCAGATGACGTGGCCGGGCCGGTATCGCGCCGCTGCGGCGAGTGTCGCCGTCACGAACGCCAGAGTGCGCGGGACAATCGAGTGGCGCACGCCGCCCTGCAGTGGCAGGCTATGCCACACTCCAGTTTTGTCGGCTTTTCCGAACAGGTGAAGCTCGTGGCCCAGATCGTCGAGTGCCGCGCACATTTCGCGGCTGAAGGCCGCGATTCCGCCCCCGAAGCCCGTGAACGCGGGCGCCCAGAGATGAATATTCAGAGCGATGGCCGCTGCTGCCTGGCGGCAACAATCGGGCGGCGCGGAACGAAGGTCGGCCCAATGGTACGATCGGCGCGGGGAAGTAGTCGCTCTACCGGCTTTGGCCACCGGTCCCATGCCCATTTCCACCCGAATCCCGCCGCAAGCGCGGCGACCGCGCCACCTGATAACTCGATGATCGATCCGTTTGGCTGAATCAGGGCGATGGCGGGGAGAAAATAGATGAACATCATCCGGAGGTCGCCTGCCGCTTCCGCGACGGCGGCCAGGCGATCGAGACGGCCCAGCCCCCAGCCGAGGAGCAGAAATCCGGCGACCAGGCCGGTCACGCCGAAGTTGATGTGGAATTCCATCACGTTCCCGACGCCGAAGGAAGTTGACTTGGAAAGAGTAAGCCCAGTCATCTCGGCGACTATTTTGGGACTTCCGGCTTCGACTGGTTTTTCGGGCCATAGCGCTCGCGGGACAATCGCCATGGCCCCCTCCAGCAGCGATCTCCCCTTGAGGTAATCTACGACGCCATCGTCGATGCGTTTCGCCGCAAGGCCCGCGAAATAGTTCTGATTAAGTCTGGCGTCGAGCGCCTTGAGATGATCCGGATTATCGCTGCTGAACCATTGAACATCCCGCGCCGCGGCAAGTACTACGTCGGTTGTCGCCCGGATGCCACCTCCCCTCCATGCTGTAGCGCGGATTTCGGTTCGATGCGCGAAGTATGTAAGAAAGACGCTGGTTCCAATCGTAATCGCGGCAATGGTGCTGGCTATCAGTCGCCAACGGCTCCTTCCGGTAATCGCGACCGCCGACAATACTATGAGCGCGGCCGTCGAGCCATAGCTCAGGAATCCGCCGAGCAGAAGAATCAACACTGGATACACGCTGAGGGCCGCGAGCCACCTGAACATCATTACCCTGTTGCCACGGCTTACCGCGGAGCGTAGTCCAAGCATGACGCCCAGCATCCAGATCGCGCCACCCTTGTCGATCGCGGCGCTGATAGTCGTAATGTTTGTCAGGAAGCCAAAACACGTGAAAAACCAGCCTGTCAGAAGGCAGAACTGCCAGAACATAGGGCGCGCCGCTGTTTGAGTCAGCACGGGGACCTTCACCTCCCAGTACCGGGAAAGCCATACCCCGAATACGAAACAGAATGTCCCGATTGCCGTGAACCCGATTCCCCTCTCGGTCAGTTCGGGTGACCGGAGCACTTTGTTCTCGTCGAGCAGGTGCGCGATGGCGCCCGGCACGTGCAGCAGCAGCAACGTGAAGAGATACGCGATCGGGATCCCCAGCGAGAGCTGGGTATGCCGAAGCATCCACACCAGAGCCAGCAGGCCGGCAATGCACACAACGACTGACAGAAACATTCAATCCTCAGGCAGGAAGCTTTTTCAGTACGCGAGCTGGTGCAACCCCGGTATATTGAGGTTCCCCGGCAACTAGTATAGCACCTCGCATCGCTTTCCGACTTTCGCACGAACCCAACACATGTACATCCTTGGAATAAACGCCTACCACGCCGACGGGTCGGCGGTACTTATCCGTGACGGAGAGCTTCTCGTCGCGGTCGAGGAGGAACGCTTCCGCCGCATCAAGCACTGGGCGGGGTTTCCCGCCGAATCGATAACGCGGTGTCTCGACATTGCCGGCATCGCCGGCACCGACGTCGCGCATGTGGCTGTCAGCCGCGACCCCAAGGCCAATCTTCTGAGAAAGGCGGCGTTCGCCATCTCGAACAAGATGAAGCTTTCGAACATCGTCAATCGCACGCAGAACCTGCGCAAGGTGAATGACGTTCGGGAACCGCTCGCGCTCGCTCTCGGCGTTCCGGAGCGAAGCCTTCCGCGTATCCACTTCGTGGAACATCACCCTGCTCATCTCGCGAGCGCTTTTTTCGTATCGCCGTTCGACGATGCCGCGATCTGCGCGATCGACGGCTTCGGAGACTACGTCAGCACTTCCACCGCGATAGGCCGTGGAAATCAGATCGAGCTGCTCGGGAAGGTTTCATACCCCCACTCGCTAGGCGTTCTCTACACCGCGGTGACGCAGCACCTGGGCTTTCCGAATTACGGCGACGAGTTCAAGGTGATGGGGCTTGCGCCGTATGGGGCCCCGGAGTTCACGTCAGAGCTCCGCAATCTGGTGACATTAAAGCCGGGCGGCGCGTTCGAGCTCACGCGCAGATACTTTCGGCACTGGGACGAAGGCGTCGAGATGGACTGGGAGGGCGGCTCACCGTCGATGGGTCGGCTCTCAACGTGTGCACTCGACGATCTTCTCGGACCACCTCGTTCAAGGGACGAACCGCTTACGATTCGGCACGAGAATGTCGCGCGATCGCTGCAGGCCGTTTACGAGGAGTGCGCGTTCCATGTGCTCAATGCCCTCTGGGAGCGTACGAAGAACCCGCGGCTGTGTCTAGCCGGAGGGTGCGCGATGAACAGTGTCGCCAATGGCAAGGTGCGCGACGAAACCCCGTTCGAAGACGTCTACATTCAGCCCGCGGCCGGCGACAACGGCACAGCCCTCGGTGCGGCATTCCAGGTTTGGAATCAGATTCTGAAGCAGCCACGCGGCTTCGTGATGGAGCATGGCTACTGGGGAACCGAGTATCCGGACGCCGACATATCAGCGATCGTGGCCGCCCGCGATGACGCCGAGTGGACCTACACCTGCGAAACACATCCGGATGAAGCAAGCGTCTGTCGCGAAACCGCCAGCCTCATTGCAGGCGGCAACGTCGTCGGCTGGTATCAGGGACGCATGGAATGGGGAGCGCGCGCACTGGGCAATCGCAGCATCCTTGCCGATGCGCGCCGCGCCGACATGCGCGACCTGATCAACGCGAAGATCAAGTTTCGTGAAAAGTTCCGGCCGTTCGCGCCGTCGATTCTCGAGGAGGCGATGGACGAATACTTCGTCGGCGCCGCCGCCGACCCGTTCATGCAGCAGGTGTACCCGGTCAGGGCGGACAAGCGCGCGGTTCTGCCGGCAATCACCCACGCCGATGGCAGCGGCCGCCTCCAGACGGTCAGCCAGCGAACCAATCCGCGATACTACAGGTTGATCCGGGAATTCCAGGCGCTGACCGGTGTACCTGTATTGCTCAACACCAGCTTCAATGAAAATGAGCCTATCGTGGACACTCCGGAGCAGGCCCTGAGCTGTTTCCTGCGGACGCGAATGGACGTGATTGTCGTAAACAATACTGTCGTGCGGCGCCATGCCGCCGGCTCTTTATCTCTGGACTCCACCCCCGGCGGATGATAACTTGAACTCTTGTTTCGCGCGCGCCCGCTTCCCCGGCGAGCACCATCGTACCAGTTCCCAAATTACCCTGATGCTTAGAATCTGCCGGCTGTTGGTGGCGTCCGTCGCGATCTTCGCGGCCGCCGACCTCGTTGCACAGACTACCCCCACCGAAATCCGTACCGGAGGCAGCCTCAATCCCGGCGACCAGATCCGGATTGCGGTATGGCGCCAGCCCGAGTTCAGCGGTGATTTCGCGGTGACCGGCGACGGCACCGTTGCCCACCCGCTCTACCGCGAGATTCAGGTCACCGGCGTGCCGATCTCGACGGTCGAGGAACGGCTGCGAACGTTTCTTACGCGGTACATCGCTACGCCGCAATTCGTGATTCAGCCGCTGGTGAAGATCATTCTTGGCGGAGAGGTGCGTTCGCCGAATGTGTACAGCGTACCGCCAGAGACTTCCATAGCCCAAGCGATCGTGCTGGCGGGCGGCCCGACAGAATCCGGAAGGCTCGATCGGATTCGCGTGATCCGCGATGGCGGCGAGATTTCCGTCGACCTGACCGATCCGCGGTCGACCGCCTCGACACTGCAGATACGGTCTGGCGATCAGATTCTCGTGGCGCGCCGGCGGAATGTCTTTCGAGACTACGTCGCACCAGGCTTTTCGATTGTTGGCGCGGCGGTCGGCATCGCAAACATTTTCATCAGGTGATGCGCGGTGGCTGATCTCGTTCCGTATGATCGACGCGCCCGCTCTCCCGCCAACCCACCCGAGGAAATCGATTTTCAGCGCGGCCCGGGCGGCCAGCAAAAATCGGCGACAGAGTTCGTGGGCATCCGCGAGTATCTCGGGATCGTCAGGCGACACTGGTGGATTGTCCTTCTCGTTGCCGGGGCCTCTTCCGCGTATAATTTCGACAAAGTGAGGAAGGAGCCGCCGCGTTATCGCGCGATATCCACCGTCCGGCTCGTGGACCAGCGAAGGGCCGTCGCCGGAGGCATGGCGGGCCAAAGCAACGACGTGAGATTTAGCGGCCAGGCTGATCCTATCGAGTCGCAGATCCAGGTATTGCTGAGCCGCGCCGTTGCCTCGGTTGCCGTAGACCTCAAGGGACTTCGCCTGATTCCGGCAGACGGCCACCGCTGGGTGGATGAGATCACGCAGATCGCCGTCGCGGAGAACGCCACGGCGGACGCCATCACCGTGATTTACAGCGCCGGCGGGGTGACGCTCAGGTCGAAGCAGAACTCTGTGTCCGCCCCCTACGGCATGCCCGCTGAAATCGATGGCGTGCGGATTACAGTCGCCAAACAGCCGTCAGTCGCCCAGACTCTCTTCAACGTTGTGTCCAAAGAGTCCGCGATAGGTCATGCCCTTGGCGGATTCCAGCCGTTCAATCGGCCCAAGACCGACATACTCGACCTCACGTACACCGGATCGGAGCCTTACGAGACAATGCGCATCGCAAACGCGATGGCCGAGGGGTTTCAGGTTCAGAATGCGTCGAGCGCGCAGCAGATCTCTCGGCGCCGCAGCAGCTTCCTCGCTGGCCAGATCCGCCAGACAGATTCCATGCTTGCTGTCGCCTCAGGCGCGTACAGCGCCTGGCGCAGCGGCAGGCAGGTATTCAGCTCTGCAACGCGTGCCGGTGCCCAGGAGGCGAATCTCATCGACATCGACATGCGCCGTTCCGAGCTCGAGGGCGATCAGCGCTCGTTCGAGAAGCTGCTCGCCGAGACCAGGCAGCCCAGCCAGAACATGGCCGCAAGCCTGCGGGTTCTTATTTCTTCGCCCAACATCGCTGCCAATCCCGTGGTCGCTCAGCTGTACGCCCAGCTCACCGGTTACGAGAAACAGCGTGACGATCTTCTGACTGCTGGTGCCGCGCCCACCAATCCCGACGTTCTCGCTATCTCGGCGTTGATTCCCGTGACCAGCGCAAGGATGATCGATGCGGTGGAAAGCCAGATAGAGTCCATCAAGGGGCGAATCGAGGCACTCGATCGACTGCGGGCTGCCGGCGGTTCTAAAATCGCAGCAGCGCCGGCGGCCGAGACCGAGGAGTTGCAGCTCAGCCAGCGCGTAGCAACCATCCAGCGCATGGCTGACGATCTTCAGAACGAGTTGCAACAGGCGAAAATGTCGGAAGCGGTCGAAGCCGGTCAGGTAGAGATTGTCGATCTCTTGGAATCACCCGGCTATCAGATCACGTCGGGAAAACGACGAAAGCTTGCCACCGGAGTGCTCGTCGGTCTGCTGCTCGGATTTGGAGCGGCTGTACTCGTCGACGGACTCAACCACTCGATAAGGCGACGCAGCGACATCGAGCGACTTCTCCAGGTTCCCAGCCTCGCCGTCATCCCGCGCCTGTCGTCGGGCAACGGCAAGACCGAAAAATTCAAGCGGATTCTGCCTAGCCGTTCGGTCAAGAGCGGGCCCCAGCCGACGAGGCCTGACGAAACCCTGGTGACGGTCACGGACATGCGGTCATCCGGTGCCGAAGCGTACCGAACACTGCGGACCAATCTCATGTTCTCCCAGGCGGTAGAGGCTCTGCGCACGCTCGTCGTTACCAGCGCGTCGCCCGGGGAAGGCAAGACGACGACCGCCTCGAACCTTGCGGTGTCGTTTGCACAGCAGGGCATGCGGGTGCTGCTGATCGACTGCGATCTTCGCCGCGCGCGCATTCACAAGATTTTCCGCGTGCCGCGCGATCCGGGCATGACAGAGCTTGTTCTCGGCCAGGAAACCGAAGAGACCGTTACGCGCCAGAGT
>Ga0136611_10002905_pt1 | contig 11995 bp, 10 predicted proteins | sample AntDrymUQ2232306_2_FD_106645 | JGI IMG/M metagenome (GOLD analysis project Ga0136611, IMG submission 106645) | Polar desert sand microbial communities from Dry Valleys, Antarctica - metaG UQ223 (23.06) | ecosystem: Environmental > Terrestrial > Soil > Desert | place: Antarctica: Dry Valley... | reverse complement strand
GGCAAGGGGGTGCTGGGAACGGCTCCCACCGACGCGTCGATGCCCGAGTCGACGACCTCGCCCAGCTCGTCACGCAGCAACGGGCGGGCCCCGTCGGAGGCCTCGTCCGGGGTGTCGTCGGCGATGCCGAACGGGCTGACCGACCACCAGGCCAGGCCGCGCCCGAGGGAGTGGTGGCGCACGTCGGCGAGCGAGCGGTACGACGCCGCACCGAGGTCGACCGGGGCCACACCCCCACCCGCCGCGGCCGCCCAGGACGCACCCAGGAACTCTTCGCTGGTCGCGACCAGGTCGTGCGCGCGCGACCGCGCGCGCTCGGGGTCGAGCACCAGCACGGTGGTCTCGGCTGGCATCAGGTCCACCAGCAGCTCCATCTCGTCGACCAGCGCCGGTGCCAGGGACTCCATGCCCTCGACGGCGATGCCGGCGGCGAGCTTGTCGGTCAGCTCGACGAGCGCGGGGTGCTCGCGGCCGAGCTCGGCGGCTCGGGCACGCACCTCGTCGGTGAGCAGCAGCTCGCGGCACGGCGGCGCCCACAGGCGCTCGACGGCTTCGAGGGTGCGCTGGTCGGCGACGGAGAAGGCCCGGATCTCCTCGACGTCGTCGCCCCAGAACTCCACCCGCAGAGGGTGCTCCTCGGTGGGCGGGAAGACGTCGACGATGCCGCCGCGGACCGCGAACTCACCACGCTTCTCCACGAGGTCGACGCGGCTGTAGGCCGCCTCTGCCAAGCGGCGTACGACGTCGTCGAGTGGGAGCGTGTCGCCGGGGGCGAGCTCGACGGGCTCCAGGTCACCGAGGCCGGCGACCTGGGGCTGGAGGATGGAGCGCACCGGGGAGACCACGACCCGGACCGGACCGTTGGCCGCGTCGGTGCCGGGGTGACACAGCCGGCGCAACACGGCGAGGCGGCGTCCGACCGTGTCGCTGCGCGGGCTCAACCGTTCGTGGGGCAGCGTCTCCCAGCTCGGGTAGTAGGCGACCAGTGACGGGTCGAGCAGGTCACCGAGCGCGGCCACCAGGTCCTCCGCCTCGCGGCCGGTGGCGGTGACGGCCAGCACCGAGCGGCCGGCCTCGACCAGCCCGCGCACCACGAAGGGCCGCAGGGCTGCCGGCCCGGTCAGGTCGAGAGCGGGCGCGGCACCGACCCGGGCGTCCGCCAGCGCACCGGCCAGCGCCGGCTCGGCCAGGACGGCCTCGATCAGGCCGGACAGCGGCACGGGTCCTCCAGCTCGGTGGGCACAGCACAACAGGCCCCGGCCTGGGACAGGACGGGGTGTCCCCGCAGTTTAGGCGACCCACGATGACTAACTCCGCTCGGCCGGTGACCGCAGGATGCAGAACTCGTTGCCCTCGGGATCCGCGAAGACCACCCAGCCGGAGCCGGGGCCGTATTTGCCGCGATGGTCGGCGACCTCGGTCGCGCCCAGCCCACGGACCCGCTCGATCTCCTCGTCCCGGGTCGCCTCGCGCGGACGCAGGTCGAGGTGGAGACGGTTCTTGCCGGTCTTGGCACCCGGCACCTCGATGAACAGGAGCTGGTGCCGGGTCTCCGGGTCCTCGGGTCATGCACTCCTCGTGCCCGGGTTCGTTGTGGTCGTCCTCGAGGTGTCGGTAGCCGAGCAGCTGCTTCCACCACTCGGAGAGCTCGTAGGCATTGGCGCAGTCGACGGTGGTGTGGGACACGAAGGAGGTCATGGTCGGACAGCCTTGGTTGCATCCCCCCGGTGTGCAAGCAGTTATCCGCGTCCGGCCACGACCTCCCCAGGTCGTTCAGGTGGTGACGAGCAGCCCGGTCGCCGGGCCGATTCCGACTGGCGGAGAGCAGTCACAGCTCTCGGAGCACGGCAAGAAGGTGTGCATCGCGTGCCCGCACCGCCTACAGGGTGCGTCGTGCGAGAGGTGCGTTCCGATCTCGACTGCTGTGTCCCACATGATGTGTCCTCCTGCCCATCATCATGTGGTCGTGCCGCGGCCATCCGCAGGGAGACGCCGCCGAACAGGCCGAATGGCCCGGCCACATGGCCCGAATGAACTACTCGGTGCCGTGGCGGCGGACGAAGTCCACGATGCGCTCGGCGAGCTCGACCCGGCAGACGATCAGGTCGGGCAGGGAGACGTCCTCCTGGTTGTAGACCAGCGTGGAACCGTCGACGCGGGAGCAGTAGAGCCCGGACGCGCGCGCGACGGCGACCGGGGCGGCGTTGTCCCACTCGTACTGGCCGCCCGCGTGCACGTAGGCGTCGGTGATGTTGCGGGTCACCGAGATCACCTTGACCCCGGCACTGCCCATCGGCACCAGCTCGGCGTCGAGCTCCTTGGCGAGTGCCTCGACGAACGCCGGCGGCCGGGTGCGGGACACCGCGATCCTCGGGCGATCGCTGTGGCTCGGGGCGACGTACGGCGGGTCGGCGGTGCTGAAGGTCTCCCCCAGCGCCGGCTGTGCGACCGCGCCGGCCACCAGGTCGCCGCGGGCCCAGAGGGCGACGTGGACCGCCCAGTCGTCGCGCGGCGGCTCGGAGAACTCCCGGGTGCCGTCGAGCGGGTCGACGATCCACACCCGGTCGGCGCGCAGCCGCGCCTGCTTGTCAGCGCCGCTCTCCAGCGCCTCCTCGGAGAGCACGGCGTCGTCGGGCCGGTAGCGGGCCAGGAGCCCCATCAGCAGCTCGTGGGCCACACGGTCGCCGGCGTCCTTGAGCTCCTTGCCCGTCAGCCCCTCCTCGCGCACCTGGAGGAGCCGGTCGCCGGCCACCGTGGCCAGCCAGGCGGCGAGAGCGTGGTCATCGGTGGCGGCCGCGTCGGGCGGGGTGCCGGGATCGAAGGTCTCAGTCACGACATTCACCTTAGATGGGTGACTCCACGGGCGCGCACGCTGCGCCCCCTCGGGGACGTCTTTAGGAGTTGAAGCGCTGCTGGGTGCGCTCGAGGCCCTCGGTCACCAGGGTCTCCACCGCGTCGGCGGCGGTGTCGACCTGGAACGGGAGCTCCTTGCGCTCCACCGTCGAGTAGTCCGACAGCACGAAGGCGGCCACGTCCTGGCGACCCGGCGGGCGGCCGATGCCCGCCCGCACCCGGTAGAAGTCACCGGTGCCGAGGGCCGAGCGCATCGACCGCAGCCCGTTGTGGCCGTTGTCGCCGCCGCCGAGCTTGGTGCGCAGGGTGCCGAAGGCGATGTCGAGCTCGTCGTGAACAGCGACGACGTGGTCGGGCGCCACCTTGTAGAACGACGCCAGCGCCTTGACCGGCCCGCCGGACTCGTTCATGTAGCAGCGCGGGCGCGCCAGCACGACCCGGGGCCCCGGGGTGCCGGGCACGCCCAGGCGCCCCTCGACCACGTCGGCGCGGCCGGACTTGTGCGCGCGGAAGGAACCGCCCAGCCGGGTGGCGAGCTCGTCGGCGACGAGGTAGCCCACGTTGTGGCGGTGGCCGGCGTACGACGGCCCGGGGTTGCCCAGGCCGACGACCAGCCACACGTCGCCGTCGGCCATCGCCTCCGCCTCCTGAACGTCGGTGCCGACGATCCGGCCCAGGAGCCGCCGCAGCAGGCTCAGGGGCCGGTCGAGGATCACTCCTCGTCGCCACCCTCGGTCTTGGACTCACCGTCGGTCGCGTCTTCGTCGGTGGCCTCGCTCTGAGCCTCGGCCAGCTCCTCATCGGACGGGTCGCGCTCGATGCCGGCCTCGGCCTCGGCCTCCTCCAGCTCTGCCTCGACCTCCTCGGCGGTGGGCGCGCTGGTGATGTTGACGACCAGGGTCTCCGGGTCGGTCAACAGCGTGCTGCCCTCGGGAAGGGTGAGGTCGGAGGCGTGGATCTGGGTGCCGACCGTGAGGCCCGCGATGTCCACCTCGATGAACTCGGGGATGTGGGTCGCCTCAGCCTCGATGGAGACCTCGGTGTTCTCGGTGACGACGAGGGTGTCGGGACCGGCCTCGCCGACCAGGTGCACGGACACGTCGACGGTGACCCGCTCGCCGCGGCGGACGACGACGAAGTCGATGTGCTCGATGACGCGGCGGATCGGGTCGACCTGCACCTCGCGGGCCAGGGCCAGCTGGCTGTCGCCGTCGACGTCGAGCTCGAGCAGGGCGTTGGAGCCGCCGTGCTTGAGCGCCATCATCGTGCTGTGGCCCGGCAGGGTGAGGTGCATCGGGTCGTTGCCGTGGCCGTAGACGACGGCGGGGATCTTGTCCTCGCGGCGGATCCGGCGGGCTGCGCCCTTGCCGAACTCGACGCGCTTCTCGGCGGTGATCTTCTCGGCGGCCATGTCTGTCTCCTCGTGCTTCTCGTTGATCGAGATGATGGCTCCCCGACAGCACGAGAGCCGCGCATCCGGACGACAGCGCGGCTCACAGGGCCGGCCTAGTCGATCACGGAGCCGAACTCCCTCGCCGAGGCAACCGCGTCAGTCTAGACGCGCACCCGGGGACGCCGCGAATCCGCGCTGGATCAGGGGTCCTAGACCTGTCCTAGACCCGCTCGAGGCTCGCCGTCCGCCGGCTCTCGGCCTCGAAGTAGCGCAGCAGCAGCAGCCCCAGGACCGTGTAGAGGCCACCCACCCCGACCTCGCGGGCCACCAGGCCCGTCACGTCGGCGAGGTTGCTGCCGTCGGCGAGCAGCCGAGCCGCCTCGATCCCGTGGGTCAGGGGGAGCCAGGCCCCTACCGACGCCATCCACCCGGGCAGGTCCTCGCGGGCCACGTTGACGCCGCTGAACACCAGCAGCACGCAGAAGATCACGTTGCCGAAGGTCGCCCCCTCCCGGACGCGCAGCACGACGGCGCCCATCGCGAGGCCCAGGCCGGTGCAGGAGGCCGACGTCACCACGACCACGAACACCAGCGCCGGCCAGGCGCCGGAGGGGATCTCGACGTCGAGCAGGGCGACTCCCGCGAGAACCCCGACCATGGCCACGCCCCACCCGTTCGCGATCACCGGCAGCGCGCGGCCGAGGAACAGCGGCAGCCGGCGCGCGGGGGTGGTCAGCACGATGCCGAGGGTGCGCCCCTGCCGCTCTCCCTCGATGGTGCTGGCCATCGCGAACAGGCACGGGATGGCCGCGTAGTTCAGGGCGTTGCCGATCACGTAGAACTCGTCGTCGCGCACTCCCGCGCTGCGGCCGATGTAGGCGAACAGCAGGATCTGGCAGATCGGCGAGACGACCAGGGACGGGATCAGGATCCAGGGGCTGAGCCAGCCGAACATCGCGCGGTAGCTCATCAGACCGCCGATGAAGAAGATCCGCAGCGAGGTCACGTGAGCGCCAGGGTCGCGTGCCGGCGGGCGGAGTCGACCAGGCGCCGTCCGAGGTACGCCGCCGCGACGGCGTACACCGCGCCCGTCGCGGCGCAGACGGCAAGGTCGGCCCAGGGACTCCCGCCGTTTGCGGACGCCCGGATCGCGTCCATCGCCCAGGTCGTGGGGATCGCCCATGACAGTGGCTGCACCCAGTCGGGCAGCAGGCTGACCGGGATGACGAACCCGCAGAGCAGCCAGCCGGGGTACTCCAGGGCCGCACCCAACGCCCAGGAGGTGCGGTAGCGGATGGCCGTGACGGACAGGAAGAAGCCGACGGTCGCCAGGGTGACCGCGGCCATCAGGACGCTGACGACGAACAGGAACCAGTTGTCGATCTCGAGCCGGATGTCGAAGACCCACCGCTCCCAGGCGATCGTGGCCACCACGCTGTAGAGCCCGATCGTCGACATGGCCATCGTCATCGGCACCAGGATCCGGGTCAGCGACGTGGGGGCCGCCACCAGCAGCTCGAGCGTCCCCGCCCACCGTTCCCGGCTGAGGAGCGAGGAGGCCACCACCCCCTGGCAGGTCCACATCCCCATGATCGCGGCGCCGAGACCGGCGTACTGCATGGACTCCGGGTCGCCGTCGATGCGGTAGACGAGCAGCGCGGCGGTGGCGAACATCAGCGGGAACAGCACCGCCAGGAAGCCCTCGAAGGCGGACGTGGACAGCACCTTCAGCTGCAGCCGGTAGCACACGGCCTGCTGGTGCAGCAGGGCCGCGACCCGGTCCTTCACGAACCCGTCACCAGCGCGACGTAGGCGTCCTCGAGGGTCGGCTCCCGAGCCGCGACGCGCCCGACGCGCACGTCGCCGAGCCGGCCGAGCACCGCCTGGGTCACCTCGGCGTCGGCCTCCACCGAGACGATCAGCACCTGCTGCTGGCCGCGCTCCTCCACCGCGACCGACCGCACGCCGGGCAGCGCCCCGAGGGTGTCGACGGTGCCCGGGGGGACCCCGTAGGTCTCGATCTCGACCACCCGACCGTCGCCGACCCGCTCCTTGAGCTGGCTCGGCGTCCCCTCCGCCACGATCTCGCCGGCGCGGATCACCGCGATCCGGTCGCACAGCTCGTCGGCCTCGAACATGTAGTGGGTGGTGAGCAGCACGGTCTTGCCCTGGTCGCGCAGCGAGCCGATGGTGGCCCGCAGCTCGCGCGCCCCGACCGGGTCGATGCCGATCGACGGTTCGTCGAGGAAGAGCACGTCGGGGTCGTGGAGCAGGCCACGGGCGATGTGCAGGCGCTGGCGCATCCCGCGGGAGTAGCCCTCGACGCGCTCCTTCTCCCGTCCGGTCAGCCCGACCAGCTCGAGCAACGAGCCGATCCGGGCCTTCTGCTCGCGCGGCGGCACGCCGTACAGCTCGGAGAAGTAGCGCAGGTTGTCCAGCGCCGACAGGCGCTCGTAGAGGCCCCGGTCACCACCGAACACGTAGCCGATCCGACGACGCACCTCCCGCACGTCGTCCACGACGTCGTGGCCCAGGACCCGCGCGCTGCCGCTCGAGGGCAGCAGCAACGTGATCAGCATCTTGATCGTGGTGGTCTTGCCCGCGCCGTTGGGGCCGAGGAGCCCGTAGAGCTCACCGGGTTCGATGGTGAAGCTGACCCCGCGCACCGCCTCGACCCGCTCGCGGCTGCGGCGGAGCAGGCCGGACTGCGTGCGGAACGTGCGCCCGAGATCGAGGGCTTCGACGGCACTCACCCGCGCACGCTACCTGCCGAAAGGCCGGGGAGTCGCGCGACTTCCCGCGGGGCTACGTTGGCTGGGTGTCCCTCACCCTCGCCGAGGCCCGGGCCCGCGCGGCCCTCGTCTCCGACGTCACCTACGCCCTCGAGCTCGACCTCACCGATAGGGAGACCTTCGGCTGCCGGGCGACCATCTCGTTCACCTGCGCCGAGCCCGGTGCCACCACCTTCCTCGAGCTCGCGCACGCCCGCGACCTGCTTGTCGACGGCGCTCACGGCGACTACGACGGCCGCCGGATCACGCTCACCGATCTGCGCGAGCACCACCAGGTGGTCGTCGAGGCGCGCCTGCCCTACGTCACCGACGGCGACGGGATGCACACCTTCACCGACCCGGCCGACGGTGAGGTCTACGTGTCGGCGTACTGCGGGATGGACATCGCCCAGCTCGTCTTCCCGTGCTTCGACCAGAACGACCTCAAGGCGACGGTGTCGCTGACGGTGCGGGCCCCCGAATCGTGGACCGTGCTCGCGAACGGCCGGGCGGTCGAGACCGGGCCCGAGGAGTGGCGCTTCGCCACCACGCCCCCCATCCCGCCCGCGATGTTCGTGGTCTGCGCCGGGCCCTGGCACTCGGTGACCTGGGAGCACGCCGGCCTGCCGTTCGGCTGGCACGCACGTCGCTCGCTGAGCGCCGAGCTCGAGCGCGACGCCGACGAGCTGCGCCGGATCACCGAGGCGTGCTTCGACCACTACGGCACGATCTTCACCGAGCCCTACGCCTTCGACTCCTACGACCAGGCGTTCGTGCCCGGTCAGAACTGGGGGGCGCTGGAGACCCCCGGCTGCGTCACCTACCGCGACGAGATCCTGCCGGTCGGCCGGGTCTCCGAGGGCGAGGCCCGGCAACGCGCCGTCGTGATCGCCCACGAGATGGCGCACATGTGGTTCGGCGACCTGGTCACGATGACCTGGTGGGAGGACACCTGGCTCCAGGAGTCCTTCGCCGACTACATGGGCTTCCGGGTCGCCGATGACGCGGCCGGCTTCGCCGGCACGTTCGTCGACTTCACCATCGGCCGCAAGACCGGGGCGTACGACGCCGACGCGCGCCGCTCGACCCACCCGGTCGCACCGTCGGCGGAGGACGTGCCCGACGTGGACTCAGCGGCCAACAACTTCGACTCGATCTCCTACGCCAAGGGCAACTCCGCGCTGCGGCAACTGGTGACCTGGCTGGGTGACGACGACTTCCTGGCTGGGGTCAACGCCTACCTGCACCAGCACCGGTTCGGCAACGCCACCCTCGCCGACTTCGTCGACGCCCTCGACGGCGCGACGGATCGGGACGTGCGCGACTGGGTCGAACGCTGGCTGCGCTCCACCGGCTTCGACACCCTCCGGGTGACCCGCGACGCGGACGGGGTGCTGCTGACCCGCGAGGGGAGCCGGCCGCACCGGGTCCGAGTCACGTCGTACGACGCCGACCTGGGCGAGATCGACAGCTCGTTCGTCGACCTCGGCAGCGAGCCGGTCCGGCTTCTCGACGCTGCGCTGGTCGTGCCCAACGCCGGTGGCGAGACCTTCGCCCGGATCCGGCTCGACGACGCGTCCTGGGAGGTGGTCGTCCGCGACCTCGCCTCGTTGCCGGACGACGGCGTCCGCGCGATCCTGTGGAGCTCGGCCTTCGACCTGGTCCGGTGTCGGGAGCTGTCGGCCACCGAGTTCCTCGGGCTCGTCACCCGCCACCTCCCGCGCGAGTCCCACGTCGGCATCGTGGAGGCGGTGCTCTCGTGGAGCCTGCACGAGCTCGTTCCGCGGTGGGTGGAGCCGGACGCAGCCGTGGGGGCGGTCGCGCAACTGGCGGCGGCGTGCACGGCCGGGCTCACCTCCGGGGCGTCGTCCGAGGCGACCCTCGCGCTGACCCGGGCCCTGGCCTCGACCACCTCCGACGCGCCCCTGCTTCGGCGGTGGCTGGACGACGGCCGGACCGACGGCGACGTCGAGGTCGACCCGCGGCTGCGCTGGCGGGCGCTCCACCGGCTCGCGGCGCTCGGATCCCTCACGGCTGCCGAGATCGAGGAGGAGCGCGCCACCGACGGCACGGTGGTCGGCGAGCTCGGGGCGGCGACGGCGTCGGCCGCGGTGCCCCACCCGGACGCCAAGGCCGCAGCCTGGGCCCGGGTCTTCGCCGACCCCACCGTCTCCAACCGGGTCCTCACCGCCACCGTCGCCGGGTTCTGGGACCCCGAGCGGCGCGACCTCGTCCACCCCTATGTGGCGCGCTACCTCGCCGAGGCCCCGGCCCTCGCCGCGGCGCGGGGGCAGGCGTTCTCCCAGCTCGTGGGGAAGGCGTTCCCGGCGATCTGGCTCGACGACAGCGACGTCGGCGCCCTGGAGGTCGCGCTGGCGCGGCCGGACCTCGGCACGGTGCTGCGCCGGGCCTGGGCGGACCGGCTCGACGACCTGCGCCGCCCCTGAGCCTGCGGGGTCGCGCCGTCGTGCAGCGGAGCCCTCAGGCCTGCCCGTCGAACATCTTGGTGACGGAGCCGTCCTCGAAGACCTCGCGGATCGCCCGGCTGAGCAACGGCGCGATCGAGAGACAGGTGAGCTTGTCGAAACGCTGCTCGTCGGACAGTGGCAGGGTGTTGGTGACCACGACCTCGACCGCCGGGCTGTCCTTGAGCCGGTCGACGGCCGGTCCGCTCATGATGGGGTGGGTCGCGGCGATGATCACGCCGGCCGCGCCGTCGGCCATCAGCGCCTCGGCCGCGGCCACGATCGTGCCGCCGGTGTCGATCATGTCGTCGACCAGCACGCACATCCGGTCCTTGACCAGCCCGACGACCCGGTTGGCGACTGCCTCGTTCGGCCGGTCGGTAGGGCGCGTCTTGTGGATGAAGGCCAGCGGGGCCCCACCGAGTCGGGCAGACCAGCGCTCGGCCACCTTGATCCGGCCGGCGTCCGGGGAGACCACGGCGAGCTGCTGGTCGCCGTACTTCTCCTTGACGTAGTCCGCCAGGATCGGCAGGGCCATCAGGTGGTCGACCGGCCCGTCGAAGAAGCCCTGGATCTGGTCGGCGTGCAGGTCGACGCAGATCAGCCGGTCCGCGCCGGCGGTCTTGAAGAGGTCGGCCATCAACCGGGCCGAGATCGGCTCGCGGCCGCGGTGCTTCTTGTCCTGACGGGCGTAGCCGTAGAACGGCATCACCACCGTGATCCGCTTGGCGCTCGCCCGCTTGAGGGCGTCGACCATGATCAGGTGCTCCATGATCCACTCGTTGATCGGCGCGGTGTGGCTCTGGATCACGAAGGCGTCGCAGCCCCGGACCGACTCCTCGTAGCGGACGTAGATCTCGGAGTTGGCGAACTCGTAGGCCGACGTGGGGACCAGCGGGCTGCCGAGCATCTCGGAGACCTCCGCGGCGAGCCCGGGGTGGGCCCGGCCGCTGAAGACCATCAGGTGCTTCTTGGTGGTCTTCTTGCTCTTCGATGAACCCACGAATTCCGCTCCTGGTCCGACTGCCGGCGGCCGATCACCGATCGGAGGACGATTCTCCCGCATCGGCGTCGGTGGGCGCGACCCCGGGGTCCACGGCCGCCGTCCGGCGACGCTCGACGTGGCCCTCGAGGGTGCGCTGGGGGCCTGCCGAGACCGCGAGCGCGCCCGGGGGCACGTCCTCGCGGACCACCGTGCCGCCGCCCGTCATGGCCCCCTCGCCCACCGTGACCGGCGCGACGAAGGTGTTGTTGGACCCCGTCTTCGCACCCGGCCCGATCGTGGTGCGGTGCTTGGCTGTGCCGTCGTAGTTGGCGAAGATCGTGCCCGCGCCGATGTTGGCCCCGGCCCCGATCTCGGCGTCGCCGACGTAGGACAGATGGGGAACCTTCGCCCCGTCGCCGATGGCGCTGTTCTTGACCTCGACGAAGGCGCCGATCTTGCCGCGCACGCCGAGCGTGGTGCCCGGCCGCAGGTAGGAGAAGGGCCCGACGGTTGCCTGGTCACCGATCACTGCGAGCTCGCCGTGAGTTCGCACGATCCGGGCACCGGCCCCGATCTCGCAGTCCTTGAGCGTCGTGTCGGGCCCGATCACGGCGTCCTCGCCCACCACGGTCGCACCGAGGAGCTGGGTGCCGGGCAGCAGCGTCACGTCGGGTGCGAGCCGGACGTCGGCGTCCACCCAGGTGGTCGCCGGGTCCATGATCGTGACTCCCTCGCGCATCCAACGGTTCAGCAGCCGGCGGTTCATCTCCCGGCCGAGCTCGGCGAGCTGGGCCCGGTCGTTGGCACCTTGGGTCTGCACCACGTCGGCGATCGGGTGGGCGCCCACGGTCAGGCCCGCGTCGCGGGCGAGGCCGACGAGGTCGGGGAGGTAGTACTCCCCCTTGGCGTTGTCGTTGCCGATCCGGGGCAGCGCCTCGACGAGGAACTCCGCGTCGAAGGCGAGGATGCCGCTGCTGATCTCGCGGATCTCCCGCTGCTGGGCAGTCGCGTCCTTCTCCTCCACGATGGCCTCGACGTCTCCGTCGGTGTCGCGCACGATCCGCCCGTAGCCGAAGGGGTTGTCGATCACGCCGGACAGGATGCTCACGGCCCGCTCGGCCGCCTCGTGCTCGGCCGCGAACGCCTTGAGGCTCTCGCCCTCCAGCAGCGGGGTGTCACCGGTGACGACCAGGACCGTGCCGACCGGCGCCGCGGCGGCGACGGCCACCCGGACCGCCCCGCCGGTGCCGTCGAGGACCTCCTGGACGGCCAGCACCACGTCGGGCGCGTAGCCCCGGATGTGCGGGCCGACCTGCTCGCGCTGGTTGCCGACGACGGCGACGATGTGCTGCGGCTCGAGCGCCCGGACCGCCGTGAGCACGTGGCCGACCATGCTGCGGCCGCCGACCTCGTGCAGGACCTTCATGGTCTTGGACCTCATCCGGGTGCCGCCACCGGCGGCCAGGACGATCACGGTCAGGTTGTTGGGCATGCGGGCTCCAGACTCGACGTACGCGGTGTGACGCTC
>Ga0136611_10002904_pt1 | contig 11995 bp, 11 predicted proteins | sample AntDrymUQ2232306_2_FD_106645 | JGI IMG/M metagenome (GOLD analysis project Ga0136611, IMG submission 106645) | Polar desert sand microbial communities from Dry Valleys, Antarctica - metaG UQ223 (23.06) | ecosystem: Environmental > Terrestrial > Soil > Desert | place: Antarctica: Dry Valley... | reverse complement strand
ATAGACCGTATTGATCTCGGCCCCACGCCGGCCAAGCAGCGCCAGTTTCACGTCCAGAGATAACTCCTCTTCGACATAAAGCCGGCAGGCGTTTTCAATCAACCCGTCAACCGTTGGCATGATCGTTCCCCCGGAGGAATTCTCGATCGGCACGACTCCAACGCTCTCCTGCGTCTCGTTGAGGAAGTCGAACACTTCCGGAATCGTCTTGAATGGAACTAACTCACGATCCTGGTAGCGCTGACGAGCCACGAGATGAGAGAAGCTCCCCTCAGGCCCTAGATAAGCCACCGGCGGCGCGGAAGGTGCAGAAACAACGCTCATCGTGCGGAGGAAGCCTGATCGAGTGACCGGGACGCTGCAAGACCCGATTTCCAGCGGCGGCCGCATCGCCGAGCACGACGGCAGTAACTAATTCGAAGCGAACGCTTCTCAGCCGCCGCGCCGCCGGCGCTTGACGTGCAACTGCGCTAACGACTTCGCTAGCGCTGCCTGAACGGCAACTGCCTCTTCTCCAGCAAGCCCATGCCCCGCCTTGAGTGCCTCCTCCGCCCGCATCACGGCAGCTTCCGCGGCGCTCTCATCGATTGCCTTCTCCTCGATCGCCATGTCCGTAAGGACATTGACGCGATCGGCGGTCACTTCCACAAAGCCTTCCCCAACAGCGAGATGAATCTGATGACCGTCCTTTGTGACCACCAACTCACCCGGGTGGATCTGCGTCACGATGGGAACGTGCATGGGAAGCACGCCCATCTCGCCTTCCACGGCGGGAAGGACCACCATCTCCACGTCTTCACTGTAGGCGCGCGCGTCGGGCGTGACGATCTCGAGACGAAGAGTAGCTGGCATGATCGTGAAATTGCCGGGACCGTCTTAGCTGCGTATCTGATCGATCCCGCCCTTCATGTAGAAGTTCGCTTCAGGCACGTCGTCGTGCTTGCCTTCCAGAATTTCTTTGAAGCCGCGGACCGTGTCGCCAACCGAGCAATATTGCCCCGGGGTTCCCGTAAACACCTCAGCGACATGGAATGGTTGCGACAGAAAACGTTGAATCTTCCGCGCACGAAACACGGTTAACTTGTCCTCCGGTGACAGTTCATCCATCCCGAGAATTGCGATGATATCCTGCAGATCCTTATACCGCTGCAGCACCCGCTGCACGCCGCGGGCGACCGCGTAATGCTCCTCGCCGACAATTTCCGGGGCGAGCGCTTTCGACGTGGAGGAAAGCGGATCAACCGCCGGATAGATACCCAGCTCGGCGATGGCGCGCTCGAGCACAATCGTGGAGTCAAGATGCGCGAACGTATTGGCCGGCGCCGGGTCAGTCAGATCGTCGGCCGGGACATAGACTGCCTGAACGGAGGTAATTGAACCTTTGTTCGTCGAAGTGATCCGCTCCTGCAGTGCTCCCATTTCCGACGAAAGAGTCGGCTGGTATCCGACGGCGCTTGGGGTGCGTCCGAGCAGCGCCGAGACTTCAGAGCCGGCTTGTGAAAAGCGAAAGACGTTATCGACGAAGAGGAGCACGTCCTGGTTCTTCTCGTCGCGGAAGTATTCGGCCATCGCCAATGCGGAGAGCGCAACCCGCAGGCGCGCGCCGGGGGGCTCATTCATTTGGCCGTAAACCAGCGCCACCTTCGACTTGCCGAGGTCCTGCTGGTTGATGACGCCCGCTTCGCTCATCTCGTGATAGAGATCGTTCCCTTCGCGTGACCGCTCTCCTACCCCCGCGAACACCGAAAAGCCGCCATGCTGCTTGGCGATGTTATTGATCAACTCCAGAATCACCACGGTCTTGCCCACTCCCGCGCCGCCGAAGGCGCCGACTTTACCGCCCTTCGTGAAGGGGCAGATCAAGTCGATGACCTTAATGCCCGTCTCCAACAAGTCCGACTTCGTATCCTGATCGATCAGAGCGGGCGCTGGACGATGAATCGGATACCGCTTCTCAAAAGACACGGGCCCGCGCTCGTCTACAGGGTCTCCCGTTACGTTAAAGATCCGTCCGAGAACTCCTTCTCCGACGGGCACACTAATCGGGCCCGCCATCGCCGTAACTGGCATTCCGCGCTTGAGTCCTTCTGAGGAACTCATCGCGATGCTGCGAACCCACTGTTCACCTAAATGTTGCTGCACTTCGAGCACGAGCTTCGTTTCCTGCCCGCCGACGTTGTAGTTAACCTCGAGTGCCTCGTAGATGCCGGGAAGTTTTCCCGAGGAAGAGAAATCAACATCAACGACTGCGCCGATGACTTGGACGATAGTGCCGGAATTGCTCATAGTTAGTGCTGGATGAAGGGAGTGTGGGCCGCTGCAACGCTCTATCCGAGCGTCGACTGCGCAGTTGAGATTTCAAGAATCTCAGTCGTAATGCTTGCCTGCCGAATCTTGTTGTATTCGAGCGTCAGATCTTTAATCAGCTGCTTGGCGTTATCGGTGGCGTTCTTCATTGCAACCATCCTTGCACTGTGCTCGGACGCTCGGCTGTCGAGCACCATCTGATAGATCTGAAAATGGGCATAGTGTGGCAGCACTCCCTCCAGCACCGCTGCGGCGCTGGGCTCAAATTGATACTCGGTCGTGTCTCCTGCTCCCAACGAAGGCGCGACTTTCTCGTCCGCAGATCCGAGGACATCACCGACCTCATAACTAGTGATCGGCAACACGGTGCGACTGCGAGGGATCTGTGTGAGCGTGTTGATGAAGTCTGTGAAGACGACGGACACCTTGTCGACTTCGCCCTTATCGAACTTATCGAGAGCGAACTTCGACACTTGTTTCGCCTCGAGGAAATGAAAATTCTCCTTGAGAGGAAAGTCAGCCAGCAACTTGCGCTGCGAGCGGGTCAGGAACTGTAGTGCCTTGCGTCCCACGACGACAAAGTCAGTGCGCGCTGGATCGAACTTGGCGACCTCTCGGAAAAGGTTGGTGTTCAACGCGCCACAGAGTCCTTTGTCGGTGCTGATGACGATGACCAACTCACGTTTAACCTCCCGCACCCGCAGCATCGGGTGGCTTTGCTCTTCAACTTTCCCCGCCAGCGACGCGAGCACCTTGCGGAGCAAGTCCGCATAAGGCCGACCAGCCAACGCGGAGTTCTGCGCCTTGCGCATTTTCGCGGCCGCCACCATCTGCATCGCCTTGGTGATCTGCGAAGTGTTCTTCACCGACTTGATGCGTCGGCGAATGTCTCGGGTGTTGGCGGCCATGTGCCTCGGTCGGGCTAGCGATAGCTCTGCTTGAACTCGCCGACTGCAGTCTTCAGGTCCGCAGAGATGGCGTCATCGACCGCTTTCTTCTCCCAGATCATCGCGAGCAGCGGCGCCTTTCTCGTCTGAAAGAAATCCTGAAGCTTGAGTTGGAAATCCTTCACCTTGTCGACGGGAACATCGTCGAAATAGTTATTCTGCATCGCCCAGAGCACCGCAACCTGCAGTTCAACTGCGAGCGGATTGTATTGGACCTGCTTAAAGAGCTCCACGATGCGGGCGCCGCGGTCGAGTTTCGCCTTGGTGCCCGCGTCCAGGTCGGATCCGAACTGGGCAAATGCTGCGAGTTCGCGGAACTGTGCAAGCTCTCCCTTTACCTTTCCCGCAACTTGTTTGATCGCTTTAATCTGAGCCGCGGAACCTACCCGGCTTACGGAGAGGCCGACAGAGACCGCGGGCCGGATGCCCTGATAGAAAAGGTCGGTCTCCAGGTAGATCTGTCCGTCGGTGATAGAAATCACGTTCGTCGGGATATAAGCCGACACGTCACCGGCCTGCGTTTCGATGATCGGAAGCGCGGTTAGCGAACCGTTCCCATTCTCTTCGTTGACCCGCGCCGAGCGCTCAAGCAAACGTGAGTGGAGATAGAATACGTCTCCGGGATAAGCCTCTCGTCCGGACGGCCGCTTGAGCACCAGGGAGACCTGGCGATAAGCAACTGCGTGCTTCGAAAGATCGTCGAATACAATCAGTGCATCCATCCCGTTGTCCATGAACCACTCACCCATCGCGGCTCCGGCAAAAGGCGCGAGATACTGATTCGTGGCCGTATCCGACGCGGTAGCGACAACGATGATGCAGTAAGGCATTGCACCGGCTGCTTCCAGAATCGCAATCGAACGCGCGACGTTCGACTGCTTCTGCCCGATGGCAACGTAGATGGAATACAGCGGCCTAAAGTCAGGCTTTCCCTCGTTCGCTTTATTGATCCGCGCCTGATTGATGATCGTATCGATCGCAATCGTGCTCTTCCCAGTAGCCCGATCCCCAATGATCAACTCGCGCTGACCGCGGCCGATCGGGATCATTGCGTCAATCGACATGATCCCCGTCTGCACGGGCTGGCTGACTGACTTCCGCTTGATAATCCCTGGGGCAATCTTCTCAACCGGGTAATGCGCCGTTGCTTGAATCGGGCCTTTGCCATCGACAGGGACGCCCAATGTATCCACTGCCCGTCCGAGCAACCCTTTGCCCACCGGGACGGAGAGCAGGCGGCCGGTCGTCTTTACTTCCGTGCCTTCGGCGACATTGCGATCACTTCCGAGCAGGATCGCGCCAACCTCGCTCTCCTCAAGATTCAGGGCAAGGCCGTAAAGACCATTCCCGAAATCGATCATCTCGTTGAGCATCACATCGCTCAACCCCTCGATCTTGGCGACACCATCGCCGACTTCCCGGACGACGCCGACATTGGACTTCGTCGTCGCCGTATTCAGCGCGCCGATTTGGGACTCAATTTCCTGAAGGATGTTGCTCATGAGAAAAGTATAAAAGAGGAGTCAGAATTGAAGGCGTCAGGCGTGAACCAGTTCCTGTTCGAGGGTCCGCAAACGCGCCTGGACGCTGCTATCCCAAACATCGCTCCCGACTTTGATCCGAAGCCCGCCGAGTAGCTCGGGCGTCACTTTGAATCGAATGTCGAGATCGTCGCCATACTTTGCAGCGAGTGTCTTACGAACGTTATCCTGCGCAGGACCTTCCAACTCCGCGGCAGTTTCAACGTGAGCCTGTCGCTTTTCGACATCGAGGCGGACCGAGCGCTGATAGGCTTGAAGGATTTCCCGGTAGTTACGAGGCTTGCGCGCGATCAACTGAGTTACCACCGTCCGCACCTTCTGGTCGTCCAGCCGGCCATTCGTAAAGCTGCCGAGAAACAGCGAATTGGCGGCTTTGCGGGCGTCTTTACTCAGTTTCATTGCACCTAAGCTGCGAGTTCGCGGGTTGCCGCCTCAGCCAACCGTTTCTGATCCGCCCCCGTCAGGACCTTGCCTGTGACTTTCGAGGTCGTATCGATCACCAGCCTGCCTACCTCCCGCTTCAAATCACCCAGCATCTTCTGATGCTCGGCCTGAGTGGCAGCGCGAGCCTTGGCGATGATCCCCTCAGCTTCCGCAATGGCACGCTGAGATTCCCGTTCCTGGAGTGACTTCGCTGCGCTCCGTGCTTCTTCGATCAACTTGGTCGCGGCGACATTCGCCTGGGTGATCACGTCTTCTGACTGCTGGCGTGCTTCGGCGAGTTGAACTTTGATCCGCTCCGCATTCGCAAGGCCCTCTTCAATTTTCCGCCGACGCTGTTCCAGCACTTCGAGGATGGGCCGATAGGCGTATTTCTGAAGCACGAAGACGACGATCGAGAAGCTGATGACTTGCGAGATGAACTTCCACCAATCGACACCAAATTGCCTCGCAATCGTTTGAACCGGGCCAGCAGCTTCCAGATCGACAGCCGCAGCGAGGATAGTGACTAGAGTCATAAGCAGAGGAGAAATGAGGCGCGAGGCCGCGATGCGACCCCGCGCCACATCGGATTACGGTTTTCCGAGGAACAGCGCAAAGAACACGATGCCTTCAGCGAAGGCCGTGCTCAGAATCGCCTGAATCAGGATCGGTGTTGCCGCGCCGGGATTACGCCCGACGGCCGTAGCAGCACCCATGCCGATGAGACCGACGCCGATGGCTGCGCCGAACGCACCGAGCGCGCCCTGCAGACTGCCGGTGATCTCCGCGAGGAATGGAACGAGGTTCATTGAGTTGGTAGTTACTGGTTTGTTGTTGATCCGGCTGTCTCCGCTGACTTGCACGGTCCGGCAGCCGAAAGTGATGAAAGCCTAGTGGTGCTCCCCGGAAGGGTCGTCTCCATGAGAGCAAATGAGCACGGTAAAGACGGCGGTGAGCAGCATGAAGACAAACGCCTGCACGAGACCGACGAGCAGCTCCATAAAGTAAAACGGAATCGGAATGATCGCCGCGAGCGCAGGAACAATCCCGGCCATCGCCTCGAGGAGGTTTTCCCCGGCGAAGATATTCCCATAGAGCCGGAAGCTCAATGACACCGGCCGGAACAGGATTGAGATCACTTCGAGCAGACCGACAAAGAAAAAGACGACGGCCATTGCGAGCGCGAGCAAGCCCTTCATTTCTTTACGCGCAGGGTTGCCGAAAAGGTGCATGATCATTCCCCCGAAGCCGTTCGACTGGAGTGCCCACACGATCCAGCAGGCAAAGAAGATCAAGGACATCGCCAGCGTCATGTTCAAGTCAGCGCTGACACCCCGGAAGATCGGCGTCTCAATGTGCGTCAATCCCCCCTGCTCCGTTGGGGTGCCCCAGCCGATCGTGCCGACTCCCGGCAGTAATCCGAACCAGTTCGTCGCGAGGATGAACACGAAGATGCTGGCGAAAAACCAAAACGTTTTTTTTGCAAGGGTTCGGCCGACGATACCCTCCAGGAAATCGCGCAGGCTCTCGACCATCCATTCCCAGAAGTTCTGGGCGCCATCCGGCACCTCCTTCATCCGCGCCGTTGCGTAACGTGCAAAAATGATGATCACGAGTGCCACGATCCACGTCACGACCATCGAACTCGTGACTCCAAGCGGGCCGATGTCGAAAAGTTCCGGCGCTGCGGGCGGCAAACCGTGATGCACCTTCGCGTGCCCATCAGCAGTCTCCGCGGCGGAAGCAGAAAGCGAGCAGAACAGCCCGCTCATCGAAAGCATCCAGCCAACGAAACGCGCCGCGCCCGATGCCGTGGGATTCGGAGAAGATGGAAGCATCATGACAAAGCCCGCGGGGTCTGTTCCGGCCAGCGTTGGAGCCGGTCACATTCGGTAGACGAACCTATCGACGAACAGGAGCGAGGGCGGCGATAAAACCGTAGCCCAGCACGAGTGGCAAGCGGTTTGTGAAATTTTTCACAAGCCCGGAGCAACGCCATTGGCAACCGCCATCGAGGACGAGCCTCGTCCCCCACATGCGGTCGTTTCGTGGTCGCGAAAATGCACCGTGCTCGCAAATTGTTTGAGCAAATCCAGAACACCCGCCTACTCTCCTCCCGCGCCTGCACCGCTCTCGCGATCGGGGCGCGTTCTGCTCGACTCCAAATCATGATCACCCGCCTTTGCCTTATCCCACTGATCCTCCTCAGCCTCACGGTGCAACACGTCTCTGGCGACGACGAAGTGCGCTCTGTCCAGGAGGAACTGCGCCGACGCAATCTCTACTTCGGAGACATCGATGGCCGGGAGTCGGGTGAAGTGGATGAAGCCGTGAAGCGATATCAGCGGCGCAAAGGGCTCAGGACGGCCGGCGTGCGGGACGCGGACACCTTGCGTTCGCTTGGGTTGGGCAGCCGCGGAGCGCCGCCAAAGGGGCTCGATTTGCCGGACGAACCGGTGCTGCGGAGTGATGTCACGATCAATGTCGTCGAAGCGGCAAACGAGATCGCGGAGGAAACCGGGGTCGCCCCGGTGGCCATCATTGGAGAAAAACTTGCCGGGACCGATGCCGCACAGCGGTCAAGCCGCCGCGGAAAGGCGAGGCTCGCGGGCCAACCGTCATCAGCACGCGGAGAGCGGCCGCCGGGAAGCACGGGAGCATCAGGAGAAACGCGGGCCGTGCTGACGCCTGCAGAGTTGCGGGAATTCGTGCGCGACTTCCTGGATGCCGCGAGTGAAAAGGAAACGCGCAACGAGCTCCGCTTCTATGCTGACCGCCTGGACTATTACAATAACAAGGGGATCGATCGCCGGTTGATCGAGCGCAGCCTGCAACGCTACCACGCACAGTGGCCAAGCCGCCGCTATCGTTTGGGCGGTGCGTTTAGTTCTTCGTTCAATGCCGCACGCGCGGAGATCACCGTGAACTACCAGGTCGCATTCACCCTCAAAGGGCGTGGCAAGCGCGCCAGCGGCTATACGCGCAATCGAATGGTCATCAACGCGGCCACGTCGGACCCGCGGATTGTCTTGATCGAGGAGCAGCGGGGACGCTGACGTTTACCGTTCGCGCCTCGCGCTCGAGTCTCTTTGGCAGGCACGGAAGCGTGAGGCGGCTTGAGATCCAGCAGCGCGCCCCCCTTCCGCATCCCAAGTCGTTGCGCCCACGTTCAGGATGAAGGTTCAAACAAAAATCTTCATTCTGCTCTTTCTGATTGTGGGCACCTTCGTGGCGACGCTCGTCGCCGTGCGGGTTTTCGGGCAGCAGAAGTTTCGCGCGATCGCTGCCGCGCGCGCTGCTGATCGCCATCGCGTTTTCTCCGAGTTCCTGGAAGAGCGCGGCGACGACTTAAAAGTCCTGGTCGATGACTCGACGAACTGGAACGACCTCGTGATTGCGATCCGCAAAGGCGATACTGCCTGGGCGGAAGCAAACTTCAGCGAGCAGACGCTCGCCACGTATCACGCCAACGCCGTCTGGATCTATCGCGCCGACCTTTCCCTCTTCTACTCCGTCAAAAATCGCTGGGGTGCGGACAACTTGATCGAGGCGCCGGTGCCGATGAACGCGCTGCAGAAGCTTTTTGAGAAGCGCGAGCCGGCACATTTTTTCGTGCACGTCCCGCAAGGGTGGATGGAGCTGAGGGGAGCGACCATTCACCATTCGCGTGATCGTTTCCGCCAGACCCCGCCGGACGGCTACTTCCTTACCGGCCACATCTGGATTGATGAAAACGTGCGCCGGATGGCACTTTTCACGGGCTACGAGATTCAGATCGTTCCAGCGGAGAAGCACACCTCCCCCAAGGTGAGCGCGGAAGAAGAAGGGTTGATCACCTTCTCGCGGGCGCTCCCCGGCTGGGATGGGCGGACCGTCGCCGCGATCGAGGTGCGTCACGATTCGCCGATCATTCGCGAGTTGAACCGCGCCGCGACCAACCTGTTCATCGGTTTGATGATCTTCGCAGGTGCGCTGCTTCTGGTGATCGCGAGTGCTCTCATCTGTTGGGTGCGGCGCCCCTTGCGGATCATTTCCCGCAATCTGGAGGAACAGAATCCGGAAGGGCTCGTTCCCCTTTCCAAAAAGCCGCACGAGTTTGGCAAACTTGCGCAATTGATCCTCACCTTTCGTCGGACTGAAGAGGCGCTGCAAAACGCCGAAGAACAGCTTCGGCATTCCCAGAAGCTGGAAGCGGTGGGGCGTCTCGCCGGCGGCGTGGCGCACGACTTCAACAATCTTCTGACCGCGATCATCGGCTATTCGGAACTCTTGGAGCATCGCTTCAGGAACGACGAAGGCAGCCTTAAAGACGTGCTGATGATCAAGCATGCCGGCGAGCGGGCCGCGGGCTTGACGAAGCAGCTTCTCGCATTCAGCCGCAAACAGCTCCTCCACCCGCGAGTGCTCGACTTAAACGCCCTCGTGCGCGACGTCGAAATGCTGCTTCAGCGGGTCATCGGAGAGCACTTGCGGATCGTTCACTTGCTCCAGGCACATGACGCGCGGGTGAAGGCGGATCCCGGTCAGCTCGAACAAGTTATCCTGAACTTGGGCGTGAATGCGCGCGATGCGATGCCCCACGGCGGCACGCTCACCTTTGCGACCCAGAACCTGCATGTGGACAGCATCGTGCAGCAAGCGCGCGGGCTGGACATCGCCATCGGCGATTACGTGGTGCTGGCCGTCAGCGACACCGGTTTCGGCATGGACGAGATCACTCGTGCACGGATCTTCGAACCGTTCTTCACCACGAAAGGTCCCGGCAAAGGAACGGGCCTTGGCCTCGCAACCGTCTACGGGATCGTGAAGCAAAGTGGCGGCGCGATCACGGTGGAGACGGAGGAAGGGAAAGGCAGCACCTTCACGATTTACCTCCCGCATGAGCTGGCGGAACTCGATCCCGCAAAACCCATCCTTCCGCCGGTGGAAAGATCGCGCTGTGCGGAAGTGGTGCTCGTCACCGAAGACGAGGAAGTGGTTCGCCAGCTCGTCTGTGCGGTGCTCCGGGAAAACGGGTATGAAGTCCTCTGCGCCGCCGTGCCCTCCGAAGCTCTTAGCCTCGCCCGTGCACGCCCGGGCGGCATTCAACTTCTGGTTACCGATGTCGTCATGCCCGAGATGCACGGACCTGCCCTGGTTCGAGAACTCACGCCGCTGCAACCGTTCATGCGGGTGCTCTACGTCTCGGGCTACTCGGATAACGACATCAGCGCCCATGGAGTCATCGATCCGACCCTCGACGTCCTGCAAAAGCCATTTACGCAGCAAACCCTGCTGCGGAAGATTCGCGAGGTGCTCGACGCCCCCGCCGCAGCGGGCTCGGGGGGCGGAATCTCCACGAACGAGGTGATTGTGCAGGTTGCCCCTGATTAAGGAGTAAGGTTTATGCGAGCAGAATCTCGGGGTCCCACGAATCCCTCAGATATGAAATATCTCTACCTCCTTCCAATCGCCGCCCTCAGCTTCGCTGCTTGCGACTCGAAAACCGAGAACGAGCGCGACGCTTCCCTCGAAAAGAAAGCCGACGCTCTCGAGGACCAGGCGGACACAACGCGGAATGTCACTGAGAAAAAAGCAGATGCGATCGAGGATACGAAAGTCGGCGGCGACAAGCTGAAGCTAACGACGCCGCAGGATAACGCCGCGAATGCAGTGCGGGACGCGGGTGCGGCGAAAGCTGACGGTTTGGAAAACACGGCTGACGCAGTTCGCGACCAGAAGTAGCTCCCCTCCAGTAGATCGATCGCAGCACGACGCCGTCGGGGAACACTCGGCGGCGTTGCTGCGTTCGGGCGCTATTCTGCGGAAGCCACGGACTTCCACGACGGTGCCGAGCCGAGGGCGACAGGCTCCCATTCTTCTCCTCGCGCCGAGCGATGTAGAGCGCCGTTCGGCGCGATGCTGAAGAGCCGCAACGATCCAGGGCTCGCACTCTCGGCGCCCCAGATGACGTTCCCTGGAGCTGTCCCAGCTTCCCGGGTCCAAGCGATGCCGTCTGGCGAGGTCCATCCCGCTTTTCCGCTGCTGACCAGGAAACGAGCGCCTGTCCAGATTACGCGCCCGAAATCATCGGCCGACGGAACGCGGTGCCGCGTCCACGTCTCCCCGTCGTGCGAGCTCTCGATCAAGCCGCGCGATCCGACCACCACGAAGCGCCCTGCGCCGTGGGCAACATCTCGCGCGGATGCGGTGTGCACTTCCGTGCTCGAGAACGTTCTACCGTCGGGCGTCACCGCGCGCCAGCTTGCCGGGGCGCCCTCGCCTGCCACGTCCCCGACGATCACGAATCTGCGCCCGGCTTCCGTGTCTCCGAACGCGGAACGCCGTGCATGAATCTCGCCCCGCAACGCGAGCTTCTCGCCGGCGACGAAGCGAACTCCGTCGGCCGAGTGAAGGAGTTCGCTGCCCCGCATCGCCACGAAACACGGCTCGCTGGTGGCCAGGCGGCCAAAGGCGATCGTCTCGACGCAGCTGCTGGACCGTAACACCTCCACCCATTCGGATCCGTCACGCGTCGTGAGGATCTGCCCAAAGTCCTTGCCACCCCCGACGGCGACGAACCGACCGTCGCCGTAAGCCACATCGAGCAACGCTCCGTGGCGCGCTGCGAGATCCCCTTTCCAGCGCTGCTCGTTTTCCCAAACCACCCCATCCCGAGAAGAAGCACGCCGCCCCGCTTCGCCGACCGCAACGAACAGCTCTTCCGCGCCGGCCGTCGCGAATGCTCCCGCGATCAGGATGCACGTCATTCGGCGCAAAGCGGGTAGCGCAGCCAGT
>Ga0136611_10002903_pt1 | contig 11997 bp, 7 predicted proteins | sample AntDrymUQ2232306_2_FD_106645 | JGI IMG/M metagenome (GOLD analysis project Ga0136611, IMG submission 106645) | Polar desert sand microbial communities from Dry Valleys, Antarctica - metaG UQ223 (23.06) | ecosystem: Environmental > Terrestrial > Soil > Desert | place: Antarctica: Dry Valley... | reverse complement strand
CCCGCGGCCGGCCTGCTGCGCCTGGCGCTCGGCGGCCTGGAACGCCGGCAGGTGCAGCTCATTGGGTCGCACGACGAGCACCGTGGCGTAGCCCTCGCGCACCAGTGCCTCGCCGACGTTCACGCCCCCCGACCACAGGTGGAGCAGCGCGCGGCCGAAGCGGTCCTCGCGGTCGCGGTCGGCCTGCACCGAGACGGTGGCGCCGTCCGGGGCGAGCTCGGCGAAGCGGTCGGCGGCCTGCTCACCGAAGCACTCCGGCTGCTCGAACACCTCCGGCGTGTCGATGAGCAGCACCCGTACGCGGGTCGGGTCGGCCGGGAGCGGCCCGGTACCGCGGCCGCGCAGCACCACGGTGTCCCCGTCGACGGTGCGCACGACCGTGGCCTGCTGGGTGCCGGCGGGCACGGGGATTCCGGGGGTCGCAGGGACGCCGTTCGCGGGCTGCGCGGACGACGGTCGGTCCGGTGCGAGAGCGCAGCCGGTCAGCAGCAGGGCCACCAGGGCCAGGGCGGGGATGTGCACGCACCAGGGTGGCAGGCGGGTCCGACAGCCAGCGCCGTACGTCGGGCGCCTTGATCTGACATGGGCCGTTTGCTGGTCGGACGACGCCCGGGGGTGTCACAGTGAGCGCGCCCGCCTCTGAGCCCGGGGGGTGACAGCCTTCTCACCGCGCCTCTGCTGGGAGCTCCCGTGCGCCGACCCCTCGCCCTGCTCGCCGTGACCGCCCTCGGAATGAGCGGGCTCGCCCTCGGAGCGCCCGCCGCCGCGGCGCCCGCCCCGCAGGCCAGCAGCACCGCCGCAGCGGCCGCACCAGCTGACGAGCTCGTCGTCGGCTACGTCGCCGGCGCCACGCCGACCGAGCGCAGTCGGGCCCGCGGTCGGGCCGCTGCCGCCCTCGCCGAGCGCGTCGTGGCTGCCGCCGCCGACCGCACCGAGGTCGAGCTGGTCAAGCTCCCGCAGGGCAAGTCCCGCGACCGGGCCGTCGCGGAGCTGCTGAGCGACCCGGCTGTCGCCTACGCCGAGCCCAACTGGACGATGACCCACCAGGCGACGGCCACCGACCCGATCTACGTGGGTACAGCTACCCAGGACCTGTGGGGGATGCGCGGCGAGGGCAACACCGCCGCCGGCGCCGTCGTTGCGGGCGTCGCCGGAAGTCAAGCCGACAAGGCCTGGACGGCGGGCCACACCGGCTCGGCGGGTGTCTACGTCGGCGTCATCGACGAGGGCATCCAATTCGAGCACCCCGACCTGTCCGGCCAAGTCTGGACAAACCCATTCGACCCGGTCAACGGCGTCGACGACGACAAGAACGGCTACGTCGACGACACCCATGGCTGGGACTTCGACGGCAACAACAACACCATCTACGACGGCGGCACCCGCGGCTCGCTGGACGACCACGGGACGCACGTCTCCGGCACCATCGGGGCGAAGGCCAACAACGGTCAGGGCGTCGTGGGGGTGAACTGGAACGTCACCCTCATCAGCGGCAAGTTCCTCGGCCGCCGTGGCGGGAGCCTGGCCAACGCGGTCAAGGCCGTCGACTACTTCACCGACCTCAAGAAGCGCCACGGGCTGAACCTCGTGGCGACCAACAACAGCTGGGGCGGTGGCGGCTTCTCGCAGACCCTGCTAGACGCCATCACCCGGGCGAAGACCGCAAACATCCTGTTTGTCGCCGCGGCCGGGAACAGCGGGACGAACAACGACACCACGCCCAGCTACCCGTCGAACTACGCGGTAGACAACGTGATCGCCGTGGCCGCGATCGACCGCATTGGCGGCCTGGCCTCCTTCAGCCAGTTCGGCGCGACGACCGTCGACCTCGGCGCCCCCGGGGTCGGTGTCTGGTCGACGACGGCTCCCGGCACCTACGAGTCCTACAACGGCACGTCGATGGCCACCCCCCACGTGACCGGCGCGGCTGCGCTGTACAAAGCCTCGAACCCGACGGCGACGGCGGCCCAGGTCAAGGCGGCCATCCTCGACAACGCCCTGCCCACCACGTCCCTGGCGGGCAAGACGGTCACCGGCGGCCGCCTGAACGCCAGCGGCTTCTAGACGAGCAGCTCGAACCAGACGCACTTGCCGCCCGGCAGGGGCTTCGCACCCCACCGCCCGGCGAGCATCTCGACGAGCATCAGGCCGCGGCCGGACTCGGCGTCGAGCCCGGGGTCGCTGGCAGCGCCCGGAAGGCGGGGGGACGCGTCCACGACCTCGAGGCGCAGGACGCCCGAGATCAGGTGGGCGCGCACGCTCACCTCGCCCCGACCGGCGTGCCGGACGGCGTTGGCCACGACCTCGGTCAGCAGCAGCTCGGCAACGTCGTGCTCCCCGGGGAGCACGACGCGCAGGGCGTGGCGGGCGGTCCTGGCCGCCTCGGGCACGCACGGCAGCACCAGCTCGAGCAGCGGCGTGTCCGGTCCGAGCTGCACCGCGAGCACGGCGGTGTCGTCGTCGTGGCCGCCGTCACGACCCAGGGCGGCCAGCACCCGGTCGCAGACCTGCTCGACGGTGCCCAGCGGGGCCGACAGCGCCGTCACGAGCCGGGCCAGGCCGGTGTCGACGGGGGAATCCCGGCTCTCCACGAGCCCGTCGGTGTAGAGCAGCAGCAGTGCGCCGGCCTCCAGCTCCACCTCGCGCTCGACGAAGGTGGCTCCGCCGACGCCGAGCGGCAGACCCGGCTCGAGCTCGAGCAGGGAAGCGGTGCCGTCGGCGCACACCAGCAGCGGGGGCAGGTGACCGGCTGAGGCGAGGACGGCGTGGCGCCGGACCGGGTCCAGGTGGACCACGACGCAGGTGGTGAAGTGCAGGTCCTCCACCGCGAGCACCACCTTGTCCAGGCGGGTCAGGATCGCCGCCGGCCCGTGCCCGTCCAGGGCGTACGCCCGTACCGTCGCCTGCAGCTGCCCCATCTGGGCGGCGGCCTGCACACCCCTGCCCATCACGTCGCCGATCACCAGGACGAGTCCGTCCTCCACCTCGATGGCGTCGTACCAGTCCCCCCCGACCTGCGTGCCACGGGCTCCCGGCAAATACCGCGCCGCCGCGGTGAAGCCCGGCCCGGTGGCCAGCTGACGGGGCAGCAGGCTGCGCTGGAGGGTCACGGCGAGGTCGCGCTCGAAGGCGTACTGGTTGGCGTTGTCCAGGGCCAGCGCCGCCCGGCGACCCAGGTCGACGGCATACTCCAGGTCGGGCTCGCTGTAGGGCTCGTCGCGCAGCAGGGACAGCACACCGACCGAGCGCCCGCGCGCCGACAGCGGCACGCAGATGCAGCTACGCCGCATCAGCCCGGGGATCCGCTCCACGACCACAGCGGGCGTGATCGCCTGCAGGATCTCGGCGGTGATCTCGGGCAGCAGCTGCGGCACCCCGGTGGCCAGGGCCGCCCCCGCCCCGTACGGCTGGCTGACGTCGACCTGGAAGCCCCCGTAGAAGTCCCTCGCCCGGTCCAGCTCCGCCAGTTCGGCCGTGGTGATGGCCGCCATCCGCACGGCGCCCTCACCGTCGACGATGTGCACCATCGCCAGGTCCGCGATGCGGGGCACCACCAGGTCGACCAGCGCCGAGGCGATCCCCTCGGCCTCGAAGCGCTCAGCGAAGACCGCGGAGGCCTCCGACAGCACGGCGTGCACCACGGCGGCCGCCTCGGCCTCCCGACGGGCCAATCGCTCCCGCTGCAGCGCCTCCAGCCGTTCGATCGTCGAGCTCGCCATCTGCGCCAGCTGCACCAGCACAGCCTCGTCCTCGGCGGTGAAGGGCGTGTCGTCGAGCTTGTGACTGAGCTGGACCAGACCCAGGTTGGTCCCGTCGCGACCCACCAGCGGAGCAGCGAGGTAGTCCGGCATCGGCGGGTGCCCGGGCGCGTCCCGCAGACCTCGCCAGTCCGGGTGGGCGATGAGCTCCTGGGCGGATAGCCGCAGGGGCCGGTTGTCCCGGACGACGGACTCCAGCACGCCGAGCCCCTTGGGGACGACGTCGTAGTCACGCCACTGCGCATACCTCTCCGACAACGACACGTACGTGGTCGCGTCCGACCAGCCGGTCGGCATCCGGGTCGTGACGCCCTGGTGGCAGCCGACGATGGCGACGGCCGCCTCGGTCACCAGGGTCATGAGCTCCTCGAGGCTGTCCGCCGCGGACAGCGCGAGCGCGCTCTGCGCCAGCGCCCGCAGCTGCTCACCGCGGCGGCGCTCGAGGGCGGCCAGCTGACGGGCCTGACCGTGCAGCCGTGCCCGCTCCACGATCTCGGCGGCCTGCCGCGCGTACACCTCGGCCAGCTCGATGTCGCGCGGGTCGGGCCGGGTCGCGGTGCGGTAGTAGCTCGACAGCGCACCCATCGGGGCCCCGCTCAGCGTGAGCATCGGCACGCTCAGCACGGCGCGCACACCGTGCTGCAGGGCGCCACCCACCCACGGCGCGTAGCCCGGGTCGGAGGTGACGTCCTCGATCAGCACGGTCCGCCGCTCGACGACGGCGCGGCCGGCCGAGCCCGATCCGTAGGCCACCCGCATCGGCGCGATGTAGTCCTCGGCGAATCCGACCCAGGCGCTGGCTACCAGGACCCGCTCGACAGGATCGGTCGTCCACACGACGGCCAGGTCGGTGCCGAGCAGGCTCGCGACGGCTCCGGCCAGCTGCTGCAGCAGGGACCGCACGCGGGTCAGGTCCCCGGCCGTGAGGTCGACCTCGTCCAGGGGCGTGGCATCGGCCGCCGCAGCCGCCAGGTCGACGCGGATCCGGGCGATCTCACGGGCCGCGTCCTCGCGCCAGCCGCTCACTGGGCCACCTCTGTCACCCGGGTCTCCCGTACGACCGTCACCCGCACCTGGCCCGGGTAGGTCAGCTCGTCCTCGATCTGCCGCGCCACCTCGCGCGCGAGCACGAGTGCTGCTGCGTCGTCGACCTGCTCGGGAACCACCATGATCCTCAGCTCGCGACCGGCCTGCACGGCGTACGCCCGCTCGACCCCCGGTCGCTCGGCGGCGATCGCCTCGATGCGCTCGAGCCGCTGGACGTAGCGCTCAAGCGACTCGCGGCGCGCTCCCGGGCGACTGCCCGAGCAGCTGTCACTGGCCTGGGTCAGCACCGCCTCGACGGTCTGCGGCGCCACCTCATCATGATGCGCGGCGATCGCGTGCACCACCAGCTCGGACTCCCCCAGCCGGCGCGCCAGGTCGGCGCCGATGGCGGCGTGCGGCCCCTCCACCTCGTGGCTGAGCGCCTTGCCGATGTCGTGCAGGAACGCCGCCCGCTTGGTGGTCGTCGGGGACATGCGCAGCTCGCTGGCCAGCATCCCGGCGATGTGGGCCGTCTCGACCAGGTGGCCGAGGACGTTCTGGCCGTACGAGGTGCGCAGGCGCAGCTGACCGAGCAGCTCGACGAGCTCGGGGTGCACGTCGTGCAGGCCCACCGCGAGCACAGCGTCCTGGCCGGCCCGGGTGCTGCCCGCCAGCACCGCCTGGCGGGCACGCTCGTGCACCTCCTCGATGCGCGGCGGGGAGATGCGGCCGTCCTTGACCAGCTCGGCCAGGGTCACCCGCCTGATCTCGCGGCGCACCGGGTCGAAGCAGGAGAGCAGGACCGAGTCCGGCGTGTCGTCGATGACCAGGTTGACCCCCGTCACCTGCTCGTACGCCCGGATGTTGCGCCCCTCGCGGCCGATGATCCGGCCCTTCATCTGGTCGTCCGGCAAGGCCAGGACGGTGACGACCGACTCGGCGGTCTGGGCGCTCGCCACCCGCTGCACCGCGTCGGCCACGATCGCCCGGGCCCGGTCCTCGCCCTGCTCGCGCGCCTGCGCCTCGATCTCGCGCACGGTGACGGCGGCCCGGCGGTGCGCCTCGTGGGTGACCTGCTCGACGACCTGCTCGCGGGCCTGCTCCGCGGACAGCCCGGACGCCTGCTCCAGCAGCGCGAGGCGCCGCGCCTCGGTCTCCGCAGTGACCTGCGCCCGCAGCGCGTCGGCGTCGCGCTCGGCGGTGGCCGTGGCCACCTCGAGCCGGGTCCGCTCACGGGACAGGGCCGCCTCCTGCTCGCTCAGCGCCGCCGCGCGGGCCCGCAGGTCCTGCCCACGCAGCCGGTCGAGCTCGGGGTCGGCGGCGGGACCGCGCCCCAGGACGGTGCGGGCCAGCAGGGCGCCCCCCACCAGCAGCGCCAGGAGCAGCACGATGACGACCCCCAGCAGCAGCCTCACTGCAGTGCCAGGACCGCCACGAGGTCGCGTGCCGCCTGGCCACCGTCCTCGATCGCGATGTCGATGGCCCGGGATACGTCCAGGTCGTCGACGAGGGCGTTCAGGACCGCCTGCGGCGCCGACGCCGGGCCGTCGGACCGCCCCGCCGCGACGTGCAGCGCGTCGAGCCGGACCGCCGCCTGCTCCAGGCCCGCCTCGGTGAAGTCCCACGGCGCGGCGTACTGGCGGTCCAGCAGCAGGGTCCGCACGACGGGGCCGCTGCTGCGCTCCAGCAGGTCCCGCGCAAAGACGAGGTTCCCGGTCGACTTGGCCATCTTCTCGCCGTCGAGCCGGACCGTCCCGACGTGCAGCCACGAGCGGGCGAACGGCGTCACGCCGGTCGCCGCCTCGGCCTGGGCCGACTCGTACGCGTGGTGCGGGAAGCGCAGATCCGCGCCACCGGCGTGCAGGTCCATCGAGCTGCCGTAGGTCGACAGCGCCATCGCGGTGCACTCGGCGTGCCAGCCCGGCCGGCCGGGACCCCACGGGGAGGGCCAGCTGGGCTCGCCGTCCCCGCTGGACTGCCAGACGGCCTGGTCGAGCGGGTCACGCTTGGCCGGGTCGTCGACCCGTCCGCCGTTCGCCGCGAGCAGTGCGATCGCCTCGTCGCGCGGCACTGCGTGGGCGCCGGGCACGTGGCCGCCGGAGAAGTAGACGCTGCCTGCGGCGGCGTACGCCGCCCCGGACTCCAGCAGCGCGCCGGCCAGCGCCACGACCTGCGGCACGAAGCTGTGCGCGCGCGGCTCGTGGGCCGGGCGGCGCACCCCCAGGCTGTCCATGTCGTGCTCGAAGTGGAACTGCTGCACGGCGGCGAACCGGTCGTACGGCGCGCCGGCCCGCTGCGCCGCCTCGAACAGCACGTCGTCGACGTCGGTGACGTTGCGGCACACCTCGACCTGCACGCCGAGGCGGCGCAGCACCCGCTCGGCGGCGTCGACCCATACGAAGGTCGCGGCGTGTCCCAGGTGCGTGACGTCGTACGGGGTGACGCCGCAGACGTAGACGCGGGCGCGACCGACCACCGACAGGGGGCGCCCGCCGAGGTGCAGGTGCGGCGGGGTGCCGACGGTCATCGACGGACGTCCTGCGGCACGGAGCGGCTCCTGCGGTGAGCGGGTGGTGTGCGGGTGAGGGTCAGCCTGCCACCGTCACGAGCCCGCACGCGCGACCGCCTCGCAGAAGCGCCGGTGGTCGTCCCGGGCGTGCGACATCGGCTCGAGCAGCTCGTCGTCCACGACCGCACCGACGGCCTCGCGCAGCCGCCGCTGCGCCCGCCGTCCGCGGCGGCGCGCGCCGATCCGGACGAGCGGTCGGACCACCACGGCGAGCACGGCCCCGGCGAGCAGGCCGAGCACGAGCAGCAGCGTCGGCAGCGGGATCCCCTGGGTGCGGGGCAGCGGCAGCACCTCGTCGAGCTGGAGGTAGGCCAGTCCCACGAGCCCGAGCAGCCACAGGGCTCCGACGAGCGCGCACACCAGCAGCAGCCACTGCAGGGCGCCGACGCCCCGCTGCCACAGCGGGGTCGCCCGGACGGCGGCGAGGTCGGTCCCGGCGACGGCGCGGTCCAAGCGGTCGGCCAGCCGGTCCTCGCGGACGTCGACGGTGCGACGCAGGTCGTCGCGCCAGGCCTGGGGCAGCCCGTCCCCCGCACTGTCGCGGGCGCGGCGCAGGGCGGTCGTGACCCCGGCCTGCTGGACGGCCGTTGCCGGCTGCAGCGAGGTCCGCGCGGCGGCGTCGCCCAGGTGCAGGCGGGCCAGCGGGTCGGGCCGCAGGCGGCGGAGCCACCGCACCGGCGGCCACCCCGTGTTGGCAGCGCCGTCGCGGCGGGCGGAGCGCTCGAGCGCGTCGACCACGGTCGGGACGCCGGCGGCGTCGGCCAGTGCCGCAGTCAGCTCCTCGCGCTGACCGCTGGTCCGACGGCGGTCGTCGTCGTCGCCGCAGTGCTGGGCCAGCGCGACCGCCGTCGTGCGTACGTCGGCCGTGAGGCGGTCGGTGGCGGCGCGCCGTGCGCTGACCCGACGGGCCAGCTCGGCCTGCAGCTCCGGCACGCCCTGACCGGTACGGCCGGCAGCAGCCAGGAGTGGGGTCGACGCCAGGCCCTCGGCGTCGAGCAGCCTGCGCAGGTCGGCCAGGCAGCTGGCCGCCGCGGGGCCGTCAAGGCGGTCCACCTGGTTGAGGACCACCAGGAGCACCCCTGCATGGTCGGCCTGCGGGGCTAGGTAGCGGTCGTGGACCGCGGCGTCGGCGTACTTCTGCGGGTCCAGCACCCACACCAGCACGTCCACCAGCTCGACGAGCCGGTCGACCTCGAGCCGGTGCTCCAGGCGGGTGCTGTCGTGGTCGGGCAGGTCGAGCAGCACGAGCCCGGCCAGGGCCGGGTCGGGCCGGTCCAGGACGTGCCGGCGGGGCACCTCCAGCCAGTCCAGCAGGCGGTCGGCGCCCTGCGCCTGTCCGAAGACGGTGGCGTGCGCAACCCCGGTCGTCGGCCGGCGCACGCCGGGGCTGCTGACCTCGACCCCGGACAGCGCGTTGAACAGCGTCGACTTGCCGCTGCCGGTCGCGCCCGCCAGCGCCACGACGGTCGCATCGCCCAGCGCCTCACGGGCCCCCGCCTTGGCCAGCAGGGCGCGGGCCTGCCCGACCTCGGGGACCTGGAGGCGGTCCTCGGCGACCTCGACGGCCTCACGCAGGGCCGCGAGCCGGTCGACCAGCGGCAGCTCCCGGCGGCTCACCGGCGGGCCGCGGCGAGGTCCCGGACCGCCTCGCGCAGGCCGTCGGCGGTCCCGGGCTCGGGGGCGGCGTCGGCGAGCAGCGCGTCGAAGCGGGACTGCTCCTGCGACAGCAGCCGGTCGGCCCGGACGGCCAGGTCCTCGCGGGCCCGGGCGGCCAGGGCGCGTACCGCCGCGTCGCCGAACACCGCCTCCATCAGCCGCTGGCCGACCGCGGTCGTGCCGCCGGCCACGGCGACCTCGCCACCGGTCAGGCCGCCGGTGTGGGAGAACACGGCCACCATCACCACCAGCCCGGCGCCGTTGACGCCCAGGGACAGGACCCGGGCGGTCGTGCGCTTGCCGGCGCCCTCGGTGCGGACCAGGTCGAGCACCGTGCCCTGCCAGGCGCGCACCTCATCGGCGGCGTCCCCGGCGAAGTCAGGGCTGACGGACTCGAGCTCGCGCTCGGACCCCCGCAGCAGGGCCGGTCCTGCCGGCAGGGACCGCCAGGAGGTCACCGTGCGCTCGGCGGCCCGGTCCGCCTCGGCGCGCAGGAGCTGCTCCACGCTGGAGACCAGCGCCACCTCGAGGTCGCGCCCGGGAGCGGGTCGACCGGTGATCGCCGCGCCCAGACGGTCGCGCAACCGGCCGACACCGGCCTGCAGACTGCGCATCCACTCCCCTGTGCCCACGAACTCCTGCCAGCGGGCCAGCACCTCGCCGCGCAGCAGCGTGCCGCTGCGCATGCCCTCGTCGACGGCGTCACGGGCACCGGCGTACGCCGCGTCGGCGGTCGACTGCAGCGCTGCCGCGGCGCTGTCCTGCGCGTCGACGGCGGACACGAGCGCGGCGACCCGGGGATCCAGGCTGTCAAGCGCGCCCGACAGCGTCTGCCGCACGACAGCGGCCCGCTGGCCGGTGTCGGCGGCGAGCCCGTGCAGCCAGTCCCGCAGCGGGGCGACGTCCGGCTCGGGAAGCAGCCCGTCGACCAGCGGCCGCTCCTGCACGACGAACAGCCGGGCATCGGACAACCCTGCCTGCGACAGCATCGCGGCGAGGTCGGCCTCGACCTCGCCGACGGCCTCTGCCGGGACGCGGTCCAGCACGACCGCCAGGGCGGTGCCCCGCTCCTGGGCAGTGCGCAGCAGGTCCCACGGCACCGCGTCGGCGTAGCGCGCCGCCGTCGTGACGAACACCCACAGGTCGGCGGCGGCCAGCAGCTGACCGGCGAGCTCGCGGTTGGCCTCGACGACGGAGTCGACGTCGGGGGCGTCGAGCAGCGCGAGCCCGGCCGGGACGTCGTCGCGGGCGAGCAGGCGGAGCGCGCCGGTGCCCGCGTCGCCCCCGGCACCGGTCACGCGGGCCAGCGAGGGCAGTACGCGGTCTCCCGCGAAGTACGCCCGGTTGGCGGTCGCGCAGACGAGCACGGGCGCGCGGGTCGTCGGCCGCAGGACGCCGGCGGCGGTGACCGCGGCGCCCAGCACGCTGTTGACCAGGGTCGACTTGCCGGCCCCGGTGGACCCGCCGACCACGGCCAGCAACGGGGCATCCAGGTCGCGCAGGCGCGGCAGCAGGTAGTCCTGGACCTGGTCGACCACGGCGCGGGCGCCGCGACGGGCTGCGGCCGCCTCGGGGGTCTCCAGAGCCAGCGGAACAGCCGCCACCCGGTCGCGCAGGACCTCCAGGGCGTCGGGCAGTCGACTCGGAGCAGGGTCGACCTCGGGCGAACGGGCGGCGTCGGACGTCACGCGCCGATCATGCCCGCGCAACCGCGCGCTACCCCGACCCCCAGGAGCCAGGCCGACGGCGCGTGGACGCAGGTCGGCCAGCGGTCAGCCCGGCGGCTCGTCGTCGACCCCGTCGAGCTCGTCGAGCCCGTCGAGCGCGTCGAGCCCGTCGAGCCCGTCGAGGCCCGGTTCGTCGAGGGCCAGCTCTGACTCGACGCCCTCGGCTGCCAGCGCCTCCCTGACCACCCGGAAGGCCGTCCCTGCGGGGTAGCCCTTGCGGGCCAGCATCCCGGCCAGGCGCCGCACCCGCGCCTCGGCGGGCAGCCCCTGTGTCGTGCGCAGCCGCCGGTCGACGAGGGCGCGGGCGGTCGCCAGCTCCACCTCGGGGTCGAGCGCCGCAACGGCCTCGGCGACCTCCTGGTCCCCGACCCCCTTGCGTCGCAGCTCCTGACTCAGCGCACGACGGGCCAGGCCCTTGCCGCGGTGCCGACTGGTGACCCACATCTGCGCGAACAGTGCGTCGTCGATCATCCCGACCTCGGCGAACCGGCTCAGCACCTGCTCGGCCACGTCGTCCTCGACGCCCTTGCTGCGCAGCCGCGCCGCCAGCTGCGCGCGGGTGCGCGGGGCGCGCTCGAGCTGGTGCAGACAGATCTGCCGGGCCACGTCCACCGGGTCCGCCGCGGGACCGCGACCGGCCAAGTCCCCCGCCCCGCCCGAGCCGTCCTGGGCGGGACGGTCGGCGCGGGACGGGAACGGGCGGGTGCCGAAGGCCATCGGGCGAGCTACAGGTCGACGGGCACCGGCGCGACCAGGTCGGCGTCGGCGTCGGCGTCGAGGACGGCGCCGACCCCGAGCTTCTCCTTGATGCGCTTCTCGATCTCGTCGGCGAGGTCGGGGTTGTCGCGCAGGAAGGTCCGCGCGTTCTCCTTGCCCTGACCGAGCTGGTCGCCCTCGTAGGTGTACCAAGCCCCCGACTTGCGCACGATGCCGTGCTCGACACCGACGTCCACGAGCGAGCCCTCACGGCTGATCCCGTGGCCGTAGATGATGTCGAACTCCGCCTGCTTGAACGGCGGCGCGACCTTGTTCTTCACGATCTTGGCGCGGGTCCGGTTGCCGACGGCGTCGGTCCCGTCCTTGAGCGTCTCGATACGACGGACGTCAATGCGCACGGACGCGTAGAACTTGAGCGCCTTGCCGCCGGTCGTGGTCTCCGGTGAGTTGTGGACCACCACGCCGTCAGCGAGGTAGTTGTGCGAGCCCTCCACCTCGATGTCGAAGCGGTGCATCGACCTGGTCTTGGGCTTGACCCTCACGT
>Ga0136611_10002902_pt1 | contig 12000 bp, 12 predicted proteins | sample AntDrymUQ2232306_2_FD_106645 | JGI IMG/M metagenome (GOLD analysis project Ga0136611, IMG submission 106645) | Polar desert sand microbial communities from Dry Valleys, Antarctica - metaG UQ223 (23.06) | ecosystem: Environmental > Terrestrial > Soil > Desert | place: Antarctica: Dry Valley... | reverse complement strand
CCCTCCCCACGGAAGAGGCGCAGCGGATCGCCCTCCGTACCCAGCAGATCATCGCCCACGAGACGGGCGCTACCGATACAGTGGACCCGATGGCCGGTTCATTTTATGTCGAGTGGCTTACGAACGAGCTTGAGCAGCGCGCGAACGAGTACCTTGCAAAGATTGATGCGCTCGGCGGTGCTGTTGCCGCGATTGAAACCGGCTGGATGCAGTCGGAGATCGCGAACGCGAGCTGGGCCTACCAACAAGAGGTCGAGAGCGGCAAGGAGGTGATCGTCGGCGTCAATCGCTATCGTGCCGCCGGCGAAGATCCGAAGCTGCTCTTTCGTGTGGACCCAACGCTCGCCCAATCCCAACGCACGCGTCTCGCCACCGCCCGCCGAGAGCGTGACCCGCACGCGGTCCACCAGTCACTTACCGCCCTGCGCGCGACTGCCGAGGGCACGGACAACCTGATGCCGCCAATACTCGCCGCTGTCAAGGCGTACGCCACCCTGGGCGAAATCTGCGCCGTCCTCAGGGGCGTGTTTGGCGAGTACGCCGCGCCAACCGCCGTCTAGCGAGTACCGCGTGCCGAGTGGATCCGTCAGACCTTGACGCGGCACGCACCACGCAATACGAATAGCAGAGGGGCAGATGACTACCACCACACGCAAGGACATTTACGAGATCGGCGAAACGCCGCCGCTGGGGTTTGTGCCCGAGGCGATGTATGCGCAGGTGATCCGCCAAGAGCGTTTCGGCGAGCCGAAGAACGCCTTCAAGATCGAGCAGGTGGCGGTGCCCGAACTGCGCCCCGATGAAGTGCTCGTCTATGTGATGGCGGCGGGGATCAACTACAACAACGTTTGGGCGGCGCTCGGCTCGCCGGTGGATGTGATTAAGGCGCGCGCGCGCGACCAGCACTTTCCGGACAGCAGCGGCTTCCACATCGGCGGCTCGGACGCCTCTGGCGTGGTCTATGCAGTCGGCTCGGAGGTGACGACGCACAAGGTCGGCGATGAGGTCGTGATCCATTGCGGCCAGTGGGCGCGCGATTGCCCCGTGGTGGCGGCGGGCACAGACCCGATGTTCAGCCCCTCCTTCCGCATCTGGGGTTACGAGACGAGCTGGGGCAGCTTTGCCCAATTCACCAAGGTCCAGGCGCATCAGTGCCTCCCCAAGCCCAAGCACCTTACCTGGGAGGCAGCGGGCGCGTACTTGCTCGTCGCCGCCACCGCCTACCGGATGTTGATGGGGTGGGCGCCGCACACCGTCCAGCCGGATGACGTGGTGCTGGTCTGGGGCGGCTCCGGCGGCCTCGGCTCGATGGCGATCCAGATTGTGACCGCGCTCGGGGGCAAGGCGGTCGCGGTTGTCTCCAGCGAGGAAAAGTTCGAGTTCTGCCGCAATCTCGGCGCGGTGGGCGTGATCAACCGCAAAGACTTTACCCACTGGGGCCAGATGCCGCATTGGACCGATGTCGAGAACTACGGCCGCTGGCTACAGGGTGCGCGTGCCTTCGGCACCAAGCTCTGGGAGGTGCTGGGCGAGCGCCGCAATCCGCGGATCGTCTTCGAGCACCCCGGCGAGGACACGATACCGACCTCCATGTTCGTCTGCGAAACGGGCGGTATGGCCGTGATCTGCGCCGGCACCACCGGCTACAACGCCGTAGTTGACCTGCGTTACCTCTGGATGCGTCAGAAGCGCCTCCAAGGGAGCCACTTCGCCAACGATGTGCATGCGATCGCGGCGAACAACCTCGTGATCGCGGGCAAGATGGACCCTTGCCTCTCCGACGTGCTCACGTTTGATGAAATCCCCGATGCGCACCAACTCATGTACCAGGGACGTCACGCGGCCGGCAACATGGCGATTCTGATCGGTGCCCCTCACACGGGCCTGACCACGCTGCCGCAGTAGACCAACCCCTCACCTGGCCCCTCTCCGCACGCGCAGCAGGTGGAGAGGGGTGATCTGCCAGATTTGGTTCGTGTGCCCTCCTTTCTCCGCACGCGCGGCGACCGTAGGCACCGGCGGGCCGTGGGGTGGGAAGGGGCCGTGGGAAGGGTTCGTTCGCTATCCGCGCCGGTCCGGGTTTGGCTCGTTGTCAAAGGTCTCCGGCAGGCGTTCCGGTTGGTCGGCGCGCTCGCGTAGCACGCGCGCGACTTCCGCCAGCGTCTCCGCGGAGATGTTCTCCGAGGTGCGCGGGTCGCGCATCGTCTTGCCGCGCTTGACGTAGGACTGATACTCATCCGCGGCAGCGCGGAGCGCGTCGGCGGTGGCGTCCTTTTGATGATGCTCAATCAGACTGCGCACGAGGTCCTGGTTCACGGCCATCGTCTTCTCCGATTGTTCCCGCGCCACGGGCGAACGACGTATTGTGAATCCACTATAGATAGTGGCCTGGCCGCCTCGTATACGGTGGCGGAGGTAGACGCGAGTGACGCGTGCTAGCTCATCTCCGCAATGATTTGACGTAGGCACCGTACGCGCGAGAGGTGAGTATGAACGATAAGCAATCGCTTGACGCCGCGCCCGGTGCCTGGCCGGATGCGGGGCGGGCCGGCCCACGCCTCGGCGGCGGATTCCGCAATGCCGTCTGGGAGGTGCGAGCACACGGTATCCGGTGCGTAGCGCGACGGAACCGGCGCACGCGGGACGAGCTTGATTGGGAGCTCGATCTGCTCGCTTTTCTTGACGAGGCAGGAATGTATGTGCCACGGGCCGTGCCGGCAGCGGACGGGAGCCGACATGTGGATGGGGTTGTGATCTTCACATGGCTGGATGGCGAACCACCGGCCTCGGTGCGCGACTGGCACGCGGTTGCCGCTGAGTTGAACCGGCTCCACGAGTTAACGCGCCAGTGGCCGCAGCGTCCGGGCTTCTGCAGCACACAAGAACTGCTCTCGCGCACGAGTGGCGGCGATGTCCAACTCGACCGCATGCCAGATTCTGCCGTTCAGCGCTGCCGCACCGCCTGGCAAGCCCTCGCCGGCGAGCGCGTAACAGTCGTGCATGGCGATCCGGGAGCCGCGAACATCCGGATGCTCGGTGGCCAGCCTGGCTTTCTCGACTGGGATGAGGCGCGTGTGGACGTGCCACTGCTCGACTTTGCCACACTGCCCATGGATCTCAGCGACCAGCTTGGCGCCGCGCGGTTCGAAGCGGCGCGGCGCGCCTTGGACGCATGGGAAGCGGCGAATGGCTGGATCCTGGAGCCAGCCTACGCGCAACGCCGCCTGGCGGGACTGACGAGTTGACGTTCGACATTCTCGCGTGCGCAGGTCATTGCCAAGCTCCCGTCCGACCGGCTCATTGCCTGGATCGCGGCGACCGTACGGACGTCCTGATTACGGAGTGGTGAGAATGAGCCAGGTAGCGGTGGTAGAGTTCATCATGGTAACCAGCGGGGCTGGGACGCAAAGCCGCATCTGATCGAGTACGGTCGGGCTATGACTGTGCGAAATCCTACCATACGGTGTCCAGGCAGGCGGCATACGAAACGCTGGGACAGCAGGTGCCGTCTTATTGTACTAGATGGTACCATATAGCATGAGAATATCTAGTCTGACACCAATGCGTTGGTTCAGATAACGCCCGTTGCTCCCATCAGCCCCCTGCATCGGCAGCCCCTATGCCGCCACATCGGAGCCGTCGCCCTCGGTAGCAAAGGTTGAGGCTGTCAGTGTCGCATTCGCAGCGCCCCGCCGGCTCCGTGTCGTTCTGACGCGCCGCGCGCGGGCATCCAGCGGCGCTAGCGGGCGACGGCTGGTCCGCCTGCTCTGCGACTCCGCGCACGAGGGGGGACAGCGCCGTCAGGAACCCCGCCGGGGTCTCCCTGCGCCCCCGTCCGTCCGCGCACTCGGCATGGGGCGCGTACACTCTCCGTGGGGCATCCGTGCTCCGATGCAAGCCAGCCTGGAGGCAGATGCACATGGCGGAAACGGGTTCTGAGGGCGACGATGTGCGTTATACCGTCGCGCATGGGCTCGTGCTCGTGCTGCTGCTCACCGTCGCCGTCTTGGTGCCGTGGGCGCTGATCAGCGTGGTCCAAGACATCCGTGCCCAGGAGGCCCCCCGCTACTTCGTCACCGACCGGGCGGCGGCTGCCGGCGCGGCCTACCGCCTCTTTTTGGACCTGACGCGGCTCAATGATGGTGAGGGGACGATCGCCTTGCAGGCCACCGCGCAGCGTCGCTGTCTGCCAACGTGCTCCGACACTGTCCAGCTGACCTTGCTCACGGTCGTGTCTCCCACCGGCGATCCCGAGGAGTGGCTGCCGGTGACCGTAGCCCTCACCTTTCCGCCCGGCCGGGACGCCGTCTCCCAGTCGGTGCAGCTGCCGGTCTACGGCGACCCCCTTCGCTACCCCTTCGACCAGTGGTCGTTTGGTGTGCTCGTCATCCCCCAGCGCGTAGCCGCCGGGGGTGTCTTGGAGCCGGTGCCGCCGGCGCAGGGCCGCGACCAGCTGGCGGTCAGTCTCCAAAGCCGCATCCCGCGGCTGGTCATGACCCCGGACCCGGATCGCGCCGACGCCGTGGCGATCGCCGCCACGCTGCTCGGCGTGGCCCCCGACCAGGTGCCACCGTCCCTCGCGCTCTTCGAATTGGAGCGCCCCCTCTACCTTAAGGTACTGACGGTGCTGCTCGTGTTGCTCGTCACGGCCGCCGCCGCCTATGCCGTGTTCCTGCGCCCGCTGGACCAGCTCCTCGTCAACGCGGGGGCGCTGGTGCTGGGCATCTGGGGGGTGCGGGCGATCCTGCTCGGCACCGGTTTGACCGTGCTGACGCTGGTGGACCTCGCCCTGATGAGCGTCATCCTCTTCCTACTGGTGATGATCACCGCGCGCGTCCTGTGGCTGGTGGAGCCGAAGAGCGGCCTGCACATGCTGCGCGTGCCCTGGCACCGGCTGGCCCAGGCCGGGCCGGCAGCGGCGCCGGGTACGCCCGCACCGGCGGGTGCGGCCACGCTCCACGATGGCACGCGCTCCAGCCGAGAGGGAGGAGACCCACCCTGAACGCACGGGACGCTGCCGTCGGTCTCGTCGGCGCCGCCGCCGCCCACCCCACCGCCGAACCTGGCGTGAGGCGCTGAGAGCGGCGGACTGGACTGGACCCCTGCATAAGCTACTGAACCAAGCGTGCGTGTCGGAAGCAGGCGGTGAGCAGGTGGGCCGTGCGGCGCAGGCGACGGATGGCGCGGCCGCGCTCCCCGCGCGGCGCGTCGCGGTCGTGGCACCAGCGATGCTGCACCGCGGCGCGTTTGAGGAGGTTCCCGAGGCCCGCGTCCGGATTGCGGTCGGGCGCAGCGGCGCGCGGCCGTTCGCGGTGGCGCCGCTGGGCCGCACCGGCCGCGCGGAAGGCTGTCCCCGCCTGACCGCGGTGGATCGGCGCGCCATCCCAGCTCACCAGCCGCGTGCCGCGCATCTGGCGCCGCGGTTGGCGCAGGAATGCACCGCGCGCGGGCCCGCGGCACGCCGCCTGCTGCCCGTGGGGGAAGAGGCGGCCGTCAGGCGTGACCGCGCGGATCACGGCGCGCTGGTCGTGGGCGCGGGGCGCACGTACCAGCGACGTTTTGCCAACGGGCGCGGCGCCGCGGGCGACGCAGGGCCGCAGGGCAAAGCCCGCCTCGTCTCCGCAGCGGACCGCACGATCCGCTGCGGCAGCTTTGCTGCAAGGGCGGGCCCGGTCTCCGCCTGCCACGCCGCAAGCGGCGCCTCGTTGCGCGGGGTGGCCCGCAGGACGGGGTTCTGCAGCCTGCGCCCCTCCTGCCGCACGCGCCGCCTGACGTGTGCCGGGGGGGAGCGGACCTCGAACCTGCGCCAGCGTACGCCGGCCACGCGTTTGGTCGTCCACCCAGCATCGCTGAAGGCATCCGCCTCGGCGCCCTTCGCCCAGCGCGCCGGGAGGTGGGCGCGCGGCGCGGCGCGCACCTTGGGCACGCGGCCCGCTCGGGGATGGCGGCAGCGCGCCGCCACTGCGCCCGGGCGCGCCCGCGTGCGCCAGGTGCTGACCGCCGCCTGCCACGCTGTCAGCGCCGCGGCAATCGACTTCCCGCTCCACCCTGCCTGATGCAATTCCCAGGCACGCGGTCGTCGCCACGCGCGCGCATCCTGCCCCACCACCGGCTCCCATCGTTGGCGTACCATCGGGTCTCCCGGTTGCACGTCTCATTCACAAGCCTGCGCAGCGGTCAGTAAAAGCCGGCCATGCGTTCCCGTAGGACTGCTTTCAGTATAGCAATGAACGCACATGAGGTTGCATTGCCCGGTTATTTCCAACCAGAGAAAAGACAAGGGTCGCACCTCGTCCTGGCTGTGCTCAACCATTTGGACAAGTGCCTCGTTAGCGACCATTTCACATCACCCACTAAGAGCAGGATAGGAAAATCAACGGATGCCATTTCCCTGTGCTTGAGCGAGGCATGCCATAGAGTTTGGGGGTAAGCGTACAGGTGGTCACCGCTCGCGGGTGAGCGCCGCATCGGGTAGGCTGTCGGCATGATCGAGCTACCACCGCTGTCAGACGAGCCGCGGGCGACGCTGCCGCCGGCGGTGGCGGCGTCTATCGCGGCGTTGGAAGCGGCGGTGACGGGCTTGCCGCACGAGGTCGCAGCGCTGCGCGCACGGGTCAACCAGGACGCGACCCACTCCTCTCGTCCGCCGTCCCGTGACCTGCCGAGCCGCGCGCGTCCATCCCCGTCCACCGGCGGCCGCCCGCCGGGTGGTCAGCGTGGCCATCAGGGCTTCTTCCGGGCGCTGCGACCGGTCGCGGACGTGGATGCGGTGGTCACCGTGTGCGCGGCGAGGTGCGCGCATTGCGGTCGGCCGCTGCCGGCGGACGCGGGACTGGCCGACCCCGCCCCGGTGCGCCACCACGTGTAGGAGCTGCCACCGGTGGCGGTGACGGTGACGGTGACGGAGTATCAGGTCGCGGCACGCACCTGTGCGGGCCGCGGGGTGGTCACGCGTGCGGCCTGGCCGGCGGACGTGCCACGGGGGGTGGTTGGCCCCCGCCTCGCGGCCACCACCGACCTCTTGACCGGACGCTACCGGCGCTAGCAAGCGCGAGGTGGCGCAGTGCCTGAGCGACCTCCGCGGGGGTGACCTGGCCGTGGGCAGCATCAGCGCGGTCGAGCAGGTGGTGGCGGAGGCGCGCGGCGCGGCGCGGCAGGCGGCGGTGGCGAACCTGGATGAGACGGGCTGGCGGCAGGGGCGGCGAGCCTGGCTCTGGACGATGGTGACGCCGCTGCTGACCATCTTCCAGATTGACCGCACCCGCAAAGGGGACGTCGCGCGCGTTGCTCGGACTGGACTGGGACGGCATCGCCGGCTCCGACCGCGACGCGGGCTCTCGCTGGCTGGACGTGACGCGGCGACAGGTCTGTTCTCGGAGCGGGGGCGACGGGCAGCCGCGGCGGGACTTCCAGAAACTCGTGGATTGGGGAGCAGGACCGCGACCGATCGGCACCCGGCTGCTGGCGCTGGACGGGGAAATCTTTGCCTGGTGGGGACGCTTTCGTACGGGGGAGGTGGACCGGGCGGACCTGGCGCAGCGGATCGGATGGCTGGCGGCGGTGCTGGCGGCGGTGCTGGCGGCGGTGCTGGCGGGGCGGAGGGGGCGTCGCGCCGACCAACAATGCCGCCGCGCAGGCGCTCCGTCCCGCCGTCTTGTGGCGCGAGGGGAGCTTCGGCACGCACAGCAACGCCGGCAGTCGCTTTGCTGAACGTCTCCTCACCGTGGCCGCTACCTGCCGCCAGCAGCGCCGCAATCTCCGCGCCTTCCTCGTCGACGCCCTCATCGCCGCGCAGAACGGTCAGGCCCACCCCTCACTGCTACCGACCACCTGAACGCTTACCACAACTTTGCCGGAGGTTCAGGGAAAATCACCTCGCCGGCGCCAGCCTCGGACGATTCACGTTCGACTCCCTCCGCAACCGTGTCCTTGCGCGTATTGAAACACGTTCGGTGGGGTCTCCACGCCTCAGGTTCAGGAACCTGTGCTGCGGTCAGTGGGCCAGAAGCTTCCCTCACACCCCGGCCCCGTCGTCGCCGTCGAGGGGCGAGGCGAGTGAGGGACGCCAGCGACCGCTCACGCGGGCCACTTATAGACCTTCTTCGCGTTCTCGCGTAGGAAGAGCGGGCGCACCTCGTCGCGGATCGGCAATTCCGCGATTTCACTGAGGGCGCGCTGCCAGGGAATCGTAGGGAACTCTGTGCCGAACATCACCTTGTCCCGGCCACGCGTGTTGATGAACTGGACGACGGCATCGCCCCAATACTTCGGCGCGACCGAGGTGGTGGCGAGATAGATGTTGTCCCAATGGGTGATCGTGCTGATCATCTCATCAATCCAGGGCTGGCCGACATGCGTCATGATGATGCGCAGTTCCGGCCAGTGGAAGGCGACCTCGTCATGATAGATCGGATTCTGGACCCAGCCGGGGCGGCGCGGTCCGGGCATCCCGATGTTCATCGAGACCGGGATGTCCAGCTCAATCGCCTTCGCGTAGAAGGGCCAGTAGATGCGGTCCGTCGGCGGTTTTTCGTAGCGGAAGGGCGGCATCCGTAGGCAGCGCACACCGTAGCGATCGTAGTACTCGATCACGCGCCGGAGCTCGGGCATCCCCTTGGTGGGGTCCACGATCATTGCCGGCAGCACGCGGTCGGGGAAACGGCGGTGCGCCTCGCCCACCCAGGCGGCGTGCTCCGGCTGCATGATTGAGACGACGGAGCGGCCGACGCCGGCCTCTTCCAAGTACTGAACGTACTGCTCCGGGTCCTCAAACGACGGCCGCGCACCGATGTCTTTGAAGAGGTAATTGAGGCCACCGCTGTCGGGCGAGAGGAAGGCAGAGTTGACAAGCGCGTCGAAGGCAAGCTGGTCCGGCATCGTTTCCACTCCGAGAGATTCGGGGCGAGCATACCACGTTCGTTCTGAGCGGCGGTGGCGCATCAGATACGCTATGATCCGCGCGGAATCCGATGACCGCGCGTGCGGGGGTGGGGGCGCACGCGCACATCACCGAGGAGGCAACCCCGTGACCGATCAAACGATCTACGATGTCGCGATCGTCGGCGCGAGCATCGCTGGCTGTAGCGCCGCCACCTTTCTCGCGCGCCAGGGCCTGCATGTGGCGCTGATCGAGCGTGATCCAGACCCGAACGCCTACAAGAAGGTTTGCACCCACTTCATCCAACCGAGCGCCACGCCCACGATCCAGCGGCTGGGGATCGCGCGCAAGATCGAGGAGGCGGGCGGCATCCGCAACGGCGCGGTGATCTATACGCCCTGGGGCACGGTGCGGGACACGATCAACGAGCAGGCGGGTCGCCCCGTCTACGGCTACAGCCTGCGGCGCGAGGTGCTGGACCCGATGTTGCGGAGGCTCGCGGTCGAGACGCCGGGCGTGGAGCTAATCCTCGGCCAGAGCGCGCGGCGACTGATACGGGAGGACGGTCGGATCAGCGGCGTCGTCACCGAGGGGCGCGACGGGCACGCATATGAGGTACGCGCGCGGCTCGTGGTTGGCGCGGACGGGCGGCACTCGCGCGTGGCGGAGCTGGCGGGCGTGAAGGCGCATCTGCGGCCACATAACCGCTTTGCCTACTTCGCCTACTTCAAGAACCTGCCGCTCGCCACGGGCACCGATTCGCAGGGTTGGTTCATGAACCCGGCGATCGCCTACGCCTTCCCCAACGACGATGGACAGACGCTGGTGGCGGTCGCGCCGACGAAGGAGCAATTGCCGGAGTTCCGCAAAGACATCGAGGGCAACTGCTTCCGCGCGCTCGAAGGATTGCCGGACGCGCCGGACTACCGCCACGCCGAGCGCGTCTCAGACTGGCGCGGCATGATCGAGATGCCCAACGTCAGCCGTGAGGTGACGGCGCTCGGGCTCGCCCTGATCGGCGACGCGGCGATGGAGTCGGACCCGGTCTGGGGCGTCGGCTGTGGCTGGGCATTCGAATCAGCGGAGTGGCTCGCGCACGCGGTCGGTCCGGCGCTGATCGAAGGGAGCGACCTCGACGCGGCGCTGGTGCGCTACGCCAAGCAGCACAAGCGTAAGCTCGCCGGGCATCACTTCCTCCTCGCGGACTACGCTACCGGGCGCACGTTCAACCCGCTGGAACGCCTGATGATGTCCGCGGCGGTGACGGATGCGAAGACGGCGCATCACTTCTTCAAGTTCGGCGGACGGCGGATCGGCGTGCTCCAGTTCATGTCACCGTTGGCGGTCGGGCGGGCGGCGGTGGTCAAGCTCCGCACCGGGCAGCGGGGACGCCATGCCAGACGTGAGGGGGCCGCCGTTGGGGTCTGAGACGCGCGTCGCCACCTTGCGCATGCTGATGCGCTACCCGGTCAAGTCCATGCGCGGCGAGCCGCTGGACGCGGCCGAGCTGACCTTTCAAGGTTTGCCCGGTGACCGCCGCTACGCCTTCGTCCAGGCGGAGGGAGGGCGGCCGCTCTTCCCCTGGCTCACCGCGCGCGAGCTGGCCGCGATGCTGCGCTATCAGCCACGCCATGAATCCGTTGATGGGCGCGCGCGCGTGCTCGTGGAAACGCCGGACGGCCTCACTCTGCCGGTACGCGACGACGCGCTCCGCGCGGAACTGGAGGAGCGCACGGGCCGCAAAGCGTTCCTGATCGCGAACTACGCCGGCAACTACGATGTCGCGCCCGTTTCTCTGATCAGCTTTGGCACACTGCGGCAGGTAGCAGAGGAAAGCGGCGTCGAGATCGAGCCGGAACGCTTCCGCATGAACCTCTACGTAGATAGCGAGGCCCCCGGCGGCTTCAACGAGCAGGAGTGGGTTGGTCGCGTGCTGCGCATCGGCGTGACGGCGCGGCTGGCGGTGCAGCAGCCAGACGAGCGCTGCATGATGATCACGCTCCACCCCCAGACCGGTGATGCCAGTCCAGCGGTCCACGCGGCCGTCGCCAAGAACCACAACAACACCGCCGGCGTCTACGGCGTGGTCCTCACCCCCGGCCCGATCCGCCCCGGCGACCCGGTGTATCTGGAGTAGTGTCAGTCCACCCTGGCAGCACCGAAAACGCGGCCCGTACCCTGGGTATGAGCAAGAGACGGTGTAGGCGGGGTGCGGACGGTGCGGCTACGTGACATTGGCGACGTACATCTGTGCAGCGCGTCCGGGCTGGCACTCCCCGCGCGGGCGGCGGTGCTGCTCCACGAGGATCAATCAGGCGCGCGCTGGGGTGGGCAACTCTGGCCTTACCGCGCGCTGGCCGTCACCCCCGGCCGCTATACGCTCCTCTCACGGGGCGAGGCGCTCGGCGCGATCACGGTGCGGATGGTGCGGGCTCACAACGGACGCGAGGTCGCGGACTTTACGGGCGACCTGCCTCCCTGCGACGCTCTCCGCCGTCAGGCCTCCCACGGCGGCGGTGCTCGGTTCGGCCATGCGCCCCGCTACCCGCGTGTTTCCGGCGACGTAGAGCCGACCTTCCTCGTGCGCGTGATCGCCACGCTGGCCGTGCTGATCAGCGTCTTCGTGACGCTCCCGCGCCGCATCGGCCGTCGCGGCTGGGGGAGGCCAACGCTGCGGGCATAAGGGAGCAAGCGTCCAAAGCCTGCCGCTCGGGACGGTCGCGATGTTCCGCCCTACGACCGGTAGAGCGTCGTCACCGTCCCCACCTGGCCGTACATCCAGAAGGCAAGTGGCAGCAAAATCACGGTCACGAGCGCGGTGTAGGCGACGGCCAGCCAAAGGCCGCTCAGCCACCAGCCGACAAAGATGAAGAAGAGCGCGCGGACGAGGAACGGGTACTGCTCCGTGGCGGAGCGGAGGTGCTCGCCATCGAAGTACCAGCGTTGCTCTTGCGGGCGTAACGTGATCACCGCGGGCAGTCGGTTGATCATCCAGAGGCCGAGCGGCAGGCCGATGATCGTCACGTTCAGAAACCAGGCGACGGCGGAGACGATTCCACCGAGCCACCAGCCCACGAGAATGAACCAGAGCACACGCAGGAGCAAGTTGGGCGGCGTTGACT
>Ga0136611_10002901_pt1 | contig 12000 bp, 12 predicted proteins | sample AntDrymUQ2232306_2_FD_106645 | JGI IMG/M metagenome (GOLD analysis project Ga0136611, IMG submission 106645) | Polar desert sand microbial communities from Dry Valleys, Antarctica - metaG UQ223 (23.06) | ecosystem: Environmental > Terrestrial > Soil > Desert | place: Antarctica: Dry Valley... | reverse complement strand
TCTTCATCATCACCAGATGATACAAATTCAACTGCCAGCACCGAGCAGAACGCGCCCGCACCTACTCCGGCTCCCGATCCATTTGATCCGGCAACCGGCGCAGAAAGGGACGCGAATGATCCAAACCCAGGAATAGCAAAACCAGACACCACCGAACCAAAAACCGAAGACGAACCTTCGACGGACGAAACCTTAACTGAAAAGCCCGAACTGACTGAAGACGAAGTTAAAGAACTCTCTGAAGACCCGATGACGCCTCGCGCAGTGCGTGAAAAGCTCAAAGCGGGACTCGCGTACGCCGAGAAATTCAAAGCCGAAAAAGCCGAGATTGAATCGAAATACGCGGAACTGACCGAGAAAGCCTCAGCCTTTGAAGGCAAGGAAGCACTCGCCCAACCTGAAATCGAAAGGCTTCGGGCGGCAGAAGAAAAGCTCTTTAACGTCCAGTCGTTTTCCGCAACACCTGACGATATTGACAAGTTTATTGCCGAAACAAACCCGGCGGTTCACAAGGAATATCAATCACAGGCGGCGTGGAACGCGCTTTTTAGTGAGGACGGCTCGCCGCGAGAAGAAAACTTTCAAGCGATCATCGACCGCCAGATGGGGTATGACCCAAACTCGGACCAAAAACGAGTTGACGTGCAGACACTTTTTCAGGCAGCCGAAGCACTTCGCGACGGTCGTATTTCAAAAGACGATCTTCACGAATTCGCCACCGACGCTGAATACAACGCCTATGTGCGCCAGACGCAGTTTGAAGAAGCTGCCCGCGCTCGTGACGAGCAGTTAAAAGCGCAGATGACTTTTCAGGAAGAACAAATTCGGCAGACCGAAGTTGGTAACCTGAGAAATTCGATCATCGGCGAGGTTTTTCCGCACGTTCGTTCGCAATTGCAAAGGTTCAAGTTACAGGCCTCCGACGACGACCCGAAACTGATCGCTGAACACAAGCAGGAAATCGCGCGCAACATTCATTACTTATTCAACCAAACAGAGGCGGAAGACCGCAATTTTCAGGAACTGAACAAAGCGCTTGAAAACGTCTCAAAAGCGCGCGGAGTCAAGGCGCAGGAAGCACAAAACGAAGTTAAAGGACTTCTCGAATATCCGCAGTACAAGCAAAGGCTCGCATCGGCGGCGTCAAACTTCCATTCAGCGGTTGAAAAGCTCATCGCTAAAGAGGCTTATAAGTTGAAAATTATGGCTCTCGGACTCGAAGTCGAAAACTCGCGCCCCGACAAAGCGCGCGCAGTCGTCGGCAATGCCAAACAAACGGCGGCGAATCTGCCCAAATATTCAGCGGAAGAACTTGCTCGAATGAGCGCGAACGACCGCAACGAAACTGTCCGGCAGAGATTTACGCAGAGTATCAGAAACGGACAGGCAAACAGGCTCGGTGGATAAAACAGACAGTTAAACCTATTCCGCATAATTTTTAGAATAGGAGTTTATTATGCCATTTGATATACAAAACATGAGCAAGCTGGTCGACGAAATGTGGAGAGATACCATTCAGGAAACCGACGAGTTTGAAGCCACTTTCTGGCAGATGTGTCAGAAAATGAAAGGAAAAGCAACCAACACCCGCGGCGAAAAATGGAATATCCGCACCGGATATAACGAATCCGAATCGTGGGCAACGTCCAACGGCGATGCTTACGCACAACCGGGAAGCTCAAGTTTCCAGAATCTCTTTGTCCCTTACCGCCACGTATCGACCCAAATGTCGGTGACGCAGGAAGCAATCGACAATGATAACGGCAATGCTCGCTATCATCCGGTTGCCGACGAACTCGCTTCAACCTTGAAGGCGGGCTTTAAGAAAATCAATAGACACGCGCTGATGGGCAACGGAACAGGTCGCATCGCCGAACTGACCGCCGCTACCGTATCGGGCAACACCCTAACGGCGGCGCCGACAGCGTTTTTTGGCAACAAAGGCGCGCAGTTCGTCAAACCGAGCAAGTTAATTCAGGTCTATGACCCAACCGGCACGACACTGAGAAACGGCACAATTCTTGGCGAAGGCATCGTCACGGTCGCATCGGTCGCGCGCTCTTCCGGCGTGATCACGTTGACCGGTCCCGCGCCGACCAACGCCGTCGCCGGAGACATCATCGTCCCTGAACGGTCAAACAATAAAACCCCGCACGGTCTTGAATACTGGGTCGCCTCGACCGGACAGCTGTTCGGACTCGACAGAGCAAGCAACGGTCTTAAATCAACGGTTCTCTCGGGCGCGGCCGGCGACATCCTGTCGAACGTCGAATCGATTGTTGCCTCAATGGCATTTTATGTCGGCGAAGAAGTGGCCTATGGAAGCGGAGACGGTCGCGGCAAAGACATCCTTCTCTGGAGTCCGACCCAGCGCCAGAAATATCGACAGGTAGCACTCGGAACCGGCATGACCATGCTCGGCTCAGACAAAATAGATTTAGGGTTCGGCTACACCGAGGAGATCAACGGCATGAAAACCGTCACATCTTCCGACGCGCCGAACAACAAAATCTATCGCTTGAGAATGTCGGATTGGTATCGCCTGTCGGTCAACGGCGCGGCGACACCGTTCGAGAAGCGTCAGGTTCACGGCTCGGATATGTATAACCTTTACGACACAAGCAATCGCGTTGCTTCCGCCTACGGAATGCTGCTCGACGGTTATATCAACTTCGCGTGCCAGAACGTGAGAAATCAGGCAGTTATCACCGATCTACCAGTAACCGGTCTTTCAACCGGCAACGAGTAAATCGGGTTATAACTATTAACTCCGTGTTCGGTGGGACAGGCTAAACCCTACCCACCGAACGCGTTGAAAACAAAGAGGTAAAATAACATGGCGATTACGCAAAACTTTTCAATCACCCGCAACGAAGTAGTTGCGGCGACAAACGCAGCCGGTCGTGGCCTAGTCCTCAACGGACAGCAAGCCGAACTGGTTCGCATCACCAAGCTGACCGCCGACGTCGCCGGTCCGATTATCCCCGAGGCCGTTCTCAGACCGAACAAGGTCTATGCTCTGGCGTTGACCGACAACCTCGGCGCAATACTCGCCACCGAAAGCCCTCTCGCCCCCGTGGCCTTTACCCAGGGAACGGGAAACACAATCAATGTATCGGGGCTCGGCACATATACGGCCGCCTACCTTCTGGTAACGGGGCGAAGCAACAAATAAACAAATGCCGGCACTCGGAACACTTAACGAAGCACCTCGACTTGTCGATCTGCCGCCGATCCCGGACTGGTTTGAGGCAGAGCTGTCTGACATCAGACGGATCGACGGACACCCGCTCTTTCGAATTGTCGACGGTCAGCGCGAGCTTGTCTTTCGCAACGGCGAGATGCAGATCAAGCACTACCTCCAGACCGACGAACAGGCGTGTTTTGTCCGCATCGAGCGGCAGTATTTTAGGCGCAAGTCGGCGAAAACCGGAGAGTATAAAGAGTACCAGAGTAGAGAGGAAGCGCGCGCCGACACCGATAAAGATTTATTTCTGATGGTTGAGCCAAAAATCTCAATCGAGGTGAGGATGGTCGGTAAGCCCTGCTGGGTGATCGAAACCTACGTCGCGCCCTCGGATATGTCCGAAGAGGCGTGGGAACAGGTCAGGTTCGCCGAATACGTCAAAGACGGTAAGCCGCAGATGTTCGACGCGCTCGGTCCGTTTCCGCGAGAAGGAAAGTATATTCACTGTCTGGATTTACTGGACAAGGAAGGCAACGCCATCGCGCCGAGCTCGCGCCTGATCGAGTCGCTAAAGAGCCGTCTGATCGAGTTTGAATCAGATCACAGAGCGCTCCAGGAACGGATCGACGACGATATGGCGGCCGCCGCCGCCTTTGAAGAAAAACAAATAAAACGGATGACCGACAACTTTTACCAAAAGCACGGACTCGCCGCCTTGACGCAGTTTCACAACGTCACGGCATCGAAGCCGATTGTTACCGGTCAAATTCAAACCGTGAACGGAGTAAATAAATAAAAATATGGAAGTTCAAACAGCAGTAGAATCCTCGATCGCGCGCCCGTCAACTTACAGGGCGCCCGAGAAAGCGACGCGCGACGCCGCAACCTATATCGACCCGAACGCGACCAGGTGGGTTTTCGTCCCGGTCCAGCCGATCACCGGTCTGCCCGGCCAGGACTTCGGAGTGTGGCAGATACCCGAAAACCAGTTTTTCCCGATCTACACGGCGTTTCCGGTCATTCCAAACGAGGAGGGAACGAGCACGCAAACCCCGTTTAGTTCAAGCGCGCAGCTCGCCGCTCTGAGCGACTACGCGGCGTCTGATACCGCGCCCCGCTACCTGGTCGATTTATTCAAGCTCTCTCAGCTTGAAAGCGCTCAGGAGCAGGAACAAATTTTAGAAGTATTGACCAACCCGAAAAGATGCTCGAAGTACCCGTTCCAGTTAGGAAACAGGTGCGCGACGTGTTGGAGAAACTATCTGGTAACCGATGCGCCGACGCGTGTCGCTGAGGAGTTCGCACACAGTGAGAGGCTCTTTGAAGCTGCCGCCGCGACGCTCGACCAACTGATTTTTGCCTTTGACACTGCCATTCCGCGCGCCGAAGCAGACCTTTCAAGCGCTCTGAAGATGCTTGATGATGGACGAACCGGTAAAACAGCGCTGTTTGACATCGATTACCGCAACATCAGAAACGCGCACAAGGATATGCCGTCGTTCCGCACCTCGACTGATTCAGGAGGCGACATCGCTCGTCTGACCGACGTTCTGACCAAGACTCTGACTCCGCAGGTCGCGCAAAACACCGGCGTCACCTCAGACGACGTGAAATCGATCGTTAGCGAAGCATTAAGCGTCAAGGAACTCGCGATCAGCGAAAAAGACAACGAAATCCTGCGCCTCAGAGTGCAGTTAGCCGAGGCGCAAGCCGAAAAACAACCAGCACCGGAAGGCGCACTCGCGCTTCCATCAGCCAAACCAAATACAGGAGCAAATAAATGAGTACAGATACATTAGGATTTGAGCAGAAAGAGGAAGGCGGAACAATAAAAACAGTGTTCACCCTTCCTAAAGGAACCACGGTCAAGATCGGCAACGACACCTTGACGCTTGCAGATGACACCGAGTTCTGTCGCGACGGAGCGGTCGGCCGCGACCAGATCGTGGGCAACTTGATGTTCGCCGGCGTCGCGGCCGATGACGGCTACGGCTACACCACTAAGAGAGAGCTCGAAGGCAAACAGGTCAACGTCGACGTGACCTACGACGGCAGCGGCGCACCGCGCTATCAATTAGCAGGAGAAGAAGCAATGTCAACAACAGAAATTGGAACACCGGTCAAGGGCGCGCCAGCAGACGCCGGGCCAGTTGCCACAAACATCCCAACTGGAGTATCGGCGGGCGCCGGAATCGACTTGCCACAAGCTGAAATCGAAAAACTCGACAACCCGTTGCAGTCGCGTAAATCCGATATGCAGTTACAGAACGAGTACGGCAGCGCGAGTAGTGGACAGAAATCCAGCGCATCGAAAGCGCAGACGGAAACAAAACCGAAAAGCGGCTCGACACCCGCGAAAGCGTCTGCCGAAACTAATTCGGGAACCAGCACGCAGTCGGTAACCGAAACGAAAACAAAAACAGGTAAATAAACCAAAATGCCGAGCCTTAACGATTGTAGTAACAGAGTACTTGCCGAATTCGGCGGACGTCTCCCCGCGCATCTTCTCCAGTTTGAGGATGCGCGGAGAGAATTCCTCGAAGTGCGCTCGCTTCAATTGCAGCGGCTCGGCATCTCGGATACGGATAAAACCGTGCAGAAACTCGATCTGTCGGCGTTTGATCGCGACGGCAATCTCCCCGATGATGTTTCAATCGGGACACCGGCATTTGCTGAATACTACGACTACAACAGCCATTCAAATCCGAACTCTCGCCAGAAAGTGGAAATCGTTCCGGTCGAGAATATTCCTGAATTTGAAGGCAGCCGCGTGATCGCGTTTTACGGTTCGCCCTTACGCTACCGCGCCGGCTTTGATTTTTGGAATACGGGAACCGTTTCGGTCTGGTTCGACGGCGTGGAAGAACTCCTTAATTCCACCGGCGATATGGACGCCAATTTCGCGCCCGCCTTTATTACTTATGTGATAAAACAGGCGGCAATGAATCTGGTGCCGGTCGCGCGGCTTAATTTGTCGATGAACTCATTGCCTGAAGAGGGCGAACGAATGCCGTTTATTATGGAAGCGCTAAATGGGTTTGAGCGAAACCTGGCAATGCAAACCGAGCATTGGTATAAAGAATTTAAGAAATATGTCGGAAGCGGGCTTAACACCCAGTCAAGACTCAGGCGCAGTAATTTTGAAATCAAAGCGCGCGGAATCAATGATCTGTCAGGCGGTCGCGGCGCGTTTGATTGGGGGAATTATTGATGAAGAAGGCAGAAAAGGGAAAAATTGATCAATATGCCTGCAGTATAGCGACGGCGACGGGAACAACCCGCTCGATTATCTTCCACACAGTTTTTATTGTCGGCATCTTGTGTCTCTATTTTGTCGGCGTGGAATTCAATACCGTGCTGTTGATTCTGACAACCATTTTAAGCGTTGAAGCAATCTATATCGGCATTTTTAATCAGATTATTAATAACGAGATTGTTGAGCAGTCTCCGGACATTGAACTATAAACACCGATGCCATTTGATTCACGAGAAATTGCAATCAGAGTCCGCGCGTTCCTTGCGGAAAGCAGTCCCGCGCTTGCCGGTCTGCCCATTCCGCGGATTGCGGCGATGCTGCCGCCCGCGCTCGAATCATATCTTCGCTCGCTCTATAACGACGGCAACAAGCGCCAGCAGTTGATGAAGAAAGTCACGGCAACCGCAGTAAATGGCGAAGTGGATTTGACACCGCTCCTCGACGGCGCGACAACACGAATCTTTTTGCCCGACATCAGGCGCGTGACGGTCTTTCTCGCCTCGACGAAAAAACCGTTTACCTGGGTCGGCAACCGCGAACAGCTTGACTTCGCTCGGATCGGTTCAAACGAATCACCGGCAATTTTTCTGGACGGCGCGATTTTGTACACCAGAAACAACGCCGACGGTTTAACCGATTCATTAAATGAAGCCGTCTTTTTTACGGTCGCGGTTTTCCCCGCCACATTTGCGGCAATCCCGGTGAGTCTCCAGATGGATTTTCTGGCTTACGCGGTCGATTTTATCAAAGAAAAATTTGCGCTTGTGAAAGGAGTTATCTAATGCCGGTTTCTGAGTTGATCAAAATTGCGGCGCGCATCAATTGGCTGATCGGCTCAAGGGGGAACGCCTTTGACGCGACCGTGTCCGACGACCGTTTTATCGCGGAAGAAATAACGCGCGCGATCGTCGAGTCAGAGTCCGAGATTGTTCGCGACCTCGCCGAGTCCGACAACGCGATGAAGAACTTTATGATGGCGTGGAGCGCTAATCTGACTCACGGGCAGACGCTCCCCGAGCATCTCGGCACGGTCGAAGCGGTCCAGATTCAAAAATACGCCGGCGGCACGTTTGAGCCCGGGGAAAAAACCACACGGGAAAATATCCGGCTCTGGCGCGCTAACTACAACAATATATTTGATCCGCTCTCTCATACTACTCTCGGCACAACGCTGTGCGGGTATTTTAATTTAACAAATCAAACGATCGAGTTTACCGGAACGGCGGCACAGGTCAGAATCTGCAACTACACGCCGAATTACGCCGCGCTCCAAATATCCGACGAATTTGACGGATTGCTGGTCGCGGGCGGAATGAGCAAACTCTTAAAAATCGGCGTTCCGACGGCATTAGTTAACCATTACGCCAACGCCTACCAGGCAGGCAGAGGACTGATCAGACAGGGAGCAACCGCCGTTGCCGAGATTAACGAAGCACAGGAGCGTGACGATTAACCGATGGCAAACGAAAAGAAAAACACCGAACCTGTCGTATCCCGCGCGGCGGTCGCCACGCCCGAAGACGTGCGGCGAAATCTGCGGTTGTCAACCGAGAAAAAAGCGGAGATCAAGGCGGAGCAGGACGAGCTGCTCGAACTTTCCCGCTCCAGGGCTATTCTCTCGGACGAAGAACGCACTCAAGCCAGAGGTATCGAGCTTGAACGTCATTACCTGAAAACGCACGACAAAAACGGACGCGCCGAAGCTCTCGGAATGCTCGGCAACTACGAAAAGGCGGCACTGGTGGCAACGGACGCGGAGCTTCGCAAGGTGATGCGCGAACGTCGGGACGCGGTTAAAAAGTCAGACAAGGACTGCGACTGCGACACGTATTACGAAGCAGAAGACGGAACGCTTCTTCCCAATCAACACGTCGAATTTTATGGCTACTCGGAAAAACACAAACAGGCAGTTCCTTTTATCCGCTGCCGCGAGTGCGGGGACTTGAACGCCCGCCTAATGACCCCGCAGTTAGCCGAACAACAGAAAATGCGCCGCCAGAGCGAGAAAGGTACAGAAGTAAAATCATCCGCGTTTTTCAAAAAGATTAATGGTTAAATTTGTTCATATTGAGTGGGATGATAGCGCCTATATTGCAGGATGGCAGGATGAGCAGGAGATTTCTGAATGGCTCAATGAAACCGAATTTATTCATACGGTTGGAATACTGCTAACGACGACAAAAACACATTTCGTCGTCGCCCAACACGCCGGACGGCATACGGGCAATGTTACAAAAATTCCAAAGGGATGTGTTCTGAAAATGAAAACTATCGGGCGACTGAAAATAGACGTTGATTTGTAAAAATGATTTCTGCGACTGATGAGCAACTATTAATCGAGTTCCTCTGGAGCGAAGGTTATTTTGATACGGACATTTTAGCCGCGCCCGGTTCAAGTATGGTGCGCGGGTCTAAAAATCTGTTCGTCACCGATCAAGGTTCACTCCGCGTTTTTCGCGGTGTCAAAGATACGGGCTTAACCGGCGGGCGCACGATGTTTGTCGTAGCCAATGGTTTTGCCGCGCTCAAAGACATCGGCGCGACGCAGGGGATCGGCTCGATCTTCAATTATATTTCAGAATCTCTGTTCTGGATCGGTGAAGGAACCGTTTTGATGAACGGTCTGAACCTGGTCAATACCTTAACAACACCACCAGCAAATTTCACCGCCTCGAGCGTTCTCCAGTTATCTCCGAGGGACGCCGGAACAACAACCTACACGAAGGCATACACCGCAGGACTTCAAGTCCCCTCAACTTTAGCGTCGATCGTTCCGCGCGGAACAGGACTGCTCGAAGGGTTGTATTCATTTAAGATCGCGCAGGTTCGCTCCGTCACGGGCGCCCGGTCGGTTGCATCCGCAACGTCGGCGGTGGTCTCCTTCGCTAAACAAAAAGCGCGCTTAACTTTCCCTTTAATCAGCACGAACGGCGCAAACAGATGGGCGATCTTTGCGACCAAAGCCGGATTCGGCGGCACGGGCGTTCATTATTTAGTCAAAGAGATTAACGAAACGGATTTAACGACGATTGACGGCATTGCGCGTTCGTATGAAATAGACTTTGCGGATTCTGACCTTTTGCCCGTCACCGCCTACATTGACGATTATCCGCCGCCCGCGGGAGCATTCGCCGCACGGCTGGAAAACTACGTGGTCGTGGTCGGCGCGTATGAAAACGCCATTGCCTGTTCGATCAGAAATTTCCCCGAGTCCTTTAACCCCGAACACCTCGCCTTTCTACCCAAAAAACCGACCGCCGTTCTACCTGATCAACAGGGCAATTATCTTTATATCTCGACCGAATCAGGGGTATATGCGTTAGCTATCGCGCCGTCGGCGTTTGACAATCCGATGATGCTCCAAACCGTTTGGAGCGACACCGGCGTTGCATCTCCGCATAACTGGTGCGCGTATGAAGGCGTTATTTTCGCGTTTGTCTCGCGGCAGGGCGCGGTGACAATGGACGCTTTGGGAAAACCGTCATCCGAGTTTGCGATGCCGGTCGCTAGGGGTATGCGCAACTGGACTACCACGGGCACCAAAGTTTTCGCCTGTCCCGATCTGAAAAGCGTGATTTATACGAACGGCGGCGAAGCGTATGCGTTTAACGTCACCAACTTGAAGTGGTCGGCTCCGGCAAAGGTGAGCGAGTATGCTGCCGGGGAGATTATTTCGGGCGTAATACAAAACCGCCGCTTAAAAATCACGATGCTCTCGGGAACCACATTCAAATTGTATGATTTTGACGAGCAGCCGACCGGAACCAACACCGATTACATAGCGAGGTCTCCTGACGTTGTTTTAAGCGCGGGCGGGCGCGGAAACATTCTCGGTCTGAAAGGAAAATTCTTTGCCTCCGAAGCCGGAGTGACCACGCTCAATGTATTTTGCGACTTTGCCGCCGTTCCGACAAAAACCTTCGGTCACACGTCTCCGGCAACCGGGATGCAGGTCACAGGTCGGACACGCTGGTATCTGCCGCGCAAAGAAGCGGTCAGCGTTTCGATCGAAGGAAGGCAGTCTGATTTTACCAAAGACTGTTATCCGTCACGGCTCGCACTCTTCGGAACCGAAGAAGAATCAAACAACTTTGCTGGAATTTCGGCGACCGCGCCGCCTCCGCCGCCTCCGCCGGTTGCGCCGGTTGCGCCGGTCGCATCATTTACCAAGTCGCCTGCGGGAGGCGCGCCTCCGCTGGCGGTTGCCTTTACCGACACTTCGACAGGTTCGCCGACGAGTTGGTCGTGGAATTTTGGCAACGGTTCGCCGCTGGTCACGGTTCAGAACCCGTCGTACACCTACACGGCAGAGGGGACATTTACCATCACATTAACGGTGACCAGTGCGAACGGGTCGCCATCAGCCACTCAATCGATTTCCGTAGTCAGCACGGCAATTTATTTGATTGACCCGGATGGGTTCAGGCTAACCGATCCGGACGGATCGTTTTTAATAGATTTAAGTTAAGAGGAAAAAATTATGCCAGACAGAGCAATTGGACTATCGACCGGACTTGGAGCGGCAGTCAGAGACGTGCCATTAACCGGACTCTCAACCGCCGCCAACCCGGCCGTAGTCACGGCAACTGATACTATCGCGACGGCAACTGCGAAGCTGAAGTTTCAGCTTGCCACGGTCGGCATTGAGACGATCAATATCCGGCGGCGAATGACCGACGCGCAGCTTGCTTCGAGTAATCCCGATATAACGACCGTTCTTAATACGATACTTGAAGAACTGCGCGTGGCGGGCGGAGGCGGAGTGTACTTGCCGCGCGGCGAATACCTGACCAACGGCGGACATCCCTTGTCTTCGGGCGTGACGATGGTCGGCGACGGCTGGAGTCCGCATGAAAACAAAGGAACGAGGATCAGGCAGAATCCGAGTTCTACTCTTGGGTTTATGTTAGAGATGAATGCCAACACGCCGTTTATCGAGCCATTTGGTGCAGGCACGCGCGGCGACGGGATGCACGGCGTAATCCTCAAAGACTTTGCGATGTTCGGCCCGGCATCGGGCGCGCTTCTTCAACAGGGAACAGGTCTTTATATGCACGGCGTTTCGGGGAATTACATGCTCAAAACTCAACTACGCAATGTCGGTTTTTTCCTGTTTGGCAACGCAATCAAATCGGAAGCCAACAACGGCGTTGACCCAATCCAGAATGACGGTTTCGATGCATTCAACTGCGGTTTTTGGTACAACCGAACCATTTTTTACTGCGGTACTGACAACGGCAGCTATTATTTCTACAAACCGTACGGCGTGATGTCCACGATTGGAACGACAACTGCCGAGATTGCGGCAAATCAGGTGACGGGCTTTTATTGCCAGTTGATGGGAACTTTGGTTGTTGAAAAACATCACATCGTTGGCACCGGCGGCTATGACGCGAATGGCGTGGCTATCGGCAACACCTGTCTTCTGCGCACAATCGGCAAGTGGAACCATATCCGGTTTGCCGAAGGGCAGGACGAGATGATCCGGTATTTCTATCAAAACGCTAACCCTTACCACCGCGCTCCGATCCAGCTTGAAGCTAATTCTATTCAATCG
>Ga0136611_10002900_pt1 | contig 12002 bp, 12 predicted proteins | sample AntDrymUQ2232306_2_FD_106645 | JGI IMG/M metagenome (GOLD analysis project Ga0136611, IMG submission 106645) | Polar desert sand microbial communities from Dry Valleys, Antarctica - metaG UQ223 (23.06) | ecosystem: Environmental > Terrestrial > Soil > Desert | place: Antarctica: Dry Valley... | reverse complement strand
TGCTGACTTTGAATAATATTGAGTTTGAAAAGAGGTTCTTTGCATTTTACGGCTTAAAATGATTACATATTTGTAAGTTATTTTGTAATTTATTTCACAAAATTTATTGAAGAATTTATGTCACAACAATACAAACTTTCGCCGCTCGAAATCGAACAACACACTTTGGAAAACGGTCTTCGGGTAGTTTTAAATCACGATCCGGCGATTCCGGTCGTCGCCGTCGCGGTTTATTACGATGTCGGCTCGCGCAACGAACGGATGGGTCGGACGGGTTTCGCGCATCTGTTTGAACATATGATGTTTCAAGGCTCGGAGAACGTCAAAAAAGCCGAGCATTTTCAATTCGTAATGAAAGCGGGCGGCACGATGAACGGGACGACTTCATCGGAACGCACGAATTATTTCGAGGCTCTTCCCGCCAATCAACTTCCGCTTGCGCTGTGGCTTGAATCCGACCGGATGCGCTCGCTCGCCGTCACTCAGGAAAATCTCGACAATCAGCGCGATGCGGTCAAAGAAGAAAAGCGTCTGCGTTATGATAATCAGCCATACGGACAAATTTTCGATTTGATTAATTCGATGGTTTATAAAAACTTCGCCAACGCCCATTCGACCATCGGTTCGATGGAAGATTTGGACGACGCGACGGTTGAAGACGTGCAGGAATTTTTCCGCGTTTATTACGCGCCGAATAACGCCGTGTTGGTTTTATCGGGTTCATTTGAAAGGGAAACCGCGAAACAACTGGTTGAAAAATATTTCGGTTCGATACCGAATCAGCCTTTAGCGGCAGTGCTCGACGTTAGCGAACCGCGCGAAGTTTCCGAAAATTATAAAGTTTACGAAGACAAACTCGCGCCTTTTCCGGCATTTTTAATCGGTTGGAAAATACCGCCGCGTCGTTCGCCGGAATTTTACGCGCTCTATTTAGCCGGAAAATTGCTTTATGACGGCGAAAGCTCGCGCCTTTATCAAAAATTGGTAAAAGGCGAAGAATCAATCGTGCAGCTTTTCGGTTTTACCGACGAGCGGCGCGGACCGTCGAGTATGTTTATCGGCGCGATTCCGAAGCCGGAAAAGGATTTGAGTGTCATCCGGGAAGTTATAATGCGTGAAATCAACGATTTAGCAATCAACGGCGTGACTGCCGACGAAATGCAAAAACTGCAAAATCAATTGCTTAACGATGTCATCCGAATGCGTCAATCATCAATGGCTCGTGCTCAACATATCGCCGAATTCACGCTTTATGACGGGAATCCCGAACTCGTTAATTCCGAACTCGACGAATTGCTGAAAATTACGCCGGAGCAAATCAAAACGGCGGTTGCTGAATTTCTCAACACGGAAAACCGCGCTCTGCTCGATGTCGTTCCGGTCGGGAAAGGATAGAAATAGTGGAGAGTAGAGAGTAGAGAGTAGAGAGAAAAAAGTAAAGAGTAAAGAGTAAAGAGTAAAGAGTAAAGAGTGATTAATACGAAAATCGGTGAATTACCTCAACAGTTTAATATTTTGCTATTCTTCTTAAACTCTCCACTCTCCACTCTCCACTCTCCACTTAAAAAAATTATGATAGAAGAATTTCGCAAATCCGCACCCGAACCGCTTGCGCCCGTTCCATTTAATATTGGCAAACCGTTTGAGACAAATCTCGAAAACGGGTTGAAACTAATCATTTTTGAAGAAAAAAGATTGCCGCTCGTCAGTTATCGTCTGGCTTTTAACTCCGGCGATGTCAGCGACCCGCAAGACGCAATCGGATTGACTTCGGCGACGGCTTCGTTATTGAGCGAAGGGACGAAAAATTATACGAGCCGACAGCTTGCCGAAGAAATCGAACGGCTCGGCGCAAACATTTCGGCAAGCGCTTCGGACGATTTTACAGTCGTGGCGGCTTCAGCACTTTCGCTTTATAACCCGGATATTTTGCGTTTGATAACGGAGATGATTTTTACGCCGACTTTTCCTGAACAAGAACTAAATCTTTACAAACAAAACACGATTGAAAACTTAAAATACCAGCGTTCGCAAGCCTCTTTTCTGGCAAATGAGCAAACGTCACGAATCCTTTACGGCGAACATCCATACTCGATTCTTTCCCCGAAAGCGGCTGACATTGAAAATATTTCGCGCGAAAAATTGATTGAACATCACAGAAAAATATTCATTCCCAACGACGCGACTTTAGTAATTGTCGGCGATGTCGAGATTGAAAGTTTAGTTAAAGAAATCGAAGACAAATTCGGCAAATGGCAAAAGGGAAGTGTGGCGGAATGTAATTACCCCGATTTGCCAAACCGCACGGAGAACACTTTAACGATTGTTGATCGTCCGGGTTCGGCGCAATCGAATATCGTGCTATCGAGTTTAGCGTTTGAGCGAACAAATCCCGATTATTTCCCGTTTTTGGTGATGAATCAAATTCTTGGCGCGGGCGCGTCGTCGCGGATTTTTATGAATTTGCGCGAGGAAAAAGGTTATACTTACGGAGCCTATACCAGAACCGATACCAAACGTCTTGCCGGTGATTTTGAAGCGTCAGCCGAAGTCAGAACATCGGTCACAGGCGATTCTCTACGTGAATTTTTTTATGAATTAAATCGTATCAAAGATGAAAAAGTTACCGATGAGGAATTAGAAGACGCTAAAAACTTCCTCACCGGAGTTTTCCCGATTCGCGCCGAAACTCAGGAAGGTTTGACTTCGCTTATCGTTTCGCAAAAACTTTATAATTTACCCGACGATTACCTGCAAACCTACCGCGAAAAAGTCAACGCCGTGACTGCCGAAGAAGTCGAACAAGTAGCCAAAAAATATATCATACCCGACCGAATGGCGATGGTCATCGTTGGCGATGCCGAAGAAATTCTCACTCAAGCGCAAATTTACGCAGAAAAAATTGAGGTTTTCGATACGGACGGAAATCCGCAGGAGTTAGCAAAATATATGCAGACGGACAAGGTTGAAACTGCTGACATTTCAGGAAAATGGAGTTTATCAGTTGATTTTCAAGGACAAAATTTTCCGGTTTCGCTGGTGTTAGAGCAAAATGACGAAATGGTGTCGGGAAAATTAGAATCAATGCTCGGCGAAGGAGTAGTCGAAGATGGTAAAGTCAAAGGCAATAAATTCTCAGCCGTTGCAAAATCCGAAATGCAGGGACAAACGGTTGAATTGACCATTAGCGGAATTGTCGAAAATGATTCGATGAACGGTTCTCTGAACGCGCCGATGATTCCTGTGCCTTTGAATTTTTCCGGGAATCGTGAGAAATAAATGAGAAATAAATGATTAAAAAAAAGATGAGTTTTAAAACTCATCTTTTTTATTTAAAGGGTAAAAAGGAGGTTTTGAGTTGTGTGTGAGATTTGCTGGCTCCGTGGAGAAAGCAGGACGGTTTACACAACTCAAAACACCTGTTTGGTGAGGAAATCTTATTTAGCTTGCCCGTCGCATCGGCGCGACGTTTTCGGATTGTTGACCTTTCTGCAAATCCTGTAAATGCTGAATAAAACTCGAAGCCGCTTTCTTGGAAAGTTCATCAGTTTTGCACTGCATTACATTACCTGATTCTTCGTCCGCGTCAATTCCGGTTTCGCGGGCAATGGCGCGAATCATTCCGAGTTGTTTCGCCGTCACTAAATCGGAAAGACTTCTGGCAATCGGATTAGCCGGAAATCCGCCGTCCGTTTGCGGCGCAACCGCGCCTTCGCGTTCGATAATATCGGCTTCTCTTTTATAAAGGTCACGGGCGATACCGAATTTCACGGCGGCGCGTTTGAGCGCATCGTGTTCGGCTTTTTTAATGCCTAATTCCGATTCCGCACTGCCGGTGCCGATGCCCTCGCGGGTTACGCCGTCAATTGTGATGGCGACAGTTACCGTGAAAATATCGCCGATTTGCTTGATGTCACGAATCGCGTGCGACCAACTCGGCGCTGTTTCGTCCAAAATATCGGCAACCGTATGCCATTCGACATAATCAACATAGTGCGTATTGCCGTTACGGTCGCGCCATCCTTCGCGCTGTTTGATCAGATTCGGGTCAACATTTTTACGTAATTCTTTCAACGTAGATGTGAAATTTAGAACATTATTTGCTGTTTCAACTTTTAGGTCGGCTGAATCTTCCGCCGCCATCGGCACTTGTTTTAAAGTTTCCTGTTTCATTTTTTTATCTCCTTGTGTATTAGCAAGTTGATTAGGTTTCGCTTCATTCGTTTCAACCTGTCCAATGGCTAAAACATCCGTCGAAACTTCATCAGTCTTCTGTTCGCCGCGTGTGGACTCGCGCGACTCAGTTGTGCTTTTGTCTGTCGAAACTGCCTTCGATTTAATTTCAATTTCGGTTGTCACCTTATTAAGAGGCTGTTTCGTAACGGGTTCGGTATTCTTAGCGACCAAAGCGTATTTCACCGCTAAGATATGCTCGCAGCGAAAACCCGATTCGCCCGCAGACGATTCTTCAAACTCCAAACAATTACAACGAATTTTTCCGTTTTCATCTCGCCAGACATCGTAAACCGTCTGACGACCGCGCAAACTCGGCGTGGAAACGCTGAACTTATCGCCTTCACGATTGACAAGTCCCATCGCCGCGATTGATTTAGCTCTTTTTTCACGTTTTTCCGTTGTATTTTTATCTGCTACTACTGCTTCCATTATCTTCTCCTTAAAATCTACTTAAACTGTTGATACTCGATAGTTAAAGTAATGAACGAAACATTTGCGTTTCATCTATGAAACATTGTATCAAACAAATTTATTTGTTGCAAGCGTGAAACGCGGTGTTGCATTTAAAATTTTGCTGTGTTATGTTTTATCCGTGAAATGGCAAGTGCATCAATGGCACTTAAAAATTCAAAAAGTGGAGAAAGATAATTATGGGTTACAAAAATGAAAGTCTGATAAACACAATCGAACTCGGACGCACTATCAAACGTCGTCGCACGGAATTAAAATTAAGTCTGCGCGACGTGGCTGACGTGACAAATGTTTCCGCCTCGACGCTTTCCCGAATCGAAAACGGAACCGGAAAGCCCGATGCGGACAATATCGCCCGATTGACCAACTGGCTCGATGTGCCGGTTGACCGCGTAATGAAAAACCGTGCGCCGGAAGACGTTGAAGCGGTGATTTATTATCCGCACGAGGCAACGCCGGAGATTGTCGAAGCTCATTTGCGCGCCGACAAAAATTTATCGCCGGAAACTGCCAAAGCCTTGTCGGAGCTTTTCCGCGTGGCTTACTCGCAATTCAGTAAATCCGGGAAATAGATACGGGAAATAGAAAGAAGTAAAAGAAAGAAGTAAAAGAAAGTATTTTAACTGCTTGAACTTTAAGCGTAGTTTTTCGTTTTATATTTTTTGGTGGAGAAATTATGAGAACATTTGCTCAAATTGAACAGGTGCGGACGGAAACGAGCTACGATAAAGATTTTGTGATTGACACTACTTTTGTTCTTTTCTTTTTAGCGATTGAATTCGGGCGAACAACCGGAGTTGTCGCTTTTGACACGGTTTTGCTGCTAATCACGCTGCTGATGTTATTGATTCTGCCTTACTATCTGTTAGCCGATGAAAAACCGCATTTCGGTAGTTGGCTTTTGGGCAGAATTTTTATCGTCGCTTTTGCTTTTCTTTTAGGCTTTATGTTTAAGCAAACTCTCGGCGTTGTTTTGCCGGAAACTTTCCGTTTTCTGCCGATGACGCTTTTGGTTATGACGGCAATGCTCAGTTGTTATCTACAATTTTACGGTTTTTTCAAACTTCGTTTGGCAAAATAGGCAAAAGGCGAAGCGAAGAAGTAAAAATCCGCGTCTGTTTCGGGAACAAACGCGGATTTTTTTGTTTTGAGAAATGTTATAACATTTGTTATATTTTTATTGGAGAAATGTATGACGAGTAAATTAAAAGTTACAACCATCGGAAATTCAACAGGCGTTATTTTGCCGCGAGAGATTTTGGAAAAACTTCGCGTTTCTAAAGGCGATACACTCTTTGCTATCGAAACCCCGAAGGGAATTGAAATTACACCTTACAATCCTGACGTCGCCGAACAATTGAAACTTGCTGAACAAGTGATGCGTGAAGACCGCGATGCTTTGCGAAAACTCGCCGAATAAATATGCCTGAAATCAAGTGGTTTTTGGAAGAAGCAGTTTATATCATTCACAAGCGTCAAATCACCGAACATGGCGGAAGCGACGGTTTGCGCGACGAAGGATTGCTTTTATCAGCATTGGCACGACCGCAAAATCTTTTGGCTTATAGCAAAGAACCGCCTGATATTGCCCAACTTGCCGCTGCTTTAGCTTACGGAATCGCCAAAAATCATCCGTTTATTGACGGAAATAAAAGAACGGCACTCGTCGTTTCAAGAACATTTCTGCTTTTGAACAGTTTTAATCTGAATGCTTCGCAAGAAGAAAAATATCTAACCTTTCTGAAACTCGCCGAAGGAAATTTAAGCGAAGAAGAATTAGCTGAATGGATAAGAAAGAATCTTTCTCAAACCGAATAAAAGGTCGCGTCGTTGAATCGCAACCTTTTTCAATTCATGAAATTTATATCATATTTCAGGCAATCGCAATCGCCATTTCATCCTTCGCCAGAATTTCGTGAATCGCTTTGATTTGCGCGTAAAGTTCCGTGTATTGTTCGGGCGTTAAAGCCTGCGCTCCGTCGCATAAGGCTTCTTCCGGGCAAGGATGAACTTCGATAATCAAGCCGTCCGCGCCGACGGCAACACCGGCGCGAGCCATCGGATTGACCATATAATTTCTACCCGTTCCGTGCGAAGGGTCAACGATAATCGGCAGATGCGTCATTTTTTGAACCGCCGGAACGATTGATAAATCCATCGTGTTTCGCGCGTGCGTGCCGAAAGTTCGGATTCCGCGTTCGCATAAAATCACGTCGTAATTTCCTTCTGCCATAATATATTCGGCGGCAAGCAGAAATTCGTCCAAAGTCGCCGATAAACCGCGTTTCAAAAGAATCGGTTTGCGCGTTTGCCCGATGTATTTCAAAAGCGAATAATTCTGCATATTACGCGCGCCGATTTGGATACAGTCGCCGTATTTTTCTACCAAATCAACGCCGCGCTCGTCCATCGCTTCCGTGACGATATTCAAGCCGTATTGCTCGCGGACTTCCGCCAAAATTTTCAAGCCATCCTCGCCTTTACCTTGAAAAGCGTAAGGCGATGTGCGCGGTTTGAACGCGCCGCCGCGAAAGAATTTCGCTCCGCTTTGTGCCACATATTCGGCGACTTTGAAAACTTGTTCGACGGTTTCGACCGCGCAAGGTCCGGCGATAATCGCCAATTCATCGCCGCCGATTTGCGCGTTTCCGACTTTAATGACGGATTTTTCGGGACGCAAATCTTTCGAGATGAGTTTATAAGGTTTCGTCACGCGAATCGCTTCGGCAACGCCGGACAGATTTTCAAAATGCGCCGGATCAACCGCGCCCGGATTTCCGGTGATTCCGATTGCCGTGCGACTCGCGCCGGGCATCGCGTGCGGGCGGAATCCGAGTTTTTCAATTACTTCTAAAACGCGGTCAACATCTTGCTGCACCGCGTCGGCTTTCATTACAATTAACATAAAATTTTATAAAAACATTGTGGCAATCCGCCGCAACTTTTGCAAATTGCCGAAAATTCAAGCTGAAAATAACAAATTAAAAAATTAAAAAAGTAAGTAATCTGCCAATCCAAAATCCAAAATCCAAAATCCAAAATCGAATTACATTCTTTCGGGAACTTCGATTCCCATCGTTTGCAGCGCGGAGGTCAGAGCGCGTCGCGCGGCATCGGCGATGACGATTAAAACAGCACGTTTGACGACCGATTCTTCGACGATAATGCGATGATTGTGATAAAACAAATTAAAAGTTTTCGCCAGATTAAATGTATATTTCGCTAAAATCGCCGGTTCATTGGCGTTCGCGGCATTTGCCACGGTTTCATCCAAACGCGAAGCCATTGTCAAAAGCGACCAAATTTCATCGCCGATTTGCGAATTAAAAATTTCGGCGACTTTTTTCACTTCTTCCGATATTGTTTTCGCCGCCGATGGCAAATCGGTTTCCGCGAGTTTACGAAAAATCGAGTTCGCGCGGACAGCGGAATATTGGCAGAAACAGCCGGTTTCGCCTTCAAAAGATAGTGCTTCTTTAAAGTCGAAAACGATAATCGTATTGCGCGTAAATTTCAAAAGAAAATAACGCAGCGCGCCGACGGCGATAATGTGAGCCGTTCGGCGTTTATCTGCAGTTGATAAATCGGCGTGACGTTTTTCGACTTCCTGCAAAGCGTTGGTTTCGAGACGAGTTATAAAATCATCTGCTTTTACGCCCAAACCTTTGCGTCCGCTCATTTCGATAAAAGGCTTTTTGCGGTCGTCTTCCGAAATTTCAAAACCTAATTCTTCCGCCGCCGGCGGAGAAAGCGCGACCATTTCATATGAAAGATGAACGCTTGCCGATTCGCCTTTTTCCGGCGCAATCAAGGACACCCCTTTTTTGACGATTTCCTGCGGATAAGACTGGCGTGAATCAATCACGTTATAAACTTTTTCGCCGTTACCAAAAGCGGAAGTTTTTGCATTTGTTTCACGATGTTCACTTTTTTCATTCGTTGTAATCCAAACATTTCTGCCGTCAGCGTATTGATGAAAAGTTTTATAGTAAAAATCTAAACCGAGCAGACCGAGTTTCCACATTTGATACGCGATGTCTTTGCCCGTGTAAGTGACCGTTCCGTTTGAGCGAACCAGAATTTTATCGGCTTCGTGTTCGTCATTTCCGGTGTGCGATTCGACCGGCATCACCCAGCAACCGGCGTTTTTTCCTTCAGCTTCGAGATGGATTACGCCGAGTTCCCGCATTTTTTCAAACGCTTTTTTCCAAAAATGAAGATGCAGAATGTCGGATTCGCGCGGCAGTAAATCGTAGCGAATCGAAAGCCTTTCCATCGTCGCCAGAATGCTCTGGACATTTCGCAAAACTACGTAATCGGCAAGCGTCGCCGTTTCGTTGTTGCCTTCTTCGAGCAACTGCAAAACTTCGGCGCGTTTTGCTTTTAGTTCTTCATTTCTTTGATATTCCAAACCGACTCTGGCGTATAAATCCCAGCAGTAATAATCGAAAGTTTTTCCTTCGGCGAGCAATTTTTTATCGAGCGCGACAATATCGCCGAGATTCATTTTTTCGAGGTAAACGAATCCGATAACCACGTCGGCAACCTGAACGCCCGTATTGTCAATATAATTCTGCACTTCGACGCGCTGACCGTTGGCGCGAAGAATGCGAACAAAGGTATCGCCGAGAACCGAGTTGCGAATATGACCGATGTGCGCCGCTTTATTCGGATTAACGGAAGTGTGTTCGACGCAGACTTTCGGTGAATCCGACAGCGCGGGCAATGGCGCGTTATTTATTTCCGCAATAAATTTCGCGCGATTATAAAAAACATTCAAATAACCCGCGCCGGCGACCTCGACTTTTGCGACAAAATCGAAGGTTTCGAGAGCCGCTTTCAAATTTTCGGCAATTTCGCGCGGATTTATTTTCTCGCCGTTTTGCTGATTTTGCTTTTTTATTTGTTTGGCGAGTTCAAAAGCGACGGGAAACGCAAGGTCGCCGAGTTCGGTTCGCGGCGGAACTTCGGCGGCGATTTGTTCGAGTTCGACGCCATAAACGCTTTTGGCAGTTTCGATAACCTTTTCTCTTAAAGTATGTTGGAGTTCGCTTAGATTCATAAAAAGTCAAAGTATAACAATGAATCGCCAAAGAACGAAACGCCCGCTTTGACCTTTGCCCAAATGAAATTTAGACTTTTACCGATGAAGACACTTTATTTCGATTGCTTCGCGGGCGCGAGCGGAAATATGATTTTGGGCGCGTTAATTGCGCTCGGAGTTGACGAAAAAGAATTGGTCGAGCAGATAAAATTACTAAATGTTTCGGATTTTGCAATTGAAATTACAAAAGTTGACCGTTCGGGAATTTCCGCGATTCACGCCGACGTTAGAGTTCCGCACGAACACGCTCACAGACATTTATCGACAATTGAAAAAATAATTAACGATTCAAAATTAAGCGAAAATATAAAAAACAGGGCAATTGCAATTTTCACGAATTTAGCCGAAGCCGAGGCGAAAATTCACGGCATTGAAGTTGAAAAAGTTCACTTTCACGAAGTCGGCGCGATGGATGCGATTATTGATGTTGTCGGCGCGTGCGTCGGTTTTGAAATGCTGGGAATCGAAAAATTTATCTGCTCGAAAATCCACGTCGGCAGCGGATTTGCAAAAATGGCGCACGGAAAATTTCCGATTCCGCCGCCTGCCGTCGCCGAATTATTGAAAGGCGCGCCGATTTATTCGACCGAAATCGAAGGCGAGTTAATCACGCCGACCGGCGCGGCAATTATCGTAACGGTTTGCGAAGAATTCGGACGCATTCCCGAAATGACGATTGAAAAGACAGCTTACGGCGCGGGAACTCGTGAATACGAAGATTTTCCGAATGTTTTGCGGTTGATGCTCGGATTTCAGATTCAAGATTCAAGATTCAAGATTGAATCGAACCAAGACCAAAGACCGAAAGCCGAAGACCAAAATCTTATTTTACTTGAAACCAATATTGACGATTTATCGCCGCAAATCTTGGGTTACGTGATGGAACGCGCTCTGGAAGCAGGCGCGTTTGATTGCTGGTTTACGCCGATTCAAATGAAAAAAAATCGTCCGGCGACGATGATTTCGATACTTTGTGAAAAAGATAAAAGAGAAGTTTTTACCGAACTGCTTTACACGGAAACGACCACACTCGGCGTTCGCATTTCGGAAATCAAACGCGATTGTCTGCCGCGCGAGATTGTCAAAATCGAAACGGAATTCGGCGAAGTTGATGTGAAAATCGCCCGATTCGGCGAAAAAATCGTCAATGCCAAACCCGAATATGACCAATTAAGGGAAATTGCGCTAAAATCAAAGATACCTTTGAAAAAAATAGAGAAAATCGTTTTGGAAGTTTTAGAGAAACAAAAGGAAAATTAAATTGACGGCTGAACAAAAGAAAAATATTGATTTGGAAAAAATTGCGCGGGGCGTTCGCCTGATGCTCGAAGGAATGGGAGAAGACCCGGAACGCGACGGTTTGCAGAAAACGCCGGAACGAGTCGCAGATTTTTACGCCGAACTTACAGAAGGAATGTGGGAAAACGCGGCGGAGCATATCGTTCCGCTGCCCGGCGATTCGCACGATGAAATGGTGATTGTCAAAGATATTTCAATCGCTTCGGTGTGCGAGCATCATCTCGCGCCGTTTGTCGGCAAAGTTCATATTGCTTATATTCCCAAAAACGGACGCATCGTCGGTTTATCGAAACTGGCGCGAATCGCGGAGATTTTCGCGCGTCGTCTGCAAGTTCAGGAACGCTTGACGCAGCAAATCGCGCAGACGCTTTTTGATGAATTGCAGCCGATTGGCGTAATGGTCGTAATGGAAGCCGAACATACTTGTATGACCTTGCGCGGCGTGAAAAAGCCGGGCGCGAAAACCGTTACGTCAAGCGTTTTGGGCGGATTTCGCACCGATGCGCGGACGCGGGCGGAAGCGATGAGTTTAATTAAAGGTTAAATTTTAAAATTTGATGAAAAATTGATATTTTGAGATTCATTTTTGAAATCAGAATATAAACTTGTAAAATTGCTTTTTATGAAAACAACTTTGACGATTGATGACAATATTTCGGCGAAATTAAAAGCCAAGCTGAAAAACTCCTCTGATAAAATCTTGGAGGACATTGTAAATGAAACTTTACGAATCGGGTTGTATGCCGAAAAAGATTTAAAAGAAGCTGGGAAGTTTCAGGTTCGCAGTCGTGCGCTCGGCGTGAATCAAGGCTTGAATTACGACAATATCGGTAAGCTAATCAAACAAATCGAATAAGTAAATAAGTGAACAATTCCGATGAAATAGAGATTC
>Ga0136611_10002899_pt1 | contig 12003 bp, 13 predicted proteins | sample AntDrymUQ2232306_2_FD_106645 | JGI IMG/M metagenome (GOLD analysis project Ga0136611, IMG submission 106645) | Polar desert sand microbial communities from Dry Valleys, Antarctica - metaG UQ223 (23.06) | ecosystem: Environmental > Terrestrial > Soil > Desert | place: Antarctica: Dry Valley... | reverse complement strand
TGGGCTCATCGGCTTGGGCGAGACCTTTCCGTAGCCGGTGTCGTAGGCGTAGTAGCGGCGGCTCCGGGCTGCCCGCAGTCGGACCCTGGGAAGCCAGTAGACGCCCGGGTTCGCCGTGGAGCCCAGGCTGTCTAGTTGAACTGCCTCGTCTGCCTCGAGGAAGCGCAGGGCCGTCGTCAGGCTGCCGACCGGATCGCGGGCGATGTCCTCATGCAACAAGATGAGGAACTGCTCGGGGGCGAACCAGTCCCGCCAGCGCCGCAGGTTCTCGGCGTACCGGCCGAAATCCAGGATCTCCTGGCTCTTCGGATGGTCCTTCTGCATTCGTCCGTCGAGAATCTCGGTGAGCGCCTTGGACGGGTCCATCACCGGCACGAAACCGAAAACGGCCAGGTGGAAGTATGCCGACACCGCTCGGGACACGGGTTCTCGGAGGACGGCCACCAGCTTGATCCGCGGGATGTGCGCTGCCACCCGGGGCGGCACCTCCGGCCTGGGAAGGTAATCCGGGCGCTTGAGTCCGGTGATCGAGGACGTGTGCGGAGCAAGCAGGGCGGCCAAGTCCTGCACGCCGCCGCGACCGTAGTCCGGATCCTCGAAATGGGATGACTCGTGTTTCAACATCATGATTTCGGCATGCTCGCCGAGCCGCCGCTGCAGGAAGGTGGAACCGGACTTCTGCGCCCCGATGACCGCGTAATCCAGCGGGACACCACCGGGCTCGCGCCCCCAGGCCCGAGTGCTCGGGTTGTCGCTCCGCATGACACCTTTCTCGTCGGTGCATCCCGATGCAGTGAATCAGTTCATCCGTCTTACGGGCACTTCGGGTGCGCTGAGCCCGTTGATCATCGAGATCGGCCGACACACTAAGTGAGGTAACGTGCAAATTATGACCAGAATGGCGTTCACGGCGGCCGCGCTTGCCGTAGTGACCCTGCTGGCCAGCTGTAGCGGCGACCAGTCGGAGCCCGAGCCCGAGCCGCCACCGCAGACCTTCTCCGACTGTGACACGTCCGCAACCGAGAACGGGGACGTCGCGGCCGCCGAGTCCGGTGCTGGCGGGCTGACCGGGAGCGAATCCACGCAGGCACCGGACGGTGTCCTGGGCTGGACCATGCGTTACTGCTCCACCGGCAGTGCGGACTCGATCGTCGAGGTCACCGGCTTGCTTGCGACCCCGGACGGCGACGCCCCGGAGGGTGGCTGGCCGCTGGTCGCTTTCGCGCACGGCACAGCGGGACTCGGCGACCAGTGCGCGCCGTCGACCAACGGCATCGAAAAGGTTCTCTATCTGGACCCCTTCATCGAGGCCGGATACGCCGTCGTGGCCTCTGACTTCGCCGGCCTGGGCACCGACGGCATACCAGGATTCCTGATCGGGGAGAGCGAAGGACGCAGCGTCCTGGACTCGGTGCGAGCCGCCCGGGGAATCTCCAGGGCGAACATCGGTCCACAAACCATGATCGTCGGCTACTCGCAGGGTGGGCACGCGGCGCTGTTCGCCGGGGAACTCGCTCCGACGTACGCCCCGGAGATCGACGTGGTGGCGGTGGCGGCGCTGGCGCCGCCGACGGACCTGACCGAACTCACCAACGTCCGGTTCAGCGAGCCGAACTCCTTCGACACCGCCGCCCCCCTGATCGCCTCGTGGGTGGACTACTACGGGCAGGACCCGAGTCTCGTGGTCACCCCCCAGGGCGCCGAGGTTCTGGACATCATCGTCAACGAGTGCACCGGTCGGCTACCGGAGGCACAGGGGCCGGTCGACGACTTCTTGCAGGCCTCGCTGCTGGATCTGCCCGAGTGGGCCGCCCTGCTGGCGGAGAACAGCACCGGGCAGAACGCGATCGAGGCTCCGGTCTTCGTTGCCCAGGGCGGCCGGGACAAGTTGGTGCCTGTCGAGGTGACCCGATCGGCCATCCCCGTTCTGTGCGCGGTGAACGACAACCTGCGCTACCAGGAGTATGCCAGCGCATCCCACGGCGGGCTGCGGCTGGCCGCCGCAGATGATCTCGCTCAGTTCCTTGCCGACAGCCTGGCCGGCCAGCCCTCTGAGGTCGGACAGGACTGCGCCGGCGTGAACTAGCCTGCGGTAGGTCCTGTCAAGTTTTGGCGCGGGCACCGCTACGGTGCGTCGATGCGGGTCACGTTCTGCGGCGTTCGCGGGTCGACCCCCCGCACCCGGGTGCTCGTTCGGCCGCTACGGCGGGCATACCTCACGTGTGGCCCGGGCGTGCGGGCCAGCCGGTGCAGCTACTCCTCGATGCGGGCACCGGGATGCAGGCGGTCAGCCCGCTGATCCAGGGGGGCGTACGGCGGCAGCGTCCTGCTCGGACACCTGCACTGGGACCACACCCACGCATGCCGTTCTGCGCCGCCGGCGGCCGCCCCGGCCACCGGGTCCAGGTACTCGTGCCGCGGCAGGGCGAGCCCGGCGAGCAGTTGCTCCAGCGCTGCCTGTCGCCGCCGAACTTCCCGATAGTGCCGTCCCAGCTCGGCGCCGGCTGGAGCTTCGAGGATCTCGACGAGGGCCAGTTCCAGCTCGAGGGCTTCGACGTGTTGGCCAGGGAGATCCCCCACAAGGGCGGCCGGACGTTCGGTTACCGGGTCAGCGCGGACGGCGGGAGCGTGGCCTACCTGTCCGACCACAGCCCGACGTCCATCGGTCCCGGCTGCGACGGCCTCGGGGAGCGGCACGAGGCGGCGCTCGCACTCGCGCCGGCGTCGACCTGCTGATTCACGATGCCCAGCGTCGAGTATGCGGTGGCGCTCGGCCTCGAAGCCGGGGTCGGGGCGGTCGTGCTCTTCCACCACTCCCCGACCCGCACCGACGACGAGATCGACGTGATGCAGGCCGCCGTGAGCAACCAGGACGTGCCGGTCGTCGCCGCATACGAAGGCCTCGTCCTGGAGTGCACAAGCAGCAGCCGGCCGGCCACTTCCACCTCCGCTCCCACATCCGCAGGGTGAGGCTCGCCGCTGAGCGTCGGCACCCTCTACTGTGACCCGAACACGACCCGAACATGACCTGGTCAGCGCCGGGCCTCCTGCTGCGTCGAAAGGTGCTCGCATGGCCAAGGCAGATCGGTCGGTGGAGGAGCAACTCGGAGCGGCCGAGCCGTTCTCGTGACTCAGCAAGCGGGCACTGCGCTCGCTCGCCGGCGCCGCCAAGAGCGTCGAGCACCCGGAGGGCCACAACGTCGTCGAGGAGGGTGGCGCGCCGCTGGGCTTCCACCTCATCACCGAGGGCGAAGCGATCGTCGAGGTCGGCGGCCAGGAGCGACGCCGGCTCGGCGCCGGTGACTCCTTCGGGCTGGTGTCGCTCATCGACGGCAAACCCCGCTCGGCCACCGTCCGCACCACGGCTGCGATGCGCACGCTCTTCATCTCGCCCTGGGTCTTCGGCCCGATGCTGGAGGCCGAGCCGACATCGCGCGGGATCTGCTGCCGATGCTGTGCCAGTGGCTGCGCGAGGCCGAGCAGCACGACTGACGCGGCGGCCGTGCTGGATCAGCTGCGGGCGGAGATCTGCTGCACGGCCCAGCCGTTGCCATCCGGATCGCTGAAGTAGACGAATCCGACGTTGTCGAGAGGCTGCCCGCCGGCAACCGGGTTCTCGCCGAGCACCTGGACGTCGCCGACGTCCACTCCGCGTTTGAGGAGGTGGGCGCGGGCGGCGTGAATGTCTGCCACGACGAGCTGTAAACCCTGCAGAGATCCTGGCTCGGAGCGGACGATCCCGGTGCCGATGACGATCGAGCAGCCCGATCCCGGCGGTGTCAGCTGGACGACCCGCAGCTCGTCACTGATCGTGGTGTCGTGGTCCACGGTGAAACCGATCTGGTCGGCGTAGAACGCCTTGGCGCGATCCACGTCAGCCACCGGCACCACCACTACTTCAAGCGTCCAGTTCATGACCAGGGCCCCTTTCCTGTTCTGACATTCGTGTCCAAGCAATAGGGTGCCCTGGTGGTCGCCACCGTCGAGGAGCTCCAGCAGCTGACGACGGGTTGCCTGCCCGGTCTGGTCGGCATGGAGATCACCTCATCGGAGCGCGGCACGCTGAGCGCCCGGCTCGCCGTACGGCCGGATCTGCTCGCTCCCAACGGATACCTGCATGCGGCCACGATCATCGCGCTGGCCGACACGGCCTGCGGCTTCGGCTGCCGGTCGGTGTTGCCGGAGGGCTCCAGCGGCTTCACCACGATCGAGCTGAAGACCAACTTCCTGGGTACGGCTCGGGAAGGGACGATCAGCACGGATGCGACGTCCGTTCATGCCGGGCGTACCACCCAGGTGTGGGACGCCGTCGTCCGGCACGACGAGTCAGGCAAGACCCTCGCCCTGTTCCGCTGCACCCAAGCAGTGCTCTGGCCCTGATGCACATCAGCGTGGCAACCAAGGAGACCGGCTCATGACCTTGCCCAGCACCCTTCCCGACGTCGACATTCCCGATGTGTCGGTACCGGCGTTCGTCTTGCGGAAGGCGGGTGATCACAAGGACGAACAGGCCCTCGTCGACGGGCTCAGCGGTGACCAGCTTACCTACGGCCAGCTCGTCGGATACGTCGACCGGGTCGCCGCGGCGCTGGTCGAGCGAGGCATCAAGCCGGGTGACACCGTCGCGGTGTTCAGCCCGAACACGATCTACTACCCGGTGGTGTTCCATGGCATCGCGGCCGCCGGTGCACTGTCGAGCACGATCAACTCGCTGTACACACCGCGTGAGATCGCGTTCCAGCTCAAGGATTCCGGCGCGAAGATGCTGATCACCGTCTCGCCGTTCCTGGACCGGGCTCGGGCCGCGACCGAGAAGCACCCGGTCGAGGAGATCATCGTCATGGATGGCGCCGAGGGGTACGCCTCCCTTCGGGACCTGCTCACCTCGCAGGCGCCCAGCCCACAGGTGAAGATCAACGCCGCCGAGGACCTCGTCACGCTGCCGTACTCCAGCGGCACGACCGGCCTGCCCAAGGGCGTCATGCTGACCCACCGCAACCTGGTGGCCAACGTTGCCCAGTGCGAGGCGCTGTTCAAGATGGGGCCGGGTGAGCGGCTGATCGCCGTACTCCCGTTCTTTCACATCTATGGGCTGACGGTGCTGATGAACGTCGGACTGTCCTCCGGCGCGACGGTGGTGACGATGCCGCGCTTTGACTTGGAGCAGTTCCTGACCGTCTTGCAGGACCAGAAGATCACCCGGGCCTACGTCGCCCCGCCGATCGTGCTGGCATTGGCCAAGCACCCGCTCGTGGACAAGTTCGACCTGTCGACGCTGACCGGAATCCTCTCCGGCGCCGCCCCCCTGGACGCCGACCTCGCCGACGCCTGCGCCAACCGGCTGGGCTGTGACGTCAAGCAGGGCTACGGCATGACCGAGCTTTCGCCAGTGTCACACGCCATGCCCGACGGCGTGGCCATGCCGGCCGGAAGTGTGGGTGTCGCGCTTCCCAACACCGAATCGCGGCTGGTGGCGGTGGAGACCGGCGAGGATGCTGCGGCTGGGGAGCCAGGTGAGCTGTGGGTTCGCGGCCCGCAGGTGATGAGGGGCTACCTCAACAACGACGAGGCCACCGCTGCAACCATCGATTCCGACGGTTGGCTGCACACCGGCGACGTCGCCGTCGTCGACGAGCAGGGCGCTTTTTACATCGTCGACCGCGTCAAGGAGCTCATCAAGTACAAGGGCTACCAGGTGGCGCCGGCGGAGTTGGAGGCGCTCCTGCTCGGGCACCCGAAGATCGCTGACGCCGCGGTCATCGGCGTGCAGGACGAGGAGGGCGGGGAGATCCCCAAGGCGTTCGTCGTCGTCGTGTCGGGTCAGGAGATCACCGCCGAGGAGGTGATGGCCCACGTCGAGGCACATGTCGCGCCCCACAAGAAGGTGCGTGCGGTCGAGTTCATCGACGCGATCCCGAAGTCAGCGAGCGGAAAGATCCTGCGCAAGGACCTTCGCGCCCGCGGGGCCGCGACAGCGCTCTGAGGGCGGGGATGGCTGGATCGGACCGGCGCTATGCGCAGCTCGTCGAGGACATGCTCGCCGAGGCACCGGAGGACGTCTCTCTCCTCACCTGGCTGGGGCGCGCGGCTATGGAGCGTCGGCGCTGAAGACCAACGGCAAGATCTTCGCAATGCTCGTCGAGGACAGGCTGGTGGTGAAGCTACCGAGGCGGCGGGTCGACGAGCTGGTCGACGCCAGCACCGGCGAGCGGTTCGACCCGGGACACGGCCGGCTGATGAAGGAGTGGCTGGCCGTCCACCCGACCTCTGAGGGGACCTGGCGATCGCTGACCCGGGAGGCCTTGGAGTTCGTCCGGCCTGCCCGTTCTTGATCGTGAGGCTGGGAGCGGGCAAGACCCCGGATCTCGGCCTCATGATCATGAAAAGAACCTCTGCAGTCGCGCGACGCCGGCCCGCATAGGTTGGTGGGCATGCGAGCGATCACCCTGCCCTCCTTCGGCGGACCCGAGGTCCTAACCTGGACCGACGTGCCGGACCCGACACCCGGTCCGGGCGAGGTGCTGATCGGCGTCGCGGCCAGCGCGGTGAACCGGGCCGACGTGCTGCAGCGGCAGGGCAACTACGCGCCCCCGCCTGGTGCCTCGCCGTACCTCGGGTTGGAGTGCAGCGGCCGGATCGCCGAGATCGGCCCGGAGGTCAGCGGCTGGCAGGCCGGTGACGACGTGTGCGCCCTGCTAGCTGGCGGCGGGTACGCCGAACGCGTCGCCGTACCGGCCGGGCAGCTGCTCCCGGTCCCGACCGGGGTGGACCTGGTGACCGCGGCTGCATTGCCGGAGGTCACCTGCACGGTGTGGTCCAACGTGTTCATGCTGGCCGGTCTCGCGGCCGGCGACGTCTTCCTCGTGCACGGCGGTTCCAGCGGCATCGGCACCATGGCGATCCAACTGGCTGCCCGAGCCGGCGCCCGGGTGTTCTGCACCGCCGGTACGCCGGTCAAGCGCTCCCGCTGCCGCGAGTTGGGCGCCGACGTGGCGATCGACTACCACGAGGAGGACTTCGTCAAGCGGGTGCGGGACGACACCGACGGACACGGCGCCGATGTCGTGCTGGACAACATGGGCGCGGCGTACCTGGAGCGCAACGTCGAGGTGCTCGCCACCGGCGGACGGCTCGTCGTGATCGGGATGCAGGGCGGCACCACAGCAGAGCTGAACATCGGGACACTGCTGCGCAAGCGCGCGTCGGTCAGCGCCACGGCGCTGCGGTCGCGCCCGGCGGACGGCCCCGGAGGCAAGGCCGACATCGTGGCCGCGGTGCGCGAACACGTGTGGCCGGCGATCGAAGCCGGGCAGGTCCGTCCGGTGGTGGATCAGGTGCTGCCGATGGCCGAGGCGGCCCAGGCGCACCGGCTGCTGGAGGCGAGCGGGCACGTGGGCAAGATCCTGCTCGTCACCTGACCACTGCCCCCCGCGGATGATCGTGGGGTTTGGCCGGTCAGGACCGGCCGAACCCCATGATCACGAACGGATGGTGTCGAACACGCCGAGCGTGTGCTCCACATCCGCGGCAGCGGTGTAGTGCGCCAGTCCGAGCCGGACCGCGCCGCCGCTCTCACCGACCCCGAGGACGGCCATGAGTTCGCGCGCGTAGTAGTCGCCGTCCCACGCGCAGATGCTGCGCCGGGTCAGCTCCTCGGTCACCTGCCGCGGTGTCATTCCCTCGACGGTCAGGGACACCGTCGGCGTACGGCGGGCCGGCGCCCCGAGCATCGTGACATGCCGCATCGCCCGCAGGCCCTCGACCAGCCGGGTCATCAGTTGGCTCTCGTACGCCTCCACCGCAGCCATCGAGGCCAGGACTCGCTCGCGCTGGGTGCCGGTCGCAGCAGTGTCGAGCGAGGCGATGTGCTCGACGGCGGCGACCACCCCGGGAAAGAGCTCGAACGGCGGCGTACCTGTTTCGAACCGGTCGGGGACGGAGTCCGACGACGGCGCCAGCTTGTCCGGGTGCAACCCCTCCAGTACGGCGGGGGTGGCCATGACCGCGCCGACGTGCGGCCCGCACCACTTGTAGGCGCTCACGGCGAGGAAATCCGCCCCGAGTTCAGCCATGTCCAACCGAATGTGCGGGGCGGCATGCACGGCGTCGACGTACACCAATGCCCCGAGGGCGTGCGCCCGATCGGCGATGGCGCGCACCTCGGGTCGGGTCCCGACGGCATTGCTCGCGGCTGTGACCGCGACCAGCCGGGTCCGTTCGGTGAGCAGTTCGTCGTACTGCTGGTCCGGCAGCTCGCAGGTCGTGACGTCGACCTCGGCCCAACGCACGCGGACACCGGCAACTGCCGCGGCCTGCAGCCAGGGCCGGACGTTCGCGTCGTGGTCGAGCCGGCTGACGATGATCTCGTCGTCGGCCTGCCAGGTCTTGGCCAGCGCCCGCGACAGCACGTACGTCAACGTCGTCATGTTCGGACCCAGCACGACGCCCGCCGGGTCGGCGCCGACGAGATCGGCCATCGCCAGCCTCGCGGCGTCGCGGAGCTGACCTGCGCGCACCGAGGAGGGAAAGACCCCGCCGGTGTTACCGGTGGACACCCGCATGCCGGCGCCGACCGCGGAGGCGACGGTCTCCGGGACCAGGCTGCCGGCGGGACCGTCGAGGTGCACGAACCCATCGTTGAGCGACGGGAAGAGCCCGCGCACCCGGTCGACGTCAAGTGCCATTTCGTAGAGGCTACGTGGCACGGACCCTAACGAGCATCCCGGCTTCGGCTGGCCAACACCCGGCGTGGGGCTCGGGCTGCCTCCCTGCCGAAAGTAAGTGAAGATGGGTCGATGACCGAGAAGACTAACGAAACGTCGCAGCAGCGTCAGGTCGTCATCGTCGGCGAGGATGGCCGGCCGGTCGGCCAGATCGCGGTGGACGAGGACGGCAAGAACACCGGTCCGAGCGTGGCGGACATGGTCGAGCAGCCGGCCAAGGTCATGCGAATCGGGACCATGATCAAGCAACTGCTGGAGGAGGTCCGCTCGGCCCCGCTGGACGAGGCCAGCCGCAACCGGCTGCGCGAGATCCACGAATCGTCAATCCACGAGATCGAGGCGGGCTTGGCGCCCGAGCTCCGCGAGGAGCTGCGGCGGCTGTCGTTGCCGTTCAACGACGAGGAGACACCCAGCGACGCCGAGCTGCGGATCGCCCAGGCCCAACTGGTCGGCTGGCTCGAGGGGCTGTTCCACGGAATCCAGACCGCCCTGTTCGCCCAGCAGATGTCCGCGCGGATGCAGCTGGAGGAGATGCGCCGCCGGGCCTTGCCGCCGGGATCCGGACCGCCCGGGCAACAGCAGGGCCAGCAGTCCCCGATGGGCACCGGCCAGTATCTCTAGCCACCCTCAGGGGAACAGCCGTTCCAGGTGCGCCGCAACGCCGTCGTCGGCGTTGGACCCGGTCACCTCGTCGGCGGCATCGAGTACTGCCTTGTGCGCGTTCGCCACGGCCACCGAGCGCCCGGACCACGCGAACATCGGAAGGTCGTTGGGCATGTCACCGAACACGAGGGCGTCCTTGGCGTCGATACCGTGCGAGGCCGCGACCTTTGCCAACCCGGTCGCCTTGGTGACGCCAGCCGCGGCGATCTCCAGCAGGCCGTCGTACGACGAATGCGTCACGGTCACCGACTCCCCCAGCAACGTCCGCGCTGTGGCGAGCAGTTCATCCGGCCCGTACGACGGGTGCCGCACCAGCAGTTTGACCGCTGGGGCCCCGATGAGATCGGCCAGCGCCCCGACGGAGACCTCGGGCCGTCCGACGTTGCCTGCCAGCTTGTAGGTGGGCTCGTGCCGGAACGTGGCGCCGAGTTCGACGGCGAAGGCGGCATCAGGCAACTCCGACCGCAACCGCTCGGTGACCTCGGCCAGGACAGCCGGGTCCAACGGGTCTGACCCGACCATCGTGTCGTTGTGCAGGTCCCAGATCACCGCTCCGTTGGCGCAGACCGCGATGCCGCGATGGTCGAGCTGCTCGGCGACCGCGGCGAGCCAGCGCGGCGGCCGGCCGGTGACGATGACGACGGGGACGCCGGCCGCCTCCACCCGGGCCACCGCCTCCGCCGTACGCGGTGAGATGACGCCGTCGGTCCCGAGCAGTGTCCCGTCCAGGTCGGTCGCCACGAGCAACGGCTGCCAGGTCGAGTCCCGAGTGCGCCCGGTCATCCGAAAAGCACCTCGAGGTAGGCCGCCACGCCGTCCTCGTCGTTGGTCAGGGTGAGCGAATCTGCAGCGGCGAGAACCGTGGGGTGTGCGGATGCCACCGCCACGGAGTACCCGGCCCAGGTGAACATCGACAGGTCGTTGGGCATGTCCCCGAAGCAGAGCACGGCGCCGGCCTCGACACCGTGTCGGGCCGCGGCCACGGCAAGGCCGGTGGCCTTGGTGACCCCGGCCGGACAGATCTCGATGAAGCCGAGGCCCGCGTGCGTCACCTCGACGAGATCGGGCGGTACGACGGTCAGCGCGAGGGCGAGCAGTGAGTCCTGATCGTGCGCCGGCGAGCGGAGGAACACCTTCAGCGCGTCGCCGCGCAGCACCTCGGCGCGGTGCAGCAGCACTGCCGGGTCGGGATAGGGCCACTGGAAACCGTCCTGAACCCGCAGCGGCCCGGTCAGATCTCCGACCTCCTCCACCGCGATGACCAGCGTGCCCACGGCATCCTCGATCAGCGCCACCGCCTTGGCCGCCACCTCCCAGGGCAGCGCCGACACCGACAGTTCCTCGCCGGTGGCCAGATCCACGACGTAGCCGCCCTGGGCGAGGACGGCCAGCCCGTGGTTGCCCATGTCGCGCCGGACCATGTCCAACAACCGAGGGCCGCGGCCGGTCACCGCGATCACCGGGACACCTCGAGCCCGTGCGGCGCCGAGTGCTGCCCGGCTGCGCTCGGACACGGTTCCGTCGGTGCGAAGCAGGGTGCCGTCGAGATCGGTGGCGATCAGGCTGGGCAGGGCCCTCACAGCGGTTCGAGGACCTCGCGACCGCCGAGATATGGGCGCAGTGCGGCGGGGACGACCACCGAGCCGTCGGCCTGCTGGTGGTTCTCCAGGATGGCGACCAGCCAGCGGGTGGTGGCCAGCGTGCCGTTGAGGGTGGCGGCGAACTGCGGCTTCCCCTCGGCGTCCCGGAACCGGATGTTCAGGCGGCGCGCCTGGAACGTCGTGCAGTTCGACGTGCTGGTCAGCTCCCGGTAGCGGCCCTGGGTCGGAATCCACGCCTCGCAGTCGTACTTGCGCGCGGCGCTGGAGCCGAGGTCACCGGCGGCGATCTCGATGACGCGGTACGGCAGCTCGACCTTGGCGAGCATCTGCTCCTCCCACGCGAGCAGCCGGTCGTGTTCCTTGCCGGCGTCAACGGGATCGCAGTAGGAGAACATCTCGACCTTGTCGAACTGGTGCACCCGGATGATGCCCTGGGTGTCCTTGCCGTAGGAGCCGGCTTCCCGCCGGTAGCACGACGACCAGCCGGCGTAGCGCCGTGGCCCCGCGGACAGGTCCAGGATCTCGTCCATGTGCAGGCCCGCGAGCGGCACCTCCGACGTCCCGACCAGATACAGGTCGTCGGCCTCGAGCCGGTAGACCTCCGTCGCGTGGGCGCCAAGATACCCGGTTCCGCCCATCACCTCCGGCCGGACGAGCGTCGGAGTGATGACCGGGGTGAAGCCGGTCTCGACGGCCTGCGCGACCGCCATGTTCAGCAGGGCGAGCTGCAGCAGCGCGCCCTGGCCGGTGAGGAAGTAGAACCGCGCACCGGACACCTTGGCACCGCGCTCGGTATCGATGGCGCCGAGCAACCGCCCGAGTCCGACATGATCCCGGGGGGTGAACCCGGCGAACGCCGGCTTGTCACCGACCTCTTTGCAGACGACGTAGTCGTCCTCGCCACCGGCCGGTACGCCGTCCTCGATGAGGTTGGGCACGGCGAGCTGCGCCCGCCGCAGCGCCGCCTCGGCCGCAGATTCGTCAGCCACAGCCGATCTGACTGCAGCGGCCAGCTC
>Ga0136611_10002898_pt1 | contig 12009 bp, 19 predicted proteins | sample AntDrymUQ2232306_2_FD_106645 | JGI IMG/M metagenome (GOLD analysis project Ga0136611, IMG submission 106645) | Polar desert sand microbial communities from Dry Valleys, Antarctica - metaG UQ223 (23.06) | ecosystem: Environmental > Terrestrial > Soil > Desert | place: Antarctica: Dry Valley... | reverse complement strand
GATGTTGTTCTAAAATCGAAGTTCAAAATCTCAAATCATTGTTTGATAGCCGCTTAAATTATATCTGCTCCAACTGCTTCGTCCAAAGATTCAAAGCCTTTCCGCTTTAAGATTTCAGACAAGCCGTTATTTATATCACGCGCAAACGTAAAACCCTGATAGACAAAACCGGTGTAAGCCTGCACTAAGCACGCGCCCGCCGAAATTTTTTCATAAGCGTCTTCCGCCGTAAAAATCCCGCCGACCCCGATAATCGGCAGTTTTCCTTTTGAATATTTGTATATTTTGGAAATGACTTCGGTTGATTTTTTCCGCAGAGGCTTTCCGCTCAACCCGCCGTTTTCATCTATTTCGGTTTTCAGATGTTCTCTTTTAATGGTCGTGTTCGTCGCAATTATTCCCGCGAGATTTAATTTTTGCGAAATATCCACAATCGCTTCGATTTCCGCTTCGGATAAATCGGGCGCGATTTTCACTAAAAGCGGTTTTGAAAATTGAGATTCGGCTTCATTTTTAGTTTCAGACGACTTTCGATGGTTTTCGCCGGCGGTTTGCCGCTTGAAGGCGGAACTCAAAACCCGATTTCTCGCTTGCAATTCTCCCAAAAGTTCCTCCAGATGTTCCGCCTTTTGCAGTTCGCGCAAATTCGGTGTATTCGGCGAAGAAACATTGACGGCGATGTAATCGGCGACTTCATAAGCCAAATCAAAACTCTGCAAATAATTCTCGATTGCTTCTTCATTCGGCACATCTTTGTTTTTGCCGATATTTACTCCGAGAACGCAATTCGGATTGATTTTTTTTAGTCTTTCCACCACTTTCGGCGTTCCTTCATTATTAAATCCGAGCCGGTTGATTAACGCTCCGTCTTCGGGAAGTCGAAAAAGTCGCGGCTTTTCATTTCCCTTTTGCGGATTAAAAGTGACGGTTCCGACTTCCGTGAAGCCAAAACCGAGCGCGGCTAATTGATTAACGACCACGCCGTTTTTGTCGAAACCGGCGGCGATACCGAGCGGATTTTTGAATTTCAATCCAAATCTTTCAATATTGCCAAAGTTTTCGCCGTTGAAGCGTTCACCGATTAAATCTTGCGCGTATTTTGAAGACAAACCGAACCTCAGCGATTCGATACTGAATTCGTGCGCCGTTTCGGTCGGCATTTTGAAAAGAAGCCGGCGAATAATCGTTTTGTAAAATGACATCTATTCGGGAAAAACCAATAAATCGTAAAGATTCGCCAGAGAAATCTCGCATTCAATCGAATCGAGCCGCAGAACCGCATCAAGTCCTTCAATTTCGTTTTTTTCCCAACCGCCGTTTTTTTGCTTGACGTAATGCTCGACCGACGGCTTGTTCTGCGAAATTAAAATGTAATCTTCGAGCGTTTCGATAAAATTCGTATAACGCAAAAATTTTTCGCCGCGATCATAATTTTCGGTCGAAGGCGAAAGCACCTCGAAAATCACCGTCGGATTCATCAAAACGTCGCCTTTCTCGTCGTGAAAAATCGGTTTTCCGCAGACGATTGCCAAATCGGGATACGAATACAAACCTTTTTCATTGGTCGCCACTTTCATATTCGGCGAAAACCCGCGACATTGTTTTCCGCGCAGTTGATTGTGCGTGATGCCGTATAAATTGAAACAAATCGTGCTGTGTGACGGACTTTCGCCCGCCATCGCGTAGACGTTTCCGTCTAAAAATTCGTGTCTTTCAGCCTGCACACGCTCGAAATCGAGATAATTTTCTACTGAAAAAATCGGATGAGCTTTTGCTAGTGCCATATTTTTTTATCTTCCTTCGTAATCGTGCCGGTCAATTTTAGTTGTCATCGCGCCGATTGATTTTAATCGAAAACCGTAAAATTCAGAAACCTTTAACTTGAAACTTTGAATTTTAACCGCTCGTTTGTTACGATTTGCCGAAGGCATTTATGGCAGATGAATACGGATTAGTTGAAAAATCGAAAATTATGGACGCGGCGCGAATGAAGCGCGCTTTGTCGCGTCTGGCATCGGAAATCGTCGAAGAGAATCACGGCGCGAAGGATTTATACATCGTCGGCATCCGGCGGCGCGGAGTTCCGCTCGCCGAGCGTATCTCCGCGAAAATCGAAGAACTGGAAGGTGAAAGACCGCTTTACGGTATTATTGACATCACACTTTACCGCGACGATTTATCAACCGTCGGCGCAAATCCGATTGTCAACCGAACGGAACTCGATGCGGACATCGAAGACAAAAAAATTATTCTGGTTGACGACGTTCTTTACACTGGCAGAACAATCCGCGCCGCGCTCGACCAACTAATGGATTTCGGTCGCCCGAACCGCGTTCAGCTCGCCGTTTTGATTGACCGCGGCAAAGAACACCGCGAACTCCCGATTCAGGCTGATTACATCGGCAAAACCGTACCGACGAAAAAAGCCGAAATCATCAAAGTTATGCTCAAGGAATATGACGATGAAGAAGCCGTCTGGATTTACGAAAAGCCGTGAAATTTGAAATTGTCAGCGAAATTATAAATATAGAAACAATCGCTGAGGGAAATTCAATCAGAGTTTTACCGATTTTGAATAGAAAATACGGAAAAGGTCGTTGGCGCAAGAAAAAAGGTATTGCAACTGTTAAAATATATGACGGAAGTTTCAGATTGGCGGAAATTCATTGGTGCGAAGCGCACGGCATCGGCAAAAAGACTTGAAAATCAAATTTCCTTTTTAGATTAATGGTATGGAAAAACCTGAGTTCGTAGTTTGTTTAAATAATAAAGGTTATGCGGCATCGCTCGAAATCGGCAAACTCTATCGAATAGTTCGCGATGAAGAAGCTGAAAAACTCGGCGGCTTTCGCGTAATTGACGAAGACGGCGAAGATTATTTTTACGATGCAGAAATGTTTTGTCCGCTTCAAGTTCCGCCGATTGTTGCACAAACACTGATGTCAGTTAAACAGCAAGGTTAAATGCCTTGCTTTTTTTGCAGTTAAATATATGGATAAACCGTTTCGACGCAGAGATTTACTCGGAATCCGCAATCTGTCCGCCGAGGAAATCGTCGGGATTTTAAATACTGCCGAAAATTTCCGCGAGATAAACCAGCGCGAGATAAAAAAAGTTCCGACCCTGCGCGGCAAAACCGTCATCAATCTTTTTTTTGAAAATTCAACGCGGACGCGCACGAGTTTTGAACTCGCCGCCAAACGCCTTTCCGCCGATGCAATTAATATCAGCGTCGCATCGTCGTCGGTCGTCAAAGGCGAAACTTTGATTGATACGGCGATGAATCTCGATGCCATGTCGCCCGATTGTATTGTCGTGCGGCATTCGAGCGCGGGCGTTCCGCATCAACTCGCAAAAGTTTCAAAAGCCGCAATCGTCAATGCGGGCGACGGCGCGAACGAGCATCCGACGCAAGCCTTGCTCGACGCGATGACAATCCGCGAACACAAAAAGAAAATTGAAAATCTTGAAGTTGCGATTATCGGCGACATTCTGCATTCGCGCGTGGCGCGTTCAAACATTCATTTATTAACAAAACTCGGCGCAAAAGTTCGCGTTGCCGGTCCAAAAACTCTTGTTCCCAACGATTTCGCGTATCTCGTCGAAAATAATTTAGAAGTTTGTTCAAATATCGAAGAAGCCATCGAAGTGGCGGATGTCGTGATGATTTTGCGAATCCAGAGAGAAAGACAGGATTCGGCATATTTCCCGACTCTTCGGGAATACGCGATTCATTACGGTTTAACGCAGGAAAGATTAAATCTCGCCAAACCCGACGCCATCGTTCTGCATCCGGGACCAATGAATCGCGGCATCGAAATCGCTTCGGAAGTCGCCGACGGTTCGCGTTCGTTAATTTTAGATCAGGTAAAATACGGCGTTGCCGTGCGAATGGCGGTTTTATATCTCGCAACTGGAGGCACTACAATTACATAAACAATTTCTATGAAACTTCTAATCATTAATTAACACTTGATTGATCTGCCTAAAAATTATGCCTGCCAAAGATTTATTTCACGACAACGTAAGAAAAGCACTCGAAAAAGACGGCTGGACGATCACTGCTGACCCTTATACTTTGGTTTGGGGCAAAGACTCTTTGTTTGTTGATTTGGCGGCGGAAAGATTTATCGCGGCGGAAAAGGAAAATGAAAAGATTGCAGTCGAAATCAAAAGTTTTGTCGGACGTTCAAAAACTGCGGAATTGGAACAGGCACTCGGACAATTTTCGTTGTATTATTCTGTAATGAAGCGCACGGACGCGGAGAGAAAATTGTATCTCGCCGTGCCGGACACTGTTTTCGGCGATTTATTTGAAGGCGAAAAAGGCGAAATCGTGATGAGCGACGAGAGATTGAAAGTCTTTTGTTTTTCAGCCGAAAACGAGGAGATTTTGAAATGGAAAAGATAGAAAAATTGCGCGAAGCGGTTAAAAAATCTTTGCTCGAATGGAAAGAATTTATCACTCCGCGAATCGCGCCCGAAGACCAGAAACTCGAAGCCAAAGTTACTTTTGATGACGAAAACAACAGTTATCTGCTGTTATTTTCGGGTTGGAAGGCAAATCAAAGAGTTCACAGCCTGCTGATTCACATCGAAATTATCGGCGACAAAATTTGGATTCAGGAAGACAACACGGAACAAGGTGTCGCGGCTGATTTGGAAAAATACGGCGTTGCCAAAAACGACATCGTGCTTGGCTTTCAACCGCCAAGTTTAAGACCTTATACGGAATACTCATCAACAATTTAATTATGTCCCAACCACGTTATCAAATTTTTGTCAGCTCAACATTCAAAGATTTACAAGATGAAAGACAAGCTGTTTTGAATGCGATTTTGAAACTCAATCAATTCCCTGCCGGAATGGAAATATTTCCTGCGGTAAACGATACAGCTTGGGAACATATCGAAAAGGTTATCGAAGATTCCGATTATTATGTTCTTATTATCGGCGGCAAATACGGCTCAATTGAAGCCGAAAGCGGAATAAGCTATACAGAAAAAGAATATGATTTCGCAGTTTCAAAAAATATTCCCGTTTTAGCTTTTACACGCTCTGACGAAGAAAACATACCAGTTGGAAAAGCAGAGATGAACGAAGAAATCCGTGAAAAACTCAAGAAATTTAAGCAAGAAGTTGGAAATAAACATCATTGGAATTATTGGAAAACGATTGATGAACTGAAAGCTAATGTAATTTCAAGTCTAGCGATGTCTTTTGCAATGAATCCTCAAAAGGGTTGGAAAAAATCTAGTGTTATCAGTCATACAGAGTTATTAGAAAGACTCGCCAATTTGCAAATAAAATACGATGAACTATTAGAGGAAAACAACAAACTCCAAAATTCTCAGAATACTTTTCCTCAATTCGCTCAAGGCAATGACAAGATTACCTTTAGATTAGTTGCTGTTGATAAATCTGAATTTGAAATAGAAACGACTTGGGATGAAATTTTTTTCTGTGTATCTGAAACTTTGGTTGCTACTACATTTTCTGGAGATGCTATATATAAAATTGAAAAATTCTTAACGGAAAAATATTTAATCAAAACTTCAAGTCGAATGAATGAAAAAGTTCTTAATGATGGTAAACACTATTCATTATCGCATGAAGAATTTTTAAAAATTCAAAAGCAATTTCTAGCTTTAAAACTGATCGTTTTTATAGAGATTAATGAAGGTTGGTATTGGAAATTATCCGAAACAGGAATAAATTATTTTTTAAGCAAAGCGGCTATTCAAAAAACTTCATAATTACTATTTTTAACATAATTAAATAAATGAAACTTCTAATCGCCAATGGTCATTTGATTAACTCATCGAAAAATCAAAACAACAGACAAAGCAAATGAATTTTGCCATAATTTCGATACGGAGAAAATTTATGTTTTATAAAGTGGTTTTACAAAAATCCGAAGAAGGTTACAGCGTCAGTTGTCCCGGATTGCCTGGCTGCTTGTCGCAAGGCGCAACCGAAGAAGAAGCGTTGGAAAATATCAGGGATGCGATTAGCGAATACCTTGAGGTCATTAATGATTTGACCGAAAACGCCGTTGTGCGGGAAGTCGAAGTCACAGCGTAACGATATGCCGAAACTCGCCGGACTAAATCATCTCGAAGCAGTTCGCGCGTTGGAAAAAAGCGGGCTTTTGGATTGCTCGTCAAGGAAAACATATCGTTATGACGGATGGCGTGAGAATCGTTACCGTTCCGCGCCATAATCCTGTAAATGCTTTTACGATGGGCGAATTATATGTGATGCAGGCTTAACAATTGAAAACTTTAGGAAACTTCTCAGATAACTGATGAAACTTTTAATTGCAAACGGTCATTTGATTGACCCTTTAGAAAATCAAAACAGCGGAAAGAATCTTTTAATCGAAGACGGAAAAATCGTCGCCTGGTTGAATCAAAACGAATCTGCGCCGGAAGACGCGGAAGTTTTTGATGCGACGGGTTTAATTGTCGCGCCCGGTTTTATTGATTTGCACGTTCATTTGCGCGAGCCGGGACAGGAACACAAGGAAACGATTGCCAGCGGTTGCGCGGCGGCGGTCGCGGGCGGTTGGACGAGCGTTTGTCCGATGCCGAACACGCTGCCGATAAACGACAACGCGGCAATTACGCGCTATATGATTGAGCAGGCGGAACGCGCCGGTTTAGCGAATATTTTTCCTGTGGGTGCGATTACGAAATCTTCCGACGGCGCGGAACTCGCGGAAATGGGCGAGATGAAGGCGGCGGGCGCAGTCGCCGTTTCCGACGACGGGCGACCTGTGCCGAACGCCGGAATAATGCGTCGGGCGATGGAATACGCGAAGGATTTTGATTTGCCGGTTGTTGACCATTGCGAGGACAAATCTTTATCTTCGGGCGGCGTGATGCACGAAGGAAAAATTTCTTTGTTGCTGGGATTAAAAGGAATGCCGGCTTTGGCGGAAGAACTCGACGCGGTGCGCGATATTATTCTGGCGAAGGAAACCGGAGCGCACATTCACATCGCTCATATTTCGACGAAAGGCGCGATTGAAGCCGTCCGCCGCGCGAAAAACGAAGGAATAAACGTCACTTGCGAAGTCACCCCGCATCATTTTACGCTCACGGATAAGACGGTTGAAGGCTACGACACGAATACAAAAATGTCGCCGCCGCTCAGAAGCGAAGAACACACGCAAGCGATTTTAGAGGCGTTGCAAGACGGCACTATTGACGCAATCGCCACCGACCACGCGCCTCATCACGGTGACGAAAAAGCGCTCGAATACGACCGCGCGCCGTTTGGCATTACCGGCTTGGAAACGGCTGTCGGCTTGGCTTTCAGAGAACTCGTTCACAAGGGCGTGGTTGATTTGGTGCGATTGATTGAACTTTGTTCGGCGAATCCGGCGAAGATTTTCAAATTACACAATCGCGGAACTTTGCGCGTCGGTTCAATCGCCGACGTAACGATTCTCGACCCGAATTTCGAGTGGATTTATCGAAATTCGGATTCAAAATCTAAATCGAAAAATTCGCCGTTCGACGGTTGGAATTTTACCGGCGCGGCGATGGCGACGATTGTCAGCGGAAAAATCGTTTATCGAAGATGAATTTTTGTCAATCAGGCGAATTTTTTGGTAGTGTCCTAATAGTGTGTTGCTGGAGTTAACCTGCAACAGGGCTTTCCTATAAAAATTGAAAGGTCAATAAACACGCCCAAATCGAAAGCTAAACTTGTCTGAAAGAAATGAATGTCGAATCAGAAAGCATCAATAATTTCGCGGCTTCAATAGCGGCAGATATTTTTTATAGGAAAGCCCTGTTTTAATAATATTGGGCTGATGCTTTAAGCAGAAAGAATTTGTCAATTTTAGAAACTATGTGTTAAAATTAAAGGTTTTAGTTAGGCAATCACTATGCCTAAAATGTTTAGTTTTGTTTGCGGAGGGATAATATGTCAGATGCAGAAAGCCAACCAGAAGTGGAAAAACCGATTGAGAATCGGTTAATGAAAGAGGTGCCGATTAGTCACATAATTCCAGCGGAGTTGCCGCTATTGTTTTCTGACCAGATGGTTGTTAAAGGTCAGGAGGACGGGTTATTTGTATTGTATTTCTTTCAAACAAGACCACCAATCGCCGTTACCACCGAACAAGTGGAAGCGGTTGAAAAGATTGATGCTAAGTGTGTCGCACAAATTATTGTCACTCCTCAGCAGATGCAAAAAAATATTGCTGCAATGAATACCAATTTTCAGCGGCAACTTAGTAAAACAGGAAAGGTGCGACTCGAACAAGTTGCAGAGGAAGGTGTAGATGGAAACGATAAGAATTGAGACTGCTGATGCGTCAAGGCAATTTGCTACGATTCAAAATGACAATTTGACGCTTGAAAATATTTCGGGAAAGATGAACGAAATTATGAGAAACGTGAACATTCTTAAGTCTTTGGAAGAAATTAGCCAACATACTGGAAATTATGTTCGTCTTCTACCTGAATTGAGTTTTATGCCCGCCCTCATTGGGTCGGACAACCAACCCGTGTTTTTATATCGTATTATTGAAGCTATCGACGAATATTTGGATATTGATAAAATTCAGGATGATTTTTCAAATTTAAGTTATTCCCAAATTGCGGGGTCTATTTTCTTTCTCAGAAAGGTTGCTCAAATGAATTCACAGAAAATTGATATTGATGATTTAGAAGATGAATTTGAGCTTTCTGACCCTGATTTTCTACATACCCTGGAAATGGCATTTAACGATAAGGAGGTTGTTCGTGTGCTCTCTCAACCTGAATAGCGTTATAAATGAGCAGATAGAATCGTCTGGAAATCAACGCGCTTCAATCGAAAAAAAACTTGAAGGATTGGCTTTTGGTGCTAACAGAGATGAACCAGGACTTCTGGATATGCCCGATACACACCGAAAGAGGATGCCCGGAGACTTGCGTGAGGTGCGAAAGCATCGAGTTGGCTATCATCGTTTATATTATTCAGGGCGTCACACTAATTGCTACTACGATGCTTGTTACTTGTTAATACACAAAAAAGGTGATAATCAAGCAGAATTGGATGATGATAAGAGATTTCAAGAACATTTAATTAACGCCTTAGCTGATAAAATTCCAGCACGCGTTCTCGAAGACCCAGTAGAGAAAGAATTGAAGGAAAAAGAAAAGCAAGAAGAGCAAATCGAAGAAAAATCCTGGGAGAAGGCTCCTTGGTATAAAAAGTATTGGAGTTAAGACTTATTCCAACGTGCATCAGCCGCCTTTTTAGCAATCGCCGACCGTTCGGCAGGCGTTAGTTTGGCGGCTCTAGTCTTGCCGCCTTTTTGCGCTGTTTTATTTACCGGCTTATTCCAATCTTCGCTTTCCGTTTCCGCAATAATATCGTCAATCAAAGATTTAGCTAACTCGTTTTCGTCTTTCTTTTTTGGCATAATGAAATCAGATTATCACGAACAAAAAAGTGTTGCTAGAATTATTATTTTCTAGCAACACATTATTAGGACACTACCAATTTTTTATAAAAGTGTAAAGTTTTTGGGTTGATGTGAAAAACAGGGAGAATATTTAAATAATGGAATGGCTGGCTGACCCGCAAATCTGGATTGCATTTGCGACATTAACCGTTTTGGAACTCGTTCTCGGAATTGACAATGTAATTTTTATTTCGATTCTTTCCGGCAAACTTCCGCCCGAACAACAATCGAAAGCGCGATACCTCGGATTGGCTCTCGCGCTTATCATGCGCGTGATTTTGCTGTTTTCGCTGACGTGGGTGATTGGTTTGACCGAACCTTTGTTTTCAATTTTCGGGCGAGATATTTCGGGTAAAGATTTGGTTTTGCTGGTTGGCGGTCTATTTCTTATTGCTAAATCAACGCACGAGATTCACGGTTCGCTCGAAGGCGAGGAAGGTCACGCTTCAAAAAAAACTTATGCTTCCTTTGTCAGTGTCATTGTTCAAATTATGCTGCTCGACATCGTTTTCTCACTCGATTCGGTAATAACGGCGGTCGGAATGGTTGATAATATTTGGATAATGATTGCGGCGGTGGTTATCTCGATTATTGCGATGATGCTTTTCGCCGGTTCAATCGGCGCATTCGTCCAAAAACATCCGACGATCAAAATGCTCGCGCTTTCATTTTTGCTTTTAATCGGCGTAATCCTGGTTGCCGAAGGTTTCCACCAGAAAATCCCGAAAGGCTACATCTATTTTGCGATGGCGTTTTCGGTTCTCGTCGAAGTTTTAAATATGCGTTTGCGGAAAAAAGCCGATCCGGTTCATCTGCACAATCAGTATTCGGACGCGGACGAAGCGAAGGCGATTGAGGCGCAATAAACTATTGCAAAAGACGGTTGCAAAGCATTTTTTTTTATCCGTTCGGAACGGACAAATTGTTACAATGAAAAAAATATTAATAATGGCAGCGACAATTTTTCTATGCGTCTCCGCCGCTTTTTCGCAAACGAAAAAAACGGAAAGCGTTTACACCGATTTGGCGAGCGAAAAATGCAAAACGATTGAATCTTTCCCGGATGAAGGCGGAAGTTATCGCGGCGAATGCGCGGGTATCGGCGGTTACAAACTCGAAGTTCTCGAAGGCGATTTGCGCCAGACCATTAACGTCGTTTCGCCGAACCGCAAGAAATACGAACTCGAACTGTGGAATAAAGTTTCATCCGGTTTTTCCGCCGTCGGTGACAAAGCGGAATGGCGCGTCGTCCGCAGCGGCAAAACCATCAAACCGACGGCGTTAATCTTTCGCTTCAACGCGAGCGACAACCCGGAAAAACCCGAACAAAACATTTCTTATCTGGTCGTCGTCAAAATCACGAAAAGTGCGGTGTGCGTCACCGATGTCGTCAAACCTTCAGCAAATGCCAATACCGATGCGCGAAAACTAGCCGACGTTTCGGCGAATAAACCTTGTCATCCCGGACAATAATTATTTCTGCGGGAGATTTCAATTACACCGAAATTACAAAATTATGAAAACTTTTGTTTTGTCGTTTTTATTTGCTGCATCTATCGCTTTGACGGCGAATGCCCAAACAAACATTCGCCGCGTTGATTTCAACAATTTTACCTACGAACCGTTTTGCGTCGGTGAGGAAACGAAAAAAATCACCGTTAAAAGCGGCGAATTTTTCGAGGAAAAGGAAACGGACGGCTTCACCGACCGTTTTTACTTTAAAGCGTCGCCCGCCGATTACGGCGATTTGAACGGCGACGGTCAGGACGAAGCCGTCATTTTAACCGTTTGCAATACCGGCGGAACCGGCAATTTTTCGGAAGGATTTATTTATCAGATGAAAAACGGAAAACCTGTCTTGCTCGCCCGCATCGAAGGCGGCGACCGCGCTGACGGCGGTTTGCGTGAAGCACGGATTGAAAACGGTTTGCTCGTCGTCGAATCGAACGATCCCGGCGCACACGGCGGCGCGTGCTGTCCCGAATTCGTCGTCACTTCGAGATATAAATTGAGCGGCATAAAACTCGTCGAAACCGGCAAATCACAAAAACGCGAACTTTACCCGAAACACCGCGTCAGTTTTCCGAAAGGCGCGTCCGGCACGACCTTTAAAGTAACGCTTCAGGCGGGCGAATTAAAGCGATTTGTCGTCGGCGCGCGCGCCGGTCAAATTTTAACCGCATCGGTCAGCAATGATGAAACTTCGCTGCGATTGTTGGAAGACGCTGCATTAACCGAAGGAATCAACAATTTTCGCGCACGTCTTCCAAAAAACGGAGATTATACAATCGAAATACAAAATAACGCCGAAACGGATTTGGAAATAACAATCAACATCAACATCAGATGAAAAGTGGTAAGCGGTAAGAAAAGTGGTAAGTGGTAAGTGGTAAGTGGTAAGTGGTAAGTCTTTTTTTTAACTTACCACTTACCACTTACCACTAAAAAAAACTTACCACTAAAAAAAACTTACCACTAAAAAAAACTTACCACTAAAAAAAAACCGTTGACTAATTTCGCGTTTATCGGCATTTTATATTTAT
>Ga0136611_10002897_pt1 | contig 12009 bp, 16 predicted proteins | sample AntDrymUQ2232306_2_FD_106645 | JGI IMG/M metagenome (GOLD analysis project Ga0136611, IMG submission 106645) | Polar desert sand microbial communities from Dry Valleys, Antarctica - metaG UQ223 (23.06) | ecosystem: Environmental > Terrestrial > Soil > Desert | place: Antarctica: Dry Valley... | reverse complement strand
GACTGTGATGTGGGACACGGTCTGCCTGCGGTGCTCATCCCGCTCGGTGCCGACCAACCCCGGATCGCGGCCGCCGTTGCATCCGTCGGTGCTGCTCGTGTGCTTGAACCGACCGAGCTGAACACTGCGGACATCCACGCGGCCCTGAAGTGGGCCCTCTACGACCAAGACGCGCAACGCGCAGCAAGCGAGCTCGCGTCAGAGATCACGGCAACACCTCCCGCCGCCGTCGTCGTCGACCACGCGCTCGCCCTCGCCGTTCTGGCCTGACCGGCCCCGAATGCCATCCAGTCGCCAGGGATTCCCGTTCACGGATCGCAACGAGGTCAGGTTCGAGGGACGCGACGAGCCGCACCCGTGGGTGGGCGCCGTGACGCCGATGGGTATCTCACGGGGGCGGCGGCGCGGATCGGGGCGCCTCGGCGCCGAGTGGCACGAAGCGGCGCAGCTTGGCGCTGTCGGCGTGGCGCGGGAGCGAGGCGACGCGCTGCACCTGGACGGCGGCGGCGGGGAGGCCGATCGTGTCGAGCTCGGCGGTCAGCCGTCCTGTCAGGGCGGCGGTGTCGATGTCGTCGCCCCCGACGACCGCGAGGTCGAATCCCTGCGGGGTCTGGTGGACCTGGTACTCGATGACCGACGCGGCCTGGGCGAGAACTGACCGCACGACGTGGGGGTGGAGCTCGGCTCCTCCGGGCCAGCGGAACCAGTCGTCGGTCCGCCCGGCGGGCGGAGAGATGAGCTGGCCGGTCCAGGGCCGGTCATCGCCACCGACAGCGAGGAGCGCGAGCTGGTCGGTCACCTCGTAGCGCAGGGAGCGGCAGCGTGCGGTTCGTCAACACGGTGAGCAGGATCCTCTCGCCCACCACGCCGTTCGGGACGGGTGACCGCCGCATCGACCACCTCGATGATGGCGATGTCGTCGGTGAGCGTCAGCGCCGTCTCGCCTGGGAACGAGACGGCGATTCCCGGCGCTTCGGTGAGGCTGTAGATGTTGACGAGCTCTGTCCCCCACGCGTTACGGGCACGGGCGTGCAAGAGGTCATCGACAGGCTCTGCGACCGCCGAGACCACGACCGGACTAATCCGAAGGCGGCCGCCGATCGCTTCGTCGGCGAGCCGCCCGAGCACGGATGAGTAGGCGCCGAGAGTGTCGGGCTGCAGATCATTGAGCCATTCGACGAGCTCTGGCATCGGCGTACCGGCCGACCGGATCTCGGTGCCCCCCAGCCACGCCAGGGTCCTGCCCATGTGCACGGCGTTGGCGCCCCACACCGCGGCGCGCACGGGCAGCCCGCCGAGCGGCTGGCGACGGGCCGCCATCCAACCACCCCGCAGCCTCGAGGATCGACGTGAGCTTGGCGAGATCCTTGCGGTTGGCCCGACGCATTGCCGGTTTCATGATCGGGGCGATCAGCTTCGAGAAGCCCGCCGGCTTGCCGCGGTTGCGCAGGGTCATGTGGGTCGAGCCGTTGCGTCGTTGCGTCCACGTGTAGGTGGTCTCCATCGGAAACGGGCCCTGCTGGGTGCGCATGACGAGCCGTTCGTTCGGGACGTACTCGATGATCTCGTAGGTGTACTCGAACCGCCGTCCGAGGAAGTGGGCGATGAACGCGACGGCGGACCCGACCTCGAGGGGTGGGGACGTCTTCCACTCGATCGAGACGATGTTCGCGTACCACTCCCGGCGCGTTGCTGGGTCGGCGGCATTCGTCGCTACCTCGGTGACCGGCCGGTCGATGTCGGCCTCGGTGGTCACATCGACGATCACGCGAGATCGCCCTCGGCCGTCGTGCCGGGCAGTGGTCTCTCGACCACATCGAGCCGCATCGCAGTCGTCACGGCTCCACTCTGGTCGTTGCACGTAAAACCATCAAGGTCGCGCGGCACGGTGCCCGCATTGTCGGGGAGGGCCTCGCGTCCGAGCAGTTCCGTCGCTTCGGATGACATGGCCGCGTCGAGGTCGAAGTCTTCCGAGAGCTCGACCCCCAGCTGATGCTCCGGCGCGACGACGTCGATGCGAGAGGGATGGCGGACTTCGTCAGGGCGCCGGGTTGGGCTCGCCGTTCGTGCGGTGCGCCAGCCGGAGCGCGAGCGCGCCGAGACCGGCGGCGATCAGGGTGGCGGCGAGGATGCCGATCTTTGCGTCGCTGCGCTGTTCGTCGTCGTCTTCGTCTCCATCGTTCTGGCCGGCGACGGATGAGAGGCGCGGTGCCAAGGTGTCGACGAGTCCTACGCGGTCGGCGCGGGAGGAAACGATCGCGTTTCTCTCACCGTAGCGGCGTGGTGACAGACTCGTCGCCGATGGTACGAGTCGAGCTGTTGGACGCCGCCACCGCTCCGATCTCTGTTCAGCAGTTCTTCGGTGGCGGGGACCCTGGGCCGATCGTGGCGGCGCTCGCCAACGTTCCAGAGATCCTCGGGCCGACGCTCGGCTTTCTCGGTTCGGCCCTCGGCGACGGCGCCGCAACGACAAGGCACAAGGAGTTCGCGATTCTGCGGACCTCGGCGCTGCAGGGATGCCGATACTGCGTCCAGACGCACAGTGCTGTCGCGCTCGACGTCGGCCTGACCGAAGCGGAGGTTCGCGGGCTGCGCGGTGAGCTGGAGCTCGAGGCGACCTTCCCTGACGTTGCCGACCAGCGGTTGCTCCGATGGATCGACGCGATGGCAGGTGCGACGGGACCAGTGTCCGATGAGGTGTGGAACGAGGTGAGGGTTTCCTTCGCCGCTCACGTGCTCGTCGACTTGAGCGTGACGATCGGCGCAACGATGTTCCTCAACCGCTTTGCCACCGGGTTCGAGCTGCCGACGTCCGCGGCGACGCTTTCCCGACTCGAAAAGGAAGGGATGCAGTGACCGGCATCGCCGTCGACACCGTGGCAGCCGGCCCCGTCGCGGCGGCGATCGCCGACGGTGTGCTGCCGGGACGGGTCTGGCTGTACACCAACTACCACTGCAACCTTGCGTGCTCCTACTGCTTGACCGAGAGCTCACCGCGGAGCGCTCGCCGCGAACTCGCGCCCGAGACGATGCTCGAGGTCGCGTGCCAGGCAAGGTCGTTGGGCTTCACGGGTCTCGGGGTGACCGGTGGGGAGCCGTTTCTGCTTCCGTGGCTGCCCGAAACGATCATCGAAATGGCGTCGAGCCTGCCGGTCACCGTGCTCACGAACGGCACGCTCTTCGTCGGTGATCGGCTCGAACGGGCGGCGGCGCTCGCTGGTCACGACGTCGCGTTGCAGATCTCGCTGGATTCGCACCTGCCCGACGTCAACGACATGGCGCGGGGTGAGGACAACTTCGTCAAGGTCGTCGAGGCCCTGCCCCGGTTGATCGCTCGCGGTGTACGAGTACGCATCGCGACCACGACGGCGGGCCCGCTCGACGACCCCCGCCTCGAGCCACTCAAGCGACTCGTCGCCTCACTCGGCGTCGCACCCGACGACCATCTGATCCGCCCGATCGTACGTCGCGGACGCGCCGACGAACAGGGTCTTGGCGTACATGCACGACCCGCTGACATCCCGAGCGAGCTGACGATCACTGCCGATGGTGCCTTCTGGGGCAGCTTCGGCCCGACGGTCCGGATGGGCCGACTCGACACCGACCTGCTGCTCACCCGCATCGTGCTGCCGCTCTCGCGTCCCGCCGAGGTGCTGCTCGGCCTGCTCAATGGCATGCCGGCAGGGAACGACGTCCGACTCGGCATTCGTTGAGCTTGAGCACACAGGGGCCGGTCGGTCCCGCATCGATGTCGAGGGAGAGCGAGCACCCGATCAGTCGGCGATGACGTCTGGCGCGGCCACTGACCGAATGGCGCGATCGAACAGCAGCGCAGCGAGCCCGAGCCCGCCCCACAACGCCGCGTTCGAGCCGGTGGCGATCTTCTGCACGGTGTCGTCGTCTCTCACGTAGTCGAACGTGCGCGTCGCAAAGACGACGATGCTGAGCATCACGAGGCCGGCACCGCCGGCGCGGGCCGCCCACGTCTGCTTGACCGCCGCGATCAACAACAGTCCGCACGCAATCGTCAGCAACGCCCACAGCGGGTTGAACCAGACGAACTTGAGCTCCCACCGTCGAACCAGCGCGTCATCGTCCGCGACGAAGCCGGCGTCGCTCCCGAGGAGCGCCGCCCGCGACCCGGCGAAGTCGATCGAGCGCGCGACGTAGAGCCCGGCGAAGCCGATCACGGTCGTCAGGGCACCGAGCGAAGCCAGGGAGGTCTTCGCGGCGACGGCACCGCGCCGGAGCACGCCATCGACGCCGAGATGGTTGCCTGCGTCGGATGCGTACACGAGTAGATGCGCGGCGATCATCAGCAGGTACGACCATGACCACTCGTCCGCGCGGTCGTAGTACAGGACCGAGAGCATGATCGGCACAGCCATCGCTGCGCCCGCAAGCGCCACGACCTTGGTCTTGTACCCGATGAGGAGAAGCGCTGCCAACACGATCTCGGTCACGAGCGTGAACCACCCGAAGAACCGGAAGTTCGGGAGGATGATCTCCTCGGTGATCCAGGTGAACGGAGCGAAGGTGGAATGTCGAGTGACCGAATCGGCGTACTTGAACAGTCCGCCACCGTTGTTCTCTCCGAAGTCGTTCGGAACCTTCCAGTGGATGTTCGCCAGCCACATCAACCCGAGGGTGATGCGCGCCACACCGAGCACCGTCGCTCGGCACCTGGCATCGAGAGTCCTGAGGCGAATTGCGACCGACTGCATACCCACAGCCTGACACGGAGGAGACGAACAACCCGAAGAATGCGGCCGCCTCCGACACCACGTGATGGGACGCACCCGGTACGGCGACTGTCCTGGCTTCGCCGTGATCACCCTGGTGCAAGACGGTCAGAGCGCACGATCGAGCGGGCCAACTCCGGAAGGCGGCCGGCTCGGTGTGACGTGGCGACCGCGCGGAGGTCGTCGATGGTGTCTAGATCGCGAGCGGTGGGCAGCAGGTGGATCGCGCCGAGCGCACGAAGGCGGGCGACTTGCAGCTCACCCGTACTGGACGTGCTCATCGGGACGCCGTCGAAAACCTTGTCCAGTCGGACGATCGTTCGGGAGCTGAGCCCGATCGTCCAGTAGCCGCCGTCATCGGCGAGACCGATGACGTCGATGCCGTGGGCGACGCTGCGCAACGCGTCGGCGAGCAGTCCTGCGACGTGCGGGGTCTCCATCCCCGTGATGATCCCCGGGCCGAGGTCGGCGAACCCGTTGCGGAGCCGCTCGCCGAGGCCATGCCCGCGTTGGGGGATCACCTTCCAGTGCGCCGGCATCCATGGCTGTGCGTCGCCATCGAGCAGGAGGACCCGCCGCGTCGTGACGTCGAGCGTTGCATCGATCGCGTCGAGGGTGTCGGCGATCGCTGCGGTCGCGATGTCGGCCGCTTGGTGAGGTGTGCACGGAGGACACAGACGCGTCTTCACCCGCCCCGGAACGGGGGCCTTGGCGACGACCGTGACGTGCACTCAGCGCTCGCTGATCTCGTGGAGGACGCGGCTCATGTCGCCGACGGCATGGATCGTGCCCCGCAGCGTGCCGGTCACTTTCGACCTGCCGGCGCGTTCGCCGTACTCGACGGGGACTCCGCGGATCCTCCAACCCGAGGACGCCGCACGGAGCACCATCTCCAGCGGCCAGCCGGAGCGCCGGTCCTGCACGCCGAGTCCGAGGAGCTCGACGCGCCGGGCTGCCCGCATCGGACCCAGGTCGCTGATGCGCAGACCGGTCCGCCGGCGAACCTCGAACGCCAGCACCTTGTTCGCGATCCGTGCGTGTGCCGGCCAGGCACCCCGGCTGGCGATCCGTCGTCCGATGACGAGGTCGGCGTCGTCCCGTTCGAGGTACGCGACGAGCAGCGGAAGCGCAGCCGGATCCAGCGACGCGTCGCAATCCATGAAGCAGACGATGTCGTCGGTCGCCGCGAGCAACCCGGCGAAGCAGGCCGAGCCGAAGCCCCGCGTGGTCTCCCGCACCACCGTCGCGCCGCGTGCGGCCGCGATCGCGGCGGTCGCGTCCGTGGATTCGTTGTCGACGACGATCGGCCGGTAGCCGGGCGGGATCCGGTCGAGGACCCATCCGATCGCCTCCTCCTCGTCGAGCGCGGGCAGGATGACATCAGGCACGAGACACGCCTCCGCTGATCGGAGTGCGACGGGAGGAGGTCGGGTGAGGATCGTGGACCAGCAGCACGCCGCCCGGGCCGTCGGCAATCTGCGTCGGACCGTCGAACCCCTCGGCCACCACGGTGTACCCCGAGTCACGCTGTGTGGGCTCGCTGGATGGCGCGTCGCCGCCGCACGCCGCGATGGAGCCGAGCAATCCGATCGCGACGAGGATGCGCAGCACGATCCGCCGACGGTACCTGGCGCCGTCGTCGTTGCTGGCTGCGGGCGGCCGAGGGCGACGATTGTCGGGCTCGTTGTCGGTGCGTTCACCATTGCAGGATGTGCGTCTGGCACGGACGCGACGACACCCTGTCCACCGAGCCCGTTCCGCCACAGCCCGCCCGTGGTGATCGCGCATGCAGGTGGGGAAGGTCTCGGGCCGGGCAACACGATCCTCGCGATGCAGCGATCGTTGGAGGCAGGCGCGGACGTTCTCGACGCGGACCTGCGGATGACCTCCGACGGGGTGATCGTCGCGTACCACGACCCCCACGTCGCGACGGGGACCGATGGCCGGGGTCGTGTCGATGAACTGACGTGGGCCGAGATCGAGCGCCTCGACCGCAGGGCGGGCTGGGAAGGAGCACCGATCGCGGAGCCCGTTCGCATCCCGACGCTCGACCAGATCCTCGCCGCCTTTCCGTCGACGCGCATCTCGCTCGAGATCAAGCAGACGACCCCCTCGCTCGCTCGGCCGTTGTGCGAGGTGCTGCGGCGCAGCGGTGCCGGAGATCGCGTGTACCTCAGCTCGAACGACGACGACGCGCTGTATGCCGCAAGGGACGAGTGTCCCGACATCGCGCTGATCACCACCACGTACCGCGACGTCGCCGCCATGCGGGCCGCGAGGGAGTCAGGTGACTCGTGGTGTGCGCCGGCCACGATCGGCCAGCCGCCGTATCGCGCCGATCGCTTCACCCGCAAAGATGTGCAGTGGTCGCACGATCACGGCCTCGCGATCTACACGTGGACCGTCGACGACCCCGAGACACTGCGTGCACTCGCCGAGGCGGGTGTCGACGGCGTCTACACCCGGCGCCCCGACGTCGCCCGCGAGGTGTTCGACGCGCCCGGCGGGTGATGCCAGGCGCGGTTGCGCGCTCGCTCTGGCGATGCTGATCAGCTCACGACCGCACGTGCCGCACGACGCGCCTTGCGCTGGTGCCAGGCGGCCAGACGAAGCACACCGACGAGGAGGGCGGCGACGACGGGGATCAGGAAGACGATGTCGTCGAGGGCCGAGCCGATGTACGCGTTGACGAAGACGATCCAGATGATGTACATCCCGGTGCTATGGACGAGCCCGATCCCCAGCCGTGCGCCGCCGGCGCCGGTGATGGCGTCGATGATGCGCACGTCGAGGTCGGCGATGAGCAGCACGATGGGGGTTCGGGCGAGTTGGCGGCCGATGCGGATCTTGTGGAGTTGGCCGTTGTTGCGGAGGGTGACTTTGCCGGCGGTGTCGAGTGGGTGTCCGAGCTGGTTCGGCGGTTCCTTCGGGTATCTTCCGTCAGCCATTCCCAGCCGGTGCCACCGAGGCGTAGTTCGCCCTGTGCCGGAAGATCGATCACGTGGCCAGCGATCCGCCGTAGATCTGCCAGGCGAGCAGGGATTTTGCCGCGAGACTGAGCACGAGATAGGTCTTCTCGCCGTAGGCGTAGTCGCGCCAGCGGCCGACTCCCCGGTATTGCAGCCACTGGTTGAGCCCAAAGCTGAAGAAGAAGACCAGTTCGGCGCTCACGATGCCGTACACGAAGCCCGGTACCTGGGGAGCGCCGATCACGTTTACCCAGATCGCCACCCACGGAGCCACACCTGCGATCGTGCCGAACCAGAAGGGCATCATCGTCGTCGATCTCCGTCCGGGTGGGTTCATGCGTTCCTGCAGCCAGCCGAACAGGATCATGGCGACGTTCGCTCCTGCGATGGCGAGCACTGCAGTGATGTCGGTGATGCCACTGTAGAACGCGATCAACAGCACCATCAGCGTGGCGCTGAGCGAGTACTCCGCCCACCGGAATCGATTGATGCCCCGGCCCAGGTCGCGCTCGTAAGTGCGACGGGCAAAGGTGGCAGTGGCAAGGTGGTCGGACGCGGCCAACAGCAGGAACACGGCGATGGCCGGGCCGATCGCGACGTCGAACAGTCCCTCCGGTGTCGTCAACCGCGTGCCCGGAGGGCCTTGGGGGAAGGTGGAGGTGACGGTGATCAGGAAGTCGCTCGCCATCACGAGGATCAGCACAGCCTGCGCTGCGTGCACCACGGACAGGCCGAGGTTCCACCTGCGCAGACCCGCAAGGCGCTCAGCGGTGACACCGGTGCCGAGAGTCGACTCGTTGCTCTCGGTATTCGGTCGGGGTGTCGCTGGTTCGGTCATGCGTGGCTCTCTTGTTTGCGGGCAGGGCTGGATGGCCACGGACCGGTGAGTGGTTCGGGCCTGTTCTGGGGTGGCGTGTGAACGAACGAGTGCAGCCGCTCGGCATCGGCACAGATGCCGGCGAGGAGCCCCGGGAAGATGAATCGGTGGAAGGGCGCGACGGCGATCCAGTAGAGGCGGTGCAGTCGCATCAGGTTGTCCGGGACGAGGGATTCGACGGTCCAGAAGTCGAGCGGATCACCGGCCGACAATCGGAGCGGTGGAGGCGTCCGCGACGCATGCCCACTCCACCGATGAACGAGTCGAGGACCCCGCGCAGGCTCCACAGCCAGTTGCCTGTGTACCAGCCCCGCCGGCCACCGATCGAGCAGACCACCTGGAACAGCTCGGTCGGGGATGCTGCCACGTGCTGCTCGCGTCGATCGAGGTTGACCGTGCCAGCGGACCAGGCTGGGTCGATGAGCTGCGGCTCGGCTGCCGGCGAATTCATCGAGGATCCGGTATATTTAGCACTAATGTTCGTAACTCCCGAACCAGCCCATACATTCCCGCGGACGAACCTCAGCCCGGAAGCAGCTCGCGCACCGCGACAACACCGACACCGGTGAGTGCACCCCACCAACTCGACGGCGCGTCGGTGCTCCTCGCCGGAGCGACCGGAGGGCTCGGTCGGGCGCTCGGTGCCGAGGCGACGCGCCGGGGTGCCGCTCTCACGCTCGTCTCCCGAAGCGTCGAAGGTTTGGTTGGGCTCGAGCTTCCCGGGGCCCGGGCGGCGCTCGACCTGCGATCGCCCGAGGCCTGTGCTGCTGCCGTGGGTGCCGCGATCGAGCATCGCGGTCGCCTCGACATCGTGATCAACGCTGTCGGAGTGGTGGCGTTCGGGTCGGTCGACGAGCTGTCGGTCGACACGATGGAGGAGCTATTCCTGACCAACACGTTCGTGCCGATCATGCTCGCTCGGGCGGCGCTGCCAGTGCTGCAAACGGGTGGGGCGATCGTGAACATCTCCGGTGTCATTGCCGAGACGAACCTCCCAGGGATGGCGGCCTACGGCGCGTCGAAGGCAGCCGTTCGCTCGTTCGATCAGGCACTCGCCCGTGAAGCCCGTCGGCGCAACGTTCGTGTCCTCGATGCCCGCCCGCCGCATACCGAGACCGGCCTGGCCGAGCACCCGCTCGCCGGTACCGCGCCGCGCATGCCGCTGGGCCTCGCTCCCGCGCACGTGGCCAAGGTGATCTGCGACGCCCTCGAATCCGGCGACAGCGACCTGCCCAGCACGGCGTTTGCGTCCTGATGCTGCCGTGGGCAGCGGCACGCTGGGAAAAGGCCTTCAGGAGCATGTCGACGAGTTCGACGCTCGCCGCGTCGTCGCGATGGAGCCGACGAGCTGGGATGGGCGCGTCGTGCTCGAGCGGCGGGGAGTCGAATTGGTTCGCAACGATCTGTTCCTGTGCCACTACGACGATTTCGCGGGCTGGCCGGCCGGCCGGAAGCGGCTTCGATGGAGGACGTCTACCGTTGGCAGCGGCAACGACTCGGCGTGCTCATCGACGACGGCGTCGGTGGCCCCGGGCCCGTGGGTGGCCTTGGAATTTCGACCATGACAACCGTGAACCGCCGCCGAGAGATGGCCGGGCCCGGGCCCCGATCGAGCGGTTCGAGCTCGACGACATCGATCATGGGTGCTCGATCGGCTGCCGACCACAACCTTTGGCGCCGACCCCGATGGGATGTGGCCCGTCACACGAACGCAGGATGATTTGTCTGCGCGAGTTCGTTGACCACGGTCTGGCCTTGTTCGGACCGCATGAGGACGCGATGCTCGCCGCCGAGTGGAAGCTCGCCCACTCCGTCCTGGCGTCGTCGATGAACATCGGTCTGCTGCGTCCGGCCGAGATCGTGGAGGCCGCCGAGTCGGCCTATCGACGGGGCGCGGCGCCACTGAACTCGGTCGAGGGCTTCATCCGGCGGGTGATCGGCTGGCGCGAGTACGTGTGGGGTGTCTATTGATGTGGATGCCCGACGGTCATTCGTCGCGATCTGACCGTCGACCGCCAGGCAGACATCGGTTCACTGAATGTGCACGGTGCCACGGTCTCCGTCGACCTCGATCCAGGTGCCATCGGTGAGGGCGGTGATGCCGGGGACACTCATCACGGCCGGGATGCCGAGCTCTCGCGCCACGATCGCGGCGTGGCTCTGCACGGCGCCGGTGTCGCAGACGACGGCTCCTGCAACGAGAAACAGCGCCGTCCAGCTCGGGTCGGTGATCGCGCAGATCAGGATCTCGCCGGGTTCGAGACCGCGCGGATCGGCCGGATCGGTGATCACCCTCGCAGGACCTGACGCGACCCCGCCGCTGACAGCGATGCCATCGAGTCGAGCTCCGGATTGCGGCGCTTGGGGGGTCGTTCTTCGTCGCATCGGCCATGTCGCGGGATCGGGGATTCGGCCCTCGAACCACAGCGGTGGCTCGCGCTCGTTCAGGTAGCGCTCTCGCGCGGCGCGCTCGGCGATGACCTCGGAGAACGCGATCGGTTCGGCGACAAAGCGCGGCAGTTCGTCGATCGTGACGCAGAAGGCGAGCCGCGGGTCGTTCGGACCACCGCGCTCGGCGGCGCGGCGAACGAGCTCGTGGAGCGCCCGCCGGGCACCCAGATTCTCGCGCACCAGGATGTCCTTCGCCCGTTCTCGACCGACCGATCCGGCACGTGAGACCGCTGCAGCGCGCAGAGCCAACGCCCGCAGAGGCCACCGCATCGCCCTGGCCGTGTCAGCCTCGGCAGCGTGGCGGTCGGCGATGAGTCGAGCCGTCGCGAGGTCCGGCGCGCGTTCGTCGGCGACGTGTCGGAGCCGCTCGATCGCGGCGAGCACCGGCGCGGGATCCATCACCCACGCTGGGGCAGCCAGTTCGTACTCGTCGTTGCCGCGATGGCCGAACGTTGTCAGGAACCGCTCGAGTGGAGCGTGCAGCGCCGTTGTCGGGATGCGCTCGGCGATGGTCGCGAGGCCCGCGTCGAACGCCGCCGTGAGCGCAGGGTCGTCGGCGACGATCCTCCCGAGCAACCACTGCTGTTGGGCGATCCGAGCGGAGTCGATGTCGTCGATGCCGCTGACGAGTCGGTTCGCAGTGCCGGCGGGGAGTCGTGACCGCTCGACCAACTTGTCGAGCACGGCGCGCGGCCCCGCCGCGATCATGCTGAAGTGCAGCAGGCGCTTCATGCTCGCCGCGAGGCGTCTCGGGTACGTCGACACGAACGCGAGCAACTCGTCGTCGCTGCAGGTGGCAGGGTTGGGCATCGACTCGACCCACGCCTGGGCGTCCGCCCGTGCCCTCTCGAGTGGCCCGAGGTCAGGGTTGCGCAGGATTCTCAGCAGGAACGTGGTCACACGAGCGGTTGCGAGCAGGTTCCGGTCGCCTCTCGCCGGTCGATACGGAGGCAAGCCTTCGACGGTGCCG
>Ga0136611_10002896_pt1 | contig 12010 bp, 12 predicted proteins | sample AntDrymUQ2232306_2_FD_106645 | JGI IMG/M metagenome (GOLD analysis project Ga0136611, IMG submission 106645) | Polar desert sand microbial communities from Dry Valleys, Antarctica - metaG UQ223 (23.06) | ecosystem: Environmental > Terrestrial > Soil > Desert | place: Antarctica: Dry Valley... | reverse complement strand
CAGTAGTTGAAACTGGTTGAATAGAATCAACCGTTTACAACTTTTGGTTTTTCAATTTGGAAAAACCCCATTTGATAACTCGTTTGTTTTCAACAACCGCATTTTTCAACTACTGATTCGCATTGTAATAAATCTGATGATTTTCGTCGCCGTTTATCATCATCGTGGCGATGGATGTGCCGACTTTGATTCCGGCTGAATTGCCCTGAACGGCAAAAATCGTGTTGCTGGCTTTGCCGTCGGGCGCGACTTCGGAAATGATGCGGTCGCCGTGTAAGTTATCAATCCACGTTTTGTTAAATACATCGAGAAAGCGTTCGCGCATTCCCGTATGCGATAAACCTTCGAGCCACGAATAATTGGAGATGTAGCAGATAACGCCCTGTTTCGAGATTTCGGCGATGCGCCGTTCCGCCATTCGATAAAATCTGACATACAAATCGTTTAAGCCCTGACCTTGCGGCGCGGGCGCGCGTTTCGTCGTGCGGTATGCGTCGCTCAAATCGCGTTCTTCTTCCATTGCGACGCTCGCGTAACCGTTATAAGGCGGATTTCCCAGAATGACGATAATCTTTTTCTTCTGCTTAATCTCGTCGGCGCGGTCGCGTTCTTCCTGCATCTCTGGAAACAACAGACGCGCTTTCGGGTCTTTCGCGGGTTCCCAACCGGTCAGCGCGTTGGTCAGATAAATGGCGGCGCGTTCATCTTTTAGGTCAGTGCCGAGCGATTGCAGAAATAAACCGATTTGCAAGTGAGCCACGACGAACGGCGCGGGCAATATCTCAAAGCCGAAGATGCGCTTCGTCACCGCTTCCCGAAGCGTCGCGCCGATGGTCGCATCGTCGCCGCGCTCTTTTAACGTCTGCGCGACGTGCCGTAAGACTTCGACGAGATACGCGCCCGTTCCGCAGCACGGATCGAGAATATAAACATTTTCGTCCGCCAAACCGTCGGGCAAATTCAGTTCTTCCTTTAAGACCATATCAACGCGGGCGACCATATACCGCACGATTTCTTCGGGCGTATACCACACGCCGAGCTGTTTCCTGAGTTCATTATCAAAGTTCTCAAGGAAAGGCTCGTAAAAATACTGAACCGCGTGCGATTCCGAAAACTTCTGAAAGAATTCCTGTTTGATAATGCGGTTGAGAACCTTGTTCGTGCGGTCGAGCAGTTCGACGAGTCCAAGCGGTTCGAGATGCTGCGGCGTGGCAACCTGCGCGTAAAGTGCGCGAATCATCGGAACTTTTAATTCCCAAACTGCCGTCCGCCAATCGAAGTTATCATCGCCAGCGTGTTTCTTTGACCACAAAACCCAAGCCGAGAAAACACCGTAAAAAAGCGTCTGAATCAAAGTGGAGCGAAAGAAACGCTCGCCTTCTTCATCACGAAACGTAATGCCCAACGCTTCTTCCATCGTCTTGCGAAGCGACTGCAAAGCGTCCAGATTCTTCGCCGCTTCGACGCGCTCTTTCGCTTCACGCGCATACGAAGCCAGAAACCACGCGATATCTTCCGGTTTGGTCAATGGAACGGCGTGAAGAAACACGCGCTTGATAAATTCATCAAAAGACAATTCAAATTTCTGGGCAAAAACGGAAGCATCGGCGCGAACCTCTCTCCAAAACTCGCTTTCCGTATCCGCAAAAGAAAATCGTTCAAGCTGTTCGGCTTTGCCGTGCGCGTCTTTGCCGATTAAAAGAAAATCTCGATAATTCGTTACCAAAACCGCGCCGTAATGCGCTAGATATTTGGCGACCTGTTCGCTCTGCGCGATTTTCAGCACGTCATCTTTGGTAGATTTGATTTCCGCGCAGCCGCGTTCGGGAAGTTGTCCGTCACGCGGCGCATCCTCGCCGCGCTGAAACTGCGAAGCGGTGAAAAATCCCGCGTCGGGAATGCCCGCGCCTTTGTTTTTCAAATTGATAACGCATCGCACGCGCGGCTTGAGTTCTTTCCCATAAGCGTTCGCCATCGTTTCAAACGCGGAATAGTAAGAAGTTTCTTTGACGGCTGAGCCTGTGTTGTAAATGTCGCGTAAGTCTTTGAAGTATTGAGTAAGTTTCGACATAAGGTTTTAATATCTGTAAATAAACCCGCCGTGCATTAAAAGGATGATGCTTATTTGTTCAAAAACTTGTCAATTCCCGTTTGGCAATCGTCGGTCATTCGCGCAATCGTGTTGACATCCACGCCGGAAGCAAGCGCGGATTCAAAGGTCATCGCGTCCATTTGATACAAAAGGCGTTTGGATAAGATGACCGCCGAGCGCGAAACGGTTTTATAAACCGAAACGTAATCTTTCACCCGTTCTTCAAACGCTTCCGAAGGATAGACTTCGTTGATTAAACCGAAACTTTTCGCGGTCGGCGCGTCGAACTCGAAGCCTTGCGTGGCGAGGGCGAAGGCGCGCTTTTCCGAAACGTTTCTTCTCAAGATTGCCATCACCATCGCGGGAACGAAACCAATTTTGACTTCCGGGTAGCCGAATCGCGCCGTGTTGGCGGCTAATACAAGATCGCAAGCCGTCGCCAATCCGCAGCCGCCCGCCAATGCTCTGCCATGAACGGCGGCGATGACTGGGATTTTTACTTTGCGAATCAGCGAAAATAATTCTCTTAGATTGTCCGCATCGTCGTGATTTTCCAGCACGTCGCTTTCCGAGATTTTCTGCAAAGCCGATAAATCCGCGCCTGAACAAAAATCTACGCCCGCGCCTTTGATGACGACGACGCGAAGCGTTTCATCCTTGTCGGCTTCGCGCAAAGCATCTTTTAGATTATCAATCAGCGCGTCGTTGAGAGCGTTGCGTTTTTCGGGTCGGTTTAGCGTGATGAAGAAAATCGAATTTTCTTTCGCAGTTATGATTTCAGACATTTTCTTTTGAAGTTTTGACAATCGAAATTAGTAATTTAATGAGTTCGACGCAATCCTTATTGATTGAATCGTATGCTTTGTCGTCGAGAAATTCACCTTCGTGCAAAATAAGCAGCCAAAATTCGGTTTCGGTGGCTCGCCTTAGCGACGCTTGCATATCGGCGGTGAAAACTTGTTTTGATTCGGCTTGATTGGCATCTTTGATAAATTTGGCGATGTGCGTACCGGAAAGCAAAATTTGTTTGCTCAAAACATACTCCTTTTTTTCCTCCGACAGGTAGCGGTAAAGCCTGACAATTCTTAAGGCGAATTTTATCGCTTTATCCATAACGGGATTTTGGCTCATATCATCTCCACAAATTCAATGAACAATTGACAATGAATAATGAACAATTTTTCATTGTCAATTGTTCATTATTCATTGTTATCAAAGTTGAATTTACAAATACTAATTTTCTAAAAGAGTTTTACGGCTTTATCAATCTCCGCCGCAAAATTTTCGATTGTTTTCGCCACAATTAAAATTTGCTCGCTCGCTTCTTTCCAATCTCTCTGCTCGATTGCTTCACGAACAGCCGGCAGAGTTTTCACGCCGTAACCCGTATAAAATCCGGGCGCGTAGATTTGATGTTTGAACCAATCGCGGCGCGGCAAGCCTTCGCTTCTGGTTAAAGCGCGTTCGGTTTTATAAAGAATTTCGTCGAGCGATTTACGCGCCGACGGCGTTTTGCCTTTCATTGCCGTTTGATAATTTTTCGCGCTCTCCTGAAGTTTCGTCAAAGAGTTTTGCAGCGGCGCAAAATTTAGAAATGGAACGTCCGTTTTGGCTTTCGGCATAATAAACTTTTCCGTCGGGTCTTGCGCGGCGAGCAGCGTTCCGTCGGAAATCATTTGATTCATCAGCTTTGTTTCTTCCCGCAAAGTATCGGCGAGTTTGGTGACTTCGCTGATGTATGTCGAAACGGTTTCCGCGAAATTCGTAAATTCAAACGGCAGAACGTCGGCATTAGCAAGTCTCAAAGTCGCGCGCCCGCAGATTTTGGCTAATGTCATGCCGTAATCGAAGTTCGGGTCGCCGAAGCGCGTGTAATGGTCGAACGAATCGTAAATCGAATGATACGAGCCGCCGCCGTCCTCGCCGCCGAAACCGATGTTTAAGGACGCGATGCCGAGGTGCTGGAGAAACGGCGTGTAGTCCGAACCCGAACCGAGCGCGTAATTTCTCAAATCGACTCTTTCGCGCGCCTCCTTCTTTTCGTTTGCCGAACCGTTAACCATCCGCGAAGCGCGCAGGCGTTGCCAGACCGAAACTTTTGTCTGCGGGTCGGTAACGTCTTTGGCTAATTCGTTCGTGTATTTTTCGAGCGTGTGCGAGCCGCCGATGCCTAAAAATCCGCGCCCGTTCGAATCGGAATTGATATAAACGGCGGCTTTGTTTTTCAATTCTTCGGCGTGATGTTCCACCCATTCGGTCGAACCGAGCAGTCCCGGCTCTTCCGCGTCCCACGCCGCATAAACGATTGTTCGCTTTGGTCGCCAGCCGGTTTTCGCCAACTCGCCGACGGCTCTGGCTTCTTCCATCAGCGCGACCATTCCGCTGACGGGATCGTCCGCGCCGTTTACCCACGCATCGTGATGATTGCCGCGCATTATCCACTGGTCGGGAAAATCCGCGCCGCTCATTCGCGCAATGACGTTGTATGCGGGCTTGATGTCCCAATTGAATTCGAGTTTGAGACGAATTTTTGTCGCGTCCGTTCCGCCGAGATGATAAGTTATCGGCAACGCTCCGCGCCAGCTTTCCGGCACGACCGCGCCACCCAAATTTTTCAGAAGCGGAAGAGCATCGCTGTAAGAAATCGGCATCACGGGAATTTTCGTCAAAGTCGGAGCATCTTTGATTGCCAGTCTTTTCGCGTCTTTTGTCGCGCCGATGCCGGGGGTTAATGGGTCGCCGGGATAAAGCGGCATATCAACGACCGACCCGCGCTGCGCTCCGAATTCGTTTTTCCACGCGCCTTTCGGGTAAACGTCGCCTTGGTAATAACCGTCGTTGCGCGGGTCGGAATAAATTAAACAGCCAACCGCGCCCTTCTCCGCCGCGACTTTTGGTTTGATTCCGCGCCAAGAACCGCCGTAACGCGCGATTACGATTTTGCCGCGCACGTCAACGCCGCGTTTTTCGAGTTCTTCGTAATCCGCCGGAATGCCGTAGTTGACATAGACGAGCGGCGCGGTGACATCGCCGTCAATCGAAAAAGCGTTGTAAATTGGAAGCTGTTCCGAAGTTTGGTTCGATGTCGAATCTTCTTTGAGCATCGGTTCGGCGAGTTTTGCCGTGAATTTTTCAGGCGCGAGCATTTCCAGACGGCGCGTTTTCGGTGTCGGAAACAAAACGTCGAATTGTTCAATCCGCGCGTCATAGCCCCAGGATTTGAAAAGCGATAACATTAATGCAGCGTTCGCTTTACCGTAAGCCGAACCGACATGGTGCGGTTTCGCCGACATTCGTTTCATCCATTCCCGCAAATTTTCGCGCTTCAATGACGAATCGAATTTGCCCTCCAGAGCCTTTTGCCTGGCGGAATTATCGGCGGAAAACCCCATCAAAACTTTATCGTCCGGCATCATTTGAGCGAAAACCGAACAAGATAACAGACAAACCAGAAACGCGCGAATAACCGAATGACGCATAAATTCTCCTTTTGAATGGCAGATAATTAGAACGAAGTTTTTGTATTGTAAAGCAGTTGACGTCCAAGAAGCCAACAAACCTGGTTTCGTTTGAATGAGAAACCAAACGGTTGAAAGTTTTTGCAGTTTGAAAACACAAAAGACACATAGAAAAATTAAACCTTTGTGTCTTTCGCGTGTCTGTCTTTTGGCGGTAAAATTTCCAAAGTTTCATTCAGCTAGAAACTCGCGCAAACTGTCGGTAACAATTTCCGCCGCTTCCTGCTGAACCCAGTGTCCCGCATCGGGAATGCGAATTTCCGAATAAGGCGCGTCAATTATATCGCCGATGCCTTGCACGGTTTCGGGCAAAATCACCGCGTCTTTTTCGCCGTAGATAAAAAGCGTCGGAACTTTTATTTTCTCATCCGCCGATTCGCCGCCGAAAAGCCGCTGCAGGATATTGGCGCGATAGTAATTCAGCGCGGAGGACAAAGCGCGATCTTCGCGCCAGGACTTTTTATATTCGGCAATATCTTCAGCGGTGAAAATGCCTTTTTCTGCGGTCGAAGTTTTCAAACCGTTCGCCGGAAGCGCGAAATCGCTGCGGCTCAACAACCATTCGGGCAGCGCGGGAATTTGGAAAAAGAACATATACCAGGTTGCCAGAAATTGTTTGAAGGTTTGATTTTTCTTCCAAATTGTCGACGGCGGAACCTGCATCGCGCAAAGTTTCCAAACATATTCGGGATGTTTTTGGGCGACCGACCAGGCGATGATTGCGCCCCAATCGTGTCCGACGATTGCTGCCTTTTCACGTCCGAAATAACGAATCAAGCCGGTCACGTCGTCAACCAATTTGTCTATTTTATAATCGGCGACGCGCGGCGGTTTGTCCGACAAATTATAGCCGCGCATATCCGGCGCGACGATTGTGTATTTATCGCTCAGCGCGACGATTTGCCGCCGCCAGGAATACCAGAATTCGGGAAAGCCGTGCAGCAAAATCACCAGTTTTTCGCCGTCGCCCGCCGTCGCGTAATGAAGTTTCACGCCGCCGATTTGCGCGTAATCAAATTTAATATCGCTCATATCAGTCCTAAGTTTTTCGCTTCATCGTCGGGAATTTCAATGTGCATTCTCAAGAGCGCGGTTGAAAAAGTCTTGCCCTGCGCGTCGGTCATCAGCGACAAAGTGCCGCCGCCGCCCAAACTCTCGTGCAGCAGAAAATTAAGCGCGGTCAAATTCGGCAGTTCAAATCGTTCGACCGCGCCTTTGACCATCGCGCCGAAATGTGCTTTGACTCGCTCTTCGGTTACTTCGCGCACGAGAAGCGGATAAAATTCGTCGCGCAGCGCGATCACGCCGACGTTCGCCGTATCGCCTTTGTCGCCCGAACGGGCGTGGGCTAATTTTAGAAGCTCGATTTTCATAATTTGTCGTATAAATAAAAATAATAAAATCCGGCGACGGCGAGCGAATGAGTGATTTTTCCGTCTGCAATCAGACTCTCAACCTCAGTCCGCGAAGCGATTTTTGTTGCCAAACTTTCGTGTTCGTCAAAAGCGGTCTCCAGCGTTTTTTCGCAATTGAGCGCGAGGTAATGATACATCCAATTCGTGTTTATCGCCGGATTCGGGCGCGACTTTCCCAAAAGAATAAATTCGCCCGTTTCGTAGCCGGTTTCTTCGGCGAGTTCGCGCCGCGCCGCCCTTTCCGGTTCTTCGCCTTCATCAATCATTCCGCCCGGAATTTCCAAAGTGATTTCTTCCGTTCCTTGCCGGTATTGTTCAATTAAAACTATTCGGTCGTCTTTCGTCAAAGCGATAACGTTGACCCAATCGGGATTTTCGATGACGAAAAAATTATGCGTCGCGCCGTCCGACTCGCGCTCGCAAAAATCCTCGCGGACTTTGAAAACGTGGCAATCGGCAATCCGTTTCGACGATTGGCGTTTCCAGATTTCAACTTGCTCTTTCATAATACGAATGACTTTAATATTAGAAATGTGATTCAATAATAAATCAAGTGTTCGATTTCGAGAGGAAATTTATGATTAGAAAAATAAGCTACGTTGCGATTACAATCGCTTTGACCGTCGCGGCTGCCTTTGCGCAAACGCCGATGCCGACCGCGCAGCCATCGCCGCAAATTTCGCCCACGCCCGTCGTCAGTCTGGAAACAATTTTAACCGAAGCGGAGAAACAAACCGCCAATTACCGCGAAACTTTTAAGGATTTGTTGGCGGTTGAAACAAAGACTTTTGAAAAGTACGGTAAAACCGGCGATTTAAAAGACGAGACAGTCATCGAATCGAATTTTTTCGTTTATCAATCGTCGAAAGATGAAAAAACTTCTTCCGAACTGCGAAATGTCGTCAAAGTAAATGAAAAATTAGTCCCTGACAGTCAGGCGCGAGCCGACCGATTTCTGGCGGAACTGCAAAAAACGACGACCGTCGAACGCGAGCTGGAAAAGATTCAGGACGAAGGTCTGCGATACGACAAAACCGTCGAAATTTCCGGGTTGACGCTTTATGAAGCCATCGCTTTATTGAACAATTTGCGCCCGGTTTTCGATTTTAAATTGCTCGGCACGGAAAATTATCAGAGTCGTGAAGTTTATGTCGTCAGCTATCAGCAAACGAGAAGAAGTCCGTTTATCACCATCAACGAAAAGAAATCTAAGGAACAGGGAATCAAAGCGGATTTCGATGTCAGTCTGCCGGGTTCATTGAAAAAAACGGACACCTTTTTGCGCGGGAAATTATGGATTGACGCGCAGACTTTTCAGATTTGGCGCGAGGAGAGGCAACTCGCCGTGCAAACCGCTACGCCGATTGTCGTGCAGGAAACCGTTTTTGAATATGCTCCGAGCGAATACGGGATTTTAGTTCCGAAAAAAATCACGTTTACGGAAAACAGCATTAAGAAAACCGACAATAATAATGAGTTCAGCGCGATGAAAAATACGCGGGTAAATTTCGATTACTCAAAGTTTAGAAAAACCAACGTTGATGTTCAGATTGTAGATGAACCGTAATTTGAAAAATTGAAAAGCTCCGAAAGGATTGGAGCTTTTCAATTTTAGTTTTGGCTAGGCGCCTATAATCTCGACTTTCGTTTCAATCAAATTCTTTGGAATTAGAGCGGGGAAATAAGCCATAATTTCTTCGACCTTCGGTCTGCCGCCCGCGAAACCGGTGACCGCCGGCGGACCTGTCAAAATCAGCGGCGCGAGTTCTTTGGTAAATCTCTCGACATCCGCTTTGCTCTGTCCGCGCACGCCGAATCGCAATTGAACTTCAGGAATATCCGCTCGCGGCTCGCCCGAAAGATGCCCGTGCGTGGCGTTCACGCCGACGAATTCGGTTAAAACCGTATCGAATTTCAAACCTAATTTATCAAGCCGCGCCCGCAAAATTTTGTCGGCGGCTTTGGCTTTTCGGTATGCGTTCGGATAAGCATAGACAAGCGTCCCGACCGCTTTCCAGCCGCCCGAAAAAGCGATTGAAACTTTATAAAAATCCGTATTCGGGTTGCCTTTGATGCCGTGGACGCGAACGCGGTTTTCGCCGTCGTCTTTCAACTGAATTGTCGTAAAATCGGCGACGACATCCGGCGTAATATAGCTTTTCGGGTCGCCCATTTCGTAAAGCAGTTGTTCTTTGATTGATGGAATGTTGATGCGTCCGCCGGTATTCGAGTGTTTCGTGATGACGAATTCGCCGCTCGGATACGCTTCGACAATCGGGAAACCAATATTTTCTAGTTCGGGAATCGCTTCCCAATCAAATTGACAATTCCCGCCCGAACATTGCCCGCCGCATTCGATAATATGACCGGCAATCGTTCCCGTAGCGACTTTATCCCAATCTTCAAACGTCCATCCGAATTCGTGCATCAGCGGCGCGAGCGTCAAACCCGTATCGGTCAATCTGCCGCCGACAATAATCTGCGCGCCTTTGTCCAATGCCTCGACGAGCGGCTGCGCTCCGAGATAGACGTTTGCCGACTGAACTTTATCGAGAACCGCTGACAAAGATTCGCCCGTGTCCATATTGTCAATCGCCACGCCGCTGTCAAGAAATTCTTCGAGCCGATCCAGAACATCATCGCCCGTTACCACACCGATTTTGACTCTTCCGCTCAAGCCTAATTCGCCCGCCGCGTCCTTAATCGCTTCGGCACAGCCCGGAACGTTAACGCCGCCGGCATTCGATAAAACTTTAATGTTTTTTTCAACGCAATCCGGCAAAATCTCCCGCATTAACGAAACGAAATCACGCGCGTAACCGGCTTTCGGATCGCGCTGTTTTTGTTTCTGCACAATGGACATCGTGACTTCCGCCAGATAATCCAACATTAAATAATCAATCTGTCCGCCGCGCACCTGGTCAATCGGCGCGGTCAACAAGTCACCCCAAAATCCCTGCCCGCTGGCTACTCGAACTTTATCTCTCATTGTTAATAACCACGTTAATAATTAAACTTTTAAATTGAGAAAACGTTTGCAAACAGTATGACCCATTGCAAACGCCTCTTCAAATTACGTGGCGGATTTTAGTTTCCAACTACGACTTTTTTAGTTTTGCTATAAACTTTCTTTGTTCCACCGACCGTTTTCTTACCAACATATTTCGTGCCTTTGACGGTTTTTTTAGTGACGTATTTACCGCCTTGGTAGGTTTTTTTGCCGACATAAACCGTGCCTTGTTTTGTTTTGCGGTAAGTATAAACTACACCGTCTTTACCTTTACGATAAACATATCTGCCGCCGCGATATGTTCTCGACGCAATGCTGTTGTTACCTCTTCGTTTAACTGTAACTTGACCGTATGTCGAAGTGACTTCACTAATAAACACAATTGAGAACATCATTGCGACGGCAAAGAATAAACTTAATAATTTTTTCATTTCTAAAAAATCTCCTTTTGTAAGTTAATGTATACGTAAATCAAGTCTGATTATAATACACATATTTGAATCTGTTTCGATTGAAGCAATCATCATACCAAAATAAACTAATTTTCGCTGCGAACATTTTCACGGATAAATTTCACGATGTCTTCGGTATTAGTTCCGGGCAGAAAAATTTCCGAAATGCCGTTCGCCTTGAGCGTGGAAATATCTTCCTGCGGAACGATACCGCCGACTAAAACCAATGTATCTTCCATACCATTTTCGCGCAGCAGATTGACAATGCGCGGACACAAAGTATTGTGCGCACCCGACAAAATCGAGATGCCGACCGCGTCCACATCTTCCTGCAAAGCGGCGGTCGCAATCATCTCCGGCGTTTGCCGCAAACCCGTATAGATAACTTCCATTCCCGCATCGCGCAAAGCGCGGGCGATAATCTTCGCGCCGCGGTCGTGTCCGTCAAGTCCGGGTTTGGCGACGAGAACTCTGATTTTTCTTTCGCTCATAAATTTAACTCGATATTAACCTATCGCGGCTGATTTTATCCAATCTCTCTTCAAAATCCATCGCGGGCGCACCGAAAACGCAGCGCAATTTTCCGCGCACGGTTCGTTTTGTTCGCATCGCCGCCCACGTCTCCGCCCAGGCGTGGGAGTTTATCCACAGCGGGTTATAGCTCTTCAAAGGCGTGATAATTCCGTAGCGAACGTCTTCCGATTCTTCGATGAATGTGCCGAACATTCGGTCCCAGATGATAAAAATGCCCGCGTAGTTTTTGTCCAAGTATTCGTCGTTGACACCGTGATGAACGCGGTGATGCGACGGCGTGTTCAAAACGTATTCGAGAAAGGCGGGAAGTTTGCGGACGATTTCCGTGTGAATCCAAAATTGGTAAATCAAATTCAGCCCGTGCATTGTCACAAACGCCCAGAGCGGGAAACCTAAAAACGCCACCGGCAGATAAAAAACCCAGTGCGCGACGCCGGAAAACCAACTTTGCCGCACGGCGACACTCAAATTATATTGATTGCTCGAATGATGAACGACGTGAAAATTCCAAAAAAACCGAATTTCGTGGCTGATGCGGTGAAACCAGTAATAAGCAAAATCGTCAACAAAAAGCAGAATTAACCACGCCCACCAAACATTCATCGGCATCTTAAAGGGAGCGAACTCGTAAACCCAAAGATAAATCAAACTCGTCGCCAAACCGAAAAGCGCGCCCCACGCAACGCTCATAAAACCGATAAAGATGTTCGACCAGGTATCTTTGCTGTCAAAGTTTTCGCGGTTCTCGCGTATCACGAGCCACGCTTCAACGGCGATCAGAAGCGCGAAAATCGGAATGGCGATGACGGTTGGCGTTAACATTCTATTTATGCGAATCAGTAGTTGAAACTGGTTGAATAGAATCAAATGCGAATCAGTAGTTAAAAATTACCGGCGTTGAAAACAAAGGACTTGCGCCGTCGGTTTTGTTGCCCCATATAAAATGGCATCTCTAAGTTGTTGATTTTCCTAATTCAATTTCAACTACT
>Ga0136611_10002895_pt1 | contig 12010 bp, 17 predicted proteins | sample AntDrymUQ2232306_2_FD_106645 | JGI IMG/M metagenome (GOLD analysis project Ga0136611, IMG submission 106645) | Polar desert sand microbial communities from Dry Valleys, Antarctica - metaG UQ223 (23.06) | ecosystem: Environmental > Terrestrial > Soil > Desert | place: Antarctica: Dry Valley... | reverse complement strand
TGCAAGCAAATTAGTCGAGGAACTGCTCAAGCGGCATCCGTCGCGAGCGGACTCCAGCCGGTCCATAGCCGAGCCGGAAGCAGATCGCGATCGCCGTGTTGGGTGGGATACCGAAGCTGCTGGCTAACGCGCTGCGCGTCTCGATGTGGTCGAGCGCTGCCGTCATCGGGTGGACGCGCAGGCCCAGTGCGGTTGCGCGCAGCCAGACACGCTGGATCGTGCGGCCAGCCTGAAACATGTCAGTCAATGCGGTCGAGGGCACGGTCAGCAGGCAGAACGTCCCGGTTGCCATTGCCAGCCGCGTTTGCTCCGCCGCGAGCAGCCGGTGGAGACTGGTCCGGCGCAGGGTCCGCATTGACGCTGGCCGTAGGGCGTAGCGGGCGACGATGGCGCGCGCTCCGCGTAGTTCGAGCGCGTCGAACGCAAGCCCGTCGAACCGTGGATCGCCTGGCCTGCGCAGCCAGCCGCAGAACTCGTCGAACACCGCTGCGTCGGCGAAGTTGCGCGCCGTGCCTTCGCCGGTCGCCTCCGCGATCGCGCGCAGTTGCTGGCGTTCCTGAGCGACGACCAGCATGCAACCGCCGCGCCTGGCCTCGCTGTCGAGGATGGTCTGATCGGACTCTGACACCGGCTGTGGCGCGAACGGAAGGCGCGTCGTCTTGCGCGCGGTGAGATGCGCCGCCAGGCCATCGTTGCAAGCTGCTCCATCGACGAGCCGTATCGTCGCCATCTGGCACGCATCCAGACGCCAGTCGACGGCGACCTCACAGCCCACCCTATCAGTCGCCAACCCAAGCGCCAGCGACTCGACAGCGGCCCCAAGCCCAATCGCGAGGTATGCCCCAGCCGGGTCCCCGGCCGGCAGGCGTCGGCGCGCGTCCCACCCCAGCCGGATCGTCTCTCCGTCGATTCCGAAACGCCACGGCTGGCTGTTGTGCGCCGATGGCGCGAGTATCGCCGCCTGAAGCCCCCGCGATACGGTCCGCGTCTGGCGATCGTTCTCAGGACGGTTGACGCGAGACAGCACGAAGCCCTCCCATCCATGTTGGGCGTTGCGACGATCGTTTCAATGTGTTGTGTGCGGGCCGCTACCGGCTGCCCACGCGGACATCATGTCAGCGCTGACTTACCAGCGACTTACCAGCTATCAGAGAACTCGGGGGGCGGCTTCTCCATGACCGAGCGCATCGCTGGATGCGACATGGTGTATCGGAGTTACGATAATGGCGACCGCTTTGGTCGCATCACACCAGAAGAGAAGGAGGAACCTCGGTCACTTCAGCTTCCATCAGCCTGCTCCAGGAACCGTCGCAGCGCGGCGTTGTAGGCGACAGGGTCTTCCTGGCCGCTGAGGTGGCCGGTGTGCGGGATTGTGATGAGTTGTGAGTCCGGTATGGCGGCGTGGAGGGCGGCGGCTGTGCTGGGTGGGACGATCCGATCGTGCTCGCCGGCGAGGATCAGGGTTGGGGCGTGGTTGTGCGCGTGAACGGCGCGCGTGTCTGCCTCGGCGAGGGCGATCGCGGCCCGGCGGTAGCCAGTCGGGCGGATCTGGGCCATCATCGCCTCGGCCTCGCGGGAGGCTTCGGCGGACGGGTTCGGCCCGAGGACGGCGGGTGTGCGCGCTTGCGCCATCTCGGCTGGTGTCATCGTTTCGAGCGCCGATAGCCGCGCGCTGAGGCTCGCCAGCCGCTCCGCCTCCGGCTGCGAGCGGCCACCCATGCTCGTGTCGGAGAGCACCAGCGAGCGGACGCGCTCCGGGAACAGGCCGACGAAGGTCTGCGCCAGGACACCGCCCCACGACTGCCCGAGCAGGTGGATCTGACCGAGATCGAGCGCGTCGAGCATACCGGCCAATGCCGCAGCATAGTCCGCCATCAGCCAGTCGCCGCCGGGGTCTCCCGAGCCGCCGTAGCCGGGCGCGTCCCAGGCAATGACTGTCCAGGCGTCCGCCAGTGCGTCGATCTGGTGCTGGAACTGGGTTGCATTGCCGCCGATGCCGTGCAGCATGACGATTGGCGGGCCGTCACCGGCGCGCAGGTAGCTGATGCCGATCCGGTTGACGTCGATCACCTCGCGCGTTGCCATCCGTGCCGCTCCTGTCTCAAATTGGCTGCCGTACTGATGCAGCCTAGCATGGAACCGATCTGCTCCCCCTGTCGTCCTGAACCGCAGTGATCTTGCCGGGAAGCGCCGACCGCAATGGCCCGCGAATATGCGATGATGGCGTCACACTCCACGGAAACGGGTCCGCCAGGGAGGACAGGCATGTACGCACGGTCGATTACGTTTCTCGCGCGGTCGGAGGTGACGACTGAGCAGGCGTCGGTCATCTACCATGAGTTGACGCGCATGCTCTCCGATGCCGAGGGCTTCCTCGGCTCGACCTTCATGATGAACCCGGAGACGAAGCACGCCATCTCGCTGACGTTCTGGCGTGACCGCGAGTGCGGCGCGGCGGCTGGACCAAAGGTGCTGCCGATGCTGCTGGTGAAGGTCCATCCGCTCGTCGTCGCGCCGCCAGAGATCAGCGGCTACGATGTCATCGAGCAATCGTTCTCGTTCGGGTCAGCCGTCAGCGCCTGATAGCGACGTGTTCCGCTGCGAACATCAGCCAAAGTAAATATGTAGAACTAGAGAGTCCTTGCCGAGAGAAACAGCGCTCATCGCCGTCATCAATGACGACGCCGTCTTTCTGAAGTTGATGCGCGATCTCTTGAGCGACGAAGGCTATCAGGTCGTGTCACGCAGCGGGGAAACCAGCGCCTACGGACTTATTAAGCAGGAGATGCCCGACCTCGTCATTCTTGACATCCGCATCGAGCATCCCGAGTCAGGCTGGCTAACGCTCGATCTGATCCGACTCGATCCGACCACGACCAGAATCCCGGTTCTCGTCTGCTCCGCCGACGCGCGGCAGTTGCGTGAGAAGGCAGCCAGACTCAGCGAAATGCGCTGCGACACGATCGAGAAACCCTTCGATCTGGACGATTTGCTGGCCAGGGTTCGTGACATTCTCCGCCGGTCTCAGCAGCCGGATGATATGTAGCCGTCGCCGCCCGGCTCCAGGGAACGCCGCTCGGCCTCATCATGATGCTTCATCGCGGCCTCGATGTCGTTGATGAGCTCGATCAGCCGGACGATCTCGCCATTGAGCTCCGCGACGCGCGCGCCCAGGCGTGGCGGCACCGGCTCTGTCCGTGCGATGTCACGCTCGAGGAGCTGCGCGTAGCCCTTGATGGTTGTCAGGCGTGTCTTCACCGCCAGTAGTTGATCGATTCGGTCCACGAGTGAACTCCGACATCAGTAGTGCCTGCCGGGCGTGGACTTTGGTCCCTTCGTTGACAGGTCCCGGCCAGGTGACCGGACACTCCCCCTATGCAGGGGCTGTGCCATGTCGAATGCCAGTCCACTATCCTGCACCGTGGTTGGACTGCATCATGGCCGCCAGGGCTGCAATCAGCCGCGAGCAATGCTACGATGTTCCTACACAACATCGCGATGACTGGGACGCGGGTCGCTGACTGGTTTGACACGCCTCAGCCCGTTGCTGACGTGAATCGTTGTCCGTGTGCGGCAATCTGAAGGCGGGTGCGTTGGCATCCTGACGCTGACCGGGAGTGTCATCTGTGCCCAATCGAAAACGTACGCCGCTCATCGGTCGAGCGACACATCGCCAACATCTACACCAAGCTCGGCGCCCGGCGGCGCTCCGAGGTCATCGCGATCTACCGCTGGCGTCAGGTTGGCCGGTGATTCGGAATCGTTAAGACCATGAGCCTCTGTCCAGTCGGCGCTTTCTGCAGCATCACTCTGTAGAGAAAAGCCAGGTCGACAGAGATGGAAGAACTCTCGTGACGGACTTCATGTCACCCATTGGCTCCTTTGGGGCGATTGCTTTCCCTGGTTGTTACCCGTTTCTGCGTAGTATCTGCGTAGCACCACGTATAGCCTGCGCTCATCCCCGACACTATCGTTGAACCACGCTCCAGGAACTCGCTGGACGCCGGCCTTGCCGGTTCACATCCGTGCTTACTGATCCTCGCGATCAGCGCCCGGCGGATTCCTGGTGCGCTGGATTCGACGCACAAACATGGATGTGGGAGGAGCGCCACAACGCCAGATATGCACCTTGGAAACACAGCGGGAATGCCGGGATTCGGCGCATCCTTCAGGAAAGGTGAACACATGCAATCTCATCGCATGCGCATGCACATTGCAGCCGCCGTCGTCATGTTCGCGTCGCTGCTGCTGGCATCGTTGTCGACGGTGGCCGCCGAGCAGCCGGCCAACGAATTCTTTGACCGCACCTGACAGCGGACAGACCAGCCGGTCGATACTCTCCAGGTGAAACGCACCTGGATGTGGGGACAAGCATTCACCGGCGCGATCCAGGAGCCGTACGCCGAGGCTGATGGCGAGATGCGCACCGTCCAGTACTACGACAAGAGCCGGATGGAGATCTCCCACGATCCGAATGCCGACCCCAACTCGATCTGGTATGTGACCAACGGTCTGCTCGTCAAAGAGCTGATTACCGGCGAGATGCAGGTTGGCGACGCTACCTTCGAGGATCGTGCGCCTGCGCACGTCAACGTGGCCGGCGACGGAGAAGCGGTCGACGGGGTCACCTACGCGACCCTCGCGCAGGTTCTCGGGGCCGAGCCATACGCAGCCGGATCGACGATCTCAGCGCTGATCTCGTTCCGGACACCTACGGTTGCGTCGTGAGTGGTGCCAACCCCAGGGAAGAAGCTGCCGACTTCACACGCAACGCCAAACGAGGACCGTGCATTCAACTCCCGGAGAACAACTCCACGCGCGTCACAGCCCGATCGTACTCAGTCGTGATCGTGAGGATGACGCCGGTTTCGAGGCGGTAAAAACTGGTCACATCGAGGTTGTGAGTCGCGGCGTGGTCGTTGTGGGCTTTGCCGATGGCATCGACCTCGCCCCAGTCGCAACGCTGATGCCGTGCCAGGAACTGCTCCATATCCTGATCCGCCTCCGCCAGCGCACGGCGCGCAAAGTCGGAGATCTCGATCTGGCCGAGTGGAAGTTTCATGGGATGAGAATCGAGATATCGGACATTGGGAAGTCATTCACATTCCGTATCACGACGGTTGCAGACTCCATGTACGCGACGGCAGCAATAAGTGTGTCAGCCACTCCAAGTTGTCGGCCCTGTCTCGCAAAGGTGTATCGATAGTCGCCAGCGCGTTCGGCTATAGCGCGATCGATTATCCAGTAGTTCATATTGGCGAAGAACGAGTGCCAGACTGTACGGTCTGGCACGGCAATGCCCGAGAAGAACTCTGTGACGACGATCGCGCAGATGCCAATGTCAGCGCCTTGTTGAACGAATCCGTTAACGAGTGTAAACGCCTGACCTCTACCTTTGGAGAAGTCGATGATGACGTTTGTGTCAAGTAGATACCGCAGCATCAGGAGTGAGTAATCTCGGAGTCGGTTTCCATCTCTGTCGAATTGTCCAGGTTTTTAGGTGCGTGACGCAACGAACGAACCCACGCAGCCGCCCCTTCACTTGTCTCCCATTCAGGAGGTGTTTCGGCGTTGCGAAGGGAACCACCCGCTAGTCGCGCTGCCTCGATAAGGCGGCGACGCTTTATCTCCTTGCTTGCTGCCTCTGAGATAAACGCGCTTCGCTTCCGTTCGCCCACCAGTGCATCGATTTCTGCCAGGAGATCGTCCGGAAGGATTACATGTGTTCGAGCCATGAGATGCTCCAAACTGCTTCGTCCCACTTACGTGGGACGAGCATAGCACGCCTGTCATGGTTCGATACCCTTGATCATGACATGCATCCGATCCCGCGCGCCCGGGCGTACACCGGAAGGAAAGCGCTGGCGGACGTGTGAGGAGGAGAGATTCCACGTCTGCCAGCGCTTTCCCTTTTATCCTACAACGGTAACTGTCTGGCGCAACTGTGGCGCTCGTCGTGCGTTACAGAAGGTAGGAGTCTCTCCTCCTCTCTTCCTTGCCGGGGTGACCGTCCTTGCCGGTTGCCTCGGCTTTTTTGTGCTCGTTCTAATCTGACCAATCTCAGCAGGTACTGATGCGTCCAGCAGCGAGTCTCCCGTAATGTGTCCGTGGCAGCCGTTCAGGCGTCTGGCATGCGACGTGCTCAGGGAGATAGTATGTCGTCCTCATCCTCGTGATCCCGGATCACCGGGAGCCGTGATGGGCGCCAGGGGCCATCACGCGCGTGGCGAATCCCTCCGGATCGAGGCAACGTAGCGCTCACGACGACTGGTATTACACATCACCTGACAACCGATAACGAATCGGGCATTCGTCGCGAGACGACGTGGCCTGTTCGTCTGTCCGGTCGCCTCTGTGTTCGGTAGCGGTTGCATGTTCTCGGGTGAGGGGAGAGAGGAGGTGCGCGACATCGTGCGCCTGGGTACGCACGTTGGCGTCGCGACAACGTATCGCGCATGTCACGATAACACCGACTGGCACACGGCCACCGCGCCGCGCGCTCTACGCAAACTGTAGAATGGAATGCCGATGTTTCGACCCGCTCGTTTGTTGATGTCGCTGCTGTTGACGATGGCGATCGCGATTGGCGCGATTGCTCCGGCTGTCGCTCAGGAACCGGGCCAGCCTGACCCGCAGATGCAGGCGGTTCTGGACGCGATCGCGTCGCTTGAGTCGCCGCCGCTCCCGACCCTCTCGCCGTTCAACGCCCGCAACACGCCGGGTATCCCGTACTGGCTGGAAACCGCCGCCGCGATGCAGGGCAAGAACATTGCGCCCGAACCCGTCGCGGACATCAGCCACGTTCTGATCCCGCGCGAGGGCGGCGAGATTCTGGCGCGCGTCTACACGCCGTCCGGAACCGGACCGTTCCCGGTCATCGTCTACTACCACGGTGGTGGCTGGGTGATCTCGAACCTCGACGGCTATGACAACTCGGCCCGCGCGCTGACAAACGCCGCCGGGGCGATCGTCGTCTCGGTCGCCTACCGCCAGGCGCCGGAGAACCCGTATCCGGCCGCAGCCGACGATGCGTTCACGGCCTACTGCTGGGTCGTCGAGAACGCTGCCTCGCTCGGCGGCGATTCGAGTCAGGTCGCTGTGGCCGGTGAGAGCGCCGGTGGCAACCTGGCGACGGTGACGGCGATGAAGGCCCGCGACTGGGGCTTCCAGATGCCGGTCCACCAGTTGCTGGTCTACCCCGTCACCAACTACGCCTTCGACACCGAGTCGTACCAGACCTATGCCAACGCCGTCCCGCTCGATAAGGCGTCAATGATGTGGTTCTGGGGCCACTATCTGGCCAACGAGGAAGATGGCGACCATCCATATGCCTCGCCACTGCGCGCCGAGGATCTGTCCGGAATGCCAGCGACGACGGTCATCCTGGCCGAGATCGACCCGCTCCAGAGCGAGGGCATGGCCTACGCCCACCGGCTGATGGATGCCGGTGTCCCGACGACGCTGCACCTGTACGAAGGCGTCACGCACGAGTTCTTCGGAATGGGCGCGCTGGTTGACAAGGCGAAAGATGCGGTCGCAACCGCTGGCGCCGAGTTGCGCGCGTCGTTCGGCTCCGGCAGTGGTTCGCACACGTTCCCCGAGACCGGCTACTCGCTGTCGGGCACGTTCTACGCCTACTGGATGTGGAACGGTGGCCTGCCGGTGTTCGGTTACCCGATCGGTGACATGCACGAAGCCATGAACGCCGATACCGGCCAGATGCACACGGTCCAGTTCGTCGAGCGCCAGCGCTTCGAGCATCACCCGGCGAACGCAGGCACCGCCTACGAGGTGCAGCTTGGCCGGCTCGGCGTCGAGCTCCTGACGCTCCAGGGTCGTGACTGGACGACCTTCGACAAGGCCGACCCGAGCGATCCGCACTACGTTATGGAGACCGGCCATGCAGTCGCGGCTGAGTTCTGGGACTACTGGAGCGGTCACGGACTCGACATGGGCGATGCCGGCGTCTCGATGCGCGAGTCGGTTGCCCTCTTCGGCTACCCCATCTCCGAACCAGCGATGGAAACTAATTCCAGCGGCGACACCGTCATGACGCAGTGGTTCGAGCGGGCGCGCTTCGAGTACCACCCGGACAACGCTGCGCCGTACATGGTCCTGCTCGGTCGCCTCGGCGCTGAGCTACAGGAGATGCACGACCACTAGCGTCGCCCGCCGCGCCGCCAGCATGCCCGCCGGAGTCACCGCCGAAGGCGGTTGCCCCGGCGGGCATCAACGTCCAGATCAGTTCGCCTATCGTTTGTGATGTGCTACGCTGTTAGCGCTATTTGCGCTACAAGAAGGTGGATCCATCATGGTTGAGACAACGGTAAGTGCGTTCGATGCGCGGCGCAAGTTCGGGAAGGTTCTGGACAGCGTCGCGGCTGGCGGGGATAGCGTGATCGTTGAGCGGCATGGCGAACCTGTCGCGGTCGTCGTGCCGGTGGCTATGTACCGGCAATGGCAACAGCAACGTGAGGAGGCGCGCGATCGATTGTTCAACTTCTTTCGCGAAACGTCTGAGCGTGCCAACATGACGTCTGAGGAGGCTGACGCACTGGCAGCGGAAGCAGTGGCGGAAGTTCGCGCGGCCCGGCGCGAGATGACGCGCGTCACGGAAAGCTGCGCGTGAAGGCTGTCCTGGACACCAATATCATCGTCAGCCGGGCAATCGCTCCGCATGGCGCTTCTGCGACGATCGTCGCGCGCTGGCTGGAAGGGGCGTTCGAACTGCTGGTTTCGCCTGACATACTGGACGAGTACCGGCAGACCCTTGCTCGCCCCGGAATCCAGCGGCGCATTTGCATGAGTGCTTATGCTGTCAGCATCGCGATCGCCGATATCGCCAGGGTCGCAACCTCCGTCGTCCCGGAGCAGCGTGTGAGCGGTGTATCCGCTGATCCAGACGACGATGTATTTCTCGAATGTGCGCTGGCGGGAAGCGCGGTTTACATTGTGACTGGAGATCAGCATCTGCTCTCACTTGGCACCTTTCGTGGGATCGCGATCGTGCCACCGGTAGTGTTCGTGCTGATTCTGGACGACCTGAATCAACCGTAGCGAGGGTTGATCTCGCGCCTGGGTCGATGCAGCGTCGCCAACGACCGTCTGTATCGCACTGTACAGGTGACTGGTACAGTAGTGTACAGAGCGTGGAGTGTGTGATCCTGATACTGGGTAATGGCGGCGTAGGCCGTCGTGATCGACTGTGCCGTGGATCGCGTCGCGGCATTCAGAGCAGGCGCGGGAGGCGCGGGATGAACATGAGCGACACGCGAGTCTCGGACCAGGACATCGAATCGCTGGCACGTAAGCTGGCTGAGTTCACCGAGGGGCTTTCCGCAGGCGAGCGGATGGCGTTCGAGATGATCGAGCAGCATCTGGTGAGCGAGATGGATGCCGACGAGATGGATGTCTCCGGCTTCGGGTTCACTGGCCTCGACACGATGGGCGCCGACGCCCACCGCGAAGACCTCCTGCGACAGGCTGGACCTCGACGCGCGCCGGAGAACCGCGAGGGAATCTGGCAATCGATCCTCTCGACACTGAGCGGCGACGGCCAGCGGCGCGGACGCTAACCACATCATACGCCCATCAGGACAACAGCACCGGCAACTCCGCGAAGGTCAGGACCAGCAGCATCAGCATCGCGAGCACGATAGCGCGGTTCGGGTGGTGGGTGATCAGGTGCATTGTGCTGAGTCCTATCGTCGTGAACAACGTGGCATAACAGCGTCAATTGGAGCGCATGGCTCACTACGTCTGTATCACGTTGTGTGCCAGCGGAATGTTCAGTCGCGGTCGTCCCAAACGATGAGGGTGTCGAGTGAGCGGCGGGGGCGACGTTTGGGGTCGGCGGCGGCGTGGCCCATCGCGATCAGGCCGTGCGGGGTGAGCGCCGGGTCGAGGTCGAGCGCAGCGACAACGATCTCGGGGCAGAAGAGCGGGGCGCACATCCAGCCAGCGTCGATGCCGCTGGCGTAGGCGGTCAGCAGCATGTTCTCGACAGATGCGCCGAGACTCTGGATCGCCATCGTCCGCTCCGCCCCGGCCCGGTCGGGATCGGGGTAGCGGTCGAGTTCGGCGGTGTAGAGGCAGACGATGACCAGGACCGGCGCTTCAAGCAGGCGACGGCGCGATCCCGCCAGCCGGCCTTCGACCACCTCGGGCGGTTCGTTGTCCATCTCCAGGTTGTGCCGCCAGTTGACCGCCATCGCGCTGGCCAGATGCTCGCGGTTCGCGAGCTGGGTGATGACGACGAAGCGCCACGGCTGGGTGCCGTGCGGCGACGGCGCCCAAAGCCCAGCTTCCAGCACTCGGTCGATGATGGCCGCGTCGACCGGCTCATCCCGGAAGCGCCGCACCGAGCGCCGTCCACGCAAAACGCGCTCGAATGCTTCCAGCGCTGCCGGCTCGATCGGTTGACGTGCCTCAGGTGCTGGTGGCTCGATCGTAAGTGGCGAGATGGGTATGGGACGGTGCGACATAATGAATGGTCTCCGTGTTTGGCGCAAATCGATCGGTTGTTCGTGCTCAGGGATAGAGCTTGCGCTCCTCACTCAGCATTTGAACGAAGTCCGCGATCCGTTTCGTGCGCGTTACGGGCCGTTTGGCGTCCTGGACCCGGTAGAGGATCGCGTAGCGGTTCGCGCTGTTCAGCGTGCTGAAGAATGCCAGAGCGGCTGCGTTCGCCTCCAGCGCTGCCTGCAAATCTTCCGGAACAGTCGCCGTACTCTGGGCGGCGTAGGCGGCGTCCCAGCGGCCATCCGCTTTGGCGCGCTCGATCTCGCGCAGGCCGGCGGGCTGCATCCTGCCGGCCTCGATCAACGCTTCGACCTTGCGGGTGTTGACCTGCGACCACTTGCTCCTCGGCCTGCGCGGCGTGAAGCGCTGGAGCCAGTAGTCGCCGTCGAACGGGCGCTTCTGACCGTCGATCCAGCCGTAGCAGAGGGCAACATCAAGCGCCTCGGCGTATGTCACCGTCGCGATCCCGGAGGCGGCTTTGGCGAGCTTGAGCCACAGCCCGCCCTGATCGGCCTGGTGTTCATCGAGCCAATCCCGCCATGCATCCTGCGACGCGAAGGCGATGATCGGCGCGTCCGGTTTGGCACTCATGTGGCGTTACTCCTCCGGCAGGTAGTCGGCGCGGTAGACATCGTCGACGGCGACCGGCCTGGCCAGCAGGCCGTTCTCTTGCAGGAAGTCTGCCGTCTGTTGCCAGGCTTGTGGGTCGCTGCTGCCGAGCGCGGCGCCGTCGGGCTGCCAGAGTGGGATCGATGCCTGGAGGACGGCCAGCGCGTCGGCCGCCTGCTGCTCATCCTCAAGGGTCGGGACGAAGTTCTTGGCGATCTCGACCGTTTCTTCCGGGTTCTCGATCGCGAACTCGACACCCCTCAGTGTCGCCGCGATGATGGCACGCGCCTGGTCGGGATTCTCATCGAGATAGGTTTCCGTGGCGACCAGGCCGTTTGAGACGATCGGCAGCGCCTCGGAAACCGGGAACGCGCGCGTTTCCATGCCTGCCTTCTGGAGCTGGATCGGTTCATTGTTGATGTAGCCCATGATCGCGTCGACCTCGCCTCCGAGCAGCGCCTGGGCCTGGGTAAAGCCGACCGAGAGGATCTCGATATCGTCGCGCGTCATGCCGGCACTCTCCAGCAGCGCCAGCAGACCGATGAAGTTCGCGCCATACTCGCCGGGGATGCCGACCTTCTTGCCGGCCAGATCGTTGACGGACGCGATGTCCGAGTTGTCCGGGACGATCAGCGCGATCGGGTACTTGCGGAACACCTCGGCCACGTAGACCAGCTCGACATCCCGCGATCGCACCTGCATCGCCTCGTCGCCTGCCGACATCATCATGTCCTCCTGACCGGCGACGAGCGCGCCAAACTGGTCAGACCCGGCGGCGTGGTGGTTGAGCGTCACCGATAGCCCAGCGTCCTCGTAGTAGCCTTCCTCGATCGCGACGTAGAACGGCGCGAACTGGATGTTGGGGACGAACGTCAGCCCG
>Ga0136611_10002894_pt1 | contig 12010 bp, 7 predicted proteins | sample AntDrymUQ2232306_2_FD_106645 | JGI IMG/M metagenome (GOLD analysis project Ga0136611, IMG submission 106645) | Polar desert sand microbial communities from Dry Valleys, Antarctica - metaG UQ223 (23.06) | ecosystem: Environmental > Terrestrial > Soil > Desert | place: Antarctica: Dry Valley... | reverse complement strand
TGTGAGCTTCGACCCGGATCGCGCCGAGACCCCGACGAGACGCCGACTGCTCCAGTTCGGCGGGCTTTCGGCCCTCGGCTTGGGCCTGCCGCACTTGCTGCAGAGCCGCGCCCGCGCCGTCGAATCGCCGAAGCGCGCGAAGAACTGCATCGTCCTCTTCCTCATGGGCGGCCCGGCGCAGCACTCGACGTGGGATCCGAAGCCCGATGCCCCGGCCGAGGTTCGCGGCGAGTTCGGCCCCACCGAGACGAACGTACCCGGCATCCGCATCGGCTCGCTCTTCCCGAAGCTCGCGAAGCAGGCCGACAAGCTCTGCATCCTCAGGGGAGTTTCGACGGGCGACAACGCGCATTCGTCGAGCGGCTACGCCATGCTGACCGGCGTGCCGCACGCACCGCTCAACGCCGAAGGCGTGAACCCCGGCCCGCCGAACGATTCGCCGTCCCTCGCGGCCATCGTCCGCCGGCTGCGCGGCGACCGCAACGGGCTGCCGGGATCGGTGCGGCTGCCGATGCACATCTTCAACACCGACAGCTCCGTCTGGCCGGGGCAGGACGCCGGGTTCCTCGGCCGCGCCACCGATCCGTGGCTCTTCCGCTGCGAACCGGCGTCGCCGGGATTCGGCGTGCCAGAACTCACGCTGCAACCCGACGTCTCGCCCGAACGCTTCGGGGATCGCCGGACGCTCTTCACGAAGCTCGACCGTTCGACGACCTCGCTCCCCTTCGGCGAGAAGGCCTTCGATCTGCTCAACTCGGTCTCGGCGCGCGCCGCGTTCGACATGGGCAAAGAGCCGCCGAAGCTCCGCGACCGCTACGGCCGACACCAGTTCGGTCAGAGTTGCCTGCTCGCCCGCCGACTCGTGGAAGCGGGCGTCGGCCTCGTGCAGGTGAACTGGTTCCGCAGTCCCGAGGAACCGGCCGACGCCCCCTGCTGGGACTCGCACGCGCGGGAAGCGAACCGACTGAAGAACGCGCTCTGTCCGCCGGCCGACGGGGGTATCTCGGCGCTGCTCGAAGATCTGTCGGATCGCGGGATGCTCGCCGACACGCTCGTGATGTGCATTTCCGAGTTCGGCCGCTCGCCGAAGTTCAACGGGGCGGCCGGGCGCGATCACTGGGGGCGGGTCTTCAGCGTCGCCCTCGCGGGTGGCGGCATCAAGGGCGGCCGGGTGTACGGAGCTTCCGACAAGCTCGGCGGCGAGCCGCTCGACGGGAAAGTTTCCCCGGCCGATCTCACGGCGACCGCGCTGCACTGCCTCGGCTTCGACCACGACGCGGAGATCCGCGACATGCAGCGCCGGCCACTGCCCGCGAGTCGGGGGACGGTGATCCGGGGGATTCTGTAGTGGAAGTCGCCAGACTTCCGATTCCCCGATTGCATTTCAGGGGCGTCGGAACTCTGGCGAGTTCCGCTACGCGATGCGCCCGCCCCGTAGCGGAAGTCGCCAGACTTCCGATTCCCCCATTGCTTTGCACGTCGGAACTCTGGCGAGTTCCGCTACGAGGATGGCGCCTCCCGTAGCGGAAGTCGCCAGACTTCCGTGCCCCCGATTGCGGAGTCACACCCTCGGAACTCTGGCGAGTTCCGCTACGGCGGCTCGTGCCTCCTTTACGCCAAGACCTCGCTCACGACGTGCCCGTGGACGTCCGTGAGGCGGCGGTCGATGCCGTTGTGCCGCACAGCCAGCTTCTCGTGGTCGATCCCCATGAGGTGCAGAACCGTGGCGTGGAGATCGTAGCAGTCGGTCTTGTCCTTCGCCGCGAGGTGCGAGAACTCGTCGCTCTCGCCAAACGCGCTTCCGCCCTTCACCCCCGCACCGGCGAGCCACGTCACCGAAGTGCCGCCGTTGTGGTCGCGGCCGACGCCGCTCTGCGTGAAGGGCATCCGGCCGAACTCCGTCGTGAAGATGACGAGCGTGTCCTTCAGCAGTCCCGTCGATTTCAGATCCGCCAACAGCGCCGCGACCGGCTGATCGACCTGCTTCGCGATGGGCGGGAGCTCCTTCGGGATGCTCGTGTGGTTGTCCCAGTTGTTCGTCGGCCCGCCCATGCCGCTCCAGACTTGCACGAAGCGCACGCCGCGCTCGATCATCCGCCGGGCGAGCAGGCAGTTCTTCGCGAAGCCGCCGTCGTGCCCCGCCGCACCGGTACCGTAGAGCGTGTGGACTTCTTTCGTCTCGCGCGCCAAGTCGAAGACTTCGGGCGCGGCGAGCTGCATCTTCGCGGCGAGTTCGTAACTCTCGACGCGCGCGGGCAAGCGGCTGTCGCCGGGCCGCTCCTTCGCGTAGGTGCGGTTCATCGCGGTGAGGAGCTTCAGGCCGTCGTCGCTCGCGGCGGGCGTCACGAACTTGGCGGATGGAGACGGAGCCAAATCGGGAATGGGCGACGGGGCCGAGGGATTGATGACGGTGCCCTGATGCGAAGCCGGGAGGAAGCCGGACGAGAAATTGCCCATGCCGTTGTAGGGCAGCCCACGCGGGTCGGGCAGCACGACGAACGCCGGCAGGTTGTCGGTGAGCCGGCCGAGGGCGTAGCCGATCCAGGCTCCCGCGCAGGGGAGGCCCGGCATGAGGAAGCCCGTGGTCTGCAGGTAGCTCGCGGGGCCGTGGACGTTCGACTTCGACGCGAGCGCCATCAGGAAGGCCATGTCATCGACGTGCTTCGCGAGGTGCGGGAAGATATCCGTGACCCAGCGGCCCGACTGGCCGTGCTGCTTCCATTTGAACGGGGACTTCATGAGCGGGCCGGGTGTGCCGGTCGCCGTGGCCTTCAATCCGACATCGACGATTTCGCCGTGGCGCTTCTCGAGCAGCGGCTTGTAGTCGAAGGTGTCCATCTGGCTCATGCCGCCGTTCAGAAAGATCTGAACGACCCGCTTGGCCTTCGCCTTGTGGTGCAGCCCGCCGTCGAATTCGGGCTTGGCATCGGCCGCGCGGGCCAGCAGGTGCGAGAGCGCCAGCCCGCCGAAGCTTCCGGCCAAGAAGTTGCGCCGCGTCGGGATCATGGCATCTACCTGAGGTTTGCGCGTACTGACTGTCCGTTAAGCAATCGCAGCCAGCTCTTGCTCAACCATCTGCTGCAGAGCGTCGTTCAGGATTCCACGTTATCTCGTCGGGTAGCCGTAGCAACCGCGCAGCGACTTGCTCGGTGCGGCAGCGATTGCCGGCCAGGCCCATATGCTCCGTCTCGACCCACCACAGAAAATCGACCAGCTTGTCCAGAGGCTCCCTGCGGATCAGCAGGCCATGGATCTGATTGATGTACGAGTCGTACTCGTCTGCCGCTTCAGGGATGTCGGCCACGCCGATGGGATCCCACTCCTGCATCAGCACCTCGCGGATGGCGGCGTGGTAACTCCCCGCTTGTTGAAGACGTTCGCTCATCCAGTCATCTCCCCCGCCGTCGAATCAATCGATGAATAGGAACTCGCTGCTGTTGAGTAGCACGCGGGCGAGATTCGCCAGCCCGTGCTTCTTGGCATACGCGCCCCACGCTTCGTCTTCGGCCGGCGTCGGTTTGCGACCGAGAACTTGGCGGGCGACGGCGCGGTTGCGCTCGGGGCCGTCCGTCGAAGCCTTCTCCGCGAGCGCCGCGAGGTGTTCCGAATAGCGGAGCATGAACTTGTTGTTCCAGAGCACGAGCGCCTGCGGTGCGCTCAGCGACGCGCTCCGGACGGGGGCCGATTGCGACGCATCGGGGCAATCGAGCGCTTCGAGGAGCGGATCGGGCCGGGTGCGGAAGACGAGCCGGTAGATGCTCCGCCGTCGAGCATCGGGGGCGTCCACGTCGTACTTGTCGTAGTCCGCGTCGGCCGTCACGTGGATGCCCGGCTTCGTCACGAAGTGCTTCACGGGCGGGCCGTACATGGTCTCGTCGAGTTTCTCGCTCATCAACAGCACGGTGTCACGGAGCGTCTCGGCGTCGAGCTTGCCGCGGTTCATCCGCCAGAGCAAGCGGTTGTCGGCATCCTTCCCGGCGGCCGCTTTGTCGTGCCGCACCGATTGCCGGTAGGTGGTGCTCATCACGATGAGCTTGTGGAGCTTCTTGAGGGAACCGCCGCCGTCGCGGAACTCGGCCGCAAGCCAGTCGAGCAATTCGGGATGCGAAGGCGCACCGCCCATCAGCCCGAAGTCGTTCGGCGTATCGACGATCCCCTTGCCGAAGTGGTAGTGCCAGACGCGGTTGACGATGACGCGCCACGAAAGGGGGTTCGCGGGATCGACGAGCCACTCGGCGAGCGCGGCGCGGCGCTGGCCTTCGTCGTTCGCATCCTTCAAGGCGAAGCGCCCCTTCAATCCCGGCACCGCTTCGACGGCACCGGGAACGACGGCGGCACCGGGCCGCGTCACTTCGCCGCGCTTCAAAATGTGGATCGGTCGCGGGGTCGCCGAGGGTTTGAAACTCCCATCCACGGCGAAGCGATTCGTCCCGCAGTAGACCTTCGCCGGCGCGGGGAGCGCCGCCGCTTCGCGTTCCAGTCGCCGCTCCCAAACCCAGCGCGCGAGTTCGGCGCGCTGGGCATCGCTCCGTTTCAAATCGGGGATCGCGAACATGTCGGCGATGGCCGAAGGGATCGCGAGACCGGCATTCGCCAGCGGAGTCGCGGTCGTCGAGCTGAGCCGGAAGCGGCCGATGATGTGACTGCCGCCGTGGAGCTGATCGAGTTCGACCTTCAATGTCGTGCCGCCATCGAACCCGGCGGGCTTGTCGAACTCGAAGACGGCCCAGTGCGGCTTCCCCTCTTCGGGGTGGATGCCCCACGCGGTCGCCGGATTGCCGTCGATGGCCCGAGCGACGCCCCAGTCGGCCTGGTTGAAGTCGGCGGTCGCGGCTTTCAGCTTCACCGGCACCGACTGCTCGGGCTTCCCCTTCGGATGAACCGCGACGCGGACTTCCGAGAGGTGGAGGTTCGCGTTCGGCGCCCGCCCCGGCCCCTTGAGAGGAAGCGAGTCGTCGCACAGCACTTCGAGCCGCAACCCCGTCAGTCCGCCCCGCTCGATCGCCGCTGTCACCGTGTAGATTTCGCGCTCGGGGTTGGTACCCGACGCGAGGAGGGAACCGTCCTTCTGCAATCGCAGGGTCGAACCGTGCTTCGTCAGGAATGTCTCCGGTGCGGGGACAATCCACCGTCCTGCGGACTCGCGGTGGAGTTTCTCGAACGCGGCGGCCTCGGCCCTCCGCTCGGCGGTGAGCAGGCTCGGGTCGAGCTTGCCCTGCAAAGCTCGGACGCGCGCCGTTTCCGCGGCGAGCGCCGTCCGCTTCTTGGCGGTCGCGGGGTCGGCGTCGTAAGCACGTTCGGCTTTGTCCACACCGGCGAACACGGCTTGGAGGGAATAGTAATCGGCCTGCGAGATCGGGTCGAACTTGTGATCGTGGCAGCGGGCGCAGTGGACCGTCAAGCCGGAGAAGGTCGTCATCGCGGTCGTGACGATATCGTCGCGGTCGAGGTTCCGGGCGATCTTCCGGTCGATGGAGTTCTCGTTGATGTCGCGCAGCCCGCTCTCGTCCCACGGCCCGGCCGCGAGGAAGCCGGTCGCCTCCACGGCGCGCGGATCGTCCGGGAAAAGCACATCGCCGGCGATCTGCTCGCGGACGAATTTCGCGTAGGGCTTGTCCTCGTTGAAGCTGCGGATGAGGTAGTCGCGGTAGGGCCACGCGTTCGGCCGGAAGCGATCCTGATCCTGCCCGTGCGAATCGGCATAGTGCGCGACATCCAGCCAGTGCCGCGCCCAGCGCTCCCCGTAGCGCGGCGACGCGAGCAGGCGATCCACGAGCTTCTCGTAAGCGTCGGCTGCGGGGTCGGCGGCGAACGCATCGAGTTCCTTCGCCGTCGGCGGCAACCCGATGAGGTCGATGGAGACCCGCCGGGCAAGGGTGCGGCGATCCGCTTCGGGCGATGGAGCGAGTCCATTTGCCAACAACTTTTCCAGTACGAAGGCATCGACCGGCGTTCGCACCCAAGGTTTGCGCTCGGCGGGTGGGATGGGGACGGCCGGATTCTTGATCGGGCGGAAGGCCCAGCCTTCGCGGGAGCTTTCCGGAGCCTTATCGACGGAGGCACTCGGGCCGGCAGAGAAGAGCAACGCGGGGATTGCGCCGAGAACCGCGATGCGGAAAAGGAGTGCACGAGCGATCAGCATGGCGGGCTTCCCGATCCGACGACGCCCGATGTGTGGTTCTCTTTCGACTTCTGCAGTTGCACGAGCAGGGCAGGCACATCGGTTTCGATGATGCTCCAAAGGGTGTCGTCGTCGATCCCCAAGTAGCCGTGGATCAACCGATTCCGCGTTGCAATCATGAGCCGCCACGGAATTTGCGTCTCCGCCGCACGCACCTCGCCGGGAATTTTGGTAGCCGCTTCACCGCTCAATTCCAAGTTGCGGAGCGTGGCGTCGTAGACCAATCCATTTGCGACGAACGCGGCTTTGTCATGACTTTTTGTGTACGCGAGAACCTTGCCCGCGAAGAGGATCATGTCGTCGATGTAGAACCGCCATTCGCTCGGAGCAACGTCAGACATGAACGGCCTCGCGTTCGATGAACGGCCGCAATTCGGGTCGTAGCGCCTTCTCCGTGACGAGATCGACCGGCCGGCCGAAGAGGTCTTCCAAATAGAATTGCACGCCGAAGTAGCGGTCGGAATTCGCGGGGCCTTCGAACGCGACGAGGACGTCGATGTCGCTCTCGGATGCCGCGGTGCCGCGTCCTGTCGAACCGAACAAAGCCAGTTGCGTGACGCCAAAACGGGCGGCGAGCACGGGTTTGCTTGCTCGGAGCATATCGAGTGCGGCGCCGAGATCCATAGGGCACTCCCGAAAATTGCCCCCGCCAGGATTTGAACCTGGGACCCCCGGTTTAGGAAACCGATGCCCTCATTATACAACTCCCGAAGCTTCAAGCGATAGGGTCAAATCATGTATTTCCGGAGCAGCAACGGGAGCAGCACCGCCAACCCTACCGGCGGAGCTAGCCATGATCGTGGCCGCTTGGCCGACCATTCCCGAAGCTCTTCGTCGGGCGATGCTGACCATGATCGAACTATCAGCGTCGCCGAAAAGCGACCCCGCTTCTCCGGCTTCTCCGGCATGAGAGGGGATCGGGTGTTCGCGGGTCTTTCTGGGTTTCTTTCACGCACTACCCCGCCCACGGAACTATCGAGCTACCAGACAGACTGAGTGGCGTCATTCCGAGGATCTGTCATTCACGCCAAAGTCAGCTGTGCGATGCAAGTCTTCAGTCGTTTCCCGAGTTGTTCTCTCGAAGTTGTTGGCCACGGTTCTGCCGTCCGCAGCAGCACTCCTCGCAAAACCTCAGATCCGGGTGTTTCTCGATGCCGATTCGAAGTCGAAATCTGACTCGTGGGCACAGGTGCGAATCAGTCGCTTCTTCTCTGCACTGAAAATCAGCATTTTCGTTCGAGAAAGTGGGGCAACCGCAACGTCTGTCGTCTAACGCGGAGAATTCGTTATGGCCTGGGTGAACATCAAAAACGGCCGCTACTACCGCCGTTCGCGCAGGGTCAACGGCCGCGTTGTCAACGAGCACCTCGGAGGCGGGGAGTTCGGGGAGGCAATGGCAGGATTGGATGAGGCCGAGAGAATGGGGCGACGCATCGATGCCGGACTCGCGCAGGCCGACCACGACGTGTACGGATACGCGGTGCGAGATGTTTTCGGCATCGACGATTTCCTTGGGAACCTTTTCGCTGTGCTCGCTCGCCAGAGCGGGTTCCACTTGCACCACCGCCAATGGCGGCGAACTCGGAGGACATCGACCATGAGCGGCATCGGCGGTTTGAGAAAGCAGATCGAGAAACTCGCCAAGCAGATGGATCAGTCCAAGCGCGCCCCGCTGATGGCCGCGAATTTCGAGGGCCTGCCGGAGGCCGATCGGGTCACGCTCCAAGCGGCCGCCAAGGGAGGCACTGCCGCGCTCGCCAAGGCGCAGCCGTACCTCACCGATCCGAAGTACATCACGGCGTGGGGAAACCCGATGTACGCGGCTCGGTGCTGGCTAGTCGGACAAGTGGCCGGCGACGACGCCGTCGTCGGCCGGACGACGCACGCCCGCGTGACGATGCTCCACGACGAACTGGATTTCGCGAGTGCCAGCATGCTCGAAAAGATCGCGATCACCCGGATCGTCCACAACTGGCTCGCCGTCGCGGCGCTCGAAGCGAAGTGCTGCCAGACGCCTTTCCACTCCCGCGACCGGACGAACGCCGAGAAGAGCTTGTCGCAGGCCGAGCGCCGATTGATGCAGGCGATCAAGACGCTGGCATTCCTCCGCGGATGCACCATCCCGACTTTGAAGGCACGCATGAAAACCGTTTCGGAGAAGTCATCGAGTTGATGCTGGAACACATCTCGATCAGCGCCAACGATCGCACCATTCTGCGGGACGGCATTCGATACTTGGGCAAGTTCCCCGTGGCAGACAAGGATGGTTTCGACAGTTCGGAAGCGGGGCAACGGCTCGGGTGTGCCACAACTTCGAGACGGCGAAATGGGTATCGAACTGCGGAAAGGCCGGTTCTACCTCTACCGGCGCCGGCGGGAAAACGGACGCATTCGGTGCGAGTATCAGGGTGCGGTTTGTCCCCAGGGCGCCGCACTCCTTCGCCTGACCGGGGCCGAAGGACGTGCGAAACGGGAACGGCAGCGGAAGGAAGCCGAGGCCGAGGCCAAGGTCGAGCGGGCCGACGGACTGCTCGCCATCGGCGCCGACTTCGACCAACTGGCCGACCTTCTGTTCCGGGTCGTGATGCGTTGGACTGGCCACAGGCTGCACAAGCGAAGCGAATGGCGACGAACACGGCGGGTAGCTGCAATGGGGAAGCTCAAACAAATCGCTCCCGCGCCGACGGACGCGAAAGGCCACCTCAAGACGATCACACCCAGTCTGGATGACCGGGAGATCCTTGCGAGGGCGGCGAATGGAGATTTGTCAGTCATTCCGCAAGTCACGCAGCTGATGAAATCACCCGCCCGGTTGGAGGTTTACGGCAGCTCGAGCGAGCGGGCATTCCGGTCGATTCTGGCACAGGCCGCCGGGAACGACGTCGCGGTTGTTATCGCGATGGCGCAGAAACACCGGGAGTACATCGCGAAGCAGCTGGCCGACGGGCCGGATCCCACCTTCGCGGAACAGATGGCGGCGACGCGGGCGGCGCACAACTGGCTGATCGTCCACTCGCTCGAAATTCAGGCCACGAAGTACGCGGCATCGTCTCCCACCGCGGTGATGATCGACAAGCGCGCGACGCTGGCGGAGAGGCGATTGCACGCTTCGCTGAGGTCTCTGGCCGTCTTGCGCCGACTCCGGAAGCCGGTCGTCCTGAAGCAGGTGAACAGCGCCCCGGGCGGAACGGTGGTGGTGAAGATCTGACCCGCAAGTCTGCTTCTTCCGGTTTGTTGGCCAGCGATAGCTCTTCTCAAATCCGCCTACCGACCTTCGCGCCCGATCCCGCGTCGTGCAGAATGCTCACCTCTTGGGCAGGATCACCCCTTCCTCGGTCCCCCGTTTCTCGGGACGCGCTATTTCCTGTGCCGTTCGACGCCGACGCACTCGAAACCGTACCAGGCGCCCCCATCGGGAAGCAGCCCGGCCGACGCTGTGACCATTTCGGCCCGGTGGATCATAGCTACGACGGGACGGTCGCCGACTCGCTTCTCCAAGTCCTCGGCCGCGAACGATGCCAGAATGCGCCGGCCCTCTCCGACGCGGATCTCGGAACGTGCGAGCGGGAGCGAGGCCGCCCGGAGAGCGCGCAGGGCGTTGGCCCAAGGCTGATGCCGGCACCGATTTCCCGGAATTCGGGGACGCGTTCGTAGATCGTCGCGTCGATGCCGACTCTGCGAAGACCGAGGGCGGTCGCCAAGCCGGCGATGCCGGAGCCGATGAAATAACTTGCATTCCGTAGCCCTCTCCGAACACGAGTTTGCCCGCACCTGTTTTAGAACAACGCCCCGCGCGAAAAACTGCGACCCGAGCCTTAATTCGCTCTCGATTTGCATCCCGCAGTTTCAATTCTCGCTGGGTATTCGATCCGGGCGTTCTATTGTTCAGCCCCGGCCAATACTGCCGCTGGGGGAGTCGAGTGAAACCGCGGATCGAAAATGACCAAGGCAGCCGAACGGCTGGAAAGGCCCGGATGATCGACGTCGGCAACGACCCAATTCCGGATCCCATTCGGAGCCGGAAACGCCAACTCGCCGAGGAGACTCGGAACCGCGTCGCGCGCCGGACCGACCGGCTCTTCGTGGGGCTGCTCGTCTTCCAGTGGCTCGTCGCCGTCGGCCTCGCGGCATGGGTGACTCCCCTCACGTGGGTCGGCTCGACGAGCCGCACGCACCCGCACCTGTGGGGTGCGGTCCTGCTCGGCTTCGCGGCCATCGCCCCGCCAGTGCTGCTGGGACTGTTCCGCCCCGGCCGAGCGTGGACGAGGCACGCCATCGCGGTCGGCCAGATGATCAGCACCGCACTGCTGATCCACCTGAGCGGCGGGCGGATCGAGACGCACTTCCACGTGTTCGGCTCGCTCGCCTTCCTGGCGTTCTACCGCGACTGGCGCGTGATCCTGTCGGCCACCGCGGTGACGGCCGGCGACCACATTTTGCGCGGTGTCCTCTGGCCGGAATCGGCCTACGGAACGACGGTCGGATCCGACTGGCGCTGGCTGGAGCACGCCGGCTGGGTCGTCTTCATCGACGTGTTTTTGATCTGGTCGTGCGTCCGCGGCGACCGGGACATCGGAGCCGCCGCGCAGCGCGAGGCGGAATTGGAAGCGGCGCAGGCCGGCGTGGAGCGGCAGATCCTCGTGCGGACGGCCGAACTCCGGGAGAGCGAGGAGCGCTTCCGCGGGGCGCTTGAGCACGCCGCCATCGGCATGGCGCTCGTCGCCCCGGACGGCCGCTGGCTGCGGGTGAACCGTTCGCTGTGCGAGACCGTCGGCTACACCTCCGAAGAACTGCTGGAAGGATCGTTCCAACAGATCACGCACCCGGACGATCTGAAGGCCGATCTGGAAAACGTCCGCCGGATGCTCGCCGGTGAAATCGCCACGTATGCGATGGAGAAGCGCTACCTCCACAAGGCGGGGCACCCCGTCGCGGCGCAGCTCAACGTGTCTCTGGTGCGCGATGCGGCGGCGCTCCCGCTCTACTTCGTGTCGCAGATCCAAGACATCACGGTGCGGAAGCGCGCGGAAGCGGCGCTGCGGCAGGCCCGCGAAGACGCCGAAGCCGCGAGCCGGGCCAAGGGCGAGTTCCTCGCCAACATGAGCCACGAGATCCGCACGCCGATGAACGGCATCCTCGGGCTGACCGACCTGGTCCTTGAGACCGACCTCACTGCGGAGCAACGCGACTCGCTCATGCTCGTGGCGTCGTCGGCCGACTCACTGCTGACGGTCATCAACGACATACTCGACTTCTCGAAGATCGAAGCGGGTAAGCTCGATCTCGACCCGGCCCCGTTCGCCTTGCGCGACGTGCTCGGCGACACCCTCAAAGCCTTCGCGCTCAAGGCCCACGCCAAGGGGCTGGAGCTGGCCTGCGACATCCACCTCGACGTTCCGGACGCGCTCGTCGGCGATGCGGGCCGACTCCGCCAAGTGCTGACGAATCTCGTGGGCAACGCCATCAAGTTCACCGGGCGTGGCGAAGTGGTGCTGAGCGCGGCGCGCATCGAATCGCAGGGCGGAGTCGGTGTCCGGTTCACCGTCCGCGACACCGGCATCGGCATTCCGAAGGCGAAGCAGGCGAGCATCTTCGAAGCGTTCACCCAGGCCGACGGCACGACCACCCGGCGCTTCGGCGGCACCGGGCTGGGTCTGACCATCTCGACGCGGCTCGTCGAACTCATGGGCGGGAGCATCTGGGTCGAGAGCGAACCGGACGTCGGCAGCGAGTTCCATTTTGAATCGCGCTTCGAAATGGCGCGGCACTCGGGTCTCCGCCCGTCCGGTCGTCCGCCGACGAAGCTGCGCGGCTCGCACGTCCTCGTCG
>Ga0136611_10002893_pt1 | contig 12011 bp, 14 predicted proteins | sample AntDrymUQ2232306_2_FD_106645 | JGI IMG/M metagenome (GOLD analysis project Ga0136611, IMG submission 106645) | Polar desert sand microbial communities from Dry Valleys, Antarctica - metaG UQ223 (23.06) | ecosystem: Environmental > Terrestrial > Soil > Desert | place: Antarctica: Dry Valley... | reverse complement strand
TGCCCTGCGGGCTTGCTCCCAACGCTGTTGCGCCTGCACACGCTGTGAAACGGCGCCAGAGAGGGCGTTATTCATTTGAACGAGGGATGAGGTCGTAAGCGATCGAGGACCGCTCACCTGCTGTTCGCTGACGACGCCGCTGCTCGTGTCGATGAGCCGCGCCGCGCGCGCATAAGCAATGAGGTCGCGCTCCGACGTTTCAAGCCGCTGCTTCGTATCTCCGAGTTGTCTTGACAGAAAGTCGCGAGCATAACTCGACTGATCGTATTTTCGCTGAAGATTACTGGTGACGAAATTGGCTGCGAAGCTGTTCGCAATTTGCCCCGCAAGAATGGGATCTGGGCTTTCAAATCGGATTTGGGCGATCCGAGATTTCCTTGGTAAGGCTACAGATAGATTCTTTGAGATCGTCTCCAGTACCGCCTCCCGCTGGGTGGCGCGCAGATCGAGGGCTCCTGCGGGCTCGGACGGCACCTTCTCGTTCATCATTTGCAGGAATTTGGCACCGCTGAATAGCCGTAGGTCCTGAGCGACACGTTCCGCTAGATAGCGGCTACGAATGACATCGAGCTGAGTCTCCAGGAAGCGATCGGCATCCTGGGCGGAAGCATCGGCTTCTTGGTCTTCCGTGCCCAAAACCCGTCTCGTCTGCTGCTCGATCTGAACGGTGGACTGGGCCCGGTAGATCGGCGTCATCAACAGGGTAGCAGCCAGCCCGATTAGCATGGCGACCACTAGCACAGCGAGGATAAGGTACCGGTTTCGGTATACAGCCGACCACAGGCTGCGGAAGTCGATTCCACCCGGCTCCGATTGATCGTAATCGTCAGCGATAAGCATATCGGCGCGCTGAAATACATCCCGCCCTTGCGAAGACACGGGCAACCCGCCGGAAGGGCCGAAATAGCCTTTGTTCATCCGATCATTCCCCAGGGATTAAAAAGGCCTAAAAATGGTGAGGATCGGTAGAGCCACAACGGCGTCACGCCATGCTGCCTTCAACCCCGATGAGCCCACTATAACCGTGTCATTGCCGAGTATCTCCGGATCCGGCGTTTTCCCTCGACGAATGTCTTTCAGATCGAACCTAGCTGCCATCCGGCGGCCATTAATAAACCGGAAAATCACAACCTGATCCAAGTCAGCAACCTGATTCGGGCCCTTGGCCATGGCGAGAGCCTCAATCAGGGTCGTTTGGCCGCGAACCTCGTAGACCCCAGGAGCCAGAACCGCGCCCTCGACCGTCACCTTTTGTGAAACGGAAGACGAGACTATTACCGACACCTGCGGGTCAACCAAATATCGGCTATTGAGGCGCTCGGCGATCTCCGCAGACAGTTCCGCGGTCGTACGGCCTTGGGCTTTGACGCTGCCGATCAGAGGAAACAAAATGTCGCCGGCAGCGTCAACACGAACATCTTGAAGCGACAGGTCAGGTTCCTGAAAGACTGTGACGTTAATTTTGTCCTGCGCCCCAATCCGATAGTCGCTGGTCTTCCGATCCGCCGCTGGCGCGGGAAACGCTAGATGTGCCTCGGCACCGCTAGCCGCTATCGGCGTGGTGGACGAGCAAGCGCAGAGCAGCAGCACTGCGGGAACTAGCATTTGCTTCAAGTAAGTTGCACCCATCTCCGCCTCCCGGCAAAGGCAACAACTTATGCGCTACGCCTGTTCGGAATATCTCAGCATACGAAGATTCCCGGTGCAGTTCAAACGCTTTTGGCTCGGGAATGGTCGGGAATTGGGGGTGGGTGAAGGATAGCCATAAGCATCCCTAGCGTGGTCAACAGCGCGAGGGTACGCAACGGGTAGTCGACCCCTGAATGCAGCAGCAGGATTAGGATGGAAAGGATAGCGGCTCGCCGACTGAATCGCTCAGCCGGGCCCGAGCGCCGCGCCGACAGCCGCAGCAGCAGTCCGGCAAATAGCGCAAGGAGTAATCCCCCCCAGACGCCTGCCTCGAGTAGAATTTGCAAATAATCGTTATGAGCGTGGTTGGTATAGACGCTCTGCACTTCGTTAAGGTTTTCCACCGTTCGGTAAACGACATCGAATGTGCCGATCCCGCTGCCCCACGGGAGAAAGCTTTCAACTGCGTAGAGCGTTTCTCCCCAATACTGAGTCCGCACGTCTGTGAAATTGCGAAAGCGCTCGAAAACAACGCCGGCCGCCCCGGTCGTTGCGATCACGAGCCCGGCGGCGCCTATAGCGACGGCAGCTGGAATCGCGACCACCGGTCGCTTCCAAATGTCGGAAGCGATGACAAAGCTAAATGCGCCGAAGGCTGCGATCGGAAGCAGTGCGAAGGCCATTCGGGACGTCGTCGCGATTACCCCGGCCGAGAATGCAATCACGAGCGAGAAGACGAGAAGTGATTTCAGCAAAGGTGTTAACCGCCGGGAACGCGCGGCAAGAGCGGCTCCAAACAGCATACCGATCAAGAGCATGTCAGCCTGGTGATTGCGATTGCCGAAGAAACCTGTGGCGAACCCGTTGTGGCTGTTCTTGTAGAGGTGAAAAGCCATTCCTCCGGACGCAACCTGAAAGACGCCCAAGGCTGCACTGAGAGCGGCACCACAGACGAGAACCAGAAAGAGGCGCCGCCTTTCGTCCAAAGTTAGGCGGAGGGTGGCGAGAAACATTGCCGCCGGCGCGAGCAGATAGGCCGCTGCAAGCCACGTGGATTCGGGATCGACGCTTAATGGCCGCCACACGTGAAGCCCAACGACCCGGTCGATCTGCGCGATTAACTCTCGTCCCGGGAGACCAGTCCAAATATTTGGGGGAAGGGGGATTAGTTGAAAAAGGGGCGTTGCGACGATCAATCCGAGGAGAAGGATCGATGCCTTCCGAGCACCGCTCGTCTGGCCGGGGCTGCGTCTCGGTAGGACCACGAGAATTAGAACGCCTAAGGCGATCAATTCGATTGCGAGATTGTTGAGGGGAGCCGCAGCACCACTTCCGCCCAACAGAATCGCTGCTCCAAGAAGCAGGCAGGAGGGCAAAAAAAAACTACCGCTGAAGCGTGACATTGCAGCTTAAGCGATAGCTTTTGAAATCGGGAATTTGGAGCTTAGCTGCCCGGGCTGGATTCCTCGTCGGCAACGACAGCTACCACCGTCACTACAACCACAATGCCTATGATGATCCAAAGGAGCGAACCGGCACCGAAAAGCTGGCTGACGTCGCCGTTCGTCTCTTCGGTCGCAGGTTCCAAAGCCATCATTGGCTTTTGCGCAAGCGAGGACGCGGAAATTGGCTTGGCTGCCGGCCGGACAGCTGCCACATTCGCAGCGGATGCCACGGTCACGAACGACGGCAACAGCAAAGCTGCGACGGCCCATTTTTTCCAATTCATGTCGCTTCCCTTTGCCTTATTCCGAGTCAGATGCTTATTTAAAACAAGAGCAGTTTACAAGAAGCAAATGCGTCCGAAATCGATCGATCCATGGTACCCGGTCGAGTTCGCTATTCAGCATGCTGGACCTACTGATCTAAGGCCTGCGCTCCTATCGTGCTGTCGGGGCGAAATCTCTACGGGTAGGATGTGGAGCCTAGGGAGCACGAGATCAGCAGCGGAAGCCGCGCGGCCAGCATATATCCGTCAACTCGTGCGCGAGAGGTGAACCCCTAGCCGGAATATACCCCAGCAGATTAAGCCAGTGAAGTAACAGTATAAAAGGTCGGTGCCGCTGATCGCGTCACCTTCGAAGCGCAATAGGGCTGAATAGGGGAGCAGAGCGGCGAGGCTGAAAATCAGACCTGCAGCGGCAAATCGTAGCGTCTCTCCAGCTATGGTCGCGCAGAGCCGGGGCAGGCTGGATCGGCTACGTCGACTGATATTCATCGGTGTGGATCGTCGCGCAAAGATAGGGACGTGGATCGTACCTTTTAGCGCAGCGGCGGTAAAGCAGGAGGCGGCAGATTGCCCACAGGTGTCCCCGGGGTTCATCAGCAAAGTCCTGTGCCAAGGTGCAGTCGCCAGTTGAAGTCTCAGCAGCCTCGCCTATAGGGCTGATATCGAGGTGCTTTTCGCCCTTGATTGTCGGGCGGCTGGGTCGCGATGCGCGCTTGCTCCCTTTGTTGCTGCTCCGCTCAGCCGCCCGCCTTGACCGAAACGGAGCGCCCGCCTTCGGTTCTGTCCGGAATTTGGCTACCACGCCGCGCGGCAGCCGATTGCTCGCCGACAGCTCACCCGTTGATTTAGCCGATCAAATCGTCAAGGACGTTTTTGCCAGGATAGGCAACGAAAAGCTCGGAACCCTCGGCGAGCGACAATGACGCATTGCCATCGGCAAGCCAGACACTTCCTGGCACCATCGATTTTCCCGAAATCGATCCAGTTCCGCTTGCAGGCACCAGCCAAACCGGACGATCGACCGCCCCATGCAAGGATTCGGTGCGGGGCCCGGACCAGCGTTCCAGAATGAAGGCGAGGCCCTGGGACAAGATCTTCCGGCCGTCGGGACGGAGGTAGGCCTTTATCGGGCTTTCATACGGCCCTCGCTGCGAGACCTCGATGCCTTGGTCGAGGTGAAGCTCGCGTGGGCGGCCATAATCGTAGAGGCGGTAGGTCACGTCGACATTTTGCTGCACCTCGATCAGTGTCAGCCCTGGCCCGAGCGCGTGAATGGTCCTAGCCGGTGAATAAAGGATGTCTCCCGCCGCCGCAGGGCGCCAATCGACCAGTTGCTCGATCGAGCCGTCAAGCGCCGCATTTCGAAGCTGCTCCCGCGAAACGGGCTGGCGGAGGCCGATGCCGATCGTCGCGCCCGGTTCCGCCCTCAGGATGATCCACGCTTCGTCCTTACCGCGAGCATGGCCGCTGCGTTTTGCCGCGTGGTCGCCCGGATGCACCTGGATCGAGAGCTTCTCAGAGGTGAAGAGATATTTGACGAGCAACTCGGCGTCGCCGGCAGGATCCTCAAACCAGATTTCGCCAAGCGGCTCATTGCCGCCATAGTGGCCGCCAAACATCTCCGGCAGGTCGCGCCGGCCCCATACTTTCTCGACTCGTTTCTCGATTAGTCTGGTGACAGTCATGAGCAACTCCGCAGCAGATCCTCCGCCAGCGCGAAGGCCCCGGCCAGGCCGGCCTCATTGCCCAACCTGGGGGGCGCGATAAACCGATCTTCGGCCAGGACCGGCGAGGCCATCTCAGCATAGCAGCATTAAAGACGATTACCGTCCTATCAACTGCGCGCCTTGCTGCGCGCGGGGTTGCTTGGCCTCAACGGCCGAATTTCCTCGGCGCTGACGCGTGCCTGCGGTCGGCGACGTTGTCGCCTGGAGGCGGATCGTAGAACGATCCTTAAGTTAGTTGCCGACCGCTCCAGTCGGCAAGTTTTGAACGACAATCTTCGAGCGATCCTCAGCGAGACGTAAGCTGAGGAGAAAAGCTTCAGATGCGGCTCGCGCGCCGGCGTGAACCGGCAAGCAGGATCTACAACATGAAAATCTATGACTTCGGGGGCGACCGAGCCCTTGAGCAGCAAGCACGCGCGCTTGAGGCGTCGGCCGATTTTAAGGTGCTTCGCCGTCTGCCTCACCTGGAGGAAGTCTGGCTTACGCCTATTCCAACAGGCGGGCCGGCGATCACTCTGGCGGTGATCGACACTGAATCCACGGGTTTTGGCGACGCCGACAAAATGATCGAGCTTGCCGTGGTCAAGCTGTCGCTGACGGCGGACGGGCAGCTCTGCAACGTGCAACCGGTCATCGGCCAGTTCGAGGATCCGGGATGCCCCCTCACGGCCGAGATCACGGCGATCACCGGCATCGACGACGCTATGGTCGCTGGCCATAGTTTCGATGAAAAGGCGCTGGCGTCCATCCTCGCACCAGTCGACGCCATCGTCGCCTTCAATGCAGCCTTTGATGCCGCCTTCTGGCGCCGCCGTTTCCCTTGGCTGGACAAGCCTTGGCTATGCGCTCTGCGCGACATGGATTGGATGGCTGAGGGGCATGTCGAGCGCAGTCAGGCAGCGATGCTGGTAGCAAAAGGACATTTTTACCCGGCCCATAGGGCCACCGTAGATGCATGGGCTTTGGCAATGCTGATGGCCATGCCGGCTCGTGACGGGCGCACCATCGCCGTCCATATCGTTGAAGCGGGGCGCCGGACCGGGTCCCGCATTGCCGCAGTGCATGCGCCATATTTCGTCCGGGGCGAGCTCAAGGAGCGAGGCTACCGCTGGTGCCCCAGACGCCGCGTCTGGCGGACCGACGTGGCGTCAGATCAATCCGGCTCTGAAGTGATCTGGCTGCAAGAGCTGGATCATAGGATCAGGCCGACCATCGAGAAGATCGACTGGCACAGCCGGCACATCGACTGAGCCGGTCAACACCAAGCAGGTTTGGCGGCGACGGATGTCGCAAGCGGCGCGTCGCCGCCGACCCTTCGAAGCATGGGAATTGGGCAACGCAGGAAAGCGGAAAAGCCCAGGCCAAAAGGCCGATCATAACCAATCGGAGAACATCATGAACACGAACTCGTCGCTCAAGCTGCAGAATCACGCGCTCGCCGTCCGTCGCGAGCTCGGCTTCCCGCTATACGGGACTGCTAACCAGTCCGCCAAATTTACTGCTGCGGGAGTGGCCGATATCGCACGCGGCCTTGAGCTCAGCGTTATGGCCAGAGATATGTCTCGCGACCTCGTCTATTTTGGCTGGGCAAGCCTCCAGGACGAGCAGCCGGTCTCCATCGCGCTGGCTTTTCGTGAGGAGCACTTCGTTGACTGGATCGACGGCTGCACCCTCTGGGCAGCCGATCACGAGGTGCCCCTTATTCTCGTCGATGAGATAGGTAAGCAGCATTTCGTGCGCGCGGCGCGAGGAGCGTTCGAGCGACGCGAGGGTCTGCCGGCGAAGAAGCTTGCCGCCGGCAAGCGGCTCGCCATGCGCCGCGTCCGACGGACTCTGGCTGCCATGCCTTGGGAGGTCGCCTCCGACAACGTCTGGATGCCGCGCGGGGCCTCTTGGGCCGACTACGAGCCGCAGCCGAAGGACGGCACCTGCATCCGGTTCTCCTGAACCCTTTCGTTTCAAGGCCCTCATCAGCGCGGCGGGAAGAAAGCTTCCCGCCGCTCGCCAATTATTTCGGGAAAATATCATGACGTATATTTCACGCCAGGAGGTGGACGAGTTCCGGCGCCGCCTGCTTCACCACACCGACGCTGACGCAGCTATGGACGAAGCGGGCTTCGGCCATCCGGATGGACAAGTTAAGTTCAACGTCCGTCCAGTCAGCGAAGAATGGAGGTTTGCGGGCCGAAAGCCCGCCTACAAGACAGCACGAGCCAACGTTCAGTATATTTGGCGAGACAGCGACGGGGCCGACCGGTTCGGGCCGATGCCTGCTTGGTTCGCGCAGCGCCGTTATGACCTGCGGACCGCCGGACTGATGCTGCCGAAGAGCGCGCCAGTTTGGGCGAGCACAGATTACGAGCTGTGGAATCGCATCGACGCAGCCACCAGCGCGACCGGCGATCCGACCGCCGTCTCAGCTTGGCATATCGTCGCCCAGCTTCCACCAAGCGTGGATGAGCGCTGGTGGGAATGGATGGTGCGCTCCTACATTCAACGGGAGCTAATCACCCGAGGAGCGCCTGTCGCCTATGGTATTCACGCGCTGGCCGCTCTTGACAGTGAATGGGTGATCCCGCCCCATGTTCACATCGTCGTCGCGGCAAGACGATTTCGAACCGGCCACCGGCATGGCGCCCTGATGCCGGGATGGGCTGGCTCATGGCACCAGCATTGGCGCCTTCAGCAGGCTTGGCGGCGACATTGCGGTCTTTCTCGGGTCAGTGATGCACGCGGCAGTCGAAGCGACCGGCGCGTACCTTGGGCCGCACCCAGGACGGGGATGTAGCAATTGATGCATGGGCGGGCGATTGGTCGACCTTACCGCGTCGAGGCAGGTGGCGGCGGACAATGCCGACGTCGCCCATCGCCCGCCCATGTTGGCTCGGGCTCTTTCAGGTCAATCGCACGGCCATGACCTGCTCGCCCTTCTTCCAAGGTGAAGGAATAAGCACCCGGCTGTAGCGGTCAAGTTCATAAGCGAAGCCGTATTGGATACCGAACAGGAGCGACCAGGCACGCTGCCGCATCTCCCTGACTCGAGATCCCATGCCGTCATCGACGTGATCGGCGATCCACTTAGCGCAAATCGCCCAACAGGCCTTATCCTGAGCGGCGGGTCCCTTTGCGCTTTCGAACGCGCCCATCAGATCCGGATAACCGAAATCCTTAAGATCGAGATACGGCGGCAGCCCGCAGCGTAGCAGGGCCGTGGTGTCGGTTGCACCGGACAAGTTCGGTTGCCGTTGAAATTTGTAGTCTTTGGCCTTCGACAAGAAATCCGCCCAAGGATTTTCCGGCGTCCAGGCCAGCGCAACCTCCGCTTTGCGTAGTATGATGGTCTTTCGCTGCCGAACTTTTGCCGGGCGATCGGTTCCCAGGATACCGCGCAGCTGAGCGATCTGCTCCCGGCCAAATCTGCGCGCCGTTGCCGCGGTCAATCCGGCCGCTGCCAGTTTGGGCCTGATCGCATGGATATAGTCGTCAATCGGCTCGCGCTCGAGCGATTGCTGGAGAAGCAGGTCCTTGGCAGTGCTCAGCAGCACTTCAACAGCGCCGAGTTCTGCTTCAATCGCAGTCCGCAGGGCGGACAACGCCCGCCAATCATCTGAGAGGCGTTCAACCTCCGCCGCAGTGTGCAAACGCTTTACATCGGGCGAGGCGTCCGCGGGAAGATCCTCTCGTGTCCGGCTGCGCCCTTCGCCAAGTTGCACCTGCGCTTGTTCAACCGCCTCCATGACGGTGGCAGGGTCTGCGTTCTGCAGCGCGAGCATGTCAATAAGCGTCGCCACGGCAGGGAATCGGCGTTCGAGTTCGTCGCGCGCGTGGAGAGATCGCCATGCAGCGATACTGCTGGGTGGTCTACCTTCTTTGTCAGCGGCCATTGCTCGCTCCAATCCTCGCGTCCCGGGATACTCGAAAGTACCAGAAAGGCAATAACTGATCACTTTCGTGTAGATCGCACCGTCATCCCAAAACGATCCCTGCTGCACTGTCGCAGCGATGACGCCGATTGGCGGCGTTTTACAGGAGATGACGATGAGCAAATTCATCGATGAAGTGAACGAGGAGCAGGAGCGCTACAGTCCAGTGCGCACGGCTGTGAAAGCCGCCGCCGGCGATATTCAGGCTGCTCGAGAGGCTGGCAAGCCGCTGAATGCGATCTTCCGGACGCTCAAGCGGAAGGGCCAGTCCGTCGGCGCGGGCTACAGCAGTTTCCGAAACGCGGTGCTTTACCTGGACAGGCACGGTTGGCCGGACACCGTCGCCGATCCATCGCCAATGTTGATGCCCACGCTCGCGCCTGACCAGCCCGCGCGTGATCGGTTCATCGACAACCGTCACACCAGCGATTTCTGAGGAGATGCGTGATGAACTCGATCACCAAACTGATCTTCCTTGTCATCGTCTCCAATGCTGGGGGTGAGGGTAAGACCCTGCTCGCGCAGCTCATGCAGGCGCTGTGGCAACTGCTCGGCCAGCCTGTCCACGTGCTCGACGGCGATCCGGGCAACAAGGCGGCTAAAGTTGCCGACGATACGGCTCGGGTGGTAGGCTGGGGCGTCGATGCGATGAAGGCAGATCACATCGTCGCGGCAACGGCCGGCCAACATGTCATCCTAGATATGGGCGCCAATTCGCTGGCTTCCGCTCGCGAGATTGTCGATTTGTTGCCGGCGCTGCAACGAGCCTATGCGGCCGCGGGATATCGGACCATCGCCTTCATGCCGGTCTCGACTAATAAGATCGGCTCGGTCGATGCCATCAAGGACCTCGCACCGAAGATCCAGCACTTCAAGAAATTGTTCGTCAAAGTGAACCGGGATGGATCCGGAACTTTTGATGAAGGCCTCGGCACGGCGAATGCCGTCAACGTTGATTATCTCGCGCCCGGATTTCAAAATTATGTGCGTGGACCGGGGGTGTCGCTGGCTAAGGGAGTGTCGACCCCTCCAGCTGGCTACAATCTCGCTGCCCGTTACGTCGCGGAATGGATGCGGAGCTTCGTTACCCAGGCATCGGTGCATGATGTCCTCGGCGACGTCGCCGCATTAGCCCCTTGTGACCCGCCACTGGGCTTGTTGAGGTTCAAAGTCCTAAGGCTGGAGGACGCCACCGATGGGGCGCTAAGGGAGAATGTCCGCAAAAGCCGTATCCTGACCGCGATCGACACCGCCGGTTGGACCGGTGGTGGCCTTCGGGAGGTCGTGAGCCTGATCGATGCGGGCACCCTCTAATCTGAGGGCTCGACCGGCGCCGCGCCGGTCGGGCCTTTTGCCCCACGGCCGAAAAACGGCCTTTCGCTGTTCAGGCAATGCTGAGGGCGTGATGCAGCATTGCTCAACAGGGGGCAAACGTTCCCAATTACAGATTACCCTAGCACTAACCTTACATAACAGGAGCAATGGTTTCAGGCGCACTACCGCTGATTGGGCGGGAGCCCAATCAGCTGTGCGACCGCCGCGTCGCGCCGGCTTAACGGGGCCGCTTCATCAGCCGGGTAAAAAGAAAACTCAAAATCTCATAAGTGCGAAAAGTTCCTGCTTGAGTAACTTTCGAGCCGATTGGCGAAGTTGCGCTTACTGTCCCAAAACTGGCGATCAGGTCACGAACGGGATGACGCAGTGAGGCAGGAAAATTTCAGACGAAGGTCAGCGCAGGTCGAACTGGCCATTGCGAGACTAGCTCTGATCCGCGAGGGGATTGAGGCAAACGAACCGGACGACGTCATGGGCGTCAGGAAGTGGCGCCCTGGCCGGGAACCACGCATCGAGTCAGGCAGGGGATCGGCTGAGGGCCGCCGGCTCGCTTTCCACGTGCCCACCTCGCGCGCCTATCGCTTAACGAATGCAGCTGGGGCGACCTCGTTTCACTTCCAGCATCGATATATCAACAAAGTCACGCACGAGATGCAGGAGGAGGGGCTCCGTAACCGCCCCGGCGCTGCTCGCGCCCATTCCCGCTACATCGAGCGGGAGGCCGCGGTGGCACTCATTGAGCAGGGGACAGACGAGCAGCTGATCGAGCGCAGCACCTCGATGGTGGGTTTGTCCGAGGTCGCCGAGCCGGTCCCCGATACGACGTTCATCACCACCAGCAACAGCAACAGCAACAGCAACAGCACGTTCAACAAGGAGAATGATTATGACTGGCACAAATACCACGGACTCGAACCCCTCGTTGCCGGAGGATTGGTGGAAGAACTCGCCGGACCTGAGTCCTGTCCTGTCGGAATTCGCGAAGACGGCGCCGGAAAGCGTGCCAAATCCGATGCCGGTATGTGGCTGCTGCCCCGCCGCGACGTGGTACGTAATGGACGACGAACCCATGGTCTTCTGCTTGGCGCTCAGGATGTACCCGTGGAGGCCCCGGAGAAAAATCACCGATTGCGACAGCCGGCGCCGAGCCTTGGCAGCCAAAGCAGCCCCGGCGACGGCATAGCCACGCTTAGAAGCGCGGGCGAAGCCTCGGATCACGACCGGTACATTGGCCGGATGGATGCCGTCGCGGTCCAGCCGGACGGTAGGCGCGCCCTGATCACCAACATCGACCCTGACGATGACGAGCGCGCCCGCTTCTGGTCGCTGGTTGAAGAACACGAAGGCACGGCGAGCGCAGACCAAATGTCGCTGCGCATCGCCGATCGGCCCAGATTTTGGGCCGCTGTGGCCGAGGCCAAGGATTGTCCCGCCGAACTGAAGCAGGCGCTACAGACAAATCGACCCGACGAGACGATCCGGTTCGACGTCGCCTCAGGCAAGGCGATGCGGGCGTTCCTCCAACACCAGCCCGGCTGGGTTCCTCGTAAGCATCCGGTGAGGGCCGCGTGTCAGGGTCAGGCGGCGAGAGCGATCTGATTGGCGCGCCAATTCCAGGGGAGGAGTTCGTCGAGACGGCTTGCCGGGTGACTGGCGATGCGGGCGAGG
>Ga0136611_10002892_pt1 | contig 12011 bp, 16 predicted proteins | sample AntDrymUQ2232306_2_FD_106645 | JGI IMG/M metagenome (GOLD analysis project Ga0136611, IMG submission 106645) | Polar desert sand microbial communities from Dry Valleys, Antarctica - metaG UQ223 (23.06) | ecosystem: Environmental > Terrestrial > Soil > Desert | place: Antarctica: Dry Valley... | reverse complement strand
CGTTCTGGGGCGCCAATCGGTGCGGCCCTCCGCCGTACAGAACGCCGAGTTTGGGCGGGTCTGGCTCATCCTGAGGGCGCCGGTGCTCGCGGAAGTTGCTGCGCCCCGAACGGCACCTTGGGGATGGGGGTAACGCTGGATGCGGACGAGCGATAGGGGGCACTCGGCGCCTTCGCTATCGCCGGCTATGCGCTGCCTGGCCAGAGCGTCGAGAGCGTCGATATGTGCGGCCACCACGACGCAGATCGCCGATTTCGTCGCGGAGCGAGAGCCGCCGATCTCGTCGGGTCCTCTGGGCTACACGACTGCGCTCACGACCCCGGATTGTCAACAGTGTGTGATCGAGTCTTGACCTCTACCTAAGTAGAGGTCTTAGGTTGCCGACTCATGGATGTTGTTAGTTGGGGCGAGTTCTCTGAGCGCGACGCTCGGCTGTCCTTGCACGTAGCGAAGCGGATCACCGGAGGCCTGTGTTACCTGGCGACGGTCCGAGCTGACGGCCATCCCCGTGTTCACCCCGTCGGCCTGAACATCCGCGGAACACGACTGATCGTTCCCATGTCGCCGACGTCACCGAAGGGGCAGGATCTGCGGCGCTCAGGACGGTATGCCGTGCACTGCGCCGTGGAAGACAGCAACGGGGGGCAGGGTGAGGTGCTTCTCACCGGCATGGCGGAGGAGTGTGATCCGGCCGAGGAGTTCCGAAGTCGAGGCTGGGTCACCTTCGATCTGTTGATCGGCGAAGTGCTCTGCGTCGTGAACGACGGCTCTGGCCCCGTCGCCGAGCGTTGGCGAGTGATTCCATCGTGACGACCTCACGTCTCGATCCAGGGAGCATCGAACCACTGTGGCAGCAGCTCTCCGGCTGCTTCGCGTCGCCGGTCGCCAGGACGACCGGCCGGCGACACTCCGCCGGATTGCGCGTCACGCCGGACGAAGGGAGTCTGGACTCAAGTGGAGGTCGAGACGTGGACGAGCATCGTCTTCTGAACATCGGCGAGGTTGCGGCCCGGACCGGCGTCGCGGTGACCGCGTTGCGCTTCTACGAACGCAAGGACCTGATTAGCGCGGTGCGCTCAGATGGCGGCCAGCGGCGCTACGGCCGCGACACGCTACGGCGTGTCTCGTTCGTGTTGGCTGCGCAGCGGGTCGGCCTCTCGCTGCGCGATATCAAGGACGCGCTGAACACTCTCCCGGACCGACGAACCCCTACCGCACGTGACTGGGCCCGGCTCTCCTCGGCCTGGCGGCCCATGCTGGAGCGGCGGATCAGCGAGCTCGAGCGTCTCCGCGATCAGTTGGACTCTTGCATCGCCTGTGGCTGCTTGTCTCTGACGACATGCAAGTTGCAGAACCCCGACGACATGTTCAGCCTCCTCGGACCTGGGCCGCGAGCGTTGATGAAGGACGGCGAAGACTGGGGTCTGGATCGGTAGCCGGACGCCATGCGCGTATCTCCCGGGATCGACCACCGGCGACGCCTCCAGGACGAGTTCGTACGCGACCGCCGAGCCGTCCGCCTGCTTTGCAGCCATCAAGGCCGGGCGCCGCAGGCATAGTGCCCAAGATTGAGGAACAGTCGTGCAACTCAACGCCATCGATCTAATCGTGAGCGATGTCCCAGCGGCGACTCGCTTTTTTCGCGATGTACTCGGGCTGGACGCCCAAGAGGCCGACGAGCGCTCCGCCCGTTTCCAATCGGGGTCGATGACGCTGACCATCGCCTGGTTGCGACGACCCTTCGGTGCCAAAGAGATGCGCCCCGATGCGGTTGCCCCGGCGACATCAGCGTCTGGTTTGCTCCTGCACTTCCAGGTACAGGACGTCGGTCTCGCCGTTCTGAAGGCGACTGCAACTGGAGCGCAAGTGCTCGCCGGACCTGACGAGACCGGATGGGGAACCAACTCTGCGATTCTTGCCGGACCCGAGCACATCCTCATCGAGCTCTACTCGGTTGCTAGCAACTGATCGGTCGACCACTCCAGAGGTCGCTAGAGCCAGGTGCAACCGATCGACGACTCTCGCATTGAGGAGCCGAACAGATCCTGCGCTCGATGTCGCGTCTCCAGACCAGCATGATGCAGACCGACCGGCGCGTCGCGGGCGGCTACGGCGACGGTAGCGTGGAGTGGATCTCGGCGTACCAGGGCTGCCAGGCGTGGGCGAAAGGTTCCGAGGGGTTGCTGGCCTTGGCGAGCGTGTCGAGGGCGGCGGTTCGTGCGTACTCGATGAGGTCGTCGGGATAGCCGTAGGTGACGCGGTGGGCTTCGAACTCGTCCTCGTCCAGGAGCTCGACGGTTCGGTCGCGGTGACGGAGGACGTCGAAGTCGACGTCGATCATGGAGACGGCGTCGCTTGTCCACACGGGACTGGTATTGATGTCGATGTAGACCTCGAGTCGTTCCTCGCTTGGCGGATACCACGTCGCCGACCAGCAGCCCGTCCTCGGGATGAGGCAGAGAAGCGCGGATGCACGGATGAACTCGGGCTTGCCCGCCTTGTGGACCTGCTCGCCTGCGTCGCAGCGACCCCAGACTCCGAAGTCGTCTTCGCCGAGGACTCGCATGCGGTACGCGTAGTGGAGCTGGTCGGGCCACTTCGTGTACTCGATGGCGATGAAGGACCCGGGCGCGGGCGTCACGGGCGCGTCGGGGACGTCTGCGCGAGCGTTGCGGTCCAGGGCGGCTGACGTAGATCGAGGTGATCCGCGAGCGTGGCGTCGGCGAGGTGGTGGACGAGCTCGTCGAACTCGGTGACGCCGTAGTGGTCGCTGTTCGCGAGCGCGATGAACGAGGTGCCGAGCTCCGCAAACCGGACGTGCTTCGCGAGGTAGCCGTCGATCGCGCCGCCGTGACTCTCGATTCGCTGACCGTGATGCGTGCGGATCGAGATGCCCCAGGCGTTGTGCGCGCAGGCTCCGTCAGGAAGTGCGGGACGTTCGCGCAGCATCAGGGTGGCGAGCGCGGACGTCGACAGCCAGGCGTCCCAAAGCGCGAGGTCACCGACGGAGCTGACGAGGCCGCCGTCACCGACGCAGGAGAACCGAACGTCGACGCGGCGCGTGCCGTGAGACCACCCGGGAACGATCTCGCGAGGCCCAAGGTCGAGGAACGCAGTGCGGGTCATGCCGAGGGGCTCGAAGAGTCGCTCGGCAACGAATGCACCGAGACGCTGCCCGGTGCAGCGGCCGACGATCTCGGCGAGAAGGACGTATCCGTGGTTCGAGTACCGGTGGACCGTCCCGGGCTCGTGCTCGAGGTCCGATCCGTCGAGGACGCTCAACCGCTCAGCGGTTGTCGTCGGATGGTCGACCTCGAATCCCGCCTTAGCGTCGAGCTCGTTCGATGACGGCAGGCCACTCGTGTGCGACAACAGGTGCTCGATCTGAACGCGACCGAGGCCGTCATCGAACTCCGGGAGCCACTGCCCGATCGAGTCGTCCAGGCCGAGGAGCCCATCGAGCATGAGGAGCGCGACGCAGGCCGCCGTGAACTGCTTCGCAAGCGACGCCACATACAGCGGCGAATCGAGACCGAGACGATCTCCGTCTGGCGACGTCGACCCGCAGGACCGCCACGAAACAACGTCACCACCCGAGACGATCGCAACGACCAGCCCAGGCTGGGTCGCATCGAGGAGCTCAAGCGCTGCCCAACCCGGTTCCACGCCCGGAGCGTAGGACCAACCACTCGGCGTCGACCGAGTCGAGAGCACCGAACGCGCGCTCCAGAACGCGATCGCCGGCACGGTCGAGGCGTCCGCTATCGGCGCTTTACGCGTGCTCGTGCGGATCTCCTGGACAAATCTGGGAAGGCATCAGGTCCTGGTGAGTGTCGCGGGGTAGCCTTCTTGTGAAACCGATCACAAGGAGGGGAGATGAAGCCTGGGTTAGGCGTTCGGCAATCCACGATCGAGCCGATGCTGGGGGTCTCCCGCAGGCACCGCCGAGCCACGAGCTGGCTGGGCGACACGATGTCGCTGCGCATCGCCGATACCGCATTGGCCGCCAGCCTCAATGCGGGACTTCCGGACTGGACCGGGAACGTTTCCGCCGACGGCCAACAGTCGCCCGCCCATCGAGCGGTGACGACGCCCGCACCCAATGTTCCTACCGGATGGCCTCCCGGCCGCATATGCGCGTCCTCAGCGACCATCGCCTTGCGCTGGTCGATCGGGCGCCGGTGAGAAAGGTGGCTCGCGAGCATTGGCGGATAGGAACGGGGCGATCGCTCGGTCCCGGCTTTCGGGCGTTGGTCGTCGGGTCGTTGGTCTCCAACACGGGGGATGGGATTCGTCTCGCTGCCCTCCCTCTGCTTGCGGCAACGCTCACGTCGTCGCCGTTGTTGATCAGCGCTGTGACCGCTGCCCAATATCTCCCGTGGCTGACCTTTGCCCCGGTGGGTGGCGTGCTCGTCGACCGGCTCGAGCGTCGGACCACGATCCTGGTCACCCAGACCTGGCGAGGTCTGGTCATGGCTGGACTCGGGTGGCTTGTCTGGAGCGGCCACGCCAACGTTTGGCACGTCTGTGTGGTGGCGTTCGTGATCACCGTTGGCGAGATACTCGTCGATCCCTCCACCGTCGCTCTCGTGCCCACACTCGTCGACGACGCCGATCTTGAACGGGCGAATGGACGCATCGCCAGCGTTGAGATCGTCACGAACGACTTCGCCGGCGGACCCCTCGGCGCCGCCGCATTCGCGTGGGCGCCATGGCTTCCGTTCGTTGCCGATGGCGCGAGCTACCTCTCGTCGTTGCTTGCCTTCGAACGTCTTCCCAAGTCAGTTGTCCTCAACCCAGGAGGCGAGTCCGGGGCTGGGCCGTCGCGACGCTCGGTGCGGGCTGAGGCGACTGAGGGGTTCCGATGGCTCCGCCAACATCCGGTGTTGGGCCCTCTCACCGTGGGTCAGGTCGTGTATTACTACGGGTTCGCGGCTGGGTTCAGCTTGCTTGTCGTGCTCGTCACCGACCAGCTCGGGGCGCCCGAGTTCGCGTTCGGACTCGTTCTCGCTGCCGGAGCGGCGGGCGCGTTCGTCGGCTCGCTGATCGGCTCTCGAATCGCAGCAACTTACGGGCCCCGTGTGACCCTGGCCGGCGCGGTCGCGATTCAGGGGATCACGCTCGCTGCCGCCGGACTGTCGCCCTCAGCGCCGGTCCTCGCGCTGCTCTGGTTCGCGAACGGCATTCCTGCTGGCGTCCAGCGACCAGTCGCGCGCAGCATGCAGCAACGCCTCACCCCGAACCACCTACTCGGACGCGTCAACGTGACCGCCCGCATCTTCACCCGAGGCGTCATCGTCGCCGGCGCGCTCAGCGGCGGCGCGCTCGCGGGGGTCACCAGCGTGCGCTGGTCCTTCGGCGTCGGCGGGCTCGCCGAACTCGCGGCCGCAATCATTATCTGGGCTGCACTCGGCCGAGCATCACCCTCCAGAGACGATCGTTAGCTGTAGCGGCGCGTCGCGCCCGAGCCAGGTTCCTTGTGACCCACTGGAACTACGGTCCGAACGGTGTCTGACCTGATCGTTCTTGCCGGGCCGATCGGTGCCGGCAAGAGCACGGTTGCGGAGGCTCTTGGTCGACGGTTGATCAAGGCCGGTCTGACAGCCGCGATTGCCGACCTGGACGACGTCGCGTTCGCGCATCGCGGCAGGGTCGATCTCGCGGAGTTCTGGCGCCGGGCGGGGGTGGCCCATGTGGGCCTCGTTCGAGGGTGGTTCGAAGCAGGCGTCGACGTCGTCATCGCGCACGGCCCGTTCTTCGAGTCCGGTTCCTACGAAGAGCTCTTCGAGACAGTCGAGCCCGCTGGGCGGGTCCACCACGTCCTGCTCCTCGTGCCCGTCGATGTCGCGCTCGAGCGCGTGACGAGCGATCCGGATCGCGGACCACAGGCCCTTTCCAAGGATCCTGTGTTTCTCCGAACCACCCACGACACGTTCAGAGAGCTAATACCGACCCTTCCGCTATCTGCGCTCGTGGTGGAAACCACTGGCAGTTCTCCAAGCGAACTGGCGGAGCGCATCGCCGCCCTTGTGGTTTGACTTCCAGCGGCGGCCGACCCCGCCCGAGAGCGAATCAGCGACATATCTCCAGCGCAATATTCGGTCGCCTCGCAATCGCTGACGCGCGGATATCGGCGCTTCGGGAGCCCGAACAGCATCGGTGTACGGCCGATGTCCGCGCAGTCGCCGGAGCGCGACACTCTCCTGCGAAGCCAACAAAGGACCCGCGACCGCGATGAAGACGAAGAGGCTCACCGGAAGGCCGCTCACCGAAGCGGACATACCGTTCGTCATGAAGGTGTGGAACGACGAGCGGGTGACGGCAATCGTGCTCGAGTCGATGAGCGAGCAGGACGTCCGGGACCGGATCGAGCGGTGGAGTCGTCACCGAGCCGCCTACGGCTGCGGGACCGACCTGTTCTTCGACCGCTCGTCAGCTCAGCCAGTCGGCTGGGGAGGATTGCAGCACTCCACCATCGGCATTGGGGAATGCGTGACGATCGGCTACGCCATCGCACCGGACATGTGGGGCCGCGGCTACGCCACGGAGATGGGCATGCGTAGACCGCGCGTTCGACCACCTCGGAGCACACGAAGTCCGGGCGTCGATCCTCGCGACCAACACCCAGTCGCGCAGAGTCGCCGAGAAGGCCGGACTATCGCTCGAATGCGAGATCAGTCACGGCGAGCACGTCGAGGTCATCTACCTCGTCGACCGGGAGGCGTGGGGTTCGAGGTCGGAACCAAGCGGCTGGCGAGCGCCCATAACGACATCAGCTCTGACCCGCCCCTCAGGCGTGACCGAAACAGATCAGCAAGACCGAACGCTCATCTGCTTGGCCGGCACGGCCGCGAAGAACGGCGCTTAGGCGATCGGTCGAATGTCACCTATCGCGCGACGGGCGGTGGGACCGTGACCATCCCTAATCGCCGGACCTGGGCGCGGCGCCGAAGCGCCGCTTCGGCCGGAGCGCGTATTCGATTTTGTGACGCCGGTGGTCAGACGGCGACAACGATCGGACGGTGCCCGCCGATCGTCGCGAGCAGGTGTTCCATATCGGGCTTGTCCGACGTGTAGAGAGCGAGGGTTGCTGGTCGCGCAGCCACCAACGCCACGGATGCGTCGATGACGTCGGATCGGTCCGACCTCGCGCAGAGGGCGCCAGCCTCGCGTGCCAGATCGTCGAAGCTGGCTGGCGTCGTGCCGACGAGCGCACGCGAGAGGCGGGCTTGGCGACCGCCGCCGCGCCACGCCTGCGCCAAGGCACCGAGAGGTACGACGACGTCCGCTACCACCGTCGCGGCCTTGAGTTCGGTCCACATGCGCCGATCGTTGTTGTCGAGGGCGATCAAGGCGCCCGCATCGAGGACGATCACGACGCCTTCGACGCTGGCTTGCGCTCCTTCTTGTTTGCTAACCGTCGCTTCGGCGCGGCATCGGCGTGGCGAAGGACCCCGGCAATGGCCGTCGCCTCAAGCTCGCTGGCGGTGATCTCGCCGAACTCGGCCTCGTAGTCGGTGATCGCTGCGGCCAGAGCCTCGCGGCGGATGACGGACTCGATGGCGTCGGCGACGTAAGCGCTCACGCTCGGCGCCCGCCCCTCGGCTACGGCACGGTTCGCATGTTCGACCAGCTCGGGCCGGAGACTGACTGCGATCTTCCGGGCTGTCGTCTCGGTCGTTGTCATACTGCCATCATACCAGTAGAGTGGGGCGAGACCGAAGCGGCGCGACGCCTCTCACGAGTGCTGGCCTTCCGGAGTCCGGCCCAACTCGATCATCGTCGTCCATCGGCTGTCCCCTAACACTCAGCGCCGCGCGCGGTTCAAAGATGTCCCACAACGCCGGCTCCGGGCGCATCAGCGGCCGTTCGGGGATCTGGAGTCCGAGTAGGTCTTGGTCAGCGCTTTCCTGGTTCCCCCCGAAGAGGTAGTTTCCTGGGCAGGCCGTAACTGGCGCTTGGGTGGGCAACCACCGGGGAGCGGCCAAGGCGTTTTGCCTGCTTGTGTCGTGCGCCTGGGCGATCTCTTTTGGGGAGGGCGTCATGGGTACAACGGCAGTTCTGCTCTCGGGCACGATATTGGCGGCGAACACGCTGGAAGGTGCCAAGCGTTCGGCGGCGACGTTCGCCGCGTCGGTAGGTCGGGCGCCATGTCTCGCGACGGTGTTGGTCGGCGATGACCCGTCGTCGGTGACCTATGTACGGATGAAGCAGAACCGTGCGGCTCGCTCCGGAGTGATGTCGCGGGATCTGCACTTGCCGTCGACGTCGACCACGGCCGAGGTTGTCGACGCCGTCCGCGGCCTCTCTGCGGATGACGGCGTGGACGGGATCCTCTTGCAGCATCCGATCCCACACGGTCTCGACGAGCGTGCGGCGTTCGAGGCGATCTCACCGGACAAGGACGTTGATGGCGTGACGATGCATTCGTTCGCGGCGATGGCCTTTGGTTCGCCAGGCTTCGTTTCCTGTACGCCGGGCGGCATCATCCGATTGTTGGACCACTACGACGTGGGGCTCGAAGGCGCCAACGCCGTAGTCATCGGCCGGAGCCCGATCCTTGGGAAGCCGCTGGGCATGCTGTTGTTGGGCAGGAACGCGACGGTCACCTACTGCCACTCGCGGACGCGGGACCTCCCGGACATCGTTGCGCGTGCCGATCTTGTCGTCGCCGCCGTAGGCATCGCCGGCTTCGTTCGGGGCGCGTGGCTCCGGCCGGGAGCGATCGTCGTGGATGCCGGCTACAACGAAGGGAACGTCGGTGACATCGCCTTCGACGAGGTCGCCGATCGAGCAGGGATGGTGACGCCGGTCCCCGGTGGTGTGGGGCCGATGACCATCGCCCTCCTTGTCGAGCAGACGGTGACGGCTGCGTTCCGACGGGCAGGGCTCGCGGCGGACGATCAGGCGTGACCGGCCGATACCTTGGACCCAATGTCGTCCGCGGCGGTCGAGGCCTCCCGATGATCGCCACGATCCCACACGGGGGGCGAGTGATCCCCGACGAGTATGCGAGGTCCCTGGCCGTTCCGGCGGACGAACTGTGGGCCGACTGGTACACGAGCGAGCTCTACGACTTCCTCGCAGACGTCGGCGTCACGAGCGTCTGCACGGACCTCAGCCGCTTCGTCGCCGACCCGAACCGAGACCCAACGAGCGGGCATGGGGACTTCTGGAAAGCGGTCGTCCCCGACACCGACCCCATGGGTGCGGCCATCTACCGGGCTTCGCTTACGGAAGGGGAGATCGAGCGCCGCATCGCACTCGCCCACCAGCCGTTCCACGACCTTCTCGACGGCGAACTCGAGACGATGCTTTGCGAGCACCCACGTGTCTTGTTGCTGGACCTGCACAGTTTCGGTGTTCCTCTCGATGTCGACGTGGTGCTCGGCGATGGTCACGGATCTGCCGCTCGGCCCAGCGTGGTGAAAATCGTCGATGATGCCGTCACCGGCGCAGGTTTCATGACCGCCCGAAACCTGCGGTTCCCCGGCGGTTGGATCGTCCGGCGCTTCATCGACTGCGACCGTGTCGACGCGATCGCAGTCGAACTCAACCAACGCTGCTACCTCGACCCGGCGGCCGTCGACGCGTGGCCGAACGTACCCACGCTCGACCCGCCCCGACTTGCCGAGATGCAAGGGCGTCTGAGCGCCGCCATCCTCAACGTCGTCGAGCGACTTGTTTCTGCCACCCCTCAGAACACCAGCGTTCGCCCCGCCACGGTTGCGCTGTGAGGGTGACCCCCATCACAACCCGCCGCGTGGAAGCCGGCTCCACCACGGTGCAATCGCTCCTCGACTCGTACCTCCAGGACCTGTCCGACGGCGGTGTCGTTGTCGTTACCGCCAAGATCGTGTCGTTGTGCGAAGGCCGGATCGCTGGGGAAGCCGAGGCCACGGAAACCGCAGCTCTCCGGCGGGGTGCCGGGTGTCAACTGCGACGGGCGACCTTCTTGGCCGGGGCCTTCGAGCTCGCCTCGTACTTGAAAGAGACCTTCACCTTGGCGCGGTATGCGGTGACCTTCCCGTTCTCGAGCTGCATGTCGAGCTCAACGACCTCGGCCACTCGCAGGTCACGAAGCGACTTCGCAGCCGTCGTGACAGCAGCCGCAGCTGCCTTCTCCCAGGACACCGTGCTCGTACCGATGAGTTCAACGACGGTGTACACGCTCTCGGCCATGACAACCTCCCTCTCTGATTTCATCTCACGCTAGGCAAGGGCGTCCTGGTCCTGCTTCGGCGGGCGCCCCTGATCGCCGGCTCCGAGACCGCGCGCCATGGTGGGCCGGTTCAGGCGCGAAGGCAGAAATGCGATGAGCACGAGAGCCAGCGACTTGCTCCGGGACGCTCGTCAGAGGATTTCGTAGGCGTGAAGCAAGGAGACCCCGTATCCTGAGCACCGGCTGCAGCGACAGGGAGTGACGTCCCTCGAGCGGCTGAAAGGCGAATGAGGCCGTCGGCGATCGCTGAGGGTGAAGTGCGGTGGCACCGCGAGTTCCCCTCGCCCGCACATCTGGGATTGACCGGATGGAGACGAGGATGGAACGAATACTCACTGCCGAACTCTCGGCACACGTTGGCGAGCGAGTCCGAATTGCCGGCTGGCTTCACCACCAGCGGCAGCTCGCGCAAGTGGCGTTCTTGCTCCTGCGCGACCGCAGCGGCATCGCTCAGGTCGTGCTCATCGAACCCGCTACTCGGGATGAGGTCGGGGGGCTTCTCGGCGAGACCGTCGTCGAGATCGAGGGTGTTGTGGTCGCGAACGAGCAGGCGCCGACGGGCGTGGAGGTGGTCGATCCGACTGTTCGGGTGGTCACGGAGCCCGCCGAAGCGCCTCCGTTCGAACTCCGCCGGCCGAAGCTCAACGCCCAGCTCCCCACGCTCCTGGACCATGCAGCAGTGTCACTACGGCATCCGCGACGTCGTGCGCTGGCGCACATCGCCGCAGCGTCGGTAGCCGGGTTCCGAAGTGGGCTCGACGGAGCGGGCTTCACGGAAGTATTCACGCCCAAGGTCGTCGCCTCGGCGACCGAGAGCGGCGCCAATGTCTTCCCGATCGACTGGTTCGGACGGCGCGCGTTTCTCGCTCAGAGCCCGCAGTTCTACAAGCAGATCATGGTCGGGGTGTTCGAGCGCGTGTACGAGGTTGGCCCCGTGTTCCGTGCTGAACCGCATGACACCGCGCGCCACCTCGCCGAATACGTGTCGCTCGACGCTGAGATGGGCTTCATTCGCGATCACTTCGACGTGATGAGGGTGCTGCGAGATGTTCTCGCGTCGATGATGGAGCGCGCCGCCGATCAGGCAAAGGACGCCCTCGCGGTGCTCGAACTCCAGCTCCCTCCGGTCCCCAGAGATATCCCTGTCATCGACTTCTTCGACGCGCAAGAGATGATCCAAACGTCGACCGGGCGGCCAACCGTCGGCGAACCGGACCTCTCCCCGGCCGACGAGCGCTGGCTCGGCGAGTGGGCCCAAGCCGAGCACGGCTCGGAGTTCGTGTTCGTCACCGGGTACCCGATGGTCAAGCGGCCCTTCTACACCCACCCCGACCCAACCAATCCTGACGCATCAAACAGTTTCGATCTGCTCTTCCGGGGGCTCGAACTGGTAACCGGCGGACAACGCCTCCACCGGTATCAGGACTACATAGATGAGCTCCGTGGCCAAGACGTCGCTGCCTTCGAGGGATATCTCGAAGCCTTCCGCCACGGGATGCCCCCACATGGCGGCTTCGCTATTGGCCTGGAACGCTGGGTCGCAAGGCTCGCCGGCGCCACGAACGTGCGCGAAGTGACCTTGTTCCCACGAGACCTCCACCGACTCACTCCCTAGCGACAGGGCCGACTTCGAGTCCACCGGACCGACTGTCGTGGGGTGTCCCCAAACGCCGGGAGCGGGGCGCGCTCAAGACCCGCCGAGCGGGCGTGTCGACGGCGTCTTGCGCGCGTCGATAGGGCACGCATTCGCGCGGCAACGGCGCGTCGTCCAACGGCACTTGTGGGCCGG
>Ga0136611_10002891_pt1 | contig 12013 bp, 9 predicted proteins | sample AntDrymUQ2232306_2_FD_106645 | JGI IMG/M metagenome (GOLD analysis project Ga0136611, IMG submission 106645) | Polar desert sand microbial communities from Dry Valleys, Antarctica - metaG UQ223 (23.06) | ecosystem: Environmental > Terrestrial > Soil > Desert | place: Antarctica: Dry Valley... | reverse complement strand
CATCAGTGGCACGGCCTCAAAACGCGCGTGCGCACCAACCACTTGCATGGAATGAACTTCAAAATCGCGCTTGAAAACGCACTCTTGTAGCACATAGCGCGTTGGGGACTATACGTCTCCACGCTGAAGTCGAGAGGAGGCTAGAACACCTTCATGCTGTTCATGGGAGATGCAAGTTAGTGCCGACAAGCTAAGTTGCCCATTCTTGATATTTGTCGCACCTAGAAAAGGTACGCCATCTTGTGAGTATTTAATGCCGGACGGCGTTGTCCCGCTAACAATGCCATCCTCGTCGAGAAGTAAAGTTCCCAAATCACAGACATTATAAGGTGTTAGGCTGGGCAATTCCTTCAAAACATCTAAATCCGGATGGTAATGTAGGAAGTCCAGACGTGAATCTAAATCGCTGATAAAGCGAGCGTAGGTGTTGGATGAGGTGTAAATCACAACACTTCTCCCTTCCAGTCGAATTTTTCGGATCGAAAGACGAGGTCGCTGTAAGCTGCGCGCACGGCACGCTCAAAACTTTCATAGCTTTGCAGCATATCCTCGAAGTCGTTATGCGTCGCTTTGCCTTTGGTATCAAGCCCAGTACGCGCGACGTGGCCAAAGAAAATCGGCTCGCATTGTTTCGCTTTGAAGTCGGTTTTCTTGACGGCATAGAAAATCGAGGTTTTGGTTGCGGTTTTGGAAATCGGCATGAACGTATCGCGCGTCAGCGAAATAATCGCCTTGATGTAATAGCGTTCGCGCAAGAACTGCCGTGTTTCTCTGTATTCGTCGGTGTTGAGAATGCCTTCATCCAAAATCACCAGCAAGCGCCCGCCGCGCCATTCGGGAAGCTCATCGGGATAAGCGTCGGCTTTGAGGTAATTCCACATCGCCGTAAGGAAAAGCGCGCCGCCCTTGAGCGTGTTGCCAGTGATTTCAAAATTGGATTGTCCTAATTTCAATTGCGCCTTCAAGGTGTCGAGATCGGCTTCGTTGGTTTCAATGGTGTCGCGCTTTCTGGCTATTTTCTTGGCCGCCGCGCCGAAGCTTTCAAGAGCTTCTAAATCAGCGCGATGTCCATCCAGCCGTTTTTGCAGTTCCGACGCGCGTTCGGCAAACAAATTCTTGTGCGGCAAAATCGGAATGCGTTCCAAAGCGCGCTTGATCTTTTCTTCATCGGAAAGTTGTTCGCCTGCGCGCGCCATCTCGATGGCTTGATAGTTCAAATCGCCAAGCGGCGGATTTGCCAAAATCACGTCAAAAGCCCCGTCGAACGAATCGAAATGCGGCGCGTGTCCGTGTTTGTAAAGTGTCAAGCCCGAATAGCTTTGTCCGCCGAAAATGTTGGATTTCCCATCGCCATGGATCCACATATTCATTTTGGCGATTTTAGCGATGCGCTCGTCGATGTCCGAGCCGAAAAGCTGTTGCTTGCGGATTTTTTCTTCTTTGTCGGTTTTGTTGCGTTCCGTTGAGCGACGCAGTTTCTCCACCATTTCGTGCATCGCATAAACCAAAAACCGCCCTGTGCCGCAAGCCGGGTCGAGGATGCGATGATCGGGTCTTAAGGCGGCAAGTTTGACCATGAAGCGCACCACGTTTTCCGGCGTGAAAAACTGTCCTGATTTCACATCCTTGCCCGCGCGCTCTGAAAGCACTTCGTAAACCGCACCCAAAGCGTCAACGCGCGTGCCGAAAAAAGTGTATGGCGCGAGCTTAGGGATGAATTTGTCGAGTATGAAATCGTCGGTGAGAGAATTCGCCAATGTATCGGAAGCCACGAACATTCCCGATCCGGCGAATTCCTCGTTTGTCTTTATCGAATCGAACAACGCGTGAATACCATGCTTTTGCGCGATGATGGGCGCTGCTAGATTATCGCGGTAAGTTAAAAACGCTTCTCTGGAACGCAAGCGGTTTGGCTTTGAATCTCGCTCGCGCTTTTCCTCGAAAACTTTCAAGAATACTAATATCAGAAGATTAGCGACGGCATCCTGTTGCGTCGAAATCAGGTTTTGCCGCATGACATCTTCCAAATTGAGCAGGTCTTTGATGAGTTGTTCAAGTGTTTTGGTATCGGCCTCGCGCTCGCTTTCTTCGATTTTGTAACTCAGTTCCCAGTCATCGGGAAAAATTTCGTGCGCGATCAGTTTACGCACGCGCAAGTCGTCTATAAATTCCGTATGACGATCAAAAAGGCCGATGAGTTTGGACAAAGGATATAGCGCCGCTTCGCTTTCCTCCCAGCGAGTTAGCAAAAGTTCCAGCGTCTCAAAACAAAGCGGCAAAATCTTCATGTCCGTTTTGCCATCGGCGACACATTGGCGATTGTAGTCGCGGATGTTATCGCGCATTCGTCGCGGCGTTTCAGGCGAAACATAAAGGCAGAAACATGGTTTGCGAGGATTCTGAGACTTCACCGTCACAAGATGGTCTTTGATTGCCGACATCTCACGATCTTGTTGTGTGTTTTTGGACTTGGTGGCTTCAACAGACAAGACGAACTTTTGATGCACAACCAGAATATCGGTGGAGCCGCCTGGCGCGTGCGATGTTGCAGAGCCGTTGTGTGTCACTGTGCAGCCACGTTTTTCTAACGCTGCTTTCAAATCAGCAGAGACCGCTTGTTCAAGTTCTGTGCTGGCGTCGAGATGGTCGTATTTAGACATGGTTTTGTGATTGCCGTATTGAAGCTGTAGATCGCACAGAATGATAACATAAAAGAAAAGTACGCCTGAATTCGGGCGTACTTTTTGTTTTTCAATTGCCTAAAAGTCGCGCGCCGCGCACTGTCGAAAGGGCCTCGCAGGCTTCTTCGACCAGTCTTATCAATTGCGCTGAGGAAAGCGGGCGCGTGTCGATTGTGATGCCTTCCAGAGGGCGCAAGCCGATGTTTTGCAACGTGCGCTTGTCGTGGCTCGTGTTCAGCTTTGCAAATACCGCCGACATGTCTTCATCGGCTAGTCGGTCGCCGGGCTTAGTGCGAATCAACACTTCGCTTTCGGTTTTCGATATTCCTCGCAAGTGCGCGTAAAGCAAATGGACGCGCACGCGCAAAATCCGCATCGTGTTGAACGCCGGAGTCGGCAGCGCGCCGAAGCGGTCGCGAAGCTCGTCTTGCAAAGATTTCACGTCGTCCAAAGTGCGGACGTTTGCCATTTTGCGATACAAATTCAAGCGGTCTTTTTCGAGTGGAACAAAATCTTCGGGCAAAAACGCCTCGACGGGCAAATCGGCTTCGGGCAGTTCGTCCCGCTTGCGAATCGGCTCGCGGCGCAGTTTCCTGACGGCTTCGGAAAGCATTTCGGTATACATTTCAAAGCCGACCTGCGCGATGCCGCCGCTTTGTTTCAAGCCCAGCAAATCGCCGGCGCCGCGAATTTCCAAATCGCGCATCGCGATCTTGAAACCCGCGCCCAGGTCGGTATATTCCTGCATCGCCGCAAAGCGCTCTTCAGCTTCTTCGCCCAATTTGCCGCGCGAACCCGAAAAGAAATATGCGTAGCCCTGACGCGGACTGCGCCCGACTCGCCCGCGCAATTGGTACATTTGCGACAAGCCCAAAAGCTCGGCGCGATCCACAATCAAAGTATTCACATTGGGCAAATCCAAACCGTTTTCGATGATCGTTGTAGACAGCAAAATATCGGTTCGCGCGTGCAGAAAATCCAGCATGACTTGCTCCAATTCGTCGTCGCCCATTTGCCCGTGCCCGATGCCCAGTCGTGCGTGCGGTACCAGTTTTTGCAAGCGTTCGGCGATGTGATGAATCGAAGAAATGCGGTTGTGAACGTAATAAACCTGGCCTTCGCGCTCCAGTTCGCGCTCAATCGCCGCGCGCACAACATCATCTTTATAAGGCGCGACAACCGTGCGAACCGGCAAGCGACCTGCGGGCGGATCCGAAATCAAACTCATCTCGCGCAATCCGCCCAGCGCGAAGTGCATCGTGCGCGGAATCGGCGTCGCTGAAAGCGTCAAAATATCGACTTCTTTTCTCAACTCTTTCAAGCGTTCTTTTTGCATCACGCCGAAACGCTGTTCTTCGTCCACGATAACAAGTCCGAGGTTGTGAAACTCGACATCTTTTTGCACCAGGCGGTGCGTGCCGATCAGAATGTCAACCGCGCCCAAGCGCACGTCTTCGATAATGCGGCGCTGCTCGCCCGGCGTGCGAAAGCGCGAAATCACTTCGACGCGCATCGGATACGGCGCGAGCCGCTCGGCAAAAGTCTGATAATGCTGCGACGCCAGCACGGTTGTCGGAACCAAAATCGCGACTTGCTTTCCGTCCTGCACAACTTTGAAAGCCGCGCGAACGGCGACTTCGGTTTTGCCGAAACCGACATCGCCGCAAACCAATCTGTCCATCGGCTTATCCGATTCCAGGTCGGCTTTGGTGTCCTTGATCGCCTGCAACTGGCCTTCGGTTTCCTCGTAGGGAAACGCCGATTCCATTTCGCGCTGCCACGGCGTATCCGGCCCGATCGGTTCTTTGCGCGCGGCTTCTCGCGCCGCATAAAGCTCGGCCAATTGTTTTGCGGCCTCGATTGTTTCTTCGCGCACGCGTTTTTTGGTGCGCTCCCAGGCGTTGCCGCGCAGTTGGTTCAAAGGCGGCGGCGCGGTTTCGCCGCCGATGTATTTCTGCACGCGATCCAATTGTCCGGTCGGAACATAAAGCCGGTCTTTGCCTTCGTATTCGAGCAGCAGATAATCGTTGACCGCGCCGGCGATTTCCTGCCTTGCGACGCCCGCATAACGCGCGATTCCGTGATTGATGTGAACCACGAAATCGCCTTCTTTCAAATCCGCCAAGTCCGTCAGCGGATTAGCGTCTTTCATCTTTTGCGGCGCGTTTTTCTTTTTGCCGCGCTGCAAAACGCGCGTTTGCAACTTCTGCCAGCCGAACATTTCGGCGTCGGAAAGAACGGCGACATCCCCAAAAGCACGCCCTTTTTCAGGCGTACTTTTCAATAAGAACCCTGAACCCAAACGCTGCGGCATCAATAAGACCAAACTTTCCTGCGGCGCGTTGATCGCGTCCAGAAGATGAACGTGGCGAATTTCGCCGTCCGCCAAAATCTCGCGCACGCGGCGATTATGTGCGGTCGACAAAATCACAATGCCGTTTTTGTTTTGCACGCCGCGAATCCATTCCAAAAGCGCGTCGAGCTTGCCGCCGAAACTGGGCGGAAGATGAATATCTAAGTTTTGAGTTTTGAGTTTTAAGTTTTCAGTGGCGATTTCGGGCGAAACGTGCAACTCGGCGAACGTGAAATTCTCGGCGCGCGCGCGCAAATCGTCGAAGGTGCAAAACGGATCGGGCAGTTGCAACGCCGCGCCGTTTTCGACCGATGCTTCGCGCACGCTGGCGTCGTCTTCGACCAAGCGGTCGATTTGAATCTGCGCGCGGTTCGGGTCGGCCCAAACGATAATCGCGTCGAGCGGCAAGTGTTCCAGCAGCGTCGGGCGCTGCGGATAAAACAAGGCGCGATAACGATCCAGACCCGCGAAATAAACGCCGTCGCGAAGCCGTTCAATATCACGCATTAAATGGTCTTCGAGATTCTCAAAAGTACGCCTCTTTTCGGGCGTACTTTGCGTTTCGTCCCACAAATGTTCGAGTTGTTTCGCGACCTGGGCGCCGCGTTTCGCGGTGAAATAAATCTCGCGCGGCGGCGTCAATCGCACGCTTGTAATTTTCTCACGCGAACGCTGCGTGCCGACATCGAAATGGCGCAGCGAATCGATTTCGTCGCCCCACAGTTCGAGGCGAATCGCTTCGCCCGAGGCCGGCGGAAAAAAATCGACGATGCCGCCGCGCGCCGCGAACTGCGCCGGAGATTCTACAGTTTCGACGCGCTCGTAACCCGCGCCCGCTAAATGCTCCACAAACTCGTCGCGGTCGAGGCTTTGGCCAACCACAATTTCGTCGTAGCCGTGCTTCAATTCGTCGGGCGGCAATGTCGGGTGCGCCAGCGCGTTCGCCGTCGTCACGACGATGACGGGCGCGTCGCGGTGCAGCGCATCGAGCGCCGAAAGGCGCTGCTGCGTCGCGCCCAGATCGCCGCCTTCGTCCTCGATTCCGGCGCGCTCGGGAATCGGGAAAAGCAAAATGTCGCGGTCATTTTCTTCGCTGAACAGCGCGCGCAAATCGTTTATCAGGCGCTCGGCGTTTTCGCCATCCGGCGCAATCACCAGCAAAGTACGCCCGAATTCGCGTGCAATGGCGGCGGTCAGCGTTCCCCACGAAGCCGATGGCGCGCCCGTCATAACAACGTGCTGATCGGTTTTCAGTTCGTCCAGCGCGCTTTTCAAGGCGCCGTTTTCTTCCAATAAATCGAGTAAGTGCATAAAATTGTAGGGGGCGAAGCATGCTTCGCCCGCACCCGCCAAAACTCAGGGCGAAGCATGCTTCGCCCCTACAATTATTTCAATGCCAATTGCGGCTCGGGTTTCGACAAAACCATCAGGAACAGCGCCCACAAGCCTTCGACGACGTTTTGAATCGGCAATTGCAGCGCCAATGGCAGCGCGTAAATCACGCACAGCGCCGGAATCCACACCATCCATCCGGTAATTAAAGCGGGCACGACACGCTGAAAATACCAGCCGCGCCGGAAAAATTCACGCACAGCTTCGCCGCGAAAACCGCCGTCTTTCCACGCGTAAGTCGCCAGAACACACGGCATCAAAATCGGCGTAAACGCGAACATGTCGCACGCGGTTTTGATGAAAATCGTCAGCGGCTGCGCGTTGTCGCCCCAGACAAGTGCCTGCCAATTGTAAAACGCGTCGATAATCGCGCCCATCAGCGCCCAGAATATCAGGAAAAACGGCAATCGCGAAAGCGGCTCGTGCTGCGCGCCGCGCTGAAATCGCTGCAACAAAAGCGGAACAAGTCCGGCCCAGATCGCCGTCGAGACCATCGCGAACGGAATTCCGATGCTGTGTTTATATAGCGCGAGTTGCTCAAACGATTCGCGCGCGGCGGGCACCAATGCGTAAGACAAACCCAGCGCCAGCGCGACCGCCTGAAGAATCAGCGCGGGAACCACATTGGCGCGCGCGGCGCGAATGCCGGCTTGAAAAGATTGATTCACAAGAATTGGACGCGGACGAGAACGGCAAGGATGAAGGCGGAAGGAGAAAGGATGAAAAAGTACGCCCAAATTCAGGCGTACTTTTCTCTTTAAAAAATCCGCGCCGATCCGCTCAATCCGCGAAAATCCGCGTCCCATTTTCAATTAACAGCGTAGCCGGCGGAAACGATGGCGGTGATTTTCTTGTCGAGCGCAGTCGTGTCGTCGATGCCGCCATCGCCTTCGTCGGAATATTGCGGCGTGATTTGCGGCACGCTCATGCGCGCAAAGCGCAGCGCGCCCAATTTGCAATTGCTGCTTTGCGCAATTGCCTGGGCGCGCGCATGCGCGTCTTTGGCGGCTTCGGCCTGCATCGTGACTTTCAGTTCGCTGAGTTTCGTGTACAAATATCGTGGCGCGCCCGATTCAAAGTTGATGCCCTGCGAAATCAATTCGGTCGATTGGCGCGACAAATCATCGATTTTGTCGACGTTGTTCGAGCGCACTTCAATTGATTGCGACAATTGATAGCCGACAATCGGGCGAAAGGTCGCGGCTTTGGCCGAATCTTCCGGGTCGGCGTTTTGATAAGGCTGCGCGCCCGGAACAGGCTTTGTCTTGGCGTAAATCGTCGTCACATTGATCGCGCCGGGCACGATTTCTTTTTGGGCTACGCCTTTGGCGAGCAGATATTTCTGCACTTTGTCGGCGTCGATTTTCAGGCCCGCGTAGGCGGTCGCGACGACGGGCGCGTTACGCGAAACCGTCGCGTCCCAGATGATGAAATCCGAGCGAATCGGCTTGCGCGCCGAGCCGACGACGCGAATGATTTCATCGGGCGTGCGACCGCGAACCCACGCGCGCGCGACCAGCCCAAAACCGACGACAATTCCAACCGCGATAATTGCCGCCGCAAGAAGAGAGCGAAATTGACGCATAAAATACTCCGAAAAACCACGACCGAAACGCCAAAACGGAGCGCGAAAAAATTCACGCTCCGGGGCAAAAGTACGCCTTTATTCAGGCGTACTTTTGGGTTCTAGCGAATCTGGTCGGCTGTGTAATGCAACAACGCCATAAAACGCGCGCGCTTGATGTGCTCGGCGACGGTGCGCTGCTGCGGCGCCGTCAGGCCCGTGTGGCGGCGCGACAAAATCTTGCCGCGCTCTGAAATAAAACGCTTCAGTTGTGATGGGCTTTTATAATCCAGCCCGGCGATAAATTCGGCGCTGTATGACGCCTTTTTGATTTTCTTGTTGTTCTTATTAAACGGTTTGGCCCGCGTGTTCATTCTCATTTTCTGCTCCGCTTCTGCTTGGCAGAGTTTTAAATTTTAAGTTTTCAGTTTTAAATTTTTCATTCAAAACTGAAAACTTAAAATTTAAAACTTCTGTTATTGATCCGCGAACGGATCGCTGTCATCGAAATCGTCTTCGGCGGGAAACGCCGGTTCAGGGCGTTTGGCGCCGCCTGCGTTGCCGCCTGCATTTGCAGCCGGTGCAGCCGCGCGTGCTCCGCCAGCGTTTCCGCCACCACTTCCGCCCGCGTTGCCGCCGGCATTGGCGCGCGGCGCAGGTGCGGGCGCCGGGTCTTCATCGGGAAAATAACCTTCGTCGGCTTCAGCCCCGCCGCCTTGTCCGCCCGAGTTGCCGCGATTGCCGCCACCGGCATTGCCGCCACCGGCGTTCGCACCACCGGCGTTGGCACCACCGGCGTTCGCGCCGTAATTGCCGCCGCCTTCGCCGCCATCGCGCTGCGAGTCGAGCGTTTCGACGTTATCGCACACGATGTTGGTGTAGCGGCGCTTTTGCCCGTCCTGGCCGACGGCTTCGTTGAATTCGATCACGCCTTCGACCGCAACGAGGCGGCCTTTGGTGACATAGTTGGCGACGAATTCAGCTTTCTGGCGCCACGCAGTGCAATCGAAAAAGTCGGTGACGCGCTCGCCCTGCTGGTTCTTGAAACGGCGATCAACAGCGATGGCGAACTTGGTGACGGCCAGTCCGCCGGCGGTGTAGCGCAGTTCGGGGTCGCGGGTCAGGCGACCGATCAAAATGACCTTGTTGAATGACGGCATCTTCTCTCCTCTCTTGACGGCTCTGGTTTTCGCAAAAATGCGGAGCCGGACAAGGCAACTTAGTAGACAGTAGGAAGTAGACAGGAAACAGGAAAAGTGCGCGGAGATTCAGGCGTACTTTCTCCTGAGATTCCTCCGCAAGCCTGTTTCCTTTCTACTGCCTACTGTCTACTTTCTAATCTTCCTTCAAAACCATGTGACGCAGCACGGATTCTTCGAGCTTGAAAAAGCGGTCGATTTCCGGCAGGTGCGTCGGGAGGATGCGCGCGTTGACGACCATGTAGATTCCGTCGTTTTCGCCTGCAACCGGATACGCCAAACGACGCGTTTCGGTCGCGCGCACGTTGTCGATCGCGCCTTCGCCGCCTTCGATCAAAGCACGCAGGCGCGTACTCGTCGCGTCGGACGCTTCGGCGTCACCCACGCGCGCGATGTAAATGATCTCGTAAGCGCGTCCGCCGGGGACGTCTTTGCGTTCGGCGTCGCTTTCGGATTTCACCGACAAGGCATCGCTGAGTTCGCTTTGTCCGCCGGCGTTGCCGTAAAAAGCGCGCTCGCGCTCTTCGCTGCTGACAGGATTGCTCGCCGGAGCGGCGGCAGCTTCGGGCTGCGCGTCCTGCGAATCTTCCGAACCTGGCGAAACCTCATTTGAAGTCTCGGCTTGCGTTTCGGCGGTTTGCGTTTCAGCTTGCGCCGGTTCTTGCGCCGGTTCTTGCGCCGCGTCTGTCGCGACGTCTTGTGTTTCTTCTGTTACTGCTGCGGCTTCAGTTTTCTTAGCCAATCTTTCACCTCCTTCCCTCGGTCATTTCCTGATTTCAAACGAAATTGGGATGTGGCTCCCGAACAGATTGGAACGTCGGAAGCAGGAAGGACATTCGAGCCTCTTTATTATAAAGGAAAACTCTACCAGGCGCAAGCGAAAAGTATCCGCCCTTCGCTTCGCGTGGGCACCCGGAATTCGGGCGTACTTTTGGCGCCGTTAAGCCGATTCGCCATTGGCTTTTCTGGCGGCGCGCGGAATCGAACGCAGACCGGAGAAAATATGCTCGCGCGGCAGGTCGAGCAAAAGTAGTGTTTCTTCGAGCAGCATCAGCGCGCCTGCGACTTCGGGCACCACAACCGCCGTCGCGCCGGCCTGGCGCAGTTTCACGTCGTTTTCCGCGCGCTGCGCCCGCGCCACAATCAGCACGTCGGGATTGGCGCGCCGCGCGCGATGGACGACCGCGCGCGTCGCCCCGAAATCGGGCAGCGCGACCACGATCACGCGCGCCTTTTCGGGATGAGCCGCCGCCAACACGGTTTCGTACGAGGCGTCGCCATAAATTGTCGGCAGGCCGCCCGCCGCGAGTTCGCGCACCAGATTCAGGTCTTGCTCGATAATCACAACCGGCAAGCCGGCCTTTTGCATTCCGCGCGTCATGCGCTGGCCGACTCGACCGTAGCCGACGACGATCGCATGGTTTTCCAGCGTGGCGTCGCTGATTTGAATTTCCGTCCGGGGAACCAGCCAGCGGCCCACAACGGGCAGTCGCGTCACGGCCTTGCTCACGCGCGGCGCGATGTGAAAAGCAGCCGGAGTGAGAACGATCGTCACCAGCGACGAGGACAAAATCAGGTTGTACAAGTCGACCGGAACGGCGCCTGATGTGCGCCCGACGAGCGCCAGCACATAATTGAATTCGCCGATCGAAATCATGCCCAGCGCGGCGAAAGCCGTTGTTTTGCCGCCCAGCTTGAAAGGCAGCAGCGCCGCCGCCGTGAGCAAGGCTTTGGCGAGCAGAATGAAAAGCGCCAGCCCGATGACGCTCGGCAAGTTGCGCGCGATGAAACCGACGTCGATGAGCATTCCGACGGAAACGAAAAACAGCGTGGCGAAAAGGTCGCGCATCGGAATCATTTCCGCGATGACGCGATGGTCGAACTCGGTTTCGGTCAGCATCAAGCCGCCCATGAACGCGCCCAGCGCCGGAGACAAGCCCAGCAGCGCGCTCGCCGAAGCCGTGCCCAACGCCAGCACGACAGCCGTTAGCAAAAACAATTCGGGCGAATGCAACTGCTCGACGCGCGCCATGAATTGAGGCACGACGCGCGCGCCCAAAAACAGCGTCGCGCCGATAAAAAGCAACGCTTTCAACACGACCCAGAAAAGTTCCAGTGCCGCGCTGTCGGCGTTGCCGGCCAGTTTCGGCAGAAGAAGAATCAGCACCACGACCGCCAAATCCTGCACGATGAGCATGCCCAGCAGCAGACGGCCATGATTGGAAGCCGCCTCGCCGCGATTCATCAAGTTCTTGAGAATCACCATCGTGCTGCTGACGCTGATGATCCCGCCGAAAAAGACGCTGCGCATTAGCGGCCAGCCCAGCAGCAGCCCAAACGCGGTGCCGGCCAACATGATTAAAACCAGTTGAACAAGCGTGCCGACAATCGCCGGGCCTTTGATGCGCGCCAATTCCTTGAGCGAAAACTCGATGCCCAAAGCGAACATCAGAAAAATAACGCCGACTTCGGCCAGAACCGCGATTTGCTCGCGGTCACCCACAAAACCGGGCGTAAAAGGGCCGATCAGCATGCCCGCCACCAGATAGCCGACAATGGGCGACTGCCGCAACCAGTGAGCCGCCAGGCCGCCCGCCAAAGCGACGGCGATGGCAATCGTCATGTTGAGAATTAGTTGAAGTTCGTGACTCATGCGCAAGCAAACATTGACAGCCAATGCAGCCGCAATAACAGCCGGCGTTGCGCCCAGTTTATCACGAGTTTTCGCGCGGCTAAGAAGCTGTTTTGGAAGTTCCTTGATGAGAGAGTAAATTGAGATGTGTGAAAAAACCAAGATACTCGATGAACCTCACCAAGGCACAAT
>Ga0136611_10002890_pt1 | contig 12015 bp, 13 predicted proteins | sample AntDrymUQ2232306_2_FD_106645 | JGI IMG/M metagenome (GOLD analysis project Ga0136611, IMG submission 106645) | Polar desert sand microbial communities from Dry Valleys, Antarctica - metaG UQ223 (23.06) | ecosystem: Environmental > Terrestrial > Soil > Desert | place: Antarctica: Dry Valley... | reverse complement strand
CTTTAAATCTGTCAAACGGCTATTTTCCCTTTGCCGCCCCAACCCGGCGTGCGCGGCGCACTTTGGCTTTCTCCGCTTCCTGATCCCGGTTTTTCGGCGCGGCGGTAGTTTTAAGCGATGAAAGAAGTTGGGCTGTCGTCCATGCGATCTCATCAACGGCGGCTGTTAAGATGGCCTCATTGGATTTAGACGATTTGTGGATGCCGGTGATTTTCCTGACGTATTGAAGCGAGGCCGCATGGATTTCAGCTTCCGTCGCGGGTGGTTCCATATTGAAAAGGGTTTTGATATTTCTGCACACGTTGTCTCACCTCTTTTCACAATTTCTCACACCCGCACTTGACCATCCATGGGATACCGAATTGATCAGTCAAGCTTCCAAACCGCGTCGCCCGGAACGTTTGCATCAAGGGCATCTGCACCACGCCGTTTTCGGCCAGGGCATGAAAAACCCATTCGGATTCCTCGGCTTCTCTGAAAATAAAGAAAACGATACGCCCTGTGGCTTCATTGTATTCAGGCGGGGCGTCCGAACCCATCAAAAAAAATCGTCAACTGCGAGGCGCGCATGCAGAATCTTGTCCTTCCACTCCGGCCCACGTGATCCTTCATGGGCGATTCCCCATGAGTCTGAATCATGAGGATTTTGTCATCCAGCGCTTGCTCCTTAAAGTTAAAAGCAGCCTCTCACTGGCCATTGAATTTTAATACGGGTTCGATTCCGTAGCTTTCACATATAAATAAGTTATTTTTCACAAAAATTATATCTTCTAATCAAGGTGGCACAAGAGTAAGTGGAGCGCAAACTGAAGATTAAAGTGGATTCAACCTATGTCGGCAGCGCGGAGCAGCAGCAAACAAAGGCGCCGATATTCTTGTTTGTCAGAGTTAGACTCTTCACTCCAAGATTCCAGAAAATTGGCGAAGCCACTCAAAGCATAGTGCAATGCGGTATGTCCTTTTCTATCGATCGCATTGGGGTTGGCGCCGGCACTCAAAAGCAACTTGATGATTTCGACATGACCACAGACTGTAGCCCAGATCAATGGAGTTGCACCGCGCCGTAGGTCGGGTAATTCGGTATCGCCGAGCGACGAGTCGATAAGCCATTGCAGCTTTTTGCAATCGCCAGATGCAGCGGCCAAGTGGATTGGCGACCGGCCCAAAGTATCATATTGAACGTCGCCGGATAATGGCGGCTGGCGCAGCGTCCTGCTCTGGTCTGGCAAGCGCCGTCCATGATGAAGATCCGCATCCATTATTGGATTGCTATGTCGATCTCGATGCAATGGCATAACGCAAGGATTCAGGCAGCGGCGACACGGCGCTGGCGTCGCCCTATGGATTTCAGCTGCATGGTTCGCGAATCTAATGGGGTACACTCAGGGTCAGAATGGGATTCGGCCAAGCACTCGCGAGAATGGCGTGCAGGGTGTCGTGCCGGCAAATGGGCCTCAACTTCAATACTTTGTAAACGGGAGTTCACATAGATAGTGAGTTCAGTGAGAAGTCCCTGCCTTAAATCTCCGGCGAATTCTGCTATGTCGCAGGGACGTAGGCCGTTCACGAGTTTTAACTCCAGTCGCACGTATAGATTTTCCTGTCCCGTCGCGATAAAAAGCGGCGTATCATCCGCTGCGTATTTCACAAGGCAATGTTCTTCTTGAATCTGCAAGACTCGATAATCGCGGGGCAATCTCACGTCGATAAGGCCGGCTTCAGCCATCAGCTTCGCAACACTCTGAGCCACATCAATATAATATGCCCGAGCGGATTCGAGGTTCGCGCTGTGATCCGCACAAGCTTGCTTTAGGCACGCAAGATCACTTTGAAGTGTGACGCGATCGACCTGGGGGTAATACGGTGGCGTGGATGCGGGAAGGATGGACAATCGTTGCAATTGTGTGATTTCGGCAGCCTCGGTCTGAGGATCGCCGATGAGAGGCGCGATTCGGTGCGATTCCTCGTTGCGTGACTTCAACATGGTCAAGCCCAGCATGCTATTCTCCGGCCCGTTTCCCATCGACATATTGAATTGCACCGTTCCATACTATTATTTGTTGTATTTGTTGCGGGTAAAACGCAGCTCGCATCCCACAGAAAAGTGGTGCTTGCCATCGGGGGAAGTCTCGTTTTTTTCAATGGGGCGACACTCCACGGTGAAAAGCTCATCGGCAGAAACCTGCGCAAACAATTTCTCGTAGGCTTCCTGGCGTGCCATCGACCGCCAACCGTCCAAACTGCCGACTTCCGTCAGTTGAGTCGGGACATCAACGAATACTTCGATGCGCTCGACACGATCAAATACGTAGGAATTGGTACTTATAGTGGGTGGGGAAGGCGTACTTTCGGATCGAGACACGGGGTATTTCCTTGGAGAGAAGCTATGATGGCTGGCGCGCGCGGCGAAACTTTTCATAATCAGTTGCTCACGGATCTTGCTTGAATTCACAATCCAGCCTTGTCTCTGCGGGAACGCTGCAGGGCTTTACCGCTCATGCATCCTGAGCGGGTTTTGCGCAATTGAGCGTCCATCATCAGGTAACCCGCCGGGCCCTGCGCCTGTTCCGAGAGCAATTGGTGAAGGCGATCCGCGACAGATGATTGGAATTCATAATTGCTAATCGCTTTGATCGTTCCATCCGCCGCATCAATTAAAATGATACGCAACGGACTTCCTGCTTTGGGCAAAGGGCAGCGTGGAATTGGCAGTAGCCAATGGGCGATAGGTGTGCGATAGAATTTACCGCGAACCGTTAATTGACTTGTGAGATAGCAAAGATCCTCGTAATCCTCGAAACCAATTTTAACTAGTCCTGAGACGACGGACGCGATCACCTTTTCCGAGGGCTTCCAAGAAAAGATTCGCAGCTCATGGGATTCAGCATCATGGGCGTATTGTGTCATTTCGGGCCAGCGCGCTGACAAAAGGTCGAAGGTTTGGTTTACACGGCGCTTGCGCAAAGAGTTTGGGCGAATAGGCTCCAATATGGTGGCGCTCTGGGAATAGGCTCGCTTGGGCAAGGACGGTGATGAGGTCTGTGATGATCGCTTGAGCGTGGTTTTCATGGAAGATGGATGTCGAGGCGAAAGCTGCGAATGGGTGTTCGGGTGAATTTTCATATCAAAGTCATGATTGGGAAGATTCCAGTAATCGTGCTCGTTAAATTTCTTCCTTAGAATCAGGATGTCCGGGGCCGCGTCCCGCCAGACGCACCGCAGACATCCCAAATCCAGGAGGTAATACATGACACAATGTTGACTACACCATGACAGTTCCAAAATTGTAACCCGCCCTGGATCGCTGCGAAATCAGAGAATACCTGATACCGCAATCAGGCCTCCTTGCCTCCACTGCCAAAAAACTGAGAGTGGTCTCAGGGATTCCCTGATACAGGTGGTCACAGCGTAAGGTAAAATTGACAGGTTTTAGATTTCTATTTGGCTGGCACCCGCCTAAAGTGGCGCTTCGATCCCACTGCCTATGCTCAGTTTGCGCAATGCCGCAATTAAAAAAACTGAAGTGTCTCCGTCAATTGTAGAACCATCGCAGCCAGACGAAATTCTTCATCCATCGTGTTTCCGCCGCCTCGCCGAATCAGTTTCCGGCCAGGCTTTGTTTTTACTCGACACCGACGGGCTGATCCGCAGTTGGAACGTGGGAGCGTTCGACCTGTTTGGATATATGAAATCCGAAGTCATCGGGAATCCACTGCGATTTTTGATGCATCCCCAAAGCTCGTCGGGCTTTGAGTACGATGAGACACTGTGGCGTGCACGGCAGGCGGGCACCGATGGCTGGGAAGCATCGCGCACTATCTGCTGTCATGATGGTCGAGTTCTACACGCCGTCGTATGCATCACCGCCTTTAAGGATTTGAAAGATGAAGTAACGGGTTACGGCGTAACTGCAAGGCGCGATGACCTGGATGATATTGAACGCAACTACCACGACAGTCTGACCGTGCTGAATACCATCGTCGAAGCCCTGCACGATCCGGTTTTTTTAAAAGACCGCGATGGACGCTACCTTTTATTTAATTCCGCCTTTGCCGAGCATGTCGGCGTTGGAGCGGAAAAAATTCGAGGACACACCGATCTCGACCTACTCTCGCCCGAAGATTGCGCTACCGCTTCGCAAACTGACCGAATCGTATTAGAAACAGAGACACCGCACGAATACGAGTACACGCAGGGGCAGGGAGCTGAGCAAAAAATCACACAGGTCACAAAACTCCCATTCTATAATGCGGCAGGTAAAGCCTTCGGTGTCTTTGGGCTGGCGCGAGATGCGACGCTGCGCCGTCGGCAAGAGTTACAAAGGGAAGTGCAGCTGAGCGATGAGCACAACGCCCGCAAAGATGCCGAGCGTACAGTGCGACGATTGGAAGCGATTCAAACCGTTTATGAAACCGTCGTTACCAATCTGGAAACGCCTTCATTAATTGCCGAGCTCCTCGATCGCATCATGAAGGTATTGCGAGCGGATATGGCCTCGGTGTGTCTTCTCAGCGAAGACAAAAAGCATTTGATTCACTGTCAAAGCCGGGGAGATTCAGAGAACTCTGTGCTGGAAGATGGCAGTGAAGTCGGCCAAGGCCTGATCGGACGCATCATCTCGCAAAACGAATCTTTGATCGTGGCCGACCGGCGGGAACATGAACTCGGCAATCTTTTTGAGAACCAGCGGATACGCGGCTTTATCGGCTCACCTTTATCCCTTGATGGACAGGTAATTGGCGTACTAACTCTGGGCAGTCATATCATCGGCCACTTTACAGACGACGATTTACAAATCTTGCGTTTGGTGGCCGACCGAGCTGCCATTGCTATCGAACGCGCTCAATTATTCGAGGAGTTAAATGCCGCCAATGCAGCGATGCACCGCCTTTCTCACCGCATGTTGGAAGTTCAAGAAGAAGAACGCCGCCATATCGCGCGTGAATTACATGATGAAATCGGTCAAATGCTGACGGGCATCAAACTGCATGTGCAAAACCTACCTCTTTCGCCCACCAGTCAAGAGCTTGCTATTCACGTACAGACCTCGGAATCTTATGTCGATGATGCAATTAGGGAAGTGCGCAGGCTCAGTACTGGGCTCCGTCCTCCGGCGCTCGATGTACTCGGTTTGGAATCGGCAATACGCGAATGCACCGAACGTATGGCGACGCAAGCCGGCATCCAGCACAAAGTCAAAGCCGAGAATATCGGACGCTTTGACCATGATCTGGAGATCACTCTCTTTCGCATTGCGCAGGAAGCTTTGACGAATGTTGTGCGCCACGCAAGAGCCAAATCAGTCTGCATTTCAGTTCAACGTCATCGGAAGGAAGTTAAGCTGACCGTTATGGATGACGGCGTCGGATTTGATTATGATTCGGCACGCGAAAAGGCTGACCACGGGCGCAGTTATGGCCTGCGTGGCATGGAAGAGCGCTCAATACTCATGGATGGACAATTATCCATTAGATCTCGTATCGGCAAAGGCACTGTTGTGAAGGCAACTTTCGCTTTGCGCGAGGAACGTCTGGAAATCTCTACGGACAAGGACAGCCATCATGAGTGAAATAGATGCTCAGGGGAATGACGATTTTCAACATGAGAAGGCTGTAATTCGCGTCTTGCTGGTGGAGGATCACACACTCATTCGCGCCGGCTTACGCGCATTGCTGGACAAGATGGAAGGCGTGGAGGCTGTGGGCGAAGCCGGTGACGGCCACAATGGCCTGGCCTTAGTCGACAGCCTACAACCAGATGTTATTTTGATGGACATCACTTTGCCGGGAATGGATGGATTGGAAGCGGCGCGGCGGCTTCGTCAAGAAAATTCGGCCAGTAAAGTCCTCATGCTATCCATGCATAGCAGTTCAGAATTTGTAGCTAAAGCCCTCAGTTATGGAGCATCGGGGTATCTCCTCAAAGAATCGGCTTCTTCCGAATTGGAGGTCGCATTGCGAGCGGTCGTGCGCGGCGATAAATATCTCAGCCCTGCAGTATCAGGACATATTCTTGATCAATACTTAAAGCATGCGCCGGAACTCGTTGACCCACTCGCCTGCCTCACTTTACGACAACGAGAGGTTTTTGACCTCATCGTTCAGGGCTTGAATACCAAGTCCATTGCAGCACAGATGAAGGTGAGTGTCAAAACCGTCGAGTCACACCGCCAGCAGGTCATGGAGCGACTCGATATTCACGACATCGCCGGTCTGACACGACTGGCCATCAGTACTAAAACTCTCATTACCCCAACGTGAAGCGGATCCGATCTGATGCACGCTTGAGCCTTTACCCCTGGCGTTTTTCACTTGGTTATTTTCCCGTCGACTTTAAGTAGCCAATCGATGCAAGACAGCACTCCATCCAACTGTCCGATATGGGACATAACCTGGATTGCTTGCGGGATATAATCCTCTCAATTCATCCCTCTTTGCATGAACGCATGGTTGCTGTTAAAGCAGCTTTTATGGCGTGAAAAAGTTTAGTCTTATAAGAAATTTCTGTTCTCCCTGAGTCTCGATGGCATTTTGTTTGCTTCAATGGGCGAACCTACTGCCCGGATTGATAATGAAAGGGCGCCATTTCTTACAGTCATGAACGTTCGCTTGTTTCTCATTGCCCCCGATAATATCTATTCCCAGGCTTTGGAGTCATTTCTGCTCGGTGTCGGCAATGCAACAGGGCATCAGATTGAACTGGCCGGTTCCGCTTCAGACACGGAAACTGCCCAGGAGCAGATTGAAGAAACATTTCCCGATTTAGTTTTGAGCGATCTTGGGCGTCCTAAGGGCGCAATCGATGGACTGGCTGTTGCCCGATGGGCGCGGGAACAACGCGACCTACGCTCTATAAATTCACCCCAAGTCATTCTTTGCTCACTATTTGAAGAGGATGTCTTCCACGATGCCAGTTATGCGGCTGGTGCAGCCGCGTTCATCGCCAAAAATAGCCTCAGTCGTGAGCTCCCTCAACTCCTCGCCCATCTATTTCCGTTGCAGCCCGGCGTCTCTTAACTGTCAAGAGCGCTTTAAACTCATTTTTCATGAGCATCGAAATAGTTGACCCTCGCACCATTGCCGTGGCAGGCTTTTCGCAACCACTTTCTAACTAACTTTTATCGCCCGCGTTTAATGAGAGTGAAATACACTTCTCCTTGATTGAACTCTGGATCACCCACCATTCTTAAGCCAAAAATAAGGGACGGCAAGCCGTGATAAAATGGTAGCGACCACAGGCAGGCAGACAAAAGGAAGTTCGATCATGAAACAAATACGGGATTTAACCATCGTTGAAGCCCTCGGAGTCTCCATTCTCACCGTTTCAGCCATGGCCGCCACCTGTAATCCCGATGGAATCTGTAAAGCTTGCAAGAATTGTAAGTGACAAAACGATCGCGCTGCGCATCTTCAGCACGCCGATAATATTTTGAAATCGGGCCAAGTGACTTTATGATCGACACATTGACGGACATCGTGACCATTGAGCAGTTCGCCGATGAAGCGCGCGACATCGTGAATCGTTTCGGATTGACGAACGCGGTTGAATTGAGCGCGCGCGACGGTGGCAAGGAAGTTCGTGTTTTCGAGCTTTTGACAGTCTGCGGGACTAGCCAGAACGGCGATGTGATCATTGAGGGCAAGCCGCCGCGGTGGCTTGTTTTCAATCGGCACGATGGCGAGATGATCAATACTCCCGACGCGCGTTGGGGGCTGTGCTGTTTCCTTCGCGCCTATGTGCAACTCATCAACGAAATCGAAGAGCAGGACGCGCAATTGTGGGATTGTGCCGACAACGAGCGAAATTGACGGATTCGCGCCACAGCACGGCACGAAACTGCAAATATTGCGCGAAAGAAGGTGGAAACTCTCGGTTTGCAGGAGCAATCAGAGATGACAAGCGCGCCCAAAGTAACGCCACGAAAACAGATCCGCGTCAAGAGTTCCGGCAAAATTATGTCAAAGTGGAATTACGAATGAATGGAGTTGCGAATGAATCGAATGAATCCGAAGGTTGATTTTTATTTTAGTAAAGCCAAGAAATGGCAGACCGAATTGGCGCACTTGAGAACGGTCATTCTTGACTGTGAGCTGACTGAAGAATTGAAGTGGGGAAAGCCTTGTTACACCTGTAGGAAAAGCAACATCGTTTTAATCCATGAGTTTAAAGAATACTGTGCGCTGTTGTTTTTCAAAGGTGCCTTGTTAAAAGACACCCATGGCATTCTCATCCAGCAAACGGAGAATGTGCAGGCGGCGCGCCAGATTCGATTCACCAATGTTCGAGACATCGTCGAGCTGGAGCCAATCTTGAAAGCCACTATTCATGAAGCTATTGAAGTGGAGAAAGCGGGTTTGGAAGTGAATTTTAAAAAGACGACAGAATTCATAATTCCTAAAGAATTACAAAATACATTTGACGAAATCCCTGAATTAAAAACGGCTTTTGAGGCATTGACGCCGGGTCGACAAAGGGGATACATTCTTCAATTTTCTCAACCTAAACAATCCAAAACTCGGGCGTCCAGGATTGAAAAATGGTTGCCGCAAATTCTCAATGGAAAGGGATTAAAGGATGAGTAATGCCACCAAACGCTGCGAAGCTTTGCTGCCTCCCATTGTCTGAAATTCTTTTTCTTCGGCTAACAGTGCTATTGCCCCTTGCACTACGGATCAGGAAGATGCGCGATTATAAGAATGCCGAATCGCTTTATAAAATTCAGGTGGAGTTCTTCGCTTTCGCTTCGGATCGCGGCGTTTCGTCTCCCGATGGTTCGATGCACTCTGGCGCATCGAAGGCCGGTGTATTGACCTTCGTCGAAACCTCATAAGCTTCCATCTCGGCCTCAAACGGCTTAAGAAACTGCACCAGCTCATCGGTATCGTCCAGATCGGGATCGAGCCAGGCTTCCTCAAACTCAGGTCTGAGAATAACGGGCATTCGATTATGGATCGGTGCGACAACCGAATTAGCTTCCGTCGTGATGATGGTGCAGGAATGAAGAGGAGCCTCATCGCTGCTTTTTGGTTTCCAAGTTTCCCACAGGCCAGCGAACCCAAACGTCTCGCCGTTCTTGAGTCGAAAGTGCTGCGGGATTTTCTTTTGGCCTTCTCTGCGCGATTCAAAAAAACCATCGGCGGGAATGAGGCACCTGCGCTGCTTCAAGGCGCTTTTGAATGAAGGCTTGACCGCCACGGTTTCCGCCCTGGCATTAATCATCTTGTAGCCAATGCTCTCACCTTCGGCCCAGTGCGGCACCAGACCCCACTTGTACCGGTCGAGAATCCGGCTACCTGCTTTTTCCGTGATGACCGCCACCTGCTGCGAGGGAGCGATGTTGTAGCTGAGATCGAGCTGCGCCTGCAGTTCGGCGATCTTGAATCGCGCGACCAGCTCGTCAATACCGTGGTGCATCGTAAATCTTCCACACATAACAATTCCTCACGCTCGCTTTTTAAGAAGTTTAGCGCACAAACGCCGTCACTTCGTCCGAGATTTGGTTCTCTGATCCCAGGCGTCGGCGGGGCACCTCTGTTTTCTGATTTCTAGAAGCCTCTCGCGGATTCTCGCCGGGGTGCCCGGCGGCACCGGCATTGATCATGTGTCTTGCGCTGCGACAGACCGATTCCAATGGCCACAATCGTTCAATCAAAATGCTGCGGTACCGATTGCCTGCCAATGCTCCGCTGTCTTCCAATTTCCCTTCAACGATCAACTGTGGTGCCCGGAGGACCTTCTGGAATTGCTCATAAACTTGCGGCACCATCGCTGTCGGCACGTAGCCGGTTTCATCCTGCAAAATGATGAAGCACATGCCCTTTGCTGTGGGCGGTCGCTGGCGGGAAATGACGCTTCCGGCAACACGCACCTGGATATTGCCCTGGCGCTCTTTCAATTCGCTGATTGCCAGCACTTTTAATTTGTCCAGTTCGGGCCGATGCAGGCTGATAGGGTGTGGCCCCGTGGTGTAATTCATGGTTTCAAAATCCCATTTCATCAACTCGTGAATTTGCAAAGGTGTGAGGTGCGGGGCAGAGGGAGTTCCTTCCATACCGAGCCGCAGTTGGTCCTTGTGGTTGCCGCGCTTTCCCTTGGTCCCCTGGCGCTCGCGCAATTTCGCGCGCACTTGCCAAAGCACCTGGCGGCGGTCCCCAAATGACGCCAGCGCCCCGCTTCTGGCCAGGCTCTCCCAGATATTAAAGGGCAGTATCAATCTTTCGAGCGCATTATCAAGTGAGGCAAACGGCCCCATCGCGCGCTCCAAGACGATGGCCGCGGCACTTTCGGCAACTTCAGATGTGATGCCGCTGATGGCTGAAAACGACGTTCGTATCGCCAGGCTCGAGTCTTTATGGGTTTCGAGCACATACTTGATTTCGGATTTGTGGAGACACGGTGGCAGGACGCGAACACCGAGGCGCCGGGTTTCCTCGACCAGCGTTTGAAGCGGATAAAAACCGGGTTGATGTTCCAAGACCCCCAACATAAATTGAGCGGGATAATGCGTCTTCAAATAGGCGCTTTGGAACACCGTGCGCGCAAACGCGGCGGCATGCGACCGACAAAACCCATAACCCACAAACTTAGCGACCAGATCGAAAACTTTGTTTGCCAAATGCGGATGAACGGGGAACTTTGTGTTTTTATGCGTTTCAATAGCGCCCTCTACGAACCTTTCGCGCATCGCTTCCATTTCAGTTGCGTCGCGGAACTTGCTCATCAGCTTTCTAAACTCATCGGCTTCCGAAAGCGAAAGTCCGGCAAAAGCGTGGACGACTTCCAAGACTTGCTCCTGATAAAGAATCACGCCGTAGGTATCGCGCAAGGCCGGCTCGAGCGAAGGGTGGGGATAGCGGGCTTTGGCCACACCGCGCCTTCTCAAAATGTAGGGATGCACCATGTTGCCCTGCAATGGGCCGGGGCGAAAGAGTGCAACTTGCGCCACCAGATCCCCGAAGTGCTCGGGCTGCACTTTGGATAAGAGGTTCCACTGTCCGGGGCTTTCGATCTGGAACAGGCCGAGTGTTTCGCCGGAGCGGATCAGCTCATAGGTCGCGGGATCATCATCGGGCACGTCATCAATGTCGAAAGGCGGAGTATCTTCATCTGCGGTATGAGTAAGCCAGCTCTGCGCTTCGGCGACGCTGGCCAGCATCCTGAGCCCCAGCACGTCAAACTTGATCAAGCCCAATCGTTCCACGTCATCTTTGGAGAACTGGATCTGGCGCACGGTATTGGCCGAAGTTTGGATCGGCGATAGGTAGCGCAGCTTCTCGCGCGAAAGGATCATGCCGCCGCTGTGGAGCGAAAGATGGCGGGGACAATCGTGCAACTTTTCAACAAGATTGCACAAAACGTCCAGTGCCGGGGAATCGCCCATGACTTCGGCCAGTTCACCCCGATACTCCCAGACGTGCCGCGCGCTGGCGTGGGGAATGAACTTCGTCACCAGATCAATCAGCGGCAGCGGAAACCCCAAAACCTTGGCGACTTCCCGTACGGCACTGCGCAAGCGAAAGGTAATGACATTGGCGGTCATCGCGGTATGCTCTTCGCCCCATCGCTGGTTCATCCATCGGATCACTTCATCCCGGCGACTGGTATCGAAGTCCACATCAATATCCGGCATGCCCTTGCGACCTTCATGGAGAAACCGCTCAAATAAAAGTTTGTGCCTTATGGGATCGACTTCGGTAATACCCAGCAGGTAAGCCACCACGCTATTGGCAGCGCTACCGCGACCGGAACAACGAATCTTTCTGCTGCGGGCGAACTCCACAACTTCGCGCACCACCAGAAAAAACTCGTCCAGTTCGAGCTTGCCGATGATCTCCAACTCCTTTTTCATCTGAAGAACTGCCGCCCCATTTCCCTGGGGATAGCGCCTGCGAAACCCGCTGCAGCAGAGTTGCCGCAAATACTCCCCGGCTTGGATACCTTCAGGCAGGTTGGAGTGTGGCGGTGTGACTTCAGGGGCGAGCAGGTTGACACGGCACTCCCGCGCGATAGCGTCGG